>VFQT010000618.1_pt1 | contig 50438 bp, 34 predicted proteins | sample 3512381 | NCBI WGS metagenome assembly VFQT01 (sample SAMN10412376, study PRJNA504923) | tailings metagenome | isolation source: Relicate 2 Philex TSF3 active mining site | place: Philippines: Tuba, Benguet | collected 2017-08-29 | reverse complement strand
CGTTTCTCCCTCCACTGACAGCGTGTTCAATAATTCTCAACCCGCAACGTGAGCGAGGGATGATTTTTCAATTCACGACCGTTTCTATCCCTCACTGACGATTCGGGTTAAGCAGCTCTGTAATGCAACTGCGTGATTGGACCCAAAGGAACGCGGGTTTTCAAAAGAATGTGACCTTCGTTCGATTCATACTCGTCACAAAAGGCTGTGGGCAGAAAGCTGGAGCATGGCGCGGCAGTCCCGAAAGCCATCGCAATTGCACAGACCATCGCATCTGCGGTAACCTGTCATTGAAGTCAGAGGTGTTGTGCCCCTTTTTGAGGGGAATTGTGTGGAGCATTTTTTGACGCGGAACGGTGATTGACCTGGAACGGTGACATCCGTCGCGAGGATGTATGACGCAAACTTACCGGAGGGCTCGCGCCGGCTCGCGCTCAGCCGCTACATTGAACAGGAGTGAACTTTGAAGGCCGCGATTTTTGAGCAGTTTCAGGGACCGATTTCCGTTCGAGTCGTCGATGATCCTGTACCGCATCCTGATGCGGCGATCATTGCTGTTCGGAGCTGCGGGCTGTGTCGAAGCGACTGGCATGGATGGATGGGGCATGATTCCGACGTCCATCTTCCTCATGTTCCGGGGCATGAACTGGCCGGCGAAGTGTGTGCCATCGGAAGCGATGTGCGATTATGGCAGACCGGACGCCGAGTGACCGTACCGTTTTGCTGTGGCTGCGGGCAGTGTGCTCAGTGTCGCACCGGTAATCAGCAGATCTGCGACTGCTATACTCAGCCCGGCTTTACCCAGTGGGGCGCCTTCGCGGAGTACGTTGAGATTCGGCATGCCGATGTGAACCTGGTCGCGCTGCCGGATTCGCTCGACTTCGCGACGGCAGCAAGCCTGGGTTGTCGATTTGCAACTTCGTTTCGTGCGGTGGCGGCTCAGGGACGAACATCGGCGGGCGAATGGGTTGCAGTTCATGGCTGCGGCGGCGTTGGTCTTTCTGCTGTGATGATTGCTGCCGCGATGGGGGCTCAGGTGATCGCGATCGATGTGCGGCCGGAGCGTCTGAAGCTTGCGAAGGAGTGTGGAGCCGTTCATGCAATCAACGCATCGGAGTCCGACGTCGTGGACGCGGTCAGGACTTTGTCCAAAGGCGGCGTGCATGTGTCACTCGATGCGCTTGGCAGCAAACGGACCTGCTGGAATTCTGTTCGCAGTCTGCAGAAGCGAGGACGGCATGTTCAGGTCGGACTGATGGCCGGGTCCGAGGCCAACCCACCGATTCCGATGGGGCTCGTGATCGCGAATGAGCTTGAGATACTGGGTAGCCATGGAATGCAGGCGTTTGAGTACTCACGCATGCTGGACATGATCGAAGCCGGCTCTCTGGCGCCCCAGAAACTGATCTCCGACCGGATTAGTCTGACGCAGGCCGCAGAGCTTCTGCCGCGGATGAATGAATTTCCTGGCGACGGTGTGACCGTCATTGACCGATTCAGCGAGTGACCTGCGATGCTTACACTGCAAGGACGACGTGCGTTTATTACCGGAAGTACTCAGGGCATCGGTCTGGAGATTGCCAGCGCGCTGAAAATGGCTGGTGCGTCAGTCATCCTGCACGGTCTGCGGCTCGATCACCTCGCGGCCGACGCCGTTCGTCGTTGTAGTTCCAATGGCATCGATGCTCCTCTGGTCACCGGCGACCTGGCGGATCCGATGCCATCCGGTCCTCTTGCAGTGGCCGAACAGGCGCTCAGCCTTGATCCGAACATTGATACTCTTGTGTGCAATGCGGGAACATTCATTGATCATCCGTTTCTGGAAATGCCGTTCGAGACATTTGATCGCACGATGAAGCTGAACGTGTATTCTCAGTACGTTCTGATTCAGCATTTTGCGAAGCGGTGGGTCAGCAACGGAGTGGCCGGGAGAATTCTGCTGACAGGATCCATCAACGGGCGCCTTTCGGAACCAACGCATGTGGCTTATGACACATCGAAGGGCGCGATTGAGGCGATGCTGAGATCGCTGTGTGTCTCACTTGCCCCGCTTGGCATTCGCGTGAACGGTGTTGCGCCTGGGTTGTTTCGCACACCGCTTACGGAACCCGCACTGCAGGATGATCGTGTACGACGGTGGATGGAGCTTCATACTCCAAACGGTAAGGTCCCCGGGGCCAATGCATGCAGCGGTGCCGCCGTGTTCCTGCTGAGCGACCTGGCCGATCACATCCACGGTCAAATGATGCTGGTTGATGGGGGGATGAGCGTGTGGCAGCAACCGGATCCTCCCCAGGAATGGATGCCGTAGTGGAACTCGCCAGAGTTCCTTTTGCTTGTCGCGGAACTCGCCAGAGTTCCCATGTTCAGCGGAATTCGCGGAATCTGAAATCAGCGGGAGCTCTGGCGACCTCCGTGACATGGCGATGATCGAAGGAACCATGATGTTTAAGCAACTGATCTGCATCCTGAGCTTTTTGTACCTGATCGATACAGTGCCGGCCGGGCAGACGACGGAGCGACCGGACATCGTGGTGTTTCTGTCCGACGATCACACGTACAGGGACTCTTCGGTTTACGGATCAGACATTTCAACTCCCAACATGCAGCGCATCGCAAACGCAGGAATCACGGTGAACAATGCCTTTGTGGCGTCACCATCCTGTGCTCCCAGCCGAGCCGCGTTGCTCACCGGTATGTACCCGGCTCGGAACGGCGCGGAGGCGAATCACTCACGACCGAAGCCGGATCTGAAAAAACTACCGGCCTATCTGCAGGATTTGGGGTACGAAGTTGTGGCTTTCGGCAAGGTCGGGCACTATCGCCAGAGCGCCGAATATGGGTTCGATATCGCTCGCCACTTCAACTACCACGAGGACGTTGCGGTCGACGAAGCGATTGAATGGCTCAAGGCAAGAAAATCCGAGAAGCCGCTGTGTCTGTTTGTCGGCACAAACTGGCCACACGTGCCGTGGCCTGCAGAATCAGGGGCCGTCAAACCGGAAGATGTTTCGGTCCCGCCGAACCATGTTGATACTACGGTGTCACGGCAGTGGAGAGCGCGTTACATCGCAGCAATCCAGCGGATGGACGCTGACCTTGGCAAGGTGTACGACGCTGCAACGGAAGTGCTTGGCAGCGATACGTTTTTCCTGCACACCAGTGACCACGGTGCTCAATGGCCCTTTGGGAAATGGACACTGTATGACGACGGCATTCGCACGCCGATGCTGGTTTCATGGCCTGGAAGAATTGCACCGGGCCAGCACACGGATGCGGTGGTTTCCTGGATCGACGTTTTACCGACACTGATTGAGGTTGCCGGCGGGACTGCTCCTGCTGACATCGACGGGCGATCTTTTCTTGCGACTCTGCTTGGCCAGAAGCAGACTCACCGGACGGAGATCTTTGCGACTCATTCCGGCGATGGCAACTTCAACGTGTTTCCGATGCGGTCGGTGCGAACGGAAGACGGGTGGAAGTACATTCGAAATCTGCACCCGGAGTTTCGCTTCGGGAGCCATGTCACCAGGACGACAGCAGATAGTGGCTATTGGCCGGGATGGGTGGAAGCAGGCAGGCAGGACAGTCATGCACAGGGATTGATTCGACGCTATCAGAGTCGTCCCGCGGAGGAACTCTACGACATCACGAATGACCCCTGGGAGCAAAACAATCTTGCGACTGATTTGGCGCAGCAGGAAAGACTCGCCTTGCTTCGAAAGCAGCTGGACGACTGGATGTCTGGCACGGGAGACACTCAAACCGTGTTCGGTCAGCCGCAGTTTCTGGCGACACAGCAACAACCCAACGTGATTGTCGTCCTGGTGGACGATATGGGATCGTCGGATCTTTCGTGCTTCGGGGGTACTCAGACCACGACGGAGCACATCGATCGACTGGCTCAGGAAGGAATTCGATTCACAAACTTCTACGTGAATGCGCCGATTTGTTCCCCATCGCGCGTGGCACTCTCTACAGGTCAATATCCTCATCGACATCGCATCACGTCGTATCTCGACAATCGGCAGAAGAATGACGAACGTGGCGTCGCGCAGTGGCTGGACCCGAAAGCCCCAATGCTGGCGAGGGAACTGCATCGAAGTGGATACGCCACAGGACACTTTGGAAAATGGCACATGGGAGGACAGCGGGATGTCGACGACGCTCCTCTGATTTCCGAGTATGGATTTGATCAGAGTCTGACAAATTTTGAAGGCCTTGGTCCCCGAGTTCTTCCGCTCAAAGATGCCTTCGACGGCAAGCAGCCGGAGAAGCATGATCTCGGTTCGGCACAGCTTGGTCATGGGCCCATTCGCTGGGAAGATCGAAGCCGCGTCACGACTTCGTTTGTCGACGAAGCCATCAGGTTCATCGATCGTTCTCAGGTCAATGGTCAGCCGTTCTTTGTCAATGTGTGGCCGGACGACGTGCATTCACCGTTCTTCCCTCCGAAAGACCTTCGTGACGCGACGGATGGTTCGAAAAAGAAGTTGTACTACGCAGTCCTCGATGCGATGGATCAACAGCTGGGACGCCTGTTTGATCGAATCCGCAATGATGAGGCTCTGCGTGACAACACCGTGATTCTGTTGATGAGTGACAATGGCCATGAAGAGGGGGCTGGTTCCTCGGATCCGCTGCGAGGCGGCAAGACATGGCTCTATGAAGGCGGCATTCGGTCCCCGCTGATTGTCTGGGGGCCCGGATTCGTAAACAAGGATGCGGCGGGATCCGTCAACCGTGAGTCTGTCTTTTGTGCGCTGGATCTCAATCGGTCTCTCTACAAATTGACGAAGACGATGCCTGCGGCTCAGACGTCGCTTGATGGTGAAGACGTCCTGCCGACACTGCTTGGACATTCCAGCGAGTCACGAAAGTCGCCGATCTTCTGGAGACGGCCACCCGATCGACCGGGGAAAGAGACGGAAGACAATCCTGACCTGGCAGTGCGCGATGGGGAATGGAAGTACCTGGTGAATTACGATGGCACCGATCCTCAGTTGTACAACTTGATTCAGGATCCTTCCGAGACGAAGAACCTTGCGGCATCAAATGCGGAAATAGCGAGCAACCTTCACGCCGCAGTGAGTCAGTGGAACGCTGAACTTCCGCCCGACGCAGGAGACCCGGCATGGGCAGGAAACACCCCAAAGGCTGCAGACACGTCCGAAAAATTCGTCAATCCGATTGGTGAAGGAGCAGACCCGTGGGTGATCCGTGACCCGGCGTCTCCTCGATACCTGTGGTGTCTGTCGGATGGGAACCGAGCGATCGCGATTCACACAAGCACCAGCGTTACGTCGATGGGGCAGAAGCATGTGGTTTGGCGAGCACCGGACTCGGGACCAGTGTCTCGAGAGATCTGGGCGCCGGAGTTGCATTTTCTGGACGACCGCTGGCACATCTATTTCGCTGCTTCAGATGGCCAGAACGAAAATCATCTCGCCTATGTGCTGAAGTCAAAGACGACCGATCCATTGGGCGAGTATGAGCTGCATGGGCCGTTTGCCACGGGAGACGGTGCCGACGGGCGTTCTCCGAACATCTGGGCCATTGATATGACTGTTCTCCAGTTGAATGGAAAGCGTTACGCGATCTGGTCCGGGTGGGATCAGCCTGGTTCGGACCAGCAGTATCTCTACATCGCCCCGATGAAGTCGCCGACCGAACTTGCCGGCCCGCGCGTCCGACTCTGTGATAACGATGATCATTTGTGGGAGCGAATTGAGCCTGCCTCAGACAAACGTGGATTGCATGAAGGTCCGCAGATCTTTCAGGCCAGGGGCAGCACAGCCATCGTCTATTCCTGTGGAGCCTCCTGGTTGCCAACATACAAACTGGGACTGCTTGAGCTTGCCGGCACGGATCCTCTGTTGCCCGAATCCTGGAAGAAGCGACCGAAGCCGGTCTTTGAGGGAACAGAAGCAACTTACGGAGTCGGGCATTCCTGTTTCGTGAAGTCACTCGATGACAAAGAATGGTGGCATGTGTTTCATGCCAAACGTGATCGAGAACCAGGCTGGCGGCGATCGGTATTCGCGCAGCCAATGAAAGTTGGCTCGCGGGGATATCCAATCTTCGGGAAGCCTGTGGAACCGGGTGCGTTATTGAACAAGCCGTCGGGAGAACCATCGCCACAAGCCGCGTTTTCACCGAAGAAGTTTCAGTACTTTGGGCATCATCAGTTTCTGGAGACAACGCCTGAGACGATTCGCCTTGGCGTTGTCCCTGAACAGCCGGTGAATGATTATCGCTGCGGAGAAAAGGTCCTCTTCGAATCGCTGGTGCCCGAGGATCTCAGTGTGGAAGTCGCGGTCGACTTTCATGGCAAGGCACAGTCTCGCGATGCCGGGATTCTGTTTCGCACAACGTTGGCTTCTGTCGGATACGACGCCCAACGAGGCTATTTCGCGGGGCTGATTCCTGCGACTCAGCTTGTCATTCTGGGACGTACCGACGGAACGAAGTGGCAGGAGCTGGCTCGTTCGACGACACAAGTCGATGCGGCGAAGCTTCAACAACTGAGGGTGGACGTCAAAGGAGACAGGATTCACGTCTTTCACAATGGCCTGCAAAAGATTGAGCACACGGATTCAACATTTCGAAATGGCTGCGTTGGCGTGAGGGTCGTGGATACCGACGCAACGTTTTCGGAAATCAGGCTTCGGGATTAAGCAACCGTGTACTAACGGAGCGACGTGAGAGCCAGTTTGAGCATGTGGGATGTTGTGATGGTCTCCCAAAAGTAAAGAAAATGATGAAAAATCTGTCTGTGGGAGGTCGGATGCCCGAGAGGATTCGCGTTTCCCAGAGTGAGCGTCATGATTCACCATGACCGTTCTGTGACTTTTTGAAAAATCCTGGGCTGATCTTTTCAGGATTTCACGTCAGGGCCAACATCATGGGTAGCCTTTCCTTTCAGGTTGAGCAGCAGCTAAATGAGCTGGCGAGACTTCAGCAGCAGACGTCGGCTTCGAAGAAACGGATTCTGGAAATACAGCTTGAGCTGAAGTCGATGCAGGAGATCGAAGCGGAGACGATCGCTCGGCTGTCCGCGACCTGTGAAACTCACCTTCGGGCACAGCTGGAACGGCTGGCTGTCGAAGCCAGAGATCGAATTGAGCAGATTGAATTGGATATCTCGGGGCAGCGTGAGGCGGCCAGTGAGAGTCGTGAACGCCGACTTCAGGAGATTGACAGTCGCTTCCGCGAAGAGATGGCGGACATCCGGAGCAAACTTCAGAACGAGCTTTGGGTTTTGCAGTCTGTCTGCGACGAGAACAACGAAGACACTCCGGTTCGTCAGGCCGAGCGTGCGGAGGAGATCTATCAGACGCACCAGACAAATCTGCAGCAGAGACTGAATGATGCTCAGCAGACTCTTCTCGCAACAGCTGAGTATCTTCGGCAGTGTCACGCGGCTGCAGACACCGAACTTCCTCCGGCGCAGGTGGAACTGAAATCGCGGGAGACGGCACGCAACACTGCACTTGAGAGTATCGACAAAGCCATCGGGGAAGCGGCGGCCATTGACCGTCGGTCTCTGCCGCAATGGATCATCGGCTGGCGAATTCTGGCACTTGCTCTGCTGATCTTTCTGCTGGTGACGATCCCCGTCACGATTCTTCGCGCGGACATAACGAAGTATCTGAATCCAACCATGGGCAAACCGGAGTGGGAGTGGCTGGGCGTTTCCAGTCTCATCGGTGCCGCGGTGGCATTTCTCTTCAGTATCGTACTGCTTCTCACTGTACAATCTCGACTGCGCGGCGGCTTTTCGGAATTGCTTCAGCATGTCTCCAATGCGAATGCAGCAAGTGAGTTCTGGAGGGCCAAAAGTCGCCACGAATTGAAGAAGCTTGTTCAGGCCGGAGAGAAATGGAAGGTTGAGATTCTGCAGAAAAGAGAGTTGCATGCCGCGCGGCTCAACGAGGCCGCCGAAGAGCGACTAAGTTCTCTGACCGCCGACCACAGTGCTCAGAGTGCCAGGCAGCAGCAAATCTTCGATGAGCAATCTCGAGTGTTCTCCACGGAACTTGATCGACAGACCGCTGCCGTCGATCAGTGGAAGTTGCAGGAGACACAGCGGTTGCAGAGAACAAACCGCGACGAACTGGCCGCGCACCGGAAAGAGATTCAGGAGAAGAATGCGGCACGTCGTCGTTCCTGTGAGTTTGAGCTGGCGACATTGACAGCCAACTGGAAGAACTGTCTCGCAGCTGCACGCCAGATGGTGGCGGATGCTCGTGAAAAGACCAGTCGAGTTCGGCCATGGAACCAGTTGAAGTCGACAGGCTGGAATGTTCCGACGGAGCTTCCGTCCAATTTGACGGCTGGACAGATTCTTGCGACGTTTCCTGAGTTTCCGAGCGGAGAACATGGAAGCCGAGAGTCTCAGAAGGCAGCGGATGCAAATACGATCGCGGATGCCGGACAGGTTTGCATGGAGCTTCCGGCAGTTCTGACTTTTCCAACTGACACTTCGATCGTCGTGGAGCACGATGCGGCCGGACGTGAGGCTGCACTCGAGTTCGTTCGCGCGATTCTGCTGCAGTTGCTGACGAACATCATCCCCGGTCGCGTTCAGTTCACGCTGATCGATCCGGTTGGTCTTGGCCAAAGTTTCTCTGCTCTGATGCACCTTGCAGATTTCGATGAGCTGTTGATCAGCAATCGAATCTGGACCGAAGCTGTTCAGATTCGTGACCGGCTGCAGAAGGTCACGGAGCATATGGAGAGTGTTTTCCAGACGTATCTTCGCAGCGAGTTCCAGACGATTGAAGAGTACAACAAGGCGGCGGGCGAAGTAGCTGAGCCGTATCATTTTGTTGTTGTTGCGGGATTTCCCAATGCGTTTTCGGAAGAAGCATCGCGGCATCTGACAAGCATCCTGACCAGTGGTCCTCGCTGTGGCGTGCACACCATTTTGACCTGGTCGCCGGAGCAGGCGGTCCCTCGTTCGTTTGACGTGTCGAATCTGCGGCAGTGCGCTCTTCAGTTCCGGGTCACGAATGGTGCAGTGGTTCCGACTTGCCTGGCATTGCCGGCAGTGGTTTCAGATCCCGTGAAGAAAGACAGCGACGGGCTCCTTTCACCGGTCTCCGCTCACGCCAGTCGGGATGTGCCAGCGTTGCTTGAATTCGAACCGCTGGCCTCACCGGATCCGGCAGATTATGTCTCGCTTGTGCGAACGGTCGGAGCAAAGTCGAAGGATGCACGGCGAGTCGAAGTGTCGTTCAGCCGCATTGCGCCGAAACCGGATGCCATCTGGAGTCTTAGCACTGCTGATGGAATTGACTTCCCGATTGGTCGAGCCGGGGCTGCTCGACTGCAGTTCATGCGTCTTGGACGCGGGACCAGCCAGCACGTGCTGATTGCGGGCAAAACCGGTTCCGGCAAGTCGACTTTGATGCACATTCTGATTACGAACCTTGCTCTCTACTACAGCCCGGACGAAATTCAGTTCTATCTGATCGACTTCAAGAAGGGCGTTGAATTTCGAACGTACGCGGCAAACCGCCTTCCACATGCGCGCGTCATTGCCATTGAGTCTGACCGTGAGTTTGGATTGAGTGTGCTTGAGCGGCTTGACGAGGTCCTTCAGGAACGCGGCGAGCTGTTTCGAATTCGTGGTGTCCAGGACGTGCCGTCATTCCGGCGCCAGTTTCCGAAGGAGCCGATGCCGCGACTGTTGTTGCTGATCGACGAATTTCAGGAGTTCTTCACAACGGAAGACCGTGTCAGTTCACGAGCCTCGTTGCTTTTGGACCGGTTGATTCGCCAGGGGCGAGCGTTTGGGATCCACGTCGTGCTGGGTTCGCAGACGCTTGGGGGTGCGTATTCGCTGGCGCGCAGTACGCTGGGACAGGTGGCGGTTCGCATTGCTCTTCAGTGCAGCGAGAGTGACGCGCACCTGATTCTGAGTGAAGAGAACTCTGCGGCCCGCCTGCTGACTCGCCCGGGTGAAGCGATTTACAACGACGCAAACGGCATGGTTGAAGGGAACCATCCATTCCAGATTGCATGGCTGGACGAAGAGAAGCGTGAGTCCATGATTCACGAGCTGGAAGACAGGACGAATGCGACGGATCGTACGATGTCTCGCATGATCGTCTTCGAAGGCAACGTGCCGCCATCTCCGGAACTGTGCGCGCCGCTGAATGCATGGATCTCGGGAAGTGTCGATGCAACCCGGCACTTTGTGGATGCCATCCCGATGTGGATTGGCGAGCCTGTTGCGATCGCCGCGCCAGTGTGTCTGGAGTTCCGTCGTTCGGGCGGCCAGAACCTGTTGCTCGTGGGGCAGGAAGGCGACATGGCGGATTCGATTTTTGCCGCAGCGATTCTGAGTTGGTGCGGGAAGGATTCGGAAGGAAGTAGTCACCACGGGCCTCGAATGATCTTCATTCACGACGGTCGCGACGGAGATTCCCTGCGGCGATTTGAATCCACATTCAGGCCTGGCAGGACACATGAGTTTCAGCTTCGGAAGGCTGCCGAGGTCGATGCCGTCATCACGGAACTTTTCCAGGAGATGACAGCGCGCGAGAACGGCGAAGTGCCACATGATGCACCGGAGATTCTTCTTGCGATTCGCAATCTTGGACAGTTCCGGTCACTTCGAAAAGAAGAAGATGACTACGGCATGGGAGCGTTCGGCGGTTCGAAGACCGTCACGCCGGCTACCATGCTGGGCGATCTCATTCGCAAGGGACCGCTCGTTGGAATTCATCTGATGATCTGGTCTGACACATTCGCAAACGCGATGCGATGGCTTTCAAATTCGCTGCTTCGGGAATTTGATACTCGCATTGCTTTCCGGCTGAATCAGACAGACTCGGCGAGTCTGATCGATACACCGGCAGCGGCATCGCTTTCGCAGGGGCGAGCCATCCTTTATCGGGATCAGACGGGTTCCGCGGATCGCTTTCGTCCGTTCAGCTGGCCGGGCGATGAGTGGCTGAAAACACTGGATGGCGACAGTACGAAGAGCCTCCCTGTTCCCGTCGTGGCATCTTCCGGAAAGCCGGGCAGCGGCACCGAATCGGGACGCAGAAAGGACGCCGCGGAGCTCGGGCCGACGCTGGGCTCGGAAGATGAATCGGGGAGATCAGATGTGCCGCCTGATGATCAGTTGAGCATTGACGAATTGATCATCGAGTAGCCTGCCTGGACTGGAGCTCAAATCGACCTACAATCCGGGATATGTGAATCTCGAAAGAGTTAACTCCCTCCCGTTTTGTCCGCTGATTGTCCCTGCCATGCTTGAAATTCCTGTTGTTCGATGGGGTAAGCCGTACGAATCTCTTGAGAAGGCTGACGTCGTTCACTTCGAAACCGGCGAAGTGATGGCGAAGATGCATCAGGCCAACGCCGGTCTGGTCCAGATGGACTCTCGAAAGTCTGCCAAAGCGCGTGAGATTCTGAAGCAGTTCAGTATTTCTGACCTGATTCGAAAGTGCGAACAGGCGGCTGATCTTTACCTGTCAGCGACATTGCCGATGGGCACGGGGACTCAGACGCCGGAAGAGTTCTGCTCGATCCAGTCAGCGACGACCGGGTTGCCGCTGAACATGTGTCGGGCGAACATGAGCAAGAACGCGTTCGTCCTGAAGAACATGGGGGCGATGCTGGACGCTCTGACTCGTGGTTTGCCGCTGGACATTCTTTCCCGCGGTTACGGCATGGAGTCTCGCAACGTCATGGTCAGCTTCCAGGCGACGACTCCGACGCTGGGGCTCGTGCTGCCTTCAAACTCCCCGGGAGTGCATACGCTTTGGCTGCCAGCGATTCCTCTTCAGATCGGCCTCGTTCTGAAGCCAGGTTCTTCGGAGCCGTGGACTCCGTATCGTATGTATGAAGCCTTCGCGGCGGCCGGGGTGCCTCGTGAAGCCTTCTGCCTGTATCCTGGCCCACATGAAGTTGGCAATAAGGTTCTGGAAACCTGTAACCGCGCGATGATCTTTGGCGGTCAGGCGACAGTCGATAAGTATCACGGCAATCCTCGAGTGCAGGCACATGGCCCTGGCTTCAGCAAGATTCTGCTGGGGGACGATGTGGTAGATCGCTGGGAAGATTACCTGGACGTGATGGTGAAGAGCGTCCTGATGAACGGCGGACGCAGCTGCATCAACTGTTCCGGGATCTGGGCATCTCGGCACACCGCGGCGATTGCAGACGCGATTGCTCAGAAACTTGGACCGATTGTGCCGCTGCCGACGACCGATCCGAATGCAGCCATCGCTGCCTTTACAACGGCAGGTGTTGCTGAAGCCATGAACAACCAGATCGAAGACGGCATTAAGGGACCAGTGACGGAAGTCACGGCGAAGTATCGCGGCGGTGATCGACTGGTTCGCCACGAACGCTGCGATTATCTGCGACCGACTGTGCTGCATGTGCCGGACTGTGACAACGCGATGGCGAATACGGAATACATGTTTCCGTTTGTGTCCGTTGTCGAATGTCCACAGGACAAAATGCTTGGAAAAATTGGTTCCACCCTGGTCGGCACGGCAATCACAAACAACGAAAAGTGGGTCAGCGAACTTGTGGATGCACGCCACATCGATCGGCTGAATATTGGGGCGATTCCGACGTGTGCCCTGAACTGGCTGCAGCCTCACGAAGGAAACATCATCGACTTCCTGTTCCGCAATCGAGCTTTCCAGAACAGTCTGCCTCCGGCTCACTGAGTCTGAAAAAGACGGGATGGAATGCCGCCCGGTTGACTGAAATCGTTTACTCCTTCTGCTACCTTTTTCTGATGGAAAGAGCTGTCATCGCAGGGGGAGTTTTCGATGTCTGACACCGGGCAGTTTTTGCAGGGGCATTTTCTTGTCGCTGCTCATCATCTGAAGGATGCCAACTTCTTTCGCACGGTCGTACTGCTGCTTGAACACAACGATGGCGGAGCGATGGGTCTGGTGATTAATCGGCCGTCTGCGATGACGATTCGCAAAGCGCTGACTCAGACTGGTGACGTCAACGACGCGGATGCCCCCATGTTCATTGGCGGCCCTGTCGAAACGACGTCACTGTTTATTCTTCACAACTGCACCGCACTGTCGGCGCAGGATCGCGAAGTCGCTCCCGGCGTTTTTCTTGCTGGCAGTGAAACTTCCTTTGACACTGTGGTGCGAACTCCGCCGGAGGTTGCTGCTCAGCCTTCTCGATTCCGCCTGCTGTCAGGTTATGCGGGCTGGGGAGCAGACCAGCTGGAATCAGAATTGGCGCGGGGGGACTGGTACACGCTTCCTGCGGATGGCGGTCTGGTTCTGGAAGATGATCCGTACGGTATCTGGGAAATCTGCATTCGCCGGATCCAGCGAACGATGAGAATCATTCGGCAGGAAGTTCGCAACCCGGAATGGAACTGACGGACTCATGTCATTCGGAAAGCTGGGAGTCAACATGCGACGTCTTTCTTCTCAGCGTGCGGGACTGAAGAGTTTTCTGAGCGAAGAGTTCCGGCGCCGACGCCCTGTCTTTGGCCTGGCTCTGTGCCTGGCCACGCTGTTGTCCGGGCTGATCAACACAGGCATTGCGAACGACGAAACACCACAGGCTGCAACCGATAGCAGAGGTGCGGATGATAAGCCGGGCCAGGCAGATCGGATCAACGTCGAAGCACTGGCGGAACAGGCATTGAAGTCACTGGTTGTGGTCCGCTCGACAGATCGCACCGGAAGTGATCTGGGGCTTGGAACTGGATTCGCCATCGAAGGCAAAGGGCTGATTGCTACCGCCTACCATGTGATTGGTGATGGTCGTGAAATCTCCATTGAGCTGAAAGATGGACGCAAGCTTCCGGTGACGGAGATCTTTGCATCATCCAGCCAGCTGGATCTGGCAATTGTTCGAGTCGAGGGGCTGGAGTTGCCTCCATTGGCTCTGTCCGCGGAAGCGAAGACTCCTGCCGGTCGCGAGATTGTGGCACTGGGACATCCGGAAGGATTTCGCAACGCCGTTGTGTCTGGAGTCGTCTCCGGGCATCAGGAGATTGACGGAGTCGAAATGCTTCAGCTGGCCATGTCCATTGAGCGAGGCAACAGCGGAGGACCGGTCCTGGATGCTCAGGGGCAGGTCGTTGGCATCGTGACTCGCAAGTCCGCACTTCGTGACAAACTGGGGTTTGCTCTTCCCGTTCGTCTGCTTCGAGAATTGCAGAACGATCCGAATACTGTGCCAATGACGCGATGGAGCACGATCGGGGCGCTTGATGAAACGCAGTGGACTCCGATCTTCGGTGGGAACTGGCGTCAGAGGGCCGGGCGCATTCTTGTTAACGGAGAAGGGAAGTCCTTTGGGGGCCGGACTCTGTGCCTGAATCAGTCTGCCTCTGTTGAGATGCCATACGACCTTCGAGTGCAGGTCAAACTGGAATCGGAAGAAGGGGCCGCGGGGCTCGTGTTTCATTCCGATGGTAACGATCGACATTACGGTTTCTACCCGAGTGCCGGGAATCTCAGGCTGACGCGATTTGATGGACCGGACGTCGGGTCGTGGACGATTTTGCATAACGAGTCTCATCCGGCTTATCGGATGGATCAGTGGAATACGCTGACCGTTCGAGTTCAAAAGGATGGATTTGAGTGCTATGTGAATGGCACGCTGGTCGTGAAATCTGCGGACTCGGTGATTCCTCCAGGCAAGGCAGGTCTCGCAGCATTTCGAGGAACTGCTGCAGAGTTCCGTCGGTTCGAGATGGGGACGAATCTGTTTCCGGCGTCCGCGTCCGAAGAGAGCTTTGCGGAACTAAAGAAGACGGTCGATGCACTGCACTGGAATCAGCCGGCTCAGACTGCGGAGTTGAACAGTCTGCTCCTGCTTGGGGAAACAGCATCAGAGTTTTTGAATGAAGAAGCCGATCGGCTCGAACAAAAATCGAAGCGACTTCGGCAGCTTTCTGCGGACATTCATGAGGCGGCTGTTCGAAAGGCCATCGCTGCGGCGCTGAGGCTGCCGGATCGTGATTCGGTGGATGCTCCCGGGAATGAGGGGAATGAAGGGAGTCAGGGGAATGATGCTGCTGCTGAGGCTGATTTGCTGACGGCAGCGCTTCTGATTGCTCGACAGGATAATGCGGATGTCGATGTGCCAGTGTATGTGCATCGGATTGAACAGATGGCCGACGAGTTGAAAAAGAGGGTGCCAGTTGATTCTGCGGAATCGCTGCGCATAGCCGCACTGGACAGTTACCTGTTTGAAGAGCTGGGTGTGCGTGGCAGTCGCTACGAGTATGAGTCGCCATCGAACAGTTATCTGAATGAGGTGATTGATGATCGCGAGGGAATCCCGATTACGCTGTCCGTTCTGTATATCGAACTGGCGAAGCGGCTGAATCTGAAAGTCGTTGGGGTTGGCCTGCCTGGTCATTTTGTGGTTCGGTTTGAACCTGGTGATGGCAGCATGCCGCAAACGATTGATGTGTTTGAACGAGGCAAGCGACTCAGTGAGGAGGACATTCGAACGATGTTGTCGGAGGCGGGCTTTCCGGATCAGCCACGGTTTCGAGAAGCGAAATCCGCACGTGAAATCATCGAACGCATGCAGCTGAATTTGCTGAGTCTTGCCGAAGGACGACGCGACGATGCGAGTGTCCTGCGCTATCTGGAAACGCTGGTCATGCTGGATCCCTCCAGCGTGGAGTTTCGTGCGAAGCGGCTGGAGATGCGAGCTCGAACCGGACGTCTGCAAATGGCAATCGACGATGCGACGTGGTTCATTCAGGAGCAGCCTGGCGGTGTCGATGTTGAACGAGTTCGGGAACTTCGCACATCGCTGGAACTTCAGCAGGAACGGCAGCAGCAGGTGAAGTGAGAGTGAGTATGAGATCGGTCTTCAAAGCACTCGCCCGCACGATCACTCAATGGTGGCAGGCCGACAGAATTCGAGTGGCCCCCAGTGAAGGGCGTCTCTTGCGAATTCGTACCGGCCAGCGTGTGCTGGTTCTTGGCCGCATGTGGAATGTCGAATCATCCGACACCGAGCAGACTGGGGTCGCGGAGCCGAACGCGACTCAGGGACGCGTGCTGCGGATCCAGCTTCGAAATTGCGACACCACGGATGCCGTGCAGACTGCAATCCTGGCAGTAACAGTCCCGTCGACAGAGGCGAGCGGCCTTGCCAGGACAACAGCGATTCTGACGACGGGCAACGGGGCCCAGTCACCTGTTTCCGATGGTGATATCGTCTTCTCCTGAGGAACAGATCCGCCTCGCCATTAACAGCGACGAATTGCTGTCACTCGTTTTCTGATGGCAAAGCATGAGAGACGGACGCATCTGTTTGACGGGACTTCTGGCGAAGTCCACTACGCTTTTGAGTTGGTCGAGGGGACGGGTGACGGAATTCACCTATCTGTTTTCCCGATAGATCTGAGCGGAACTTTGAAATAGTCAATCCTCGATTTCCTCCTACTCTTTAGTCGAACCTATGAGGAGGAGGGCGACATGATCGAAGAACAACTCGCAACTCAACAGCAGCGACGATCTCGAAGGGATCGAACAACTGTTGGTCGGATGGCGGACGACGCGACGCCGGGACTGGTCCCGGTTCATCGATTGGACAATGGTGTTCCGCATCGAACGACGCTGGACGACCGAAATCAGCTGCTTCTTTATCGGCTGACTTCTGCAACGCTGGACCGTACCGACGCGATGCGATTCAACCGCCAGAGCTGGCTTAGTGCGTTTGCTGACGATGATGACTGAAATGTTGATCCAGGGAAGTGAAGTCTTCGTATGACATTCCAGTGACAAGGTGACAGGTCCCGGAAGGACGAAAGCCGTGTGAGCTTTGTGGCTCGCGGCGGCACAGTGAGAACGACGGTGTTTTGGTTTGAGTTCTGGTTTCACAACAGTGGGAGCAAGGAATCATGGATATCGAAGTGTTCGAACGAAACGTGAGTCTCACGGGCGATCAGAAGCTGCTGATTACTCGACGTCTGGAATTTGCTCTTGGGCGATTTGAAACTCATCTCGGCTCGATCCGAGTCACTATTTGTGATGTCAACGGGCCCCGTGGCGGCTGTGACCTTCAGTGCCGTCTGCAGGTTTCGATGAGGGCAGGCCGTGAAGTGCTGGTCAATGAAGTGGGCGAGTCTGTGGAGGCTGCCATCACTTCAGCCGCAGACAGAGTTGCTCGAACGATTGCACGACGACTGCAGAAAAGTCGCGATCGTCAGGGCTTGTCGATGTCCGGTGAACCACGCTGACGACACCTTCGGAAGCAATTCGCCAGACTCACGACTGATCCGCAACAGCCTTCTTTTTCGTCACCGGACCGCTATCGAAACTCCGCTAGTGCCCTGAAGAGTGTTCAAGGCACGGGCGGAGTTTGCAAACACAGTCTTTACAGCGACAACGCTGAAGAAGAGTCAGGAGCAGAACGTCACAATGGAACTTTCGTACATGGCATGGCTGGGATTCGGCACGTTTCTTGTCGGCATGCTGGCACTGGATCTGGGCGTTTTTCACCGAAAGTCTCACGTCGTCGGCTTTCGTGAAGCCATGATGTGGACGTTCGTCTGGGTCGCTCTGGCATTCCTGTTTGCGTTCGGTCTTCGACTGGTCTCAGGACCAGCAGCGGCGCTGGAATTTCTGACCGCATGGACGATTTAGAAGTCTCTGAGCATCGACAATGTTTTCGTCTTTGCTCTGATCTTTTCTGCGATGAAGGTGCCACGACACTGCGAACACAAGGTGCTCTTCTGGGGTGTCTTCGGCGCCCTGGTGATGAGGATTGTGATGATCTTTGCCGGTGTGAGTCTGATCAACCGGTTCCACTGGCTGATCTATGTGTTTGGCGTGCTGCTGATTATCGCTGCCGTGCGAATGTTGAAATCCGGCAAGAATGATATTCGGCCTGAAGACTACCTGGTGGTTCGACTGTTTCGGAAAGTCGTTCCGATGACCGACAGCTATCGTGATGATCGGTTCGTAGTTGTCGAAGATGGTCGGCGCATGGCCACTCCGCTGCTGATGGTGCTTCTGTTTGTGGAGTGGTCGGATCTTGTGTTCGCGGTCGATTCCATCCCGGCGATCATTGCGATTTCGCGAGACCCTTTCATCGTCTTCACATCAAACGCGTTTGCCATTCTTGGCCTGCGTTCTCTCTACTTTGCACTGGCCGGTCTGATGGATCGGTTCAAGTACCTTCAGACTGGCCTTGCCGCGATCCTGGGATTTGTGGGTGCGAAGATGCTTCTGATTGATGTGTTCCACGTGCCAGTTGCTGTCAGCCTTGCGGTAATTCTGGCCATTGCCGGCACCTCGGTCATTCTTTCACTTCGTCGAACGAGCCCCGAAACAGCCGCGGAACTCTGTGAGTAGCCACTTCACGAGCGTAGTGGAACTCGCCAGAGTTCCCACCGTGAACGAAGGTTGCAGGATCTCTGGCGAGGGATGTTGCCGGGTCTCTGGCGAGGGGTGTTGCAGGATCTCTGGCGAGATCCACTACGGGATTGTTCAGAGGGCCGCCCGAACTTACTTTGCTCTGTCGCGAGGAGCAATAGTAAACTCGGCGCGGTGGTCTTCTCGCGGATTCAGATCAATCGTGTGGTTGATCCACACCACAAGGTTGGTCTCCGAGCCCGCCGTTTCCACACCACTGCGGTAGTCGATGCGAGGCCTGAGTTCCTTGCCGTCTAACGTGACAACGATTTCCGCACCGTGATTCCAGTTGGGGATCACGAATGCAGGTTGAGCGATCCACATGGTTCCCTGAAGATGCTCATCATCGTAGATCGCATCGAGAGCGAATTCGGCTTGATCGTTATGAATCGCTTCGGCCGGAATGATGTAGGCTCGCTGAGTCTGATCGTAGGTGAAGTGCCCGTAACGTCCCGCACTGTCGTTTGGAGACAGGCGGGCTCCCGGCCACTGTAGCTCCGGCGGAACGATCCACGACCAGGCAATCGGCAGAATTTCAGTCACAGGATCTTTCTCTGACGTCATTCCATGGAGATAGACCTGCTCGATGGTTTTTTCCGTTCGACGAAAGTGCCACCAGTTAATCATGTGGCCGATGGCCGACACATATCCGATGCTTTTGTCTTCGTATCCTGTCCATGTCGCAAAGGGATATCGCTCGTCGTCTTCCCAGCCATAAGGCTGAACTCGAACGCCATAGGGCAGCCCCACGGTGAAGGGCCGAAAACGGGATCTTGAGTTCAGGAGCATCACATTCGCGTCGTGGAAGTCACCAAAATCTGATGGCGGTCCTTTGGGAAGCGAGTAGGAAATCTTCGTCGTTTCGCCTTCCGGGTAGACTTTTCCGGGCTGTCTCCCAAACATCCTGATCAGAGTCAGCGCTTCTTTTTCCATGTCATCGGTTGGCGCATGGCCAGCCGGGCCGATCACGATCGATTCCATAAACTCGTGGACGACTGAGGGTGGTTCCCGGTAAAAGCCAAACGGCTGACTCAAGGAAGCCAGACCGGAGTGAATTGTCATGTGTCGCACATAAGTCCCGTCCGGATAGATCGTGAACTTCTCTTCGGCCCAGTCGCCCTTACCATCGTTGTATGGTGAATCGGTTTTGATGTCGGAATGAGCAATTTGATACTTCGAGTTGTTCAGGGCGTAGCGAATGCGAACAACGATCCGGGCTTCCGATTTGTGTTCGATCCAGATACGGACAAATCGTCCTTCCTTGTCCATGCCCGGTTCGAACGAAGCATCAGCGCCCTGTCCGTCCCAGTGACGCGGGTCGTAAGTCTCGGCGGCGAAGTGAGCAAACTTCAAACCGTTTTCAGCGACGGAGCAGAAATGCCATGGCAGATCAAAAGACATCGAGACAGGCTTGAGATCAAACGACACTTTGACTGCTCCGAGAAACTTATCCGGAGAGAGTCGTAGTTCCTCTGCGGGACCGCTGGCGTCAAATTGCTGAGCACTCAGCATTGGCAACGCAGCGGCGATGGCGGCAATCAGAAGTGCTGGCGAGAGAAGGGATCGCATCCGAATAGACTCCTTTGACAGCATTGCAAACTTCAAAGTTGCGGCGCGGAGAATACTGATCGTTGTCAGCAGTGGCGAATGCGATGAAGGTGAAAACCGACTTACAGAAAAGTCTGAGCGACCCACCATCCGATGCCAGCCAGAGCAATGACGATGACGGCCGCGATCAGAAGTTTCGAAACCAGTTTCTTACGCCGCTGTTCTTCCGCAACGTTCACAATGCGAATTCCGGTCTTGCCTCCGAATGTCAGCACGGCTCCGTGGTGCAGAATGCAATAGCCCTCGGGCTGTCCGTTGACATACGTTGGGAAGCGACGTGACTCCTGGCGGAACTGCCAGTTCTGGCCGTCGTACTCAATCCAACACTGGACGGCGTCGGCCTTTTCTTCCTGAATCCGGATATCCGAAGCACCATTCCCAACGGCGTTCTTTGTCTTGACCAAAGGCTGTCGGTGCTTCTTTTTTCCCAGCACTTCGATGCGCCAGCCGGCCGGAGCAGGTCCCTTGTGAACGGCTCGACGCAAAGGCGCTGTCGATGAAGAACCTCGATCGGCTTTGGACGGTTCCTGAGTATGCGTTCGGATGGCTGGAGTGTCCGCCTGAGCAAAGCTGTCGGTCACTCCGAGGTCATGACCGTCTCCCGCCAGCCATCCGGATGCCGACGTGATGGACGATTTGGGGGCCGTCGCCTTGCGGCCTGTCGCTTCTGCTTTGGCCTTTGCCTGTTTGGCACGAAGAGTAATCAGTTCACGGAAATCAAACTGGACACTCTTTCGCTTTGCGTGTGGCCGGAGAGCCTCAACGACCTCCGCCGCTGACTGGTACCGCTTCGCGGGATCCTTCTCCATCATCTTCAGAATGATCGCACCGATCTCCGGCGGAATTTCCGGTCGAAGTTCACAAACGTTGCGAGGTTTCTTCGTGCGCTGGGCTTCGAGCTTTGCCTTGTTCGTCTTTTCCGGGAAAGGAACGTGAGCCGTGAGTGCGACAAAGAGTGTTGCACCCAGACTGTAGATATCCGCGCGAGCATCTATGTTGCGGCTGTCGAGCGATTGTTCGGGTGAGATGTAGTCCGGAGTTCCCAGGCAGTCATGTCCAAACACCATCGACAATGAGAACTCATCGTCACTGACATCGCTGATCATGGCGAGACCAAAGTCCAGGATGCGAGCGACGCCGTTTGGTTCGATCAGGAAATTGGCCGGCTTGATGTCTCTGTGAATAATCCCGTTTCGATGCGCCTCAGCGAGGGCCTCAGCGATTTGCATTCCAATGTCGCAGGCCATCGAAGGCTTCAGTGCCCCACTGAGCGCCACGAGTTCGTGGAGGCTGATTCCTCGGACCAACTCCATCACGAGGTAATGCACAGCGCCGGTCGAATCGAGCCGATAAGTCTTGATGATGTTGGGATGATCCAGCTTCATCCCCGCTGCGGCTTCCAGCTTCATGCGAGTCAGCATGCCGGCGTCCAGTGCATGCTCCGCGGACATCACTTTCAATGCGACCTTGCGCTCTTCGTTCGGGTCTTCCGCAATGAAGACGCAGCCCATCCCGCCGAAGCCGAGCATTTCACGGATGCGATAACCGTCGATCACCAGTCCTCGGTAGCGACCTTCGAGCAGTCGTTCTGCCTGAAACGGAGTCAGGACTCGTTCACGCACCAAAGTTCGAGCAGCCGCTTCCGCGGGGATATCCGAAGAGATCTGAAGCTTGTCCTGAATGCGCTGTGCCCGTTCCGCCGTCACCAGTCCGCTCTTTTCGAGCAGATCAAAGAAATCACTGGCTGCCGTGGGGGCCTGCATGGAACGATCCGTGCGGAAACGAAATTCTGACTTGAGGAAGTGCACAAAAGTAACGCATCAACTGTCGTCAGGGTACCAACCGCAGGATTCTGCGCAAACCTTAGCCCAGGTTTTTGAAGTCGAAAGCCGCCATCCCCATCGGGCTGTACCGCACCACGCGATGCTGCACACTGGAAAAGTGAGAAAAACTGCACCAGAACGCACACTTTCAGCTACCGCCCACCGGGAAGCGTCTTGCAGGCATTTCTGCAGCGAGGTTCCCCGGGCTACGAGTTGTAGTGGAACTCGCCAGTGTTCCTGCGAGCAGCGAAAGTCGTGGGATCTCTGGCGAGATCCTCTACAGTCTGCCTTGTCCGACGTTCGTTAATGGGCATGCCTGATCACAAAATCCACGAGTTCGCGGCACTGGAAGAACCCGTCCCACATGTTATGCCCCTGGCCTTTGGGTACGATCAGTTCGAGCGACCAGTCTTTCTGTTCCAGCCGCGATTTCAGCAATCCCGTATTCTGCTCCAGCGGTACCACCGTATCCACATCACCGTGAATTGCAAAGAGCGGTACCTTCGCTTTGGCCAGAGCTTCGTAGCGGTCGACCGGATTGAATTCAGCAAGCCTCTTTTGAAGCTCCTCGGATGTCAGCCCAAAGGCCGGCGAAGCTCGATCCAGACCAGGGTAGCTCGACAGATTGCAGACCGGATAAATGCCAGCCCAGCCGCCGGTTTTGTCAGGGTTGTTGACCGCCCATGACAATGTCATCAAACCACCCCGGCTTCGTCCGAGCAGAATCGGCTTCTTCGAGTAGCCGCGTTTCTGTGTCAGTTCGTCATACAGCGCGGAATAGAGTTCGCTTCCCTGGGGACTCCCGTACGATTCTCCGGCGTCGATTCCCGCAATGGCGATTCCAGCCGCAGTGAACTTCTCGAACATCCACTTCTCTGCATCGCTCGGAAGATTCGGAAGCGTTGGTGCGTACCAGACCCAGGGGATCGGCGTCCCTGGTTTTGTGCCTTGAGCCGGGATGATAAAGGCGACATGCTCACGAACGGAAAACACTTCACCCGGGATCGGCAACGATTTCTGTGGCGGAGTTGGTTTGGGCTCATCCGACATCGCAGAAGCCTGCCCGATCAGCAGCGCGCAAAGGATCGATTGCAGCAGAAGGACGATTGCCTTGCAGGAGTTCGCGAGGGAGACGTGAGTGCAGCGCATGAGGCCGGATCCTTGTCGATGCCGAGAAGTTCACATTCGGAAACGACACCTTACACGAATGCCGTCGTTGTTGAAACGATCCCGTAATCGAGTCTGTCTGCTCTCAGCTCAGCATCTCCCGCAGCTGAATTCCGGCTATTGTCGTCTCAGGTCCAGCGTATGCGGGAAATCAGGAGACATGCGAGGCACCTGAGGCTGCAGGAAGCCGCCCGTGTGTCCCATTCGGAAAAACCTTCCGGCACGACGGCTTTCCGCCGCCAGCGCGTTGATCGGATAACCTTCCGGATTCAGCCCGCCAGGATGATCGACATGATAACGGCAACCGCCCAGTGATCGCTGATTTGCCTGATCCACGACATCCAGCGTCAATGGAGTATGCACGCGAATGTTGGGATGCAGACAGCTTGGCGGCTGCCACGCTCGGTAGCGAACGCCACCGACAAATTCACCGGCGGTATCTGTCGCCTGGAGCGGGATCCGTATGCCGTTGACGGTGATGCAGTAATTCGACGAGTACATTCCTTTGACGTGAACCTGAAGTCGTTCCACGGACGAGTCCACATAGCGGGTCGTTCCGCCAGAGCCTGGTTCTTCGCCCAGAACGTACCAAGGCTCCAGCGCCTGCCGGACTTCCACGTCCACACCGCCGGCGCTGAAGGTTCCGATCAGCGGGCATCGGAACTCAAAGTGTGTCCCAAACCATTCCGTTTCGAACGGGATGCCGGCATCACGAAGGTAGTTCACGATCGATTTCAAATCCTGCCACAGATAATACGGCAGCATGAAGCGATCATGAATCAGCGTCCGCCAGTGAATCAGTGGTTCACGGTATGGCGTTTCCCAGAACACCGCTACGAGGGCTCGCACGAGAAGCTGCTGAGTCAGGCTCATGCGCGAATGGGGCGGCATTTCAAAGCCGCGAAGTTCAACCAGGCCAAGTCGTCCGTTCGCATGATCCGGTGAATACAGCTTGTCGATGCAAATTTCTGCGCGATGAGTATTCCCGGTCAGGTCGATCAGAAGATTTCTGAACAAGCGATCCACCATCCACATCGGAATCCAGCCCTGGCCAGGCTCCGGCACCTGTGCAAAGGCAATCTCAAGTTCGTACAGAGAATCGTCGCGCCCTTCATCGACTCGCGGCGACTGACTGGTTGGGCCGATGAAGAGTGACGAGAACAGATACGAGAGCGAAGGATGATTATTCCAGAACCCCACCAGGCTTCTCAGCAGGTCCGGGCGACGGAGGAAAGGACTGTCCGCCGGAGTCTTCGCTCCAAGGACCAGATGATTCCCACCGCCTGTTCCTGTGTGACGGCCGTCCAGCTGAAACTTCTCGGTGCCAAGCCGGCAGAGACGAGCCTGTTCGTAGACTTCCGTTGTGATCTGCTTCAGCTGCTCCCAGCTGTGAGCAGGATGAACATTCACTTCGATCACACCAGGGTCCGGCGTCACTTTCAGAATCTCAATGCGAGGATCATACGGAGGCAGATACCCTTCGATGATCACGGGCATGTTGAGCGCCTCTGCCGTGTCTTCGATGGAAGCCAGGAGATCAAGATAATCCTCCAGTGTTCCGACGGGCGGCATGAAGACTCGCAGCCGTCCATCGCGAGGTTCGACACACAGCGCCGTTCGAACCACGGGGCCGCTTCCCAGTGGCAGTGTCGTGAAGGCGTCGCTTGACTCTTCCGGATCGTCGATCAGACCCAGACGCTGCAGAACCTGCTTTTGGCGAGGCTTGTGCTCCTTGCGATCTTCATCAAGCCGATCCTGTGTCGTTCGACGAATTTCTGCATAGCCCGGTAACGGCGTGCGATCTGCAAATGGGTCGAGCGGATAAACGGCGGGAGCAGAAGAACCGGTCAGTGGAAGTGACTCCAGAGGCAGACGAAGCCCCATCGGTGAATCACCAGGAATCAGGAACAGGCGGTGAGAACGGAAGGGCCAGAAGCCGCTCATCCATTTTGCATTCGCCTGCCACCAGGCTCGAGTCAGCGGAAGCACGAAGCCGACTGGACGACTGACGCCTCGTTCCAGCGCGCGACTGAGTCGACGACGATCTTCATCGGAATCCGGATCGAACTCGTGCGGATTCACATCGACCGGCAGCTTCTGTTCGATCTCCAGCATGTGGAAGACATCTTCGAATGCCGGTCGAATCCATCGGTCTTCCACTTCCAGCCGGTCCGCCAGAGCACAAACGAATTCTGCCGCCGTGTGTTCATTGGCCGTGTGCTTCGTGGCATCCTGAGTGCCATCGAGATCCAGTCCAGCCAGGAGACTTTCATTCTTCCAGATCGGCTGACCATCTCTGCGCCAGATACAGGTGTAGGCCCAGCGAGGCAGTGATTCGCCAGGATACCATTTGCCCTGGCCATAGTGCAGCAGCCCGCCGGGAGCAAAGGTTGCTCGCAGTTTGCGAATCAGAAGGTCGGACATTTTTTGCTTGGTCGGACCAACCGCAGCCGTGTTCCATTCCGCGCCTTCCATGTCGTCGATGGAGACAAACGTAGGTTCACCGCCCATCGTGAGTCGCACATCGTTCTGGTTCAGGCGTCGATCAACCTCGTGACCCACTGCATCAATGCGATGCCACATGTCTTCGGAATACGGCTTGGTGACTCGGGGATCTTCATGGATGCGAGTCACGCTCATCTTGAAGTCGAACGTGACTTCTGATTTTTCGACGCCGCCTGAAATTGGCGCAGCGGTCTGTGGAGAAGGAGTTGCAGCCAGCGGAATATGGCCTTCACCGGTCAGCAGTCCCGATGTTGGATCGAGCCCGACCCAGCCAGCGCCGGGAAGAAAGACTTCGGTCCATGCATGAAGGTCTGTAAAGTCGGCCGTGGGGCCTTCGGGACCTTCGAGCGGTTTCAGGTCGGCAGTCAGCTGAATCAGGTAGCCCGAAACAAACCGAGCCGCCAATCCGAAACTTCGCAGCAGATGAACAAGCAGCCAGGCTGAGTCACGGCAGGACCCGGACTTCTTTGTCAGAGTTTCTGTCGGAGTCTGCACACCGGGTTCAAGGCGGATCAGATAGCGAACGGCCTGCTGTACCTTCTGGTTGGCATCCACGAGGAAATCGATCGTTCGCCGAGGCCGGGCGTCAATCGTCTTTCGGAACGCTTCAAATACCGGGTCGGGCGGAAGCGGCTGCAGGAACGGTTTCAGGTCCTGTGCGAGTTCGTCGGCATAGTGAAACGGAAAATCGGTCGCGTCATCTTCCAGAAAGAAGTCGAAAGGGTTGATGACCGTCATGTCGGCGACAACATCCACCGTCACGACAAAGCGGTCCGTCTTTTCCGGGAAGACAAGTCGAGCCAGATAGTTGCCGTGCGGATCCTGCTGCCAGTTGATGAAGTGGTTTGCGGGTTCCACCTTCAGTGAATACGCGTCGATGGGAGTTCGGCTGTGCGGAGCCGGTCGCAGTCGAATGACCTGCGGTCCCAAAGAAACAAGACGGTCGTACTCGTACGTCGTTTGATGAAACAAACCAACTTTGATCGGCATGCGACTGTTTCCGGACGTCATTGTGACGCCGCTCTTCATTCGGTGATCGTGCAGGTCGAGATCGTGACGCTCGACGTCGATTCTCCGATGGCGTTGACAAAACTCTTCTGCAAAACCGGTTCGAGGATGAGAATGAACCAGCCAACAGCGATGAAACTGAGTGATTTTCGCGACCTGCGGGAGGAAACAACGCGGGTCGCGATGGGGTTATATCGTGGCTCACGGAGCCGGCACAAGGGCGAGCATGACGATGCAGAACGCCTTGCCAGGATTTGTCATTCGTGGCCCTGATCCCTAAGCTTCACGTGATCTTGACGACGTCAGGAACAGGCAATTTTCCGGTTCCGGCGGCACCATTCCACCACAGGATTTTCTGTCATGACGATTTCGAATTTGATTCCAGGAGTCTGCTCCCGGGGATATTTGCTCGTTTTGCTCACCATTTTGGCATTTCTTTCGCCAATGGAACGCAGCGCGGACGCCGGCGATTCAAAGCGATCCTTCATCGCGGCTGATTCCTCAAAGCAGCGAATCGCCATCATTGGGGAAGACGGCAGAACCATTTGGGAGGCGAAGATTGGTCCGCTTCACGACCTGCATATCCTTCCCAACGGAAATGTTCTTTATCAAAAGACGTGGACCGAGATTGCGGAAGTGAATCCGAAATCGGGTGAACCGATCTGGTCGTACGATGCCAAAGCCATTCCGGCAAACCAGTCCGTTCCCATGGAGATCCATGCGTTCCAGCGACTTGCTGACGGAAAGACGATGGTGGCCGAATCCGGACCAGGGCGCATCATTGAACTGGACCAGACGCTTAAGGTCGTCTCGACAATGGCGCTGAAGGTGTCGCGGCCCGATCCTCATCGAGATACTCGCCTGGTGCGCAAACTGGCGAGCGGCAATTACCTCGTCTGTCACGAGGGCGATGGCCTGGTCCGGGAATACGATCCGTCCGGCAAAACTGTCTGGGAATATTCAGTTCCACTGTTTGGCCACGAACCTAAGCCCGGACACGGAGTTGAAGCATTCGGCAACCAGGCTTTTTCCGCCCTGCGACTGGCGAATGGCAACACTCTGATTGGTGCTGGGAACGGGCACGCGGTGCTGGAAGTGAATCCGAAGGGCGACGTTGTCTGGAGAATTCATCAGAACGACCTCGAAGGCATTCAGCTCGCCTGGGTCACATCACTGCAGGTTCTTCCGAGCGGCAATATTCTGATCAACAACTGCCATGCCGGGCCAAAGAATCCACAGCTGATTGAAGTCAATCGCGACAAGAAGGTTGTCTGGTCGTTCCACGACTTTGAACGCTTTGGCGACTCACTGACGAACTCCCAGATTCTGACCGTTGACGGCAAGCCCATCGCGGCTTCCGATGTTCTGCGATAATGCTGCATGACGACACCAGCATGGTGGCCGAGCTGGTGTCAGATTCCCCCTCTGTTCTTCCCACCTCAATGAAAGGACCTGCCATGAATTTGAAATCTCTGACACTGCTGACCGCTGCGGCTTTGATCCCTGCAACGACCGTCTTTGCTGACGAAGATGCACGACGAGCGGAAAAGGAACGAGCCGTTGCGGCGCAGAAAGAAAAAGAAGCTCATCGCGCCGAAGAAAAGAAGCGTGAGGCCGAAGAACGTGGACGTAACGCAACAGCTCTGATGGAACGTCTGACCGACCTGCGTGCTCAGCTGAAGAATGTTGAAGGGGAAGGGGCTTCCGAAGATAAGAAGGAACAGCTCCGCCGACAGATTGGAGAAGCGGAAGCAAAACTTGCGGCCCTGGCGGGCAAGGGTAAGAGCGATTTTCCTCCGGAGTTTCGTGAGCGGGCAGAAAAGCTGGAACTGGCTGGCCGCCGGATCAAGCATGTTCGCATGGCCGCTGAGAATCTTCGGGCGGCAGATATGCCCGACATGGCTCATGAGCTTGCAGAACGCGCGGAAGCCATGGAGCGAGAACTGGCTCACGCGAAAGAAGAGCTGATGGCTCAGATGAAGCATCGTGAGGAGCCGAAGAAGCCAGGCCGAGACGGCGATGGCCGTCCGGAAGTCAATGAACTCCGCGCTGAGAACGAGAAGCTGCGCGCTGAACTGCAGGAAATGCGTCGAGCCATCGAAGAGCTGAAGGCAAAGCAGTAGGACCTGCTCTATTAAGGCGCCATGCGCCATTACCAAGCGGAATTGAAAGACCACCGTGACGACCCAGCAGGGAATGTTTGGCTTCGCAGAGACTCCTGAGTGGCAGCAAGCCGCTCAGGAGGATGTGCAGATTGCCGACGTGGTCTTCAATCTGCCGCTCGAGCGTCCGTATTCTTATGCCGTTCCCGAGCCTTTGCGGGGACGAGTTCAGGCGGGACAGCGCGTCCTGGCCCCGCTTGGACGTTCGAACCGCTCGGTCGTTGGTTATTGTGTCGGCGTTCGCCCGTTCGAAAAGGGGCAGCGCGCACTGAAGTCAATTACTGAGCTGCTGGATGCCGAACCTTTGCTGGACAGTTCCATGCTGGAACTGACTCGCTGGATCGGAGAACGCTACCTGTGCGGCTGGGGACAGGTTCTTGACAGTGTGATTCCGGCCGGAGTGCGTCGGAAGAGTGGCACGCGGGAAATTAACGCACTCAGTATCGTCGAAGGTGTCGAGGATGTTCTCAACACTCCTCGTCTGACACGACAGCAGAAGAATGTGCTGGAGATCCTGCTGAAAGAAGGTCGGCCACTTCCGGCAGCGGAACTGTGTGAGCGCGCGGGTTGCGGACCGGGCCCCGTGAATACTCTTCGGAAGCGAGGCCTGATCGTTGCAGAACGCGTGCGAACGGAAGTCGCAGCGGCTGAACAGCGGGACGTGGAGACTCAGGAAGATCTGCTGATGAACGATCAGCAGCTGAAGGCTCTTGAACAGATTCTGCGTCCGATTCGAGCGGGTGAATATGAAACGCTGCTGCTGCACGGAGTTACCGGCAGTGGCAAGACGGAAGTGTACATTCGAGCGATTCGAGAAGTGGTCAGTTACGGTCGCCAGGCCATTGTCCTGGTTCCGGAAATCAGCCTGACGCCTCAGACAATTCGTCGGTTCCGAAGCCGATTTTCTTCTGTTGCCGTTCTGCACAGTCACATGACGGATGCCGAGCGTCACTGGCAATGGCAGCAGATTGCCAGCGGAGAAATTCAGGTGGTCGTTGGTGCTCGCAGCGCCGTCTTCGCGCCGACGCCGCACCTGGGCCTGATCGTGATTGACGAAGAACATGAGCCATCCTTCAAGCAGGACAGCACACCGCGTTATCACGCTCGCGAGGTTGCCAGGAAGCGATGTCAGGATGAAAAGGTCCCGCTGATTCTTGGGTCGGCCACGCCCACTCTTGAATCCTGGCTGCGGGCTCAGCGACGTCTGGACACACTGGTCTCCATGCCGCATCGAGTTGCAGGGCGACCATTGCCGCCGGTGGTCATCGTCGATACTCGCAGCGATCCTCGCATGGCACGCGGATATTCGCTGGGCAGAGCAATGTTCACGGCCATCGGAACAGCGCTGAAAGCGAATGGGCAGGTCATCCTGTTTCTGAATCTTCGCGGATATTCACCGGTGGTCTGGTGTCGAAGTTGCGGAACCGGTTTGAAGTGTCCGAACTGCGATATCTCAATGACGTGGCATCGCGATCGAGCTGCCATTGTGTGTCACAGTTGTGACTATTCGACCAGTCCGCCGTCGCAATGTCCGTCATGTCAGAGTCCCGCCATACGGTTTCTGGGCACGGGAACACAGAAGCTGGATGAAGAAGTGCAGAAGGCCTTCCCGGAAGCGCGCGTCCTGCGAATGGACAGTGACTCGATGAAGAAGCCGGGCAGCCACGATGAAGCGCTGGATCGGTTTCGACGCGGCGAAGTCGATATTCTTCTTGGAACGCAGATGATCGCGAAAGGGCTCGACTTCCCCAACGTCACACTGGTCGGTGTGATTGATGCGGACACCATGCTGCGCCAGCCGGACCTGAGAGCGGCCGAACGAACGTTCCAATTGATTGCTCAGGTTGCAGGCCGAACAGGACGCGGTGAGCGAGGTGGCCGAGTCCTTGTGCAGACTTCAAGTCCGGATGATAAGGCCGTCAAGTTCGCATCGAAGCATGACTTCCTTGGGTTTGCCCAGCATGAACTTGCCGAACGTCATGATGCGATGGCCCCGCCGTTCACCGCGGTGGCGCGCGTGATTTTTCGAGGTCCCGATGAACAGCGAACACGTCAGACTGCGATTGCAGTTGCGGACAAGTTAAAGGCTGCGCGGCAGGGAGAACTCCAGTCTCTGCGAGTCCTTGGAGCCGCACCCGCTCCGGTCGTGAGGCTAAGAAACCTCTGGCGTTTTCACCTTCAGATTGTCGGCAAGACTCACGAACTGGTCCGACAGCTCTGGATGGCCGTCGAGTCGACTCTGACACTGCCCGACGACGTGGAACTCGCCGTTGACGTTGATCCCATGAATGCCCGGTGAGATCCAGCTAAGGCCGGGAGAGACTCCTGCCGAGCCGGTCCGTTGAAACTGCAAAGAACCTGAAACTGCAAAGAAAAAGCCTGCATCAAACTGACGCAGGCTCATATTTCAACCGGTTGTGATGTCGATCTACGCCACTGGAACTTCGCGAGCGTAATCGAACATCGGAGACGACAGGTAACGTTCGCCGGAGTCTGGCAGGATCACGACGATGGTCTTGCCAGCGCTTTCCGGTCGGGCTGCGACTTTGAGTGCAGCCGTCATTGCGGCACCGCAGCTGATTCCGCAGAGGATGCCTTCTTCGCGGGCGATTCGGGGAGCCATCTCCATGGCTTCTTCGTCGGTCACCTGAACGACTTCATCCACCAGGGACATGTCCAGAATGTCCGGCTTGAATCCCGCGCCGATCCCCTGGATACGATGCTTGCCAGGAGCACCACCGGACAGCACTGGACTGGAAGCAGGTTCGACGGCGATGGACTTGATGTTCAGGCCTTTGTCCTTCTTCAGGTACCGAGTCACGCCGGTGATTGTTCCGCCGGTGCCAACTCCTGCGACGAAGATGTCGACCTTGCCCTGAGTGTCTTCGAAGATTTCCGGGCCTGTTGTTTTGACATGGATATCCGGATTGGCAGGATTCTTAAACTGCTGAGGCATGTAGACGTTTGGCTGCTTCGCCATTTCTTCCGCGCGAGCAATCGCGCCTTTCATTCCTTCAGCGCCAGGTGTCAAAATCAGGTTTGCGCCAAAGGCCCGGAGAATCATGCGGCGTTCGACGGACATGGTCTCCGGCATTGTCAGCGTCAGTTTGTAACCGCGAGCCGCACAGACAAACGCGAGAGCGATGCCGGTGTTTCCGCTGGTCGGTTCCACCACTTCCATACCCGGCTTCAGCTTTCCGGATTTTTCTGCATCCCAGATCATTGCCGCACCAATGCGGCACTTCACGCTGTAAGCTGGATTTCGCCCTTCGATCTTGGCGTAAACCGTCGCGTTCAGGCCTTTAGTAAGACGGTTGATCTTCACCATCGGGCTGCGGCCGATACTCAGAGAATTGTCATCAAACATGGCCATTGAAAAACGCACCTTTCACAAAAACAAATAAACGCGGCTGGCTCGTTCAGCCTCTGTCAGGCGTGGATCGACCGAATGAGCATCTATCGCTGGCAAAGTCGTCCGACTTCCACCGGGAGTGATAGCAGATAGCTCGACAATTCGAAACACTTCTGCCGAGAATGACGACCTCGCCGACGGCAAACGGCAAAAAACGCCAAATCCAGGGTCAGCGAAGACCATTCGTCGCTTCCACCAAAGGAACTCACTGTGACCGAAAATCCCGCCCCCGCTGTGAACTGCCCGGAATCGTGCCGAGTGGAAAATCAGATTCCGATGGTCCACGTTCACGATGTCGATCGGTCTGCAGAGTTCTATTCCCTTATGGGATACTCCTGCCAGAGTCGCTTCTCCAATGACAGTGGTCGGACAAACTGGGCCATGCTGGTTTCCGGGAATGCTCGAATGATGCTGGCTGTTGCTTCGGGGCCCGTGGTTCCTGAAGACCAGGCGGTGTTGTTCTACATGTATTCACAGGATGTGTGGCAGCTGCGAAATCACCTTCTGCAGAATGGTCTTGAAGACGCTGGCGAACCACCAGGTGAGGGCAACGCTGACAAGTTCGCCGGAGCCGTTCGGCGGTCGGTGGTTTTCGACATCGTTCGACGCTTCTACATGCCTGAGGGCGAGCTGCGAATTCATGATCCGGACGGTTACTGCATCCTCGTTGGCGACACCGGTGTGCATCAAAGCTGAGTCGATCGCTGCCTTGAGCTGCGGGAGCCTTGCCTCATGAGATCTTCCATTCGAAGACAGATTCTGATTCCGTTTGCACTCCTGATTGCGCTGACTGTGGTGCTGTTGTCCATCAGCAACGCGTGGATTTCCGCCAATCGGGCAGAGAAGCAGCTCTCCGATGATTTGAATCAGGTCATTCGCACGCTTGAGTCTGCTCGGTTTCCGATCACAGACCAAATTTTGATTCAGCTTCGAGGTTTGTCGGGAGCGGAGTTTGTTGCGATCGATGCCAATGATCGGATCAGTGCGTCAACGGTTTCCACTGAAGCGGGGACTCAGCTGCAGACGCTGATGAAGCCGGCTCAGAATTCCGGTTCGCTGGGTGCTTTGATTCCATTGACACTCCAGGGAGAACGATGGCTTTGCGGCACCATTGAAGTCATGCGATCTCCGCAATTGAAGAGTCTCTATGTTCTTGTTCGGGAAGCCGACCGTGCTGCAATTCGACGTGAAGCGATCCTCGCACCATTCGTCATTGGCGGATTCACGCTGATCGGTGCCGCCACCGTTTCATGGCTGATTGCAGCGGGCTTTGAGCGGCGTTTGCGGTCCATTCAGCAGAGAGTGGCAGATCTGGCGGCGCTGCGCTTTGACGAGATGCTTCCGATCGAACGTGATGACGAACTTGGACACCTTGCCGGATCCATCAACCAGATGGCGCTTGATCTGCAGCGAAAGACGCAACAGATTCGGTCAACAGAACGGATGGCGGCGATGTCTCAGCTTGCGGCAGGGCTGGCGCATCAGCTTCGGAATGCCATCATGGGGGCTCGCCTTGCCGTTCAGCTTCATTCCCGCCGTTGTCAGCATGACGATCGAGCCAGTCTTGAAGTTGCCATTCGGCAACTGACTCTGACCGAGAGCCATATCCGCGGACTGCTTCGACTCGCCTCCGGCAGTTCTCAGAATGTGGTCTCCGGGCGAATGGACACGATCCTGAGTCATGTTCTGGAACTTCTGAGCTTTCAGTGTCAGCACCAGAACATTCGCATGTCAATGGAGAACAGCACCTCGGAGCCCGAGTCTCTCGCTGTCGCTGACTCAGAACACGTGCAGCTGGCGTTGCTGAGTCTCGCCCAGAATGCGACCGATGCGTGCGGTCCTGGTGGCGAAGTTGTCCTGCGGCTTTCTGATTCTCCCGTGGCAATTTTTGTGGATGTGCTCGACAGCGGTCCGGGCATTCCGGAGGGCCTGGAACAGAAAATCTTTGAACCGTTCTACACCGGAAAGTCCGAAGGAGTTGGCATTGGACTGGCCCTTGCCGCGCAGGCCGCCAGCGGAGCGGAAGGGCAGCTTTCTGTTCATCGCGAGAACAACTGGACACGGTTTCGCTTTGAGGTCAGGAAACAGGTTGCGAAATATGCTACGCTTCCCGCCCAGCCACCTCAGAACCTTTCAACTCCCTGAGACTGACAGTCCCTTCATCCACGCTTTGCCCATACTTTGGGCAAGGAGTTCCTGCCGAATGCGACAGACATCATTTTCGAACGTGCAATTCATTTTCCTCGCCCTGCTGACCGCGCTGTTGTGTAGTCCGTTCGCTGTCGCGCAGGAGGCAAAGTCGGCTCCGAACATTGTGCTGATCCTGTCCGATGACCAGGCATGGACGGATTACCAGTTCATGGGTCACGAGTGCATCCAGACTCCGCATCTTGATCGGCTTGCCGCTCGCAGCGCGGTGTTTCGTCGAGGTTACACGCCGACGCCGCTGTGCCGACCTTCACTGATGACGATCATCACGGGACTTTACGCTCACCAGCACGGTGTGACGGGCAACGATCCGAAGCCGGACAAGTCTCTCTCGGATGCTCAGTACGGCCAGCAAAAGCTGGACCTCATCAGCAAGGTAGATTCGCTGTCGACAATTCCGAAAGAGCTTTCACGGCTGGGTTACGTCTCGATGCAGTCCGGCAAATGGTGGGAAGGCAATTTTCGTCGTGGCGGATTCACGCACGGAATGACTCGCGGATTTCCGGAACAGGGAGGTCGGCATGGAGATGATGGCCTGACCATCGGCCGCCAGGGGTTGAAGCCGGTCATTGACTTCATCAACACAGCAACCGCTGACAGGAAGCCGTTCTTTCTGTGGTATGCGCCGATGCTGCCGCACACACCTCATAATCCACCCGAGCGTCTGCTTGCCAAATACCAGCAGGAAGGCCGTGCTCCGGAGCTGGCGAAGTACTATGCCATGTGCGAATGGTTTGATGAATCCTGTGGCGAGATCCTGACTCATCTTGATCGCACGGGGATTTCGGACAACACGATTGTGATGTATGTCACTGATAACGGATGGATTCAGTCGACGCCGGAGATGAAACTGCCTGCGGCCTGGAACCACGGCTTTGCACCGCGGTCCAAGCAAACGGTTTACGAAGGCGGCATTCGCACTCCGATTTTGATTTCATGGCCCGGAAAGATCATCCCTGGCGACCGTTCAATCCTCGCGAGCACACTGGACGTCTATCCGACTTTGCTGAGTGCTGTGGGAGTCGATGTGGAGAAATCGCTGCCGGGCCGAAACTTGCTGCCATGGATTACAACTGACTCCGCGACCCCCGATCGTGACCAGTTGTTTGGAGAGAGCTTTGCTCATGACATTGCGGATCTGAATCAGCCTGAGGCTTCACTGCAGTACCGCTGGACCATCCAGAACAAATGGAAGTTGATTGTGTCGTATGAGGCCCCAGACGACCGCTACGCGTTTGTCCACCGGATGAATGAAAAGACACCGCAGCTGTTTGATCTGACCGCTGACCCATTCGAAAAGACAAATCTTGCCGCCGAGCATGCGGATCTTGTGAAGTCCCTTGAGGCTGGTTTGCAGAAGGAATGGACCGTATCGAAACGACCGATCGGGTTTCCGTGACGGTTCGAAGTCGGTACATTACCCGCCGCGCGGCCAGGAGAGATTCGGGACGTTCGAAATCCTGCAGTACCTGGATGCCTTTGCTGTAAGATACGGAATTGTTCAATGGACATTGCAGACGTACGAAAAGTTGCCAACCTCGCGCGACTGTCGCTGACAGACCAGGAACTGGAATCATCCCGGCAGCAACTGGGTGCGATTCTGGACTATGTGCGGCTACTGGACGAAGTGGATCTTGACGGTGTTTCCCCGATGCCGCACCCGGTTCCGATGAGCAATGTGTTTCGGGACGATGTCCAGCAGTCCTCTCTTTCCCGAGAGGACTCTTTGTCAAATGCCTGCAAAACTGACGGTCAGTTCTTCCTGGTTCCTCGGATTCTCGAGGAAAAAGGCTGACTTTCGCGAGTTCCGACCGTACCGACGATTCCTGAGATTCCCGGCAGCGTCAAAGGTTTTTGCGTCACACCCCTGTGACTTGGCGCGTTTTGACTGATAGAATTCAGGAAGAAATTGTGAGGTTGTGGCCGCGATCGAGCCTGGCAGCAAACCTCTCCTGAAGTGAATCATCTGCAGCTGGCTTTGGCTGGCCGCAGATTGAATTTCACAGATTCGCAGTCTCCCTGTTGTGTGGAAGTTCCAATGAACCACATTCTTCAGAACCTGGTTAATCGACCATTGCTCGCCTGGACTCCAGGCTGGGTTGAACTGGTCATTGTACTTTTCATTGCGATGGTCCTTTTTGGCAATCGCCTTCCCGGAACCATGCGGTCACTTGGGCAGAGCCTGGTGCAGTTCAAGAAGGGCATGCGAGAAGGCGACGAGGAAGGCTCTGGAGCTGACAAGCTTCAGTAACGTCTCGATGGATTGTTTTGCGTTCAGTGTTCCGGCAGGCTCAGGCACGCCGGAACAAAGTCGATGAGGTGGCGTTATGGGTTTTCTGCCAGGTGTTGGTACCACGGAGATGCTCATTGTGGGCATCATCGCGCTGCTGCTATTTGGTCGTAATCTGCCGAACGTTGCCAAGAATCTTGGAAAGAGTTTCGGGGAGTTCAAGAAGGGCATGTCCGGGTTTCAGGACGAGTTTCGCAATGTGACTCGCGATGCAGAGAATTCCGTGCGCTACACTCCTCCGGAATCCAAGCCTGCCACACCGGAAGAACGTCCCAAGGTCGCTGCATCCGATGCGTCTGCCGATGACGACTTCTCTGCTCCTCGATTTGATCTGGAATAATTGCTGACGCGACAGGTGGTTGAGCCCGATGAACACCTCCAGCGCGCTTCCCAACAGTGGTTCTCTCAACCGTGAATCGCTGGGCGGTGAAAATCAGGCCGACGCTGGTATGTCAGACCAGGCATCCAGTCCCTACGTCACGATTGCCGATGCGGAATCTCGATCGCCCGGTGGACGGTTCCTGATCATCCGGCTGGCATTCTCCTTCACCGTGTTTGCTGCTTCCTGCGTGATTGCTGAAGCATTGCTGGTAGGCACGGCGATCGCGGTCGCCGGATATCAGATTCCGGGACCGTTCAAGTTCTCCGATGTGCTCGCAAGTCCTGTCGGTCAGTGGCTCAGGATCGGTTCTTACATCGCGGTTCCGTTTTGTTTGATGCTGGCCTGCTTCAGTTACGGACGAATCGCACGAACGCAGCGAGCATTGCTGGATACCGTTTCAAAGCGGGATCAGCTCCATCGGCAACTTCAGGAGCTTCGGTCAGACTACGCGTTGATGAAGCAGCAGCAACCGCAGCAGACCGAAACTGCGGGCAACAATTGAGAGGATCGCTGTGGTGTCGCCCGGAACCTCAGAGTTTTGCATCAACTTCCAAAATGTGCTCGACGCAGCAAAGAGAATCGAGCCATACGTGCGCAGGACGCCTGTGCTGGAAACTTCCGGAGTAGCTGCCACTGAAACTTGTCTGCTTCTGAAGTGCGAAAACCTGCAACAGGGTTCCGCGTTCAAAGCGCGCGGTGCGACGAATGCGGTTATGAGCCTTTCGGACCGTGAAGCTGCTGCGGGAGTCGTGACGCATTCTTCCGGAAACCATGCCGCGGCACTCGCGCGAGCCGCAGTCGCTCGCGGTATTCAGGCGCATATCGTGATGCCGTCAAACTCCGCGCGAATCAAGCTGCAGGCCGTTCGGGCACTGGGGGTTGAGCCGATTCTGTGCGAGCCCACGTCGGCGTCTCGTGAAGCGACGGCAGCGGAGGTCCAGCGAAGGACGGGAGCGACGCTCGTGCATCCCTTCAACGACCCGGCGGTCATCGCAGGGCAGGGTACAGCGGTGCTGGAGATTTTGGAACAGATTCCCAATGTGCAGGCGGTCGTCGTTCCTGTTGGTGGCGGTGGACTGCTTGCCGGGACTCTGATTGCAGCAAAGAGCCTCCGCCCCGACCTGCTTGTGTTCGGTGCAGAACCGCAATGGGCCGATGACGCCTGGCGAAGCGTGCAGTCCGGGAAGATCGAGCCGGCTCTTCGAACGGATTCCATCGCAGACGGACTGCGAACGCCGCTCGGGACGTTGACCTTCCCCGTGATACGCTCACTGGTAAGCGGGATCCTGACCGTCAGCGAAGAGGCGATACGGAGAGCAACGAAGCAGCTTGCCAGCCAGGTTCGGATCATCTCCGAGCCATCCGGCGCGGTCACTGTGGCGGCCGTGCAGGAACATGGTCAGCTTTTCCGAGGCCTCAGGACAGTCGCTCTGGTCTCCGGCGGCAACCTCGATGACTTCTCTTTGCTGTCGTGATGTCGTTCGCGGGACAATTCATCGCCGATCGAATGGCTACAACCGTCAAATCGAATGCAACTGGCAACTTCGTCACAGATTCGAATTGCAGAATCTGCGGCTGGATCAACCAGCTTTCTGAACGGTGCCGAAAGTAGTTTCAGCGAGAAACAAAAAGAAATGGGACATCCGTGTCCAGCCGGTCGATGCCGGTTCGTTCCGTCGAGGCGGGAAGGTAATCAGACACCACCTCGATACGCAAACGACTGAACCCGATTTGTCATGAATGTCGCGACGAAATTTCGTTTGTCGGAATTCCAGATTGCCGAACGCGACAATCTGGGGCGGCTGCTTGCTGTCCTGGTCGGAGTGCTGCTGTGTGTCGGAATTCAAATGGTGCACAGTGCAAGTCTGACATCGAGGCCCAGTGAGCAGGAAACAGTCTTCCTCAGTCGTCACCTGCTCTACCTTGCCTTCTCACTTCTAGTTGCATGGATGCTCTCACGCTGCCGCGCTGAGACATTGATGAATGTCAGTGGAGCGGCGTGGTGGGGACTGGTGATTCTTCTGGTCGCTGTTCTGATTCCCGGCGTCGGCAGTCGCATCAATGGGGCTCAGCGATGGCTTCGAATGGCAGGCCTTTCGCTGCAGCCGTCTGAGCTGGGGCGAATCGTTCTTCCGCTTGTGGCAGCGAGAAATCTCTGCCAGCAGCAAGGCAACGGCTTGCGAGTCTCGTCAGTTCCGGGAACGCTGGCACCACTTCTTGTTGTGCTGCCGCTGGTGATCCTTGAACCAGACCTTGGAGCCACCGTCTTCCTGACTCTGGGGTTTGTGTTGACGCTGTTTCTGGGAGGATGGCCACTTCGATACTTCATCTCCTGCGGCCTGCTGCTGATTCCCGCAGCGGCCTCTGTGCTTGTCCTGCGTCCGTATCAGCTTCAGCGAATCACCGGCTTCATGGACGCATGGAAGGATCTCAGCTCGGCCCCATGGCAGATTCGACAGTCGCTGCTGTCGCTGGGCGCTGGCGGACTGGAAGGCAGTGGCGTCGGCGCGGGCTGGCAAAAACTCAGCTATCTTCCCGAAGCGAATACAGACTTCGTCTTTGCCGTGATAGGGGAAGAACTTGGACTGATCGGAACGCTGACGGTTTGCTTTCTCTGGTGCGCCGTCTTCTTCACTGGACAGTCTGTTCTACGGTACCAGCCTCGCAATTCTTTCGCATGGATCTTTGGCACGACTTTGCTGGTGCAGCTTGTTCTTCAGGCCCTGGCCAACATCGCCGTCGTGACCGCTCTGGTGCCTCCCAAAGGGGTTCCGCATCCGTTTATCAGTTACGGCGGAACCAACCTTTTTGTGAGCATCTGCGCTGTGGGGCTCATCCTGGGGATGTCGCGCGAATCCGAAGAGTTCGGCGAGTGCCAATGCGTCACAGAGTAACGGTGGAGACAGGAACTCTGGTGAGTTCCACTACGATGCGACCGGAACGGCGGTTAGAAGAGTAGTCCTGCGTCGTCGTCATCGGATTCAGCTGCCGCAGGCTTGCGGCGTTTTTCGGTCTGTGACGAATCCTTTTGCAGAGTCGATCGGGCGTCGAAGGGAGCTGTTTCCACCGCATCGGAGCTCATGCGTGTCAGCACTTCGATCTTCTGAGATGCAGCGTCGAGTTTCTGGTGGCACGCGCGAAGGAGCTGCATTCCCCGCTCAAACTGTGCCAGGGATTCGTCGAGCGTTGCCTGACCGGATTCCATACGTGCAACAATCTCTGCAAGCTCGCTCATGGCAGCTTCCAGTGACACGTCGTCGTTCTCTTCCGTCTTTCGTTTGGCCATGATTCCAGGTTCCGGGCAGTTCCATCTCTTAGTCGCAGTCGATTGAGTCTCCTGCGAATCGTCCGTGTGAACTGTAATCGTTCGTCAAATCGCTGTCAGTCGTGGTCAGGTCCATCTTGCTGTTTCCTGGCCATGTTGGGAACAGACAAGCTTCCGAAGGTAACCCTTCGATCGATATCCTGTGTGTCCCCATGTTGTGTCCCGCCTGATCGAAAACCTGTTGAAGATTCCAGTTTCTGATGCCCACGGAGCTTTGCTGTGTTTTCATTCTTCAACCGTCATCGACCCCGTAGAGGAACTCGACAGAGTTCCTGTCCGCAGCAAAGTAGTGGAACTCGCCAGAGTTCCTTTCAGCAGCGAGCGTTTCGGGATCTCTGGCGAGATCCACTACAAGGTGGCTCACTGCGATCAATGTCGATCCTCTGGCTTGCTCTGGTCGTTGTCGCTGCGTGCCTCGTCAGCAACATCGCTCAGGGCGCGGATGAAGTTGATTATCTGCGAGATATCAAGCCTCTGCTGAAGGCTCGATGCTATGCGTGCCACGGTTCACTGAAGCAGGAAGCGGGCCTGCGACTTGATACGGCGGACCTGCTGTTGAAAGGATCTGCTGATGGAGCCATCGTGAACACTGCTGCTCCGGACCAGAGTGCTCTGATGAAGCGTCTTCAGGCAACTGTTTCGGAAGGACGGATGCCACCAGAAGGAGAAGCTCTGACCTCAGAACAGCAAATGCTGTTTCAGCGCTGGATTGCAGCAGGTGCCATTGGGCCGAAAGAGGAGGCTCCTGAAGCTGATCCTCGGGACCACTGGTCTTTTCGTCCTCTGGAACGACCACTCATTCCGTTTGTCCTTCCGCCGTCTGCTCATCCGATCGATCAATTCGTTGCTCGTGAGCATGCCCGCCATGGATTGACGGCTGTGGGGCCAGCAAGCCGCGAAGTGTTGTTGCGGCGGGCATGGCTGGATCTTCTGGGTGTCCCGCCGGATCCTGAATCGCTCCGGAGATTTCTGGCGGACGAATCTCCTGATGCGTGGGAGAAGACGGTCAATGAGCTCCTGAATGATCCTCGCTACGGCGAACGCTGGGGACGTCACTGGATGGACGTCTGGCGTTACGCGGACTGGTATGGGCGTCGCGCTGTTCCGGATGTCTGGAACAGTGCCCCTCAGATCTGGCGCTGGAGAGACTGGATTGTTCGGTCACTGAATCACGACAAAGGTTATGACCGCATGATTCAGGAGATGCTGGCAGCGGATGAGATCTGTCCGGAGGATGATGACGCTGCTGTGGCGACGGGCTACCTGGTTCGAAACTGGTACGCGCTCAATCCCAATGACTGGATGCGCAACACCGTGGAACACACAGGCAAGGCGTTTCTTGGTCTGACCTTCAACTGTGCTCATTGCCACGATCACAAGTACGATCCGATTGCCCAGGACGACTATTTCCGGCTGCGAGCGTTCTTCGAGCCGATGAACATTCGCCAGGACCAGTGGCCGGGCGAACCTGATCCCGGTCCGTTTCAGGAATATGAGTATGTTGTTCTGAGAAAGATACAGAGACTGGGAATGGTTCGCATCGTCGATCAGAAGCCGGATGCTCCGACGTGGTTCTACACCGGGGGCGATGAACGAAACCGAGTCAAAGATCGGGGCAGTGTGGCTCCGGGAGTTCCTTCGTTTCTGAGTTCCTCTTTTCGAACGCCTGAGCCTGTTTCAATGCCAGTCAGCTTTCGCTTTCCGGGTCTTCGACCGGCAGTGCTTGAGGCGGAACGCGGGCGTCTGACGGAGGCTGTTCGAAATGCCGAAGAGCAGGCGACCCGGCTGGCAGCCGAGTCAGCAATTGATTCGGCCGCAAAGGCTGCTCTTGCCGAGGCTGAGAGAGCTTTCGGCGCGGCTATAGAAACGGCGCGAAGTGAGAAGCGCGAAGGCGCGCTGGAAGGTCAGCAGTCGCTGCTGCTGGATGCCACGACAGGGCGAAGAATGATTCATCGCACGCTGGCTGAGCTTCCGGAGATTCCGGATCAGACAACCGTCGAGTTTCAGGTTCAGATTCAGAAGGATGCGCACTTCAACTTTCAACTCGCCCGCGATCTGGCTCAGGGAGGAACGGCGACGTTTGTTGGTTTCGAAAAAGGACGAATCCTTTCGTACCGCCCAGGCACATTCGAAGAGCTGCAGGTTGGAACATTCGATCTTGCTCAGGGGACGCGACGCTTCCACGTTCAGATGACACTCGATACCGCAAAGGACAACTGTCGACTGACAGTGACGGATCTGGAAAAGTCCACCATCATTGTTGATGGCCAGGCCATCGCGCTGAATGGATGGAAGCCGGCGGGAAATGTGAATCAGGGACTCCTGATGGATGCTCGGACAGGCAGCGTGGCTGTGGTTGATGCCATTCGGATTCGCCCACCGTTGCCGTCTGATCCCGGATCGCCGATGCCAGCGAGCCTCTATGAATGCAACTTTGAGTCGCCAGAATTTGTTGACGGAGACGACGTGGTCGGTGTCGCCGGTTGGAATCGAACTTCGTATTCCGCAGATCCGGCGACGTCTGTTGCATCGACCGTCGCGCTGAATGATTCGCTGAGACAATCTGCGCAGGCGGTTCGACAGGCCCGCAGCCTGGCAGCACTTCCGGAATGGAAACGTCAGGCTTCGCTGTTGGTTGTGGACGCAGCGAAGGCCGAGCAGTCTTCGTGGGAAGTTCGACTTCGTGTGGATCAACAGAAAGCCGGACTGGCACTGGACGAACAGGCTGTCGCTGGCGGAACGGCGGGCGGTGATCCGACGACGCCGAATGCCAATTTGCTCGACGACCTGATCAGGAGTGCCAGCCGAACAGAACGCGATGCCGCGGTGAAGAAGGCGGAAGTTGCGGAGTTGCTGGCCAGAGTTCGTGTTGCAACGGCAGAGGGTTTGGCAGAGACCGATGAGAAGCGTGCCACGGAACTTGAAGCGGCTTCCAAAGAACTTTCCGCCGCAAAGACACAGCTTGCAACTGCCAGAGCAGCTCAGGCGGATGCAACGAAAGATCTGGTGTACACCTCACTGACTCGCGAATCGATCGGAACAAGTACCGGCCGCCGCAAGGCGCTGGCGGAGTGGATTACATCGCGAGAAAATCCGTTGACCGCGCGGGTTGCTGTGAATCACATCTGGATGCGACACTTTCACAAACCGATTGTTTCGTCCGTGTTTGACTTTGGACGCAACGGAGCTGCACCAAGTCATCCGGACCTTTTGAACTGGCTGGCCTGCGAGCTTCGAGACAACGGGTGGAGCATGAAACATGTCCACCGTTTGATTCTGACAAGTGAAACATGGAAGCGATCATCGGCGTATCCGGATGGTGAATCGTCGGCCACGATTGATCCGGATAATCGATGGTTATGGCGGATGAACACAGGTCGCATGGAAGCAGAAGTCGTGCGGGACAGTCTGCTGGCAGTCTCCGGGAGACTCGATCTGAAACAGGGTGGCCAGGAGCTTGAGAACCGGGATGCCCTGACGACCTTTCGTCGCAGTCTGTACTACAGCTGTCAGCCGGAGGGCGATGGCCGCAGCCAGTTTGCGGCACTCTTCGATGCGGCGGATGCACTGGAATGTTACCGACGTTCGCAGAGCATCATTCCTCAGCAGGCCCTCGCGCTGACGAACAGCGAATTCGTCCATCAGCGATCCGCGGATATTGTTGCGGCCTGGTCCGCATCGAAGGAGAAGACGCCGTCTTCGGAAGATGTCGGTTTCGTGAATGACATGTTCCTATTGATCCTGAACCGCCTTCCCAGTGAATCTGAACGGCAGAAGTGTGAAGCGTTTCTGGTACAGCAGCGGAATACGTCTGTGACATCGGACGTTGCGGAACAAAAGGCGCGGGAGAGTCTGGTTAGGGTTCTGTTGAATCACAACGACTTCATTGCCATTCGTTAGTCGTGTGCTGTGGACTTTGGCCAGACAACTTTCAGGATGATCAGGCCGAGCAGAGGTGCGAAGCCGGCAAGGGCGATTCCGCGGTCAAACGATCCCGAGTGATCGACGTAGTTTCCGAACAGCTTTTGAACGGGCGAAGAGATTAGCCACCCGAGTGCTCCCAGGAGTCCGGTGGCTTTTCCAAGATGGCGCTTACTGACATCCTGTGACATGGAATAATAACAGGGGAAAAGTCCCAGCGAGCCAGCGGCGACAAGAAGCAGTACTGAATACAGAGCAGGGCCGAGCCGCAGATACGGCACGACACCAGTCAGACCGGTCAGCACACAGCAGAAGGAAAATACCACGATTCGCGCCGGGTGTGCGGCGAAGCCCTTCTTTCCGAGCCACATCGCAATCGCTCCGGCGGCGATACAGCCGATGTCGGCCGCAATGAAATAGCACGAATTGAAGAACAGCGCGGCGTCCTCCGTGGCTCCTCGCCCCTGCTGAAGAAACTTCGGAAGCCATGCGCGGATGAGCTGCCATGTGATGTTCAGGCAAATGACCACCGGGACAAGGGCCCAGAAGCGAGCATTGCCCATGCATTCGACGAACCAGTTTGTTCCGGTTGTGGGCGCAGTCTTTTCTGACTGCACCGGCACGTCGTCCGAGTGAAGGGATGCCAGCCAGAGACCGGCCCAGACAACTCCCAGCGATCCAATGATGAAGAAGGGGGTTCTCCAGACTCCGGCTGTCTGGTCAGTGCCGATAATCAGGCGAACGACCAGCGGAGTCAGGATAGCCCCGATGGCGCCACCGCTTTGCAGGATGCTGTTCCCCATCAGTCTCTTACCGCCCGTCTGAAGCGCCTGGGTTGTCTTCAATGCGCAGGGCCAATGTCCGGCTTCAAAAAAGCCGAGCAGAATCCGGCATGTCAGAAGTGACTGAAAGTCTTTGCACAGGCCCGTCAGAATTCCGATCGCGGACCACGAAAGCAGGACGATGGGATACAGCCAGCGAATTGAAAAACTGTCAGCCAGAATGCCGAAGCTGAGCGAGCCGACGGCAAACGCCACGCCGAAGCCGAACTCCAGATCGCCGTATTTTTCTTCCGAGAGGTTCAGTTCCTTCGTGATCCTCACCGAAAGCACCGCAAGTGTCTGCCGATCCATGTAGTTCAGCATCGTTGCCAGAAGCAGCAGGCCACTGATCCACCATACCCAGTTGGCCGAGCGACTTGCTGGTGTCGGTTCATCGACGTTGGGAAATGTCATTGCTCCCGCTTTCGCAATGCTGAGGCGTGATAGAACTTCAGATGGCTCCGACAGGCTCACATTGAACACAGCCTTTCGAAGAATCGCAAATGTGCCAGTGGCCGGAAGATCTCAGCGGCTGCATTCGACAGGCACAGAATCACGCCGGACGATCGAGCAGGTTTTGAATGACGGTTCCACCAAACTGGCTGAGCTGTTTGAATCGGCCACCGTGGTAATACGTCAGACGGTTGTCATCCAGCCCCAGCAGATGCAGCAGCGTCACGTGGAAGTCGCGGACGTGATGAACCTCGTCAACAGCCGTCATTCCGGTTTCATCGGTCGCTCCGATGGTGTGTCCCGCGCGGGATCCTCCGCCTGCAAGCCAGATGGTCATGGCATTGGGATTGTGGTCCCTGCCATAGGCCACGCCGCCGCGAACGCCGTTGTCCGGAGTTCGACCGAACTCCCCACACCAAACCACCAGGGTTGTCTCAAGCAAACCTCGTGCTTTCAGGTCAGCAATCAGCGCAGCGATTGGACGATCAACACTGCGAATCAGATTGCCGTGAGCACGCTGGATGTCGTCGTGGCTGTCCCAGGTTCCATGGTACAACTGCACGAATCGCACGCCCTTTTCAATCAGTCGACGGGCGAGAAGGCACTTTCGTCCGAAGGCAGCCGTTTCTTTCCGGTCGAGTCCGTAGTCAGCAAGGGTCTTTTGAGTCTCGCCGTTCAGATCCAGAAGATCCGGTACTTCGGTCTGCATGCGGAACGCCAGCTCGTAGTTCATCATGCGTGCTTCGAGACTCGTGTTGAGCGGATGAGTCTTCTGGTAGTTTGAATCCAGGTCCTTCAGCAGATCCAGGTTTCGTCTCTGCCGATCACTCGTGATTCCCTCAGGCGGAGTCAGATCGAGCAATGGTACGCCGGAGGACCTGAGCGCGGTGCCCTGAAAACTGGCGGGAAGGTATCCGTTGCTCCAGTTCGCGGAGCCGCCCTGTGGATAGCTGACTTCGGGCAGAACGATGAACCCTGGGACATCACGGTTTTCCGTACCGAGTCCATAGGTGACCCATGCTCCCGCGGCCGGATCGCCTCCGAGCCGATTACCGCAGTTCATCTGATACATGGCGGTTGGATGATTCACACTGTCGACCTGACAACCGCGATAGAAACACAGGTCATCCGCGACGTGTTGCAGATGCTCCCAGGTGACCGCCATATCCGCTCCGGATTCACCTGCTCTGCGAAATTGGAACGGACTGCGAACGTAGTACCTTCGCCCGCTTTCCATCGCCGACTTCTGGCGTCCCTCACGCACAAACTCCGTCAGATGAAGTCGGTTCAGCATTGGCTTTGGGTCAAACGTGTCGAGATGTGACGGTCCGCCTTCCATCATCAGGAAGATCACCTGCGTCGCGGTTGGCGTATGATGCGGACCGGGTGAGTTTCGCTTGCCCGCTTTGTCTCGCGGCTGTTCGTTCTTTGCCGTGGCTTGAACGTTGTCATGGTTGCCACGGGTGTGACCTTCGGAAGCCAGCAGCGAATTCAGAGCGACGGCACCAAGGCCCAGCCCGGTTCCGAAAACGACTTCACGACGATGTCGCAGGGCAGGACTATTCGACATAGGAAAACTCGCTGGAATTGAACAGCACCAGGCAAACATCAGCGAGTGAAAGGACTCGCGAGTCACAGTCTTCCGGGCTTAGGTCGGGAACAAAATCCTCCATCGCGTACAAACGCTCTTCGAATGTGAATCGTTCTCCAGTGTTCTCTTCAACGGCTTCTCTAACGATTGACTTTGGAGGTGTTCGGAAGCGAACACTGGCTTCATCGGACGCCATCGCGTTTCTCCAGAGCTTCAGGCAGGCCTCCTTTTCAAAACCCGCTGGACTTCTTCCGAGAGACCTCTGAAAACAGAGATCGATCGCTTTGTCTTCGTCGTTGCGAGTCTCTTTCAGTACTCGATCAGCCATCGTCAGAGCTCTCGCGTAGCTGTTCTGACCGTTGAAGAGGCTCAGTACCTGCGGCGTCACGACGCTGACGTCTCTCCGTTCACAGGAAAAATCGGGCGACGGCTGATTGAAGATTTCCATCGCTGGATCCGCAAGCCCTCGAAGTCGAAGAGTGTAGATACTGCGTCGGTGCCGCTGAGCCGGCAGAGGATTTGGAGTCCATGCGGCAGCGAATGTACCCATCACCTGCCGCGGTTGCAGCGCCACATCCAGGTTGATCTCCGGTCGGTTGGGAATGCCGCCGATTTCAGTGTTAATTTCTCCGCTGGCCACCAGCATCGCATCGCGAAGCTCCTCAGCCGTGAGGCGACGACTTCGAAACACGGCATAGGAAGATTGTTCCGGATCGAGTTCCAATACCTTTTCGGGGTTCATGTGCTGTGCTGATCGCTGATAGGCTTTTGTCAGCATGATTTGTCGATGTAGCGATTTGATGGACCAGCTGCTGTCCATCAGCGACTGAGCGAGCACGTCCAGCAGCTGGGCGTGAGATGGTCGTCGGCCGGTGCTTCCAAAGTTGTTTGGATTGCCTGCCAGCGGAATCCCGAAGTGCCACATCCAGACACGGTTCGCGATGACTCGTGCCGTCAGCGGATTTCGTTTGTCAGCAATCCATCGAGCGAGAGAAAGTCGACGACCGGAGATCATGACGGGAATTTCCGCCGTCACGGCAGTGACAACAGACAGCGGAGCCGGACGAACAGAAGCTCCCTGCGAGAATGGATCTCCGCCAGTCAGAATGCAACTTTGTTCCAGTTCCCCCGCCAGCAGATTCTGAGGCATTCGAAGTGGCGCGTTGACGGATCGAAGCTCCGGAGTATGACCGCTGTAAACCGAATGCGCCCAGGGTTCATAGCGATCCAGTTCCCAGACCAATCGCTCCAGACCCTTCCGAGCAACTCGCTCCAGTCCCAGTTGCTCGGGTGTCAGGCCGACCAGTTTTGGGGGGAACGAGTCTTCAGGAACATCCGCTTTCAGCAGAGCTTGCCGAGCCTGATTGAAGATGTCTTTTCGGGACGCGGCTCGACGGCTGCCAGGATTTCCAGGCTTTGCGGTCCCGACTTCAAGACGATCTCTGACCGACTCGACCGTCTCATTCCACTGTTGCGGATTACGACCCTGATCGCGAAACCACTGTTCGGCATTCTGCAGCAGAATGTCCCCGAGCGATTCCAGGGCGGCGTTGTAATCCGCCTGACGAAGAAGCAGGTATCGCTTCTCGTCAAACCCGTTCTGGTTTTCTTCCGGCAGAAACGGGACCTGTCGTTCAGCCAGCTGAGTCGTCGCGAAGACGGACTGCAGCGAGTAATAGTCGCGAGTTGGAATAGGATCAAACTTGTGATCATGGCATCGTGCACACTGGAGCGGCTGAGCGAGGAACGTCTCACCGATGCTGTTTGTGACATCGTCAAGGAAACGCTGCCTTGCGACCTTCGCCACTTCCATCCCGGTCAGTTCCCACGGACCCATTCGAAGGAAGCCGGTGGCAAGCAGCGCCTCGGAATCATCTGGCGCGAGTTCATCGCCGGCGATCTGCTCCATGGCGAAGACGTCAAATGACTTATCACTGTTGAACGCGCGAATCACGTAGTCTCGATACCGCCACGCGTTTCCTCGCTCGTAGTCGTTGGAGAAGCCGGCTGAATCCGCGTAGCGAACCACATCCAGCCAGTGCTGGGCCATGCGTTCACCGTAATGCGGACTTGCCATCAGGCGATCGATGAGTCTTGAGACGGCGAGTTCCGGGTCGATCGTGAACGCCTGTTCGAACTCCTGAACTTCGCGATGTGAAGGTGGGAGGCCAAGCAAATCAAACGATGCACGACGAATGAGGACGGAAGGCGATGCCGCAGGAGCAGGAAGAAGTCCCGCCGGAATCTGCTGATCAATCAAAGCGTCGATCGTCTGCGCCTCAGAGACTTTCAGGTGACCGACATTCAGAGCCTGCCAGGCCCACAGAGACTCCTTTTGATAACGGCGCTGATTCCATGCTTCGTTCAATCCTCCGCTGGTCACAACGACAACACCGTCTTCCTCTGACCATGTGTTTCCCTTGAGCTTCAGGATGTGAGTGAACCGGGCGTCATTTGGCCATGGTGCATTTTGCTGGATCCACTGCGAGATCCAGAGAAGCTCCGCCGATGTCAGCTTTTCCGCTTCCTTGGGAGGCATTGCTGACCAGTCTGCAGAATCTCTGGAGACGGCCGCAAACAAAGGACTGATTGCCGGATCAGTCGGAACAATCAGTGGCTGTCCCGAATCACCTCCCCGCAGCGCCAGGCTTGTTCGAAGATCGAGTCCGGCTTCAGGAGGTCCCTGCTGATGTCCGTGGCAACCAAAGCACTTTGACTGCAGGATCGGAAAGACTCGGCGGACAAACAGCTCTTCCCCGATCGACACCTCGTTTGATTCATCGGGGTTTGATTCGTCGGGCTTCGAGGCCACTGCGACGGGGGCGATGGGAAGAGTGGAGCAGATCAGAAGCAAACAGGCAGCGCCAGCGAGCAGAACAGAAGTCATGAACTGCTGTTGGCGGTGCGGCATTACTGACTCCCGTCACTGCGAATCAGCGAGCAGCTGAATGTGTCCGCTGCAGTGTTTGCAGACGACCTTGTAACCCATGTACTTGATTCCCGCGCGGATCTCTTCCTTGCAGTGCGGGCAAGGCATGTAGGCGGCTTTGATTCCAACGGTGTTGTCGTAGGCAAACGGCTGGTTGCAATGTTTGCACTGCACCTTTGCCCCTTTGTATTTGCTGTGGATCCGAAGCTCTTCCTTGCAGCCAGGGCACACAACGTAATGACCTTTGGGCGACGCAGCAGCGATCACGGCAAGCTCCGGCAAAGGAACGAAGGTTGGAATTTCGATACTGTCTTCTGTGAGTTCAGAATTCAGCAGAGCACGACACGTGCGACAATGAACAACTCGTGGCGGCATATCATCGCCACACTGAGGACAGGGTCCGCCTGGCCATGCTCCGTTCATGACTGGTGCCTC
>VFQT010000616.1_pt1 | contig 50504 bp, 29 predicted proteins | sample 3512381 | NCBI WGS metagenome assembly VFQT01 (sample SAMN10412376, study PRJNA504923) | tailings metagenome | isolation source: Relicate 2 Philex TSF3 active mining site | place: Philippines: Tuba, Benguet | collected 2017-08-29 | reverse complement strand
CCGGTGGCTTACGCACACCGGCAAGGGTTGTGTCGGCCCGCTGGGCCTGAATCGCAGAGACGGGGCACTTTCTGTCGCCGCTTCGCGGCTTTGGGACGGTTTGTGGGTGGAACGAACCTCGGGTTGTCACCCGAGGCTATTTGCTGGCACCGCTTCGCGGCTGAAGACTGTCGATTGTTGACCTGTTGTTGTGCCTTATCCGCGAACATCCGCGAACATCCGCGCCATCCGCGGTTCACTCACCGCGAGCATTTCAAGGGCACAAGCTGCATCGATTGCAATTCGTTCGGCAGGACAGCCGTACTCGTACTCAGTGCAACGGTACTCGTACTCGAAAGGATCGTGATGACGCGAACCGACTTTCGATCATGAACGACTCGACGTCTTTCCGAGGATCGAATCGAGTACGAGTACGAGTGCCGCGATGCTGAGTACGAGTAGGAGCCTTGAGGATCTTTGCCTGTTTCGTTTCCGATGGCTTACGCACACCGGCAAGGGTTGTGTCGGCCCGCTGGGCCTGAATCGCAGAGACGGGGCACTTTCTGTCGCCGCTTCGCGGCTTTGGGACGGTTTGTGGGTGGAACGAACCTCGGGTTGTCACCCGAGGCTATTTGCTGGCGCAGCTTCGCGGCTGAAGACAGGCGATGCGCATCCTGTTGTTGCGCCTTATCCGCGACATCCGCGGTTACTCACCAAGCCATTTCCAGGGTGACAAGCTGAACCGATTGCAATTCGTTCGTCAGGACGGTCGTACTCGTACTCAGTGCAACGGTACACGTACTCGCAAGGATCGTGACGACAGAACCGACTTTCGATCGTGAACGACTCGGCGTCTTTCCGAGGATCGAATCGAGTACGAGTACGAGTGCCGCGATGCTGAGTACGAGTAGGAGCCTTGAGGATCTTTGCCTGTTTCGCTTTCGGTGGCTTACGCACACCGGCAAGGGTTGTGGCGGCCCGCTGGGTCTGAGTCGCAAGCCTATGAGTCTCGCTTTGCGTTGTTGATTGGGTGAGTGCTGAGCGGTGCTGATGAATGCCCCAATCTGTGACTTCTTGCCATGTCCGGTAGTGCAGAAGCCGGGTCCCACCGGGGTGGACCCGGGTGGCGGTGGGGTGTTGGGGAAATTTCGGAGTTGGGTTGGGAGATGAAAGATGGGACGATTAAGATTAGGATGAAGATGAAGATTAGGATTAAGAGATTGGAGAAATGGGGAGCGGGTTGAGGTTCCATGAAACGACTGTCTGGCAGGTTGCTCGGAATTGTGGCTGTGATGCTGTGCGCTGCTGGAGTCTTCTTTGTGGTTCCGGCATTTCTGCGATACTCTGTCGCCATTCATCAGCGTGGTGTTGCTGATGAACTGGCGGCATGGCGATCACAGTATTCATCCATCGACAGCAAGGCAGATGCCATCCGAACGGCTGAGATGCTCGGTTACGTTCAGAGCTATTATCTTCCAGCGGCAGGCTACCGAGGAACAGCCGAATCGGAGCACCATTTGACGGCCGAGCGTGAAGCGACAGTCACGGAACTGATTGGAGCTTTGAAAAACCATACAGGGCTGGATTTTGGAAACGATGCGTCGGCATGGAAGGTCGCGATCGAAGGTCAGCGCATTGAATGAACTCCTGACATGAGTGAGATCGTAGAAATCGCGTGTGACCGATGCAGGTTTCGGTGCGCGTTCGCCGGATTCTGGGAATCCTATCCTGTTCCCCGAGGCTATTACAGAAGTCTGTGCCTCGCATGCCTGCGACATGTCATCGTCGGCCATGTGTGGGATTCCTGCACTGAAAACTATGACAAGAACATCATGCAGTTGCGCCGTGTGTCAGAGGCGTCGCGACTCCCTCAGATCATTCAACTTCCGATGTTCTGCAATTCGCACGAGGTCCCACCAGAAACGAGTCTTCTCTACCACCACGGCGCCGACCGTGATTACGAGCTGATTCGTGATCTGCCTCAGGCCCCTTGTCCGGAGTGTGGAGTTGTCGGGAAAGTGCTTCTCGGCTTGCGGATCGGGCAACAGTGTCCAAAGTGCCAGAACGGGATCATAGAAGAGTGTGTATGAGGCTGAATCGGTTGCGCAGTTGACGTCGGTGGTGGCTACTTCTTATTAACCTGACAGGAACATTCACTGTCGTTCCAACTGCAAAGCGCAGTGACGCAGAAATCAAAACGCAGAAAGGCAGATCAAAATGGGGTTGGCAGATGAGCAGGCAGAGATTTATCCGCAGCTTGCACAGGCATTGATTGAGGCGACGCCAGAATGGTGGACTCAGGCAGAACTTGTGCTTGAATGTCCAGCAGACGGCTTTGGAAATGGACTGGCTCACAGCATTTCGAACTCAGAGTTCCCCGAAGATATCGTCGTCGCAACGGACGAAGTCATGCTTGCGACTCGCATGCTTGAACTGTGTTCAAAACGGCACTCAGATTCGTGGAAGCGTTGCGTCTTTCGGATCCGGCAGGAAGGGGAAAACTGGAGGCTTTCGGCAGAGTATGAACGGTAGTCGTCGAACCTGAAATTTGTAGTGGAACTCGCCAAAGTTCCAACCATTAACGAAAGTTCGGGGATTTCTGGCGAGCAAACTTCGGGGATTTCTGGCAAAGAAACAAGGAGGATCTCTGGCGAGATCCACTACGGGTTGGTGGCAGATTTGGGTCGGTTGTTTTGCCGCCGGCGCAGGATTATCTTTCGAGGCTCGAAAAAGCGGAGCAGAACAGGCTCCTTGTTGATAATCCTCAGGAAATCCTGACTTCACGTCTACCACAGGGCACACGAAATGTCTGACACCACCAACGGAAAACTCAATCGCAAACTTCGAATGGCGCTGGTTGGCGGCGGGCAGGGGGCGTTCATAGGACGCGTCCATGCAACTGCTGCAGTTCTTGACAACCGAGCGGCATTGGTGGCGGGTGCTCTGTCGTCCGATCCAGCGCGAGCCAAGGCGAGTGCTCCGGCGTACGACATTCCGGAATCTCGCGCTTACGGTTCTGTCGAAGAGATGATCACAAAGGAAAAGGCACTTCCGGCCGATCAGCGAATTGACTTTGTCAGCGTGGCGACTCCAAACCATACTCATTTTCAGATCGCAAAAGCGGCGGCTGACGCTGGTTTCAATGTGATTTGTGACAAGCCAATGACCTTCGATTTTGCTCAGGCAGAAGACCTGGTCAAGACTGTCGAAAAGAGTGGCGTGGTGTTCGCAGTCAGCCACAACTACACCGGCTATCCTCTGGTGCGACAGGCGCGCGAGATGATTCTGAGTGGCGAGCTGGGTGAGATCAATGCCATCCGCAGCAACTACATTCAGGGTTGGCTGAGGACTCGGCTTGAGTCATCGGATCAGAAGCAGGCCGCGTGGCGAACCGATCCAAAGCGATCCGGAGCCGCCGGATGTTTCGGAGACATCGGAACTCATGCGTACAACCTGGGACGATACATGACCGGGCTGATCCCGGCAGAGATTTCCTGCCACCTGCGAGTCTTCGCAGAAGGACGTGCTCTGGACGATTATGGCCATGCGGTAGTTCGATTCGAGAACGGTGCTCTTGGAACGGTGACGGCCAGCCAGATTTCACATGGCCGAGAGAATGATCTTTTCATCGAAGTGGACGGCACCAAGGGGGCTCTTTCATGGCGACAGGAAGAGCCGAATGCGATGATCGTTCGTCGTAACGGTTCTCCTCACCAGATTTACACGCGCGATCCGAACGCACCGTTCATGAACAGCATGGGGAAGGCCGCCTGCCGACTTCCATCAGGGCATCCGGAAGCGTTCTTCGAAGCCTTTGCCAATGTCTATCGCTTTGCCTACGACGCGATGGTCGCTCGAGCCACCGGTGAGTCGTTTGAAAAGAAGGACACGATCTATCCAAACGTCTACGACGGTGCGGAAGGCATGTACTTCATTCAGCAGTGCGTCAACAGCAGCCAGCAGAATGGTGCATGGTTGCCAATGAAGTACTCGGGCGCTCGTCGGTAGTAGTTTGCAGCCGACGTTCCTTCGATGAGTTCAGCAGGGCCGTGCGACGCAGCGTCGAACGGCCCGTTGCTTTTGAACGGCGTGCGGGGCAGCGTAGACAACGACCCGAAGGGCAACGCTGTAGAGAGATTCTCTGCAGCGAATTTGCGAAGTTCCGCGTGGTAGTGGAACTCGCCCGAGTTCCTGTCAGCCACGAAAGTTTTGGGATCTCTGGCGAGATCCACTACAAAGTCTTAGAGAGCGTTTCCGGGAGGGCGAGGCTGCGGGATCTGTCCCCGGCTTTCTGGAAACGCGGGGCTTCTTTTGTTCTGCGATTGACGTGAATGGCGATCGAGTGTCATCCTGCCAGTGAGGTTTGCACCTCCACACTTTTCCCATCTGTTTCCTGCCCGCTTGTACGGCGAGGTCCGTTATGACGAATCCATTTCAGGAGAATATCAACCGGGTGACTCGGCGCCAGATGTTTGGAACCTCGGCATCCGGGATCGGTGGCGTCGCATTGGCCAGTCTTCTGGGGCAGCAGTCCGCATCAGGTGTGGAGGCCGGGTTGCCGGGAATGCCGCACTTCCCGGCAAAGGCGAAGCGAGTTGTCATGCTGTGGCAGGGAGGTGGTCCATCGCATGTGGATTTGTTTGACGAGAAGCCGGTGATGCGTGAGATGGCGGGAAAGGATATTCCTGACTCCGTGCGCGGGACGACTCGACTGTCAACTATGTCCAGCGGATATGCGAAGTGGCCCTGTCTTCCGGCGATCAAGCCCTTTCAATCGTATGGCGAATGCGGCATGCGTTTGAGCGAAATGTTGCCGAATGTCGGTTCCATCGCCGATGAATTGTGCCTTGTTCGAAGCATGAAAACAGAGGCTGTGAATCATGCGCCGGGCGTCACGTTCTTCATGACGGGCTCACAGGTTCCCGGGCGTCCCAGCATGGGGGCGTGGCTGTCCTACGGACTTGGCTGTGACACCGACAATCTGCCGGCATTTGTCGTGATGACTTCGAGCGACAAGGGCAAGACGTGCGGCCAGCTCTTCTTTGATTACTACTGGGGCACAGGCTTTCTTCCGAGTCGTTTTCAGGGAGTTCGATTCAGGAACACCGGTGATCTGGTGCCGTATCTCAACAATCCGCAGGGAGTGTCCTCGGAGGCTCGGCGAAGCCTGCTGGATGACATTTCGGAAATGAACCGTCACCATCTGGCGGAGTACGGTGATCCCGAGATTGATACTCGGATTGCTCAGTACGAGATGGCGTTTCGCATGCAGTCGAGCGTCCCTGAGCTTGTGGACTTTTCCGGCGAAACCAAACCTGTGATTGATCGTTATGGACCTGATGCTCTGGTGAAGGGAACCTTCGCGAACAACTGCCTGATTGCTCGTCGGCTGCTGGAACGAGGCGTTCGGTTTGTGCAGCTGATGCATGCCGGCTGGGACCAGCATGGCAACCTGTTTACTCAGTTGTCAGAACAGTGCAAAGACACGGAAGGTCCGGCAGCGGCGCTGGTGAAGGATCTGAAAGAGCGCGGGATGCTGGAAGATACTCTGGTGATCTGGGCTGGTGAATTCGGCAGAACGCCATTCGGACAGGGCGCCCCGGCAAATCCAAAGGGGCGAGATCACTTTGGTCGTGCCTTCAGCTGGTGGATGGCTGGCGGAGGTGTCCGCAAGGGCACTGTTTACGGCGAGACGGATGACTTTGCATGGAACATCACGAACAACCCGGTTCATGTGCATGACATGCAGGCAACGATCATGCACTTGTGCGGCATTGATCACACAAAGCTCACGTTCCGATATCAGGGGCGTCAGTATCGATTAACGGACATCCATGGTGAAGTCGTGAATGGGATTCTTGGCTGAACAACATGACATCGAATTCTTCTGAGACGGCTCACCGACTTCTTCGTGAACACTTTGGCCATTCCTCATTCAGGGGATCACAGCAGGAGATCATCACCACACTTCTGGATGGCGAGAGCTGCGTTGTGATCATGCCGACGGGCAGTGGCAAGTCACTGTGCTACCAGATTCCATCGCTGGCCCTGTCCTCGGCAGAGGACGCGGGGTCATCCGAAGCACGCACAGCGCTGACCGTGGTCATCAGTCCCTTGATTGCGCTGATGAAGGATCAGGTTGACAGCCTTCAGCGTCGAAAGATCGCCGCGACGTTTATCAATTCTTCGCTGTCGAAGAACGAACGAGAGAAGCGATACGCGGGCGTTGCCGCTGGCAAATACGTCATTCTGTACGTGACGCCGGAAAGATTTCGAAAGCCGGAGTTTCTCGCGGTTCTTGCGCAGCGAACGGTGAAGCTGCTTGCTGTCGACGAAGCGCACTGCATCAGTGAATGGGGGCACGATTTTCGTCCCGACTACACGAAGCTGGGCGAAATCCGAAGTCTGCTCGGAAACCCGGTCACTGTGGCTCTGACGGCAACGGCAACGCCGGACGTTCAGCGCGATATTCTGAATCAGCTGAACCTTGGTGCGAAGACTCGGATCTTCCATGAAGGCATTGATCGGCTCAATCTGGAGCTTCGAGTTGAAGAAGTTTGGGACGGCGATGAGAAACAGGAAGCCATCGCGGATGTTCTGGAACGGTGGGAAGACGAGCCGGGCAGCGGGATCATCTATTTCACTCTGATCCGAACACTGGCAGAGTTCAGTGAGCGTCTGCAGGCCGCCGAGATTCCTCATGTGTGTTACCACGGTGATCTGGACCGTCGTGATCGTCGCGCCATTCAGGAGGAGTTTATGTCGGGAGCGGCCAGGCTGGTCCTGGCAACGAACGCGTTTGGCATGGGAGTCGACAAGGAAGACATCCGCTTTGTGGTTCATGCAGAAGTTCCAGGCTCGCTTGAATCGTACTATCAGGAGATCGGTCGAGCCGGACGGGATGGTAAGCCGGCGGAATGTACGCTCCTCTACGATCAGCGGGACTTGAACACTCAGATGGAGTTTATTCGCTGGTCGAACCCCGATGCAGAATTCTACGAGCGAGCCTGGCACCTGCTGACTCACAGCACCGAACAAATCCGTGCCTTCGGGATTGACTGGCTGCGTGAACGGCTGTGCGACCGCCAGCGACATGATCGCCGGATTGAGACCGTTCTTTCGCTGCTGCAGCGTTACGGAGTCATTGATGATGAGAATGACCTGAGCCAGCTGGAACTGAACGGAGAATTGCCGGAAGAACTTCGCAGTGAGACGTCACGCGCCGCAAAACTTCTTCGCGATCAGAAGCGACTTTACTCACTGGTGCAGTACATCCAGAGCGAAGACCGGCGCAACTTTATTCGCGAATATTTCGGTTGCCTAGAAACCTGATTTCCCGGCGCCGCCTCGGTCCTCCCCGCAAGTAGTGGAATTCGCCAGAATTCCTCTCCGGAAAAGCGTCTCACTGAAGGTCAAGTTTCGGTCCCGAATGTCGGTGAGGGTGAAATGGCATGGGAAGGACTTCTGGTGAAGTCCACTACGGGATTGGGCGAGGACTTCTGGCGAAGTCCACTACGGGGTTGGGGGAAGGGCTTTTGGTGAAGTCGGCAACGGCGATGGAAGAGTCCCATTGGCTCGGATCGCGGGAGCGAAGTACACTCCAGATCCTCCACCATCGTTTTGACGGAAGTAAACTCCATGTCAGCAATACAGCCTCGATTGTTCCTTGGACTTGATCTCGGCGGCACGAACGTCAAGGCCGGGGTCGTCGACGACAGCGGGCACGTCCTGAGCAAGTCCAGTGTTCCCACCGAAGCAACTCGCGGGGCTGAGCATGGAGTTCGGCAGATTGCTGCGGCCGGGCGGCTGGCGGTTCAGAAGGCCGGAATTGCACTGAACGATATCACAGCTGCGGGGCTGGCGACGCCGGGGACCATGGACATTCCAGGAGGCATGCTGCTTGATCCGTCGAATCTGCCGGGCTGGATCAATTTTCCGATTCGCCAGCGGGTTCAGGATGAACTGGGCGTTCGCACGATCCTTCAGAACGATGCAAACGCTGCGGCCTACGGAGAATACTGGGCGGGCGAAGCGAAGAATGCTCGCAGCCTCCTGTTCTATACTCTGGGCACAGGACTCGGTGGCGGCGTGATCGTGGATGATCACATTATCGAAGGCGAGCATTCGCATGGTTCCGAACTGGGCCATGTGATTCTGGAGATGGACAACGGGCGATTGTGTACGTCGGGGCAATACGGAACAGCGGAGGCGTACGTCAGCGCGACGGCATTAATGAAGCGCTTTCGGGAAGCGCTGGATGCGGGCAAAGTCACTTCCGTACGCAGTCGAATGGATGCAGGTGAAGCTCTGTCGCCGCTGTTGATTTCCGAAGAAGCAGAGAAGGGCGACCACCTGGCCCTCGAAATGATCATGGAAATGGCTCGCTATCTCGGCGCCACCATCACGTCGGCCGTCCATGTGATTGATCCGGCGATGGTCCTGCTGGGAGGCGCGATGACGTTTGGCCGGAATGAAACTCAGGTGGGGCGAGAATTCCTGCATCGCGTTCGGCAGGAATTTCGAGCGAGGACATTTGCGACGCTCGCGGCAAAGACGGTCATTGAATACGCATCACTGGGCGGCGACGCCGGGTTCATTGGTGCGGCGGGATGCGCGAGAAAAGCCGTTGGAAAGTAACCTGAGGGCGTGACGCCAGGCTGATGAGGGCTCAATGGTTAATGGTTATTGGAGAATGGAAAGTGCAAATTGGGAATGGGGCGACCAGCGTCGTCGGACACTGGCGGGCAGGAGACTTCTCAGTACATTCCTCTGCCCCATTCTTCTGCCTTCTGCGGCTATTTCTGTCACACATGCTTTGTCCGAATGCGTTCGTTCAACTGAGCAGCGCGGAGACTGCTTTTCCGTCGTGGGCCACTTTGAACGGGCGGCCGGTGGGTGAATGGACGATTTCGCCCAGTGGCAGTCCAAGGGCTGTGGCGATGGTTGCGTTTAGATCAGCAGGAGCGACTCCGTCCTGATCCACTGCGTGGCCGGCTGCATCAGATTTGCCATAGAGCTGTCCGCCCTTGATCCCGGCGCCGGCGACCATCGCTGAAAACACCGCGGGATGATGGTCGCGGCCAGCGTTGTAGTTGATGACCGGAGAACGTCCGAATTCTGTACACAGCACGACGAGCGTTTCGTTCAACAGACCGCGTTCCTTCAGGTCCTTCAGGAGGTTTCCAACGGCCTTGTCGAGAATTCCGGCTCGGGCAGGCAGAGTGTTTCCTGCGAAGATGTTGCTATGCATGTCCCATCCGCCGCAGGTGACTTCGACGCAGCGAACATTGTTTTCAACCAGTCGTCGAGCCAGCAGGCATCCCTGTCCAAACGGATCGCGGCCATATCGATCGCGATCTTCCGGCTTTTCCTTATTCAGATCAAACGCTTCCAGTGCGCCGCTTGAAAGCAGGCTGGTCGCTTCTGAATAAAAGTCTGTGTACGACTGGACCTTCTTCTGCTTGAATCGATCGCGGAAGGACTTGTCGAATGAGTCGATCAGTTCCATTCGGCGATCGAAAAACTTCGGCGTGAGGTACGCGGGAGCCTGGGTGTTTTCGAGACCTCGATTAGGATCACCAACCGGCAGCGGGCTGAACGTCGGATCAAAGAAGCCCGCACTTGGGTGTCCCGCCGGAGGATTGATCACCACAGTATCCGGAAGAGCCTTGTTCTGACGTCCTCGGAACTTCTGAATCCATGGTCCCATCGAAGGATGACGCTCGGTCGCAATCTGTTCGTAACTGGTTCGCATCAGGTATTCACCTTGAGCGTGGTCGCCAGTCTGAGTGTACATAGATCGGATCGCGGCGATGTGCTGGAAGTTGGCCGCCAGCGTCGGCAGATGCTCACTGATCTGCAGGCCCGGCACCGACGTGTTGATCGGCTTTGTCTCACCCTGGTTTTCGTGGCCTGGTTTCAGGTCGAAGGTGTCCAAGTGAGTCATTCCGCCATTCATGAACAGGTAGATCAGACGCTTTGCCTTGCCTTCTGATAGTGCCTGCTGCTGAGCGGCCATCAGAGCCTGGTCAAGTTCCGGGAGCAGCGTGACTCCCAGTGCCACACTGGCGAATCGTCCCAAAAGACTGCGTCGTCCCATTCCGTCCAGTCGTCGCACTAGTTCACGCATCGAATTTTCTCCCGATCCGTACAACCGATTTGCTGGCTTCTGATGAACTGCGGCGTGACGGGTAATGCCGTGGAGCCGCAGTCACACTTGGTATTCGTAGCGGCAGGGCGCGAGCCCTCCGGTGAGTCTTGGAGTCTGCGTCATGGATTCACCGGACGGCTCGCGCCGTTCCGCTACAAGACGCCACATCATGACTTGTGGTGATCAATTCGAGAAGGTGTGACAAGAAGCAGTTTGCCAAAAAACAAGAGAACCGGCCGGAAGTTTCCGACTTTATCGACCTTCGTAAGGGTGACTCCACGCAGTTCTGGGCGGGAAAGCCGTCTCAGGTTTCGCTCGCGTTTGAATAGTGTGATCCGGACTTGGTACGCTGGAACTTTGCCTGCCGACTGACCGTCGGACCTTCAAACTGACCCGATCCGCGTGTATTGGAGCATTCCTCGTGCGAACCTCTGCCGCTCGCTTCCTGTTGAAATCTTCGCTTGTTTTGCTGTGCCCTGGGCTGTTTCCCTGCCTGAGCCTGTCGTCCGTGATTGCGCAAGAGAAGGCGCCCGCAGCAGCTGCCCCTGACATTACGGAAGAGAACCCGGCTGAGGCACAGAAGCTGGAAGCTGGATTTATCAGCCGTCCTCGACAGCTGACCTTTGAAGGACGCCGCGCTGGTGAGAGCTACTTCAGCGCGGATGGTCGCAAGATGATCTTCCAGAGCGAACGTGAGCCTGGAAATCCGTTCTTTCAGATTTACCTGATGGACCTGGACACAGGAGACACGGAACGAGTCTCTCCAGGATTGGGCAAGACGACATGTGCATGGATTCATCCGGACGGAAGTCGAGTTCTGTTTGCCTCGACTCAGGACGATCCTGATGCTCAGAAGGAACAGAAGGACGAGCTGGAGCTTCGAGCCTCCGGCAAGGAACGACGCTATTCGTGGGACTACGATGAGTTCTATGAGATCTACGAATACGAACTTGCTTCGAAGCAGTACCGCAAGCTGACGAATGCTCGCGGCTATGACGCGGAAGCATCGTGGAGCCCGGACGGCTCCCTGATTGCATTCGCTTCGAACCGATCAGCCTACGAACAGCCGCTGAATGATGAACAGAAAAAAGCGTTTGAGCTGGATCCGGCATGGGCGAATGAAATCTACATCATGAAGGCCGACGGTTCCGATCTGAAGCGCCTGACAACATCGCCAGGATATGACGGAGGTCCCTTCTTCAGTGCAGATGGCAGGAAGATCTGCTGGCGTCGATTTTCGGAGAATGGTGCGACGGCCGAGATCATGTCGATGAACATTGACGGAAGTGATCAGAAGCAGCTGACGCATCTTCAGGCCATGTCATGGGCACCGTATTTTCATCCGAGCGGCCAGTATCTGATCTTCACCACGAACCGACACGGGTTTGCAAACTTTGAACTCTATCTGATTGATGCGGAAGGCAAGCACGAGCCGGTTCGAGTCACGCATACTCCTGGTTTCGACGGACTGCCAGTGTTCAGCCCGGATGGACAGAGTCTCGCCTGGACGACAAATCGGACGGTTGCGGGTCAGTCACAGATTTTCATGGCCGAATGGAATCATGCGAAAGCTCTGGAAAGTCTTGGGCTTGGTGCCGATGCGACTCAGAAGACCGCGAACGAAACCACGAAGGCAATGGCTCGTTCGGCACAGGATCGAGGAGATTTTTCTCCTGCCGATGCCGTGCGACACGTCGAGTACCTTTGCCTACCAAAACTGGGCGGACGACTGACGGGAACTCAGGGCGAAAAGCTGGCGACCAACTATGTGGCGCTACATTTTGAAACTCTGGGACTGTTGCCGGCCGGTGACAACGACACATACTTCCAGGAGTTTGAGTTCACCGCTGGAGTTTCAGCCGGTCCGGAGAATACTCTGACGGTTGGTGACAAGTCCCTGACACTGGAGAAGGACTGGCGACCGGTCGGATTTACGGCGTCCGGAAAAGTGGAACCGGCTGAGGTTGTGTTTGCGGGCTACGGCATGCAGGTTCCGCCTTCAGAAGGTCAGGAAGAATATGATTCGTTCGTGCATCTTGATGTGAAAGACAAATGGGTCGTTGTCTTCCGTTACATGCCGGAGAACCTGACACCGGAACAGCGTCAGCGGTTTGGCAATGCGTCTCGACTGCGATTCAAGGCCGTGAAAGCACGCGACCTTGGAGCACGTGGTTTGATTGTTGTCAGCGGTCCAACATCCGGTGTGAAGGAACAGCTTGTTCCGATGACCTTTGATGGTTCTCAGGGATCCAGCATCCCGGTCGTCAGTGTCACGGATGAAGTCGCGGCAGAATGGTTGAAGGCCAGCAACAAGGACCTGAAGGCGCTACAGCAGAAACTGGATTCCGGGGAACCTGCCATGGGCTTCCCTCTGAAAGGGCTTAAGATCGGCGCGAACATTGATGTGCGCCAGGAGAAGAAGAAAGGTCGAAACGTTCTTGGACGCCTTCAGCTGAATGAAGAGCAGGCAGGGCAGATCGTCGTGGTCGGTGCTCACATCGACCACCTCGGAACGGGCCCCAATGGGAACTCGCTGGCACGTGATGACGAACAGTCGGGTATCCACTTTGGTGCAGACGACAATGCTTCCGGTGTTTCAGCGATGATGCAGATTGCCGAAGCGATGGCAAAGGCCAAAGATGAAAGCAAACTGAACGGCTCCCGCGATATCGTCTTTGCAGCCTGGTCCGGAGAAGAAATTGGACTGCTCGGTTCCAGTCATTATGTGAAGTCCCTGGAAACGGCATTCTCCAAACATGCCGCTGCTGCCGGCGGAGAAGAAGAGAAGCCTGCGGCTGACGGAGAAAAGAAAGAAGGTCAGAAGGAGGACGAACTCACCGGTCCAAATACTGGCGGACTGAACCTGTACATTTCTGCGTGTCTGAACATGGACATGGTGGGACGGCTGCAGGAAAAACTGGTCCTCCAGGGGACGGGATCTTCAACCGACTGGCAGAAGCTGGTTGAACAGGCCAACGTTCCAATGGGGCTGTCGCTCAGTCTTCAGGATGACAGCAACATTCCGACGGATGCCAGCGTCTTTTTCCGCCACGGCGTTCCGATTCTTTCCGCGTTCACCGGCAATCATGGCGAATATCACACTCCTCGGGACACTCCGGAGAAGCTGAACTACGAAGGGATCTCAAAGGTTGCCCGCCTGATGTCACTCGTCTGTCGACAGCTGGTCTCGGCCGAGCGTGGTCCGAAGTACGTGGTTCAGGAAGCCCCCAAGGACACTCAGCGGAAAGCCGCGCTGCGGGCTTACCTGGGAACGGTTCCGGACTACGCGGAATCTGATGTGAAGGGAGTCCTGCTGTCCGGTGTCGCGAAGAACGGCCCGGCCGACAAAGCCGGAATCAAGGGTGGCGACGTCATCGTGAAACTCGCAGGCAAGAAGATCGAGAACATCTACGACTACACCTATGCCATCGAAGCGCTGAAGGCGGGGCAGGAAGTGGAGATCACGGTCAGTCGCGAAGGCAAAGACGTCACCGTCAAGGTCGTCCCCGGTTCGCGCGACTAGCTCGAACAGAACAGGCCCGAACAAGAGGATTGAATCATGAAGACCATTCTGATCCAGTTTGATACGGACGTTCAGCCCAGTGTGTTCGATCGTGTTGTGGCGGTCGATGCGGGGGTTGGTCATCTGTTTTCGTACGGTGGCGTGACGCCGGAAACCGTGACGGGGCTTGTGCACGGAGCCATGTTCACTCGAGGTCCAGGCGATCTGAAGAGCACCGCAATTTTTGTGGGTGGTAGCCAGGCGTCGGATGGAGAAGCATTGGCGAAGAAGATTCAGAAGACGTTCTTCGGCCCGATGCGTGTTTCCGTCATGATGGATTCCAACGGGTGCAATACCACGGCGGCCGCTGCGATCGCAAGTGCTCGCAAACACCTGTCTCTGAACGGTCAGAACGCGATTGTGCTGGGGGCGACGGGGCCGGTTGGTCTTCGCGCTGCTGAGCTTCTGGCGTTTGAAAAGGCGACGGTCACCCTGGTGTCTCGCACGCTCGATCGATCAGAAGCGGCCTGTGCGACGATTCGGCAGAAGGTCGAAGGGGCTTCCGTGAAAGCGGCCGCTGCGTCGACAGCGGAGGAAGTCGAAGCTCTGTGCCAGAATCATCAGATCGTGGTTGCCGCGGGGGCGGCCGGAGTGTGCTTTCTTCCGGAAGGGTCGCTGAAGAAGATTGCCGGTCTGAAACTGGCGATTGACCTGAATGCCGTTCCACCGAATGGAATCGCGGACATTTCGGCAATGGACAAGGCCGTCGAAAAATCCGGCGTGCTTTGTTACGGAGCGCTGGGCGTTGGCGGGTTGAAGATGAAGGTTCATCGTCAGTGTATTGCGTCTCTTTTTGAATCGAATGATCGAGTCCTGGAGACTCGGACCATCTACGCTCAGGCTCTGAAGACGGCGGGCATCGAGTCCTCCGGTTGATGAACGAACCGTGTTGAGCTTTCTGTCAAAATCTGATTCATCGCGTGATGTTTTCGTCACGGGACTTGGGGCCGTCAGTCCTCTGGGACCGGACGTAGCCTCTGCATGGCAGGCTCTGAGTCGCGGTCAGTCGGCTGCAACGTCGCTGCGTGGTTCGCAGATCGATCACTGGAACCGGCTGCGTCAAATTCCAGGGCTGCGACTCTACGGTGCTCCGGCAGCTCCATCATCTCGGCCTGTTCTACCGCCTCCGATGCACAAAAATCGATCGGCGTATTCTGAGCTGGCTGTTCGATCGTGGCTGCCGGAGCCCATGATCGCGATGGCTCTGAGAGCGCTGACTGAGGCGATCGATTCGAGTGGTCTGTCGAGAGATCAACTGGAATCACGTGCTGTGTCAGTTGTCTTTGGAAGCAGCAAAGGAGGACTCAGGACGGCTGAGCGACTGTTGCAGGAGTCGTCGTCGTCGAATGGGTTTGCGTCAAGTCTCCCTGGGGAATCTGGTGGCCTTGGCGGAACACATGGACAGACGGCGGCGGTGTCTACAGCCGTTCGAACGCTGGCGACGAAAGAGCAGCTGAATGGTCTGTGGCAGCACGCCTTCACATCCGACAGTGCTACTCAGGCGATTGGCAGTGTGCTGGGAATTCACAACACCATGAGTTGCCCGATTGCCGCGTGTGCAACGGGACTGATTGCACTTCTCCAGGGAGCACTCCAGATTGCGAGCGGCGCTTGTGAGGTTTGTGTCGTCGGAAGTTCTGACGCGGCACTTCGAGCATCGGTCCTGTCATCCTTTCATCGACTTCGAGTCACATCGCGTCATGGCGATCCCGCAACAGCCTGCCGCCCATTCGATGAGACGCGAGATGGCTTCGTCATTGGCGAAGGTGCAGGCGTGATGATCCTGGAATCGCGCGAACATTTGGCGCGACGCAAAGGGAAAGCTGTCGCTCGAGTTCTGGGCGGCGGATGGCTCAGTGATCCCACAGGAATGACTCAGGTCGATGAATCCGGCGCCGTCGTGAAGGAAGTCATTCAGAGAACGATTTCAACGCTGGGAGTGGTGCCCGGCCTGATTGGAGTCCACGGAACCGGAACCGAATCCAATGATCTCGCCGAGTCGCGTGGCATTGCCGACACCGACAGCCGTTCAGCGCTGTGCTTTGGAATGAAGGGCGCTCTGGGACACTTGCTGGGCGCTGCAGGCAGTGTTGAAACAGCAATCAGTCTGCATGGACTGTCCAGACATCAGCATGCCGGGACGACAAACCTGAATCGTCAGGATGCTCGTTGCCCGATCACCATTGCGAAGCAGCCCGGTAAACTGCCGGCCGGGACAGTTTTCGGAAAACTGTCGCTTGGGTTTGGCGGCCACACGGCGTTTGGCGTTTTTGCCCCGTGTCAGTGAAATCTGTCTTGTCGATCGTTCAGCGGCTCGGCAGAAGCATCGCCTTCCGCTGACTCACACCTGGTTCAGTACGCAGTCCGCCTTCTCACCCTTCATCACCTGAAGGACATGCCGTACCGCCATTTCGTAAAGGCGATGGTGGCCTGCCCATGTGTGACTTGCGATGTGATCGGTAAAGACAACGTTTTCCAGAGACAGCAGTGGGTTATCCTTTGAGATGGGTTCCTTCTGAAACACATCCAGCCCGGCCGCCGCGAGGTGTCCCGATCGAAGTGCTTCCGCAAGTGCGGTTTCATCGACGAGCGCTCCCCTCGCTGTGTTGACCAGGATCGCACCGGCCTTCATGGCTCGAAGTGTCTGAGCATTGATGAGGTGCCTGGTCGATTCGTTGGAAGGCGCGTGCAGCGACACAACGTCGGATTGAGTCAGCAGTTCATTCAGGCTGTCGGCCTTTCGAATTCCAAGTTCCGCCGCGCGATTTGAAGTCAGAAGCGGATCGAACGCGACAACCTTCATACCAACCGCCTGCATGATGCGAGCCACATGGGTGCCAATGCGGCCTGCTCCGATGATTCCGAGCGTTCTTCCCTGCAGTTCCATACCTTTCAGTGTCGTCACCTGAGAATGCCATCGGCCAGCTCGAATATCGCGGTCTGCATAGGCAACGGTCTTGGCGGTGGCAAAGATCAACGCCACCGTGTGTTCCGCCGTTGAGATCGTCGGACCGAGAGGCGTGTAACAAACGACGATGCCCCGTTCCGTTGCCGCGCGAACATCGATGTTGTCGTAGCCAACGCCGATTCTGGAAAGCACCTTCAGTCGACCGGCCTGGTTCATTCGTTCCACAGTCCATGGAACCCCAGGATCCAGTGCCGCATCGCAGGTGGCCAGTTCACTGATCGGTGCCCCGGGGCCAATGATCTCTGCGACGCCGTCCAGCATCGGGAGAACACTCTCAAGAACTCTTTCGTCGACCCAAAGGCGAAACATGGTAAACTCCCTGTGACCGTCGGCAAAACCATGGAAAAGCAACCGCTGGCATTCGACACCTGAGTTTCGGTGCAGTGCAGGGAATGCTATTCAGCGAGAGAGTCTGCGACAAATGGTCGTCCGGCGTTGTGCCAGCGTCGCAAAGGAGTGCACTTTCTATCGAATGGGCAATTGGACACTCAGTTCAAAGTGCTGAAGGCCGTGTTCAAACGGCTTTCCATTCCACGCTTCGAAGGACGGGAGATCTGCGGGAACATAGTTGCTGCGCGGCAGCCAGCTTCCGTACAGCCACTGGAAGAGCCGGATTTCGCGATAGATGTCACCCTTCATGGGCACGTCCGCCACAAGCATTGAGGGGAAGCAATACCGTCCAATCTCTCCTTCGGGCTGAAATCGATGTTCGACTTCGACTGCGACATGGTAATGACAGTCTTCCAGAGCTGTGACGTTGGGGTTCTCAAACTGGTAGCCCAGCCATTGCCCTTCCGCCAGCCCTCGTTCTTCTGCCCATTTCACAAGTCGTTCTGCCGCGCGCACGACGGCATCTCCGTGATAGGGATCGTCGACGCGAAGATAGGCAACAGTCCTCGCCGGTAGTTCCCGCAGGTTCACTCGAAAATGATCGGGGTTCGACCGAGGCAGTGGACGTTCAAGACGAAACGGAGACGCCTCCGTGGAGGCACTGATCTGTTTGCCGTGCCGGGATTGCCATTCCTTCAGATCAAACTGACTCGGAGCAATTCCATAGCGCTGCTTAAAGCTGCGAGTGAAGTCGGACGAACAGGAGAATCCGCAGTCGAGCGCGATGGATGTGAGAGATCTTCTCTTTCCATGCGCCATCAGATGCAGCGACCGTTCAAGCCGGAGCCGTTTGATGAAGTCCGCCGGCGTTTCGCCAATGATGGCTTGAAAGACCCGGTGAAAGTGGAAAGGCGACAGATCGGCGACGATCGCAAGATCCTGAAGGCGAAGCGGTTGTGTCAGATCCGCATAGATCGCATCCAGGACGCGATTGATTCGTTCCACGTAACTCGATTTCTTCTGGTCCGTCTTTTTCATCTGGAATCGCAAGATCTGTCAAGTTCTGTGTTTCGTCCGCTTGTACTATGCACCGTGGCTCAAACACTGTGTGCACGATCCAGGACGTGAATTATGAAGTATGTCGTAATGTGTCTGTTCTCGTTTCTTCTGGCGACGATTACTCAACCCGTCAATCTGTTGTCGACAACGGATGACAAGGAAACATCAAAGGTGTCTCACATGCAACTCGGAAACTTCTCTGTCAGTCTGGTTGTGAAAGACGTCAGCGTCTCGAAGGCGTTCTACGAGAAGCTTGGATTTGTGCAGAGTGGCGGTGACGTGAAGCGGAAGTTTGTGATCATGCAGAACGCCACCAGCACGATTGGACTCTATCAGGGCATGTTTGAAAAGAACATGCTCACCTACAACCCAGGCTGGGATCGCGACTGCAGCACGCTTCCTGAATTTATGGATGTGCGGGAGATTCAGCAGGAACTGAAGAAGCAGGGAATCAAGCTGGATGTTGCCGTGGACGAAGCGTCGAACGGTCCGGCGTTTCTGACGATCACTGATCCGGATGGCAACCCGATTCTGATCGATCAGCATGTCGCCAAGGCCACGAAAACGCCGTAGTGAGAATCAGCTCAGCGGATGAAACTCCGCTGGGCCAGCCGGCCAGCGTAAAGTGAAGTTCATCGAATAGGCAATTCGATGAAAATCGCCCTGATGAGGTGTGACGGAATGCCAGACATAGGCCGGGAAGATGAGCATCAGGCCAGGTCGCGGAAAGACTTTGACGTGGTCTCGATTGCACACAGCCGTCAGGTTGGCGTTCAGCCGTGGATCGTGCAGCACCAGAAGGCCATCGCCGGCGTCGAAATAGTCGTCGCCGGCGGCTGGGTCAATGGGCATTCGATCTGAAATGGCTGTGCGCGCATAGTAGATGCCGACAAGGTCAGCCGGGTGATTGTGGACAATCGTAAATTCCCCACGGCGCATGCGGTTGCTGAAGAGCAGGCAGTCAAGCCCTTCGACACCGGTGATTCCTTCCGCATCCAGCCAGTGTTTTGCACCGGTAATGAACATGGATCGCAGCCGTTCGATCGCAGGCACTCGGTCGGCAAGGCGCAGCAGATTCATCGCATCGGGATGCAGATTGAACCGGTCGTCGAGTTCCGGTCGCTGGTCCAGGACGTCGCAGAGTTCCGCGTTCAGAGATTCCGTATCCGGAAACTCCAGCGTCATCACACGCGTTGGAAAAAAAGCAAAATCCTTAACGTCCATCAACCGCCCCCACTGCGCCATCCGGCAATGCTCTGATTCAGATTCCTGGATAGCCTTTCCACTGAAGCCATGCGCACCGGGTTCGTAGCGGAACTGAGCCAAAGCTTCACGCAATGCAGCCAGCGAAGTTCCGTTTCGCCATTTTTGGCAGTCACAAAGACCGTCGCCTCCGAAGAATCTGCAGTGAAGTGATCCGGCCCTTCGTCAGCTGCGTTCCGTCGGTTTTACGGTGCTTTCGCGGAGAATCTTATGACTCCTGTGACTCTTCGAGTTGGAATCACGTTAATGTCGGGAACCGGCTGGCTTCGTCCGATTGTTCGCAGCATCTCCTGGCCGCTTCAGACGATTGTGTTGACGGAAACGGGGCTTGTCGTTGGCAGTAGTTTTCTGGAACGGTTCATCGGGAATGATGATCGCACGGTCCTGTGGCAGTGGATTGAGTCGATCGAACCGACGTGGTTCGGGATGAATGTCTGTTACAGAGAATTCGCTGAATCCTTTGAAATGCAGATCACCTCGCCCGGCTGTTATGACACGGTCACAGAATTCCTTCGGCAGCTTTCTGACGAGCTTGGTTTGTATGAAAAAAGTCAGTGAAAATCGGTCTTCTGCAGCGTGTGATGAACGTGTTAACATTCCGGCCGGATTGTTCAGCCCTTGCTGGAATGGATGTATGCGTCTGGCACAATTTTTACTCAGTCCTTTCCGTCGCCTGATGACTCGACGCGGTTCGGCGATCCATTGCATTGGCGACAGCCACAGTTCGTTTTTTTCCGGTCAGGACACGATGCAGGATGAATGGCCAAAGCGTTCTCGGAACCGCTGGCCGTTTTTTCGTGCTTATCGTCTGGGCCCCGCACTGGCCTACAATCTGATTCGAAGTGGCACGACATCGCGGGGGCGTGAGAAGATGCTGGCGGTGCTGTCCGGCATTCCGAAAGGCGAGCGAGTCCTTCTGTGCTACGGTGAAATCGACTGCCGTGCTCATTTGCTGAAGCAGGCACAATCCAAATCTGTCTCTCCGGAAATTCTGGTCAGAGAATGCGTGGACCGATACATGCAGGCTGTCGTCGATGTGCAGCAGCGCGGGTATCGAGTGATGGTCTGGAACGTCGTGCCGCCAACAACTCTGACTGGCGACGAATGGGCCTTTCCGGTTTCGGGCACCTTCGAAGAACGCATGAAGGTGACTCGGTACTTCAACCAGTGCCTGGCGGAAGCCTGCAGTCGGGCGGGAATTCCGTTCGTCTCCATTTTCGAACAACTGCTTGGCCCCGATGGCACGCCAGACCATCGCTATTTTTCGGATCGCATCCATCTCAGTTCCGAAGCCATTCCCTTCGCGGTCGCCGAGCTGAAAAATCTGTGCCCGGAGATTTCGTTTACGGCGTGGGATGACGCCAATGGTGCGAAGCCGATGGCAACAGGTGAGCCGACATCTGGCCACCGCGCTGCATGAATTGATCCTGGTTGTTTCGCGAGCCGGAATGCGAGCGCAGCGCAGTGTAGAACGACTGTCCTCAGTCGTTGACCGCATGCCTCAGACCGCTCCACGAAAGTTGTCTCGTTGGTTTGAGGAAGCGGTGGAGTTCGGTGGGGAGGAACTCTGGCGAGTTCCACTACATGGTGGGGCGAGGGGAGAAGGAACTCTGGCGAGTTCCACTACGAGATGGGACGAGGGGCGTTACTCTTCTGTGTCGCCGGCTGGCTCCGCATGTGGTTTTGGAACGCCGTCGACGGATGTCAGGAACGCGAACAGTTGTTGGATCTCCGCTTCTGTCAGAGAATCAAGTGTCCCCGCAGGCATGTTGGAGACTCGCTGTGGCGTCGTTGATTCGACATCCGTCCTTGGAAACTCCTGACGTTCGCCTTTGGAATTGACGACGGCAAGTGTGCCTTCTGCGCCTGGCTGCAGGAGTCCGGAAAAGACACGGCCGTCTTTCAAGGCCACGGAAACCGTTGGATACTCTTCATGAAGATCATGGGATGGATACAGCAGGTCCATCAGAATCTCTCCCTTTTGCTTACGCCAGCCCAGACTGGTCAAGTCGGGGCCTGCGGTGGTCCCAGTCGCTCCGCGTTTGTGGCATTTGTTGCAGCCCGCTTTTTCAAAAACGCCTGCACCACTCTTTGTCAGATCAGGCGATGAGTGGACGGAATGGACGGCTGCGGCCAGACGATCGTGCGTCCAGACAGCGGCGTTCTGATCGGCAGGCCATGAAGGATCAGGTGATTCGGGATATTCCTTTCGAAACCAGTCCTGATACTGCGTCAGTGTCCAGGACGCTTTGCCACGTGGAGTACCGGTCCAGTGTTTCAGCAGCGATGCGGCCGTCTGCTGTTCGGCTTCAGGCAAGCGCACGCCGGCCAGGATGACTCGGCGCACCCAGTGAGCCTTGTTCGCGCGGGGGCGAAAACGCTGCAGAGCCTTCATGACTGAGACTGCGTCGTCACCCGAAACGACATCCAGCGATCGGACCATGAATCTCCAGTCCTGCAGATCGGTCGGATGGATCGCTGTCGACTGACTCAGCGCCCACGCCGCCATGGCTCGCCGCTCCGGATCATTTTCAAACACTGAGCGAACATGCGCCAGAGCTGTCTCTGAGCCGGATAACGCCAGCGACCTCAGAATCTCGCGGCAGACCTTCTGGCTCTCAGCAGACGTGTCCGTTGACAGTTCCAGCTCAATCATAATCAGGCGAATCTGCTGAGCAGGGTCGTTCTGGCTGAGTAGATCCGCAGCTTCCTTCCGCAGTGCCGCATCTCGATCACTTTGGGAAGCAGGAACCGTGGCATCCTGTGCGATTGAAGTCTCAGACAGAATGCACAGAGCAGCCGCGAAGAACGCGACGACGATTGATCGGCTCATGTCGTGCCCTGGGAGACAACGTCGTTCAGTTACGAGTCTTGTTTGCGCGGCCACTGGATTTCCTTTGGAGATGAGCGAATGTGAATCACTGCGAGTTCAGAACGATCGCTTTCGATGTTGAGTCGAGACTATTCTCTGGTGAGCGCTTCGTCGAAGTTCAGAACTCCTAGACAGACCGCGGTCATTGCAGCCAACTCTGCGGGTGGCAGGCCGTCATTGCGAGACGCCGCACCGATGGAAATCAGCTGTTTGGCGGCTTCGATATCTGCCTGATAGATCGCGAGCTGTTTCTTGTACATGCGCCCCAGCAGTTCGACTTCTTCGATTTCAGGGACACGACACAGGACTGCACGGAAGGCCGCGGTCAGGCGACGATCGATGTCGGAATCCTGAGTCATGCAGCGTTCCGCGAGGACTCGAGCCGCTTCAGCCCACGTTGGATCATTGAGAGTTGTCAGAGCATGAAGCGGAGTACTCGTGGGCTGCATCCGAACGCGACACGCCTGTCGGTTGGACGCATCGAACATATTGGCCGGTCCCACAGTGCGTCGCCAGAATGTGTAGAGACTTCGTCGGTACAGGTCTTTGCCCGAGGACGCGGGATAAGTGAAATCGCGTTCCTTTGTGATCGCAAGTGATTCCCAGATCCCGTCCGGCTGGTACGGATAAACGGGCCTTCCTCCGATCGCATCATTGAGCAGGTGACTGGAAGCAAGCGCCCAGTCTCGAAGAATCATCGCGGGCATTCGAAAGCGGCTGGCTCTTGCATAGAGTCGATTCTCCGGATCTTTCGCCAGCAGCTCCGGAGTGACTCGGCTGGCCTGGCGATACGTCGCGCTCATCACGATCAGCCGATGCATGCGCTTCATGCTCCAGCCGGATTCACGAAATTCCACCGAGAGCCAGTCGAGCAGGTCCTGATGCACAGGAAACTCACTTTGCACCCCCAGATCCTCGGCCGTTCGAACAAAACCGGTCCCAAAGAAGTACTGCCACATCCGATTGACCTGAACGCGCGCGGTCAGAGGATGTTCCGGAGCAACCAGCCATTGAGCGAACCCCAGACGATTGCGAGGAGCAGATTCGGGCAGAGGGGGCAAAAATGCCGGAGTGTTGAAGCTCACTTTTTCCGTGGGAGTCAGATAGTCCCCGCGAGAAAGGATCTTTGTCTCTCGAGGATTTTCATCGCTCATGATCATGACGCGTGGCATCTGATCTGCGCGATAATCGGCAAGTTGCTGTTTCAGTTTGTCACGTTCGCCGATGGCCGGGAACTTGTCCTTCAGCGTCGGCAGAATCTTCTCGTCGAAGAACTTGCGCAATTCTGTTGCCAGGATCTTTCGCTCGTCCTCCGAGCGTTCGGCGTCTGGCTTTTTGAGGAGCATTGCTGCAATCGCAGACAAATCACCAAGTTCATTTGGCACTCCATCAGCGAGCACGCCGGACTTCCAGCCTTCGAATGCAGCATCAGCCACCGTTTTGACTTCCGCTTCGGCTTTGCCGATCTGCTCATCGAATTCCTGAAATCGCTTCCTGTTTTCTTCTGACGGCAATTCCAGAAACGGCGCTGCGACGCGGATGCGAGACGAGAAGTACTGAGGTGTGCCTGATTCCGGAACGCGATTGAACCCATCAAGCAGGCTGTAATAGTCTGTCATCGTGATGGGATCGTACTTGTGGTCATGACACTGTGAGCAGTTCATGGTCAGACCAAGCCACGTTGTTGACGTCGTCTCCATTCGGTCGAACAGAATCACCCATCTTTGTTCTTCCGGAATCGCACCGCCTTCACCATTGAGCAGGTGATTTCTGTTGAAGCCGCTGGCAATCTTTTGATCGTCGGTGGCGTTCGGGAGAAGGTCTCCGGCCAGCTGCCAGATCGTGAACTGATCAAACGGCAGATCTTCATTGAGTGCTCGAACCACCCAGTCACGCCAGATCCACTGCCATGTATCACCATCCTGTTGAAACCCGTTGCTGTCAGCATAGCGCGCCGCATCGAGCCACGGCAGGGCCATCCGTTCGCCATAATGAGGACTCGCCAGAAGACGGTCGACGAGTTTCTCGTACGCCTGAGGATCCTGATCAGCGACGAAGGCATCGACTTCCTCGGGTGACGGCGGCAGACCCGTCAGATCGATGGACAGCCGGCGAATCAATGTCGTTCGATCCGCTTCGGGAGAAGGCGTCAGGCCGCGTTCCTTCAGCATGTGCTGAACAAAACGGTCGATCGGATTGATGGAAGCTGGCGTGGTATTCTCGGTGAAAGCGGGTTCCGGGACGGCTGGCCGAGTTGGCGGAACAAACGCCCAGTGAGCTTCGTATTTGGCTCCGGAGCTGACCCATTCCTGCAGAATTTTCCGCTGTTGCTCGGAGAGAATTCGATTCGACCCCGGAGGAGGCATCTGCACATCGGGATCCGACGACAGAATGCGCTGGACCAGCGAGCTTTTCATCGGATCGTCGGGGACCAGTGCACCTTTGGCGATGGCCGCTTCGCGGTTGTCCAGTCGCAGGTCACCCTGCCGTTTGTTGGCGTCCTGTCCGTGGCAATAGAAGCAGTTTTCCGCGAGGATCGGTCGAATATCGCGATTGAAATTCAGTTCCTGCGCCGGAAGATCGCTGAAAGCAAACAGACCGCAGGCCGAAAAAATCAGGCAATAGACACATCGAATCAGTGGTGAACGTCGTATCATGCGAAGTGGTCCATGAAACGCAGAGTCAGGATTTGTGTGGACCATGGTACCGATTCACCAGGTACGACGAAACTCCTGAAGTTCTCATTCAGTTTTTTGCCAGTTTGTTGGACATCGAGAGATATGAGCGAATTCCGAGGACGCTGTGCACAAATTCGCGGCTGGCAGAAGATCCCATGGCTGCTCCTGACCGGAGTGCTCTGCGTGTGCACACCCGGCTGCGAAAAGTCGACGACGACAAAAGCCGTGTCCAATGAGGTGATGGAATCTCATCAGAACATGCTGAAGCTGCTTCAGGAAGTTCATCATGAGGCTCAAGAGAATCACCCATTCCTCGGAATTCGGCAGCTGCGCATCGCAAAGGAGAATCTCGACCGGGCCAAAGGGGCGAACGATCAGGAACTCAGTACGCTCCATGGTCTGCTGGGGCAGGAGTTGCTTCGAACCGGAGATACAAAAGCCGCGATTGCCGAGATGACCACGGCTCTGGAGCTGCTGGAAAAGGATCCCGCGAAGATCGATCCACAATTGCTGCAGCAGGTGCTGTTTCAAGTCGCAGTGGCGCATTTGCGTGATGGTGAAAATGCCAACTGTGTCAACTGCATCAACGGCGAACGATGTCTGTTTCCGATCAAAGGCACCGGAGTGCACGAAGCGCCGGAAGGCAGTCAGATGGCGACTGTGTACCTTAAGCGAGCGCTGGAGTTGCAGCCGGACGACCTCAAGAGTCGCTGGCTTTTGAACATCGCCTACATGACCCTGGGAGAATATCCGCAAAGTGTGCCCCCCGAATACCTCATCGCCCCGGAAAAATTTCAGGGAGAACAGTCGCCGGTTGGGGAGTTCAGGAACATTGCCAGGGAGCTGGGCCTTGGAGTCCTTGGCTGCGCTGGTGGCGTCATCGTTGATGACTTCGACGGCGACCAGGACCTCGACATTTTCTTTTCTACCTGGGCGACTGACGGTCAGCTGAAGTACTTTCGAAACAACGGCGATGGTTCATTCAGCGACGCGACTGAAGAGGCCAACTTAAGAGGAATCTACGGAGGACTCAATCTGCTGCACGCGGATTATGACAATGACGGTGACCTGGACGTTCTTGTACTGCGAGGAGCGTGGCTGCAAAGTCACGGGCGGCATCCGAAGTCGCTGCTGCAGAATGATGGCACCGGCAGGTTCTGGGACGTTGCTCTGATGGCTGGGCTTGGCGAGAGACATTATCCAAGTCAGACGGGGGCATTCGCGGATATCGATCTGGACGGAGACCTTGATCTGTTTGTGGGCAATGAAAGTTACGTTTCGCAGCTCTTTGAGAATGATGGCAAGGGAGGTTTTCGCGACATTGCCGCGGAGGCTCGTGCCAACGTGCTGGGGTTCACGAAGGGCTGTGTCATCGCAGACTACGATGGAGATGACCTTCCGGACATCTATGTTTCAAATCTCCTGGGTCCAAACTTTCTGCTGAAGAACAATGGCAATCGGACGTTTTCGGAAGTCGCGCTGGAGGCAGGTGTTCAGCAGCCCTTCAACAGTTTTGCCGTTTGGTTCTGGGACATGAACAACGATGGAATTCAGGACCTCTATGCTGGCAGTTATGAATGGGGCATCCAGCATGTTGCTCGTGACTATCTGGGAATGCCAGGGGAAACCGAGCCTGATTGCTTCTATCTGGGCACAAAGGAAGGACGATTCCACAACGCCACGGAAGAGCTGGGATTCACACGAGTCACCCAGCCGATGGGCATCAACACGGGCGACATTGATAACGACGGGTACCTCGACTTCTATCTTGGAACAGGCTATGTGGACTACGAAGGGCTGATTCCCAACCTCCTGTTTCACAACAGGAAGGGGAAGTCGCTGGCCGACATCACATTCAGTGCAAATGTTGGCCATCTGCAAAAAGGGCATGGCGTCGCACTCGTGGATGTGGACCAGGATGGCGATCAGGACATCTTTGGTGTCATGGGAGGATGGTTTGCCGGTGATGCGTTTGCCCGCGCGCTGTTTCAGAACCCGGGATCGAAGAATCGCTGGTTGAGCATTCGGCTTCGTGGAAAGGAATCGAATTCTCACGGCGTTGGGTGTCGGATTCGAGCATCGTTTACGGACAACGGTGAAAGCCGAACGATCTGGCGGTGGGTCAATTCCGGCGGCAGCTTTGGCTCCAATTCGTATCGCCAGCACCTTGGCCTTGGAAATGCAGAGTTTGTTGACGAGCTGGAAATCTACTGGCCAAAATCGAAGATCACGCAGAAGTTCACGCAAATCGCGGCCGGGCAGCATCTGGAAATCACTGAAGGCCATGAGAAGTTCGACGCGCGGGTTTTGCCAGTCCTGCCGCTTGGAACGGCCGCCAAAGAGTGATACCCGCTGAGAGTGTTGCAGCCTTGTCAGAATCGGCCAATGGGGCCGATTGAAACTTCCCGCTTGGCGCCTACAACCGTTCAGGGACTTTGAGGGTTTGAGAAGACTTGAGCCCTGTATGCAAACAATGGATCTGGAATTATGCCAAACGTTATCGCTGTTTCCGGTGCAAGCGGACTTGTGGGATCAAGCCTTGTCACGGCCCTGAAAGCGTCGGGGCATCAAGTGCGCCCGATGGTTCGAAAGTCCGGCTCCAATGGTTCCGAAGAGATCCTCTGGGATCTGCAGCGCGGGATCGCCAATCCGGAGCGAATGAAGGGAGTCGACACAGTCATCCATCTGGCTGGGGAAAACATTGCGTCCGGACGCTGGAATGCAGCGATTAAAGAACGGATTCGAAACAGCCGTGTTCAGGGGACTCGCAGCCTGGTGAATTCGCTGAAAGCCGCCGAGAGTCGCCCGAGCACTCTGGTGTGCGCGTCCGCAGTGGGATTTTATGGACATCGTGGCGATGAGGTGCTGACCGAAGCATCTTCGGCCGGGACTGGCTTTCTTGCCGATGTCTGTCGTGAATGGGAAGCCGAGGCGATGAAGGCGGAAGAGCTGGGGATTCGTGTCGTGTGCGTCCGCATCGGTGTCGTGCTCAGCCGTCATGGCGGCGCCCTCGCGAAGATGCTGCTGCCGTTCAAGCTGGGGGCAGGCGGCATCGTTGGAAATGGGCGTCAGTACTGGAGCTGGATTGGTCTGACGGACCTGGTGCGTATTCTGCAGTTCTGTGCGGAGACTCCGACCGTTCGCGGACCTGTGAATGCGGTGAGTCCCGAAGCTGCGACGAATTATCAGTTCACGAAGGCTCTGGGAAGCGTCCTGCATCGCCCCACGATTTTTCCTCTTCCGGCATTCATGGCGAAACTGGTCCTTGGCGAAATGGCGGATGAACTGTTGCTCGCTAGCATTCGAGTTCAGCCGGCGGCATTGCAGAAAGCGGGATTCAAATTTGAAGCTGGCGATCTGAAACAATGTCTCGAAATGGAACTCAAATGAGCATCCAGGCCTCCGCGACGTCACCTCGATGGCATCGAATTGCTCTGTTGGTTGCTGCCGTGCAGTGTGTCGCGTGGGGAGCCTTCATTTTGGCTCTGCCGGAAACCGCGGCCAAAGTTTATGGACTCGACAAGCCTCTGACGGATCTGTTCCTCTGGAAGGGAACTGGCCTGATCATCCTCTTGTTTGGAGTTGGCTACGGAATCGCATCGCTGGACCCGTTGAGAAACTGGTCTGTGATCGTGCCAGGATTTATCGCCAAGATCCTTGGACCCATCGGCATGGTCATGTCGGTGTCGACGGGTGAGGTTTCTTCTCGCGTCCTGATCCTGCTGCCTCTGAATGATGTCATCTGGTGGATTCCATTCGCCTTGATTCTTCTTGCGGCGTATCGCCAGCGTAACCAGTGAGTAGTGTTGTGACTCAGGCAACTTCGACGATTGTGACCTGTCCGACCGAACGAATTCTGCACGAGACCGCAGACCTGCGTGCAAGGCTGCTTCAGCACGAGGTGTACCAGCGAATTTCTGATCTCGATTCGCTGCGAGTCTTTATGCAGGATCATGTTTTTGCGGTGCTGGATTTCATGTGGCTGCTGAAGCGTCTGCAGTCCTCGTTTTGCTGCCAGACCGTGCCATGGCTGCCGCCGGCCAATCCCAGCCTGGCGAGATTCGTGAATGAGATCGTGCTGGGAGAAGAGACGGATTCTGACGGAGCCGATGGCTTCTGTAGCCATTTCGAACTGTACCTCTCGGCGATGGCCGAGATCGGAGCGCCGACTGATCGGATCGACGCGCTGACAGCTGCGCTTCGAAACGGACGGTCACTGGACGATGCGCTCGCTGCGAGCGGTGCTCCCGAGCATGTCGTGCGGTTCGTTCAGTTTACGCATGAGATCGCGTCATCCGGTGCGGCGTGTGACGTCGCCAGTGTATTCTGCTTCGGACGGGAAGATGTGATTCCGGACATGTTTCAGCGACTGCTAGAGGCATTTGAAACGTCCGGCATGCAGATTCCCCGGCTGAGCTATTACATTCGTCGACATATCGAGCTTGATGGCGATCAGCATGGACCGTTGACTCGACAGATGGTGCGAACCGTTTGCCAAAGTGAGCAGGATGTTGAATCCGCAATCCGAGCGGCGCGTTCGGCATTGGAAATGCGAATTCAGTTGTGGGACGGAGTCGTCAAGACGCTCAGCAGGCCAGCATAAAGGTGCGCTCAGATCCCGCTCGACGAAGCGACTGGATTTCTCACCGTGGTACGAAAATAATGGCTGTCAGTCCTGCAATCGCTGGCTCTTCCGTTGGTTCGGCGGAGCGTTCGTGAAACTCTGCCAAACGGTCGTGATCCATGAAACGTCGTTACGTCTGCACTGCTGTTGCCTTACTGTTTCTTCTGGCAGAAGTGACGGTGTGTGGACAGGACAGAGCCAGTGAACCAGCGGGTTCAATCAACGCAGCGGCTTCGCAGCCCCTGATGATCAAGCGGATGCTGTTCCTTGGCAACAGCATTACTCTTCACGGCCCGGCTCCGAAGATTGGCTGGACAGGAAACTGGGGCATGGCGGCCAGCAGTGAAGACAGAGATTACGTACATCTGCTCGTTCAGGATCTGACAAAGGCAACGGGCAGCAAGCCTGAGATCATGGTTCGAAACATTGCGGAATTTGAACGAGGGCTTTCTGCGTATTCGATAGAAGAACAGCTGAAGAAGGAACTGGAGTTTCAGGCGGACCTTGTGATCGTTGCGATCGGAGAGAACGCGGCCAAACCAGAAACGCCTGAAGCGAAGCAGGCATTCTCGTCTGCCTTCGAGAAGTTGATTGAGGCGATCGAGAAGTCCGGCAAATCCAGGATCTTTGTTCGCAGTCAGTTCTGGGCGGATGAAGTCAAAGATGCACTGATGAAAGACGTCACGCTCACACGGAAGCATCATTGGGTTGATCTCAGCGGACTGGTCGACGAATCCTGTTACGCACGGTCGGAACGTCAGATCGAACACGCCGGTGTCGCCGGGCATCCAGGTGACAAAGGAATGGCCATCATCGCTGCCGCTTTGAAGAAGGCGATCGTCGACTCAGGACATGCAAATCGGGAAGTGAAGCAGGCGAAGGATTAGAACGACATCAGAAAGTACACAAGGCACACAGCGGACGCGCGAGACGGCGTTGGCATTGAAGTGCAAAACGCTGTGATGACGAGCCTCAGGCACTTGCGACACTAAGGTTTCGCAGTTCGCACTGTCTGTCCGGTCGCGATCGACAGCAGTGTTTCTTTGTCTTCTTCCCGCGTTCTGCTGAAACTCTCCAGTACAGGCAGTGGGTCAAAACTGCTCCAGGTGGGCAGTGCTGAAGCAAACGCAGTCAGAAGCGAACCACCTCGAAGAATCCAGAGGACATAACCAACAGTCAGCGAAGTGGAGACCACTGCCGCACTTCCGACGGCCACCTTGCCGCTGAACTGCGGCGCATCGAGACTGTGTTGCTCGATGATCGGCATGGCGATTCGCTCGAAGTCGAAGAAGTCGAGCGAGACAATTGCTTCGCGAGGGTCAAAGTTCAGGAATGCTCCAAAAATCGAACTTCCGACGCTTGCCGCGTCACCGATTCGACCTCGCTCCCTGCGCATCTCCATGAACTGCTCAACCATGATCTCTGCCAGAATGTCCTCTTTCACAACCTGTGTTTCAGCACGCGAAACAGAAGCCATCTGCTCCATCAGAACCGCAACGGCGTCCTGAGGCTCTGTCGCTTCCGAAGTCCTTATGGTAACAGGGCTTGCGAGGAAAGGAGACGTCGTGACTACGATAACAGGTTCCGTCATACCATCCCCACCTAAGCCGCCATCCGTCGAACCGCCAGCACCGCCGCCGGTTGAGGTTCCATCGCCGGTCGTGCCGGTACCTGGGTCTGTTGTCGATCCGCCGGAACCACCTCCTGAGGAACTGACTGCAGCAACGACATCGATGTAGACGGTGACGATGTTGCTGAGCAATCGTCCGTCGGTCACCTGATATGTGAAGGAGTCTTTGCCGGAGAACGCCCCGATCGGGGAGTAGATGAAGGACCCATCATTGCGGAAGACCAGCACACCGTTTGTGGTGCCGGAGACGAGCTGTGTCGTCAGCCGATCACCATCTTCATCCACGTCGTTCAGCAGAATCCCCGGTGCCAGCACTTCAATGGTGGTCATCTGGATCGCCGGAATTGTGTCATTCGCAGCGATCGGAGCTTCGTTAACGTTCGTCACCGTAATGACGAAACTCTGTGTGTGATACAGGCCACCGGCATCTGTCGCTGCTGCAATGATAGCATGTGTGCGAGCAGCTTCGTAGTTCAGAACAGCTCCAGGAGCGACGGAGATGATGCCTGTTGCTGCGTTGATGGTAAACAGTCCGCCTGCCGAATCAATCAGCGAATAGTTCAGAGTTGAACCGGCATCCGGATCGGTTCCGGTCACACGGCCGACGTTCGTTCCCGCTGGTGAGTTTTCAACGACGGTCCCCCCCGTCATTGTCAGCGCGGCGGGAGCTTCGTTGATGTCGAGGACATCGACGGTGATCGTTACATTTGTGAACAGGCCGCTGCTGTCGGTAACTCGAACTGTTACAGGCATCGTGGGGGCGGCTTCGTAGTTTACCGCCGCGGCATTGTTTACCGACAGCACACCCGTCTGACTGTCGATCGTGAACGGGCTGCCGGCACTGGCACCGACGATGGAATACGTCACTGTGTCTCCAAAGTCGGGATCTGACGCGGCGACGCTGCCAATGATGGTTCCGGGGATGGAGTTTTCGACGACGAGATAGGACGACATGACGAGCACGACGGGTGCTTCATTCACGTTCTGAAGCTGAACGGTGACAAATTCCGGCAACGATGTTCCACTTCCGTCGGAGACTGTGACGACAAGTGTAAAGAACGGTGTCGATTCAAAGTCCAGCGCCGCAGTATTGGCGACGGTCAGTTGTCCGGTTGATGGATTCAGTGTGAAGGCCCCTCCGACATTTCCGGAAACAATCGTCCAGTTCTGCAGCACACCGAGTCCATCCGGATCGACGGCGGTCAGTGTGCCGATCAGTGCTCCTGCCGTTGAATTCTCGGCGAGCGTCAGCGATTGTCCTGCAGCAATGACCGGCGGTGTGTCATTCAGGTCAAGCACGTTGATCACGAAACTTCGGACCTGCGTTGAGCCATCCTGGCTGGTGGCTCGAACGATGATGGTATGCGATGTCTGAACTTCGTAGTCAATCACGGCGGCCGGAGCGACGGTGACGATTCCCGTAACCGCATCGATGGCGAAGCGTCCGCCAGCACTGTCATCCAGCGTGTAGGTGATGATGTTTGTTGTTGCATCAGCATCGGATGACGATGCCGTGATTCCAACCACTGAACCGGCCGCGGAACCCTCAGCGATCTGATTGGCACCGGCGTTGGTATCAGCGATCGGCGTTGCGGCAAACTCATTGACGTCGGCCACTGCGATCACAAAAGTTCGAGTGGTGAAGGAACCATCCGTGCTGGTAGCGCGAACGACGATGGAATGAGACGCAGCAACTTCGCGATTGAGCAAAGTTCCGTTGGCCACAGTGACCACGCCTGTTACCGCATCGATGGCAAACCTTCCGCCTGCAGTATTTGCGAGCGAATAAGAAACGGAATTCATGCTTCCGTCCGGGTCACTGGCAAAGGCCGTGATCCCCACCGATGTCCCATTCGCCGCGTTCTCGTTGACGCTGTCAACGATCAGGTTGGTGTCCGAAATGGCGGAGACCACATTCTCGTTGACGTCAGTGAGCGTGATCACGAAGACCGCATCGGCAAACGAACCGTCCGCCGAGGTGGCTCGCACGGTAATTGTGTGTGACGTTGCCGATTCGTAATCCAGCAGGCTTCCGTTAGCGACGGTAATGACACCGGCAGCGCTGATTCCAAATCGTCCGCCGGCGCTGTCGACGAGTGACCATGTCACGGTATTCTGCGTTGCGTCAGCATCCGTCGCGGACACAGTGATGGAAGCCGATGTTCCGTTGACGGAGTTCTCTGCGATCGAATTTGACGCGGCGTTGGCATCGATCGGCGTTGTAACAGCAAACTCGTTCTGATCTCCAATGCTGATCACAAACGTGCGAGTCGTGAAGGAACCGTCCGTCGAGGTTGCTCGGACAATAATCGTCTGGGAAGCTGCTGCTTCGCGGTTCAGAAGGCTTCCATTTGCTACCGTGACGATTCCGGACAGGGAATCGATTGCAAATCGCCCTCCCGCATTGTTGTCCAGGCTGTAGGTGATGGCGTCGGTGCCGTCAGGATCGGACGCGAAGGCCGTGATTCCGACTGTCGATCCATTGGCCGCGTTTTCCAGAACTGTGTCTGACGAAGCATCGTTGTCTGCAACTGGTGTCGCACCCGACTCATTCAGGTCCTGCACATCGATCAGCCACGTGGCGGTCGTGCTGGAACCATCCGCACTGGTAGCGCGGACAGTGATGTTGTGGAACACCGTCGTTTCAAAGTCGATCAGCGTTCCGTTGGCAACGGTGACAATTCCGGTGACCGCGTCAATCTGGAAGCGACCACCAGCACTGTCATCCAGAGAATAGGTGATGCTGTTGTTGGTCGCATCACTATCAGACGCCACGCCGGTCACGCCCACGACGGTCCCCGTTGCTGCTCCTTCGGGGACACTGTTCACCGCTGCGTCTGAATCGGTCAGCAGCGTCACTGGAAACTCATTGACGTCCAGTAACCCAATCGTCACAAGCAGCGTCGTGGACGATCCATCCTGGCTGCTGGCTCGAACAATGATGTTATGTGACGCCGACGATTCGCGATCCAGCAAACCACTCGCAGCGACAGTCACGACCCCTGTGACTGCATCAATCTGAAATCGCCCTCCGGCATTGTTATCAAGGCTGTAAGTGACCGAATTGCCCGTTCCGTCCGGGTCGATCGCAAGTGCCGTGAAGCCCACGGCAGTGCCGATGACCGAATTTTCGGGCAGCGCGTTGGCGGCTGCGTTGGAATCGCTGATCGCGGAGATCCCATTATCGTTCACGTCCGTCAGGTTGATTCTGACCGTCGCTGTGCTGAACGAAGCGTCGCTCGATGTTGCTCGAACAATGACGTCATGGAAGGTCGCCGATTCGTAGTCAAGCAGACTTCCATTCAGGACAGTGATGATGCCCGTCACGCTGTCGATCTGGAACCGACCACCCGCATTGTTGTCGAGGCTGTACAAAATGGTGTCAGTGGCATCCGGATCGCTCGCAAATGCAGTGTAACCGACAACAGTGCCCGCAGCAGAATTCTCTGCGACCGCATCGGCCGTGATATCCGAATCGGTAACCGCGCTGGCACCACTCTCATTGATATTCGTCAGCTGGATGGTAAACACCGCGCTGGAAGACTGGCCGCCGGAGTCCGTCACCTGAATGGTCAGCGTGAATACCGGTGTCGTTTCAAAATCGACCACGGCTGTATTCGCCACCTGAATTTCGCGTGTGGCTGAATTGACGCTGAACGCTCCGCCTGTGTTTCCGGAGAGTATTGTGAATGTATGAGAGTCGCCGGCGTCCGGATCGGTCAAAGTCAACGTTCCGACCACCGTTCCGTTGGAAGAATTCTCAGCCAGAGTGAACGTCGCAGCATTCAGAACCGGAGGATCATTCACGTTCGTGAAGAAGATGGAGCCGGCTGCGGGCCCTGTGGTCGCGATTCCATCAGAAACCGATGCACTCCAGGTCGGCGCGACTTCATCTCCGTTATCCACAAACTGGACTCGGCCGCTGTTAATGTCGTCCTGAGTAAACGTGGTGACAGCGACTCCAGGATTCGACACGAACTCGAATCGGCCGCCGGTCAGCGAGGTGATGGTCCAGGTGAGCTGCGTCGCACTCTGTTCGCTGTCGGTTGCAAGGAAGTGCGCTGGTGTCAGGACAACAGTTTGTCCTTCGTTCAGCGTCAGTCCGTTCGCGTTGATTACCGGTGCGTCGTTCTGTGCCTGAACCGTGACGAGTGCCTTGGCAAGGACGCTGCTGAGAGTGCCGTCTGAAGCCACGACAGAGATCTGCCGAATTCCAACCGTCGGGTTCTGTGCCGTGTTGGAGTAACGAATGGTCTTGAGCACCTGAAGGTAGTTGGATTCCGAATCCGCACCGCTCAGTGTGAGCACTCCGTTCGCATAGGAACCGGAGATCGCCGTTCCGGTTGTGTCGAAGGACAGCAGCTCGGCAGCTCCATCAGCCAGGTTGGTGATCGTTACGACAAGCCCGGCAAGAATGCTGGAATCCGGGTCGAAGAGCACCGCGTCGGTGTCTGCGATCGCCGCGGCAGCACCGTCTTCGGTGAAGGTTGTGGCGTAATCAATTCCGGTCGCTCCGCTGCTGTTGTCTCCATCAAGATCAAGAACAGGATCCGGAGTCAGAATTGTCGCGTTGTTGCTGAATTCGGAAGTGCTGCCATCCGGTGCTGTGGCGGTACTTGAAACGGAATCACCAGGATTGATCGTGCATGCCAGGTCAGCAGTGATGACGGCATTGCCGCTGCCATCCGTCGTAACGGTAACAAACCCCACAAAGGTCTCGCCTGGACCGTAGCCGGAAGCATGAACCATTCCGACCTGGTTCGTGTAGAAGTTGATCCGATACGAACTGTTTGGGGCAGAATTCAGAGTGCCTTCAATATGCAGAATGCCACCGGTGTAGGAAGCGACTGTCAGCACAGGAGTATTCTGAAGTCCGTTCGCTCCGACGTCCGAGTCGCCGGCGTCATTGGCAGTCACTCCGTCATTGCCGAGATCGATGGCAATTCCCGTTCCACCACTGATGTTGTTCTGTTCAATCAATACTGACACTGCCGCTGCCGTAACTTTGACTGCAGCGCTCGTGTAGTTTGTGATGATATTGCCAACACCCGGGATTCGTCCGCCGATCATCGTGCCCGACGAGGCGTCGTTGTCGACTGCAGTGGCTAGGTGAAGCGATGCCGTTCCGGCCGAATTCGTGCCGAAGTAGTTGCCCTGAATCTGAGTCCCTGTGGCGTTGCCCAGAATGGAGATACCAGCCCCGGTGTAGCCACCAAAGATGTTCGCCGCAGCCGGAGATGAACTGCCGATGAAGACATTGTGACTTCCGTTGACCACGATCCCGTTGACCGCCGCTCCGATCGACGCAGAGGCAGAAGCATTAACGCCCAGCAGGTTGCCCTGAATGATGGCTCCGTTGGAACTGTCCAGCAGACTGATGGAACTGTTTACTGATCCGGCAATGACATTACCGTTGCCAGGTCCGCTGCCTCCGATGATCGTGTTAAGCGAGCCACTCAGAAGAATACCGTCCCCTGCCGAGGCAATTGCGGCTGTTCCGTCTGCTGACAGGCCAATGTAGTTTCCAAGGATATCATTGCCGGACACAGGGCCTGTGATGCGAATGTTGGCAGTCGTGTTGCCGGAAATGACGTTCCGATCATAAACGCCTGTGCCGCCGATGATGTTGTCCGATGTTGTGGCGTCGATTCCGATTGAGTTGGCTGCGGCCGAGGTTCCCGACTGATTGACCCCGATCCAGTTGCCCAGAATCAGATTTCCTCCGATGCCGTCAAGAAGAATTCCGCTTCCGCCAAATCCGTTGATAATCAATCCTCGCACCGTGCTGTTGCCAGCACTAAGTCGAAGACCATTCGCTCCGCCCCCGGCAGAACTGCCGGAAAGCTCAACCAGCGGAGAACCGGAGAACCCGCTCTGCGACCAGCCGTCGATCACAATCTGATCCGTGATCTGTGGCAGTGCAGACGTCAGGACAATCGTGCGCACTCCGGAACCGGACAGTGCGAAGGTGATCGTATCCAGACCCAGCGTGTTGTTCGCCGCAAGAATCGCTTCTCGCAGAGTAATGACGCCGTCGGCACCCTTATTGCCATTCAGTGCCTCGATGCTGGAAGTGTCACCGTTCACTGTGTCCAGAGTTGAATCCACGGTGAGCGTTGCCGCAAGGTCTGTTACCGTCACCAGGATCGTCTGCTGGTCCGTTCCCCCTGCCCCATCACTGACTTCAACAATGACCTCGTAGACGTTGTCGGCGTCCTGGTCGGCCGGGGCTTCGTAGTCCGGTGCGACGATGAATGTGAGTGCTCCGGAATTGACGTCGATCGTGAAGAACCCGGAATCGACTCCGCCAACAATCGAGTACGCAGGAGTGCCACCGTCCACATCAGACGAAGTGACAGTGCCGACGGCCGTCTGAGTTTCGACAATCGATGTTGAACCTGAAACACCTCCGCCAAATGACGTGATCACAGGCGCATCATTGACCGCCGTCACACTGGTGCTCAACTGGCCCGCGCTGGAACTGACTGGTGTGCTCCCACCAGAACTGCTGACATCGACAGTCACCTGCGATGCGCCGGCGGTGAATCCTCCCGAGTACGTGTTATCAAGTGCGTGGACAGTCAGACTGCCTGGAGTACCCGTGTAGTTCGGTGCTGGCAGGAATCGAAGCTTTGCCAGAGCATCGAGGACCAGAGCATTGCTGTTCGGTGTCCCGACGCTGTGCCACGTTCCGCCACCGTCCGTCGAATACTGCCATGTCCCTTCTGCACCGGTCGCTGCGTTGTTGCTGATAGCAACTCCGACGAGAGAAGCCCCGGCGTCCACATCACCGAAGACTGCGGAAAACAGGGAAGAAACAGTTGCTCCGACTGGATTCAAAGCATCTTCCGAGACCGATGCGAGTGTCGCATTTCCAATCGTCGGGGCATCATTCGCGCCTGTCACCGTAATGAGCGTGCCAGTGGAATCCTGAAGGCTTCCGCCCGCACCGGTGTTTCCAAGATCATCGATTGAGAAGTTGACCGTCGTGTTACCGGAGAAATTGGAAGCCGGATGGAACTGCCAGGCCGAAATCTCCTGCTGAATCTGTGCCAGCGTTCCTGTGACAGTAAACGTGAACTGAATCCCGTTCGTCGTGGTTGCTGAAAGCGTCGCACCGCTCGAAGCGTGAAACGTGAACTGAGCTCCGTCATTCGTGACGACGGTTAGTTCCATCTGGCCATTGCCGGCATCCGGATCTGAAACGGTCAGCGGCAATGACAGAATTCCGTCTTCCGCCATCGTCAGAGTTGGCGAAATGCTGACCGATGGCGCGGTGTTGACGGCCGTGATGGTAACAGTGGTCAATGCCGTGGCGGAGAGTGCTCCTCCTGATCCCTGGCTACCGGTGTTGCCATCCGACAGTGTCCATTCCAGCGTGACACTGCTCGGCGGTGCGGCGTTGGAATTGGAATACACAATATTCCTGAGAACTGTCTCGACCTGAACCTGCGTCGCTCCATTGCCAAAGTTCACCTGCAGCTGGCCATTGCTGAAGGAGAAGGTTCCGACGTTGTTTCCTCCGACAAGCACCTGCGCGCCAGAGGTGGTGACGTTGATGCCATCAAACCCAAACTGATCTTCAGAAACTGCACCCGCAGCTCGGTTCAGCAGCAGGTTCATTCCTGTAAAGTCGTTCGTCTCCCTCAGTTCCTGATCGAACGGAGCTGCACCATGAGCCAGAAGAATTGCGGCAGCACCTTCGGTGTAGCTCGCAGAACTGTTGACTGCAAAGACTCGAATGTTATCAATCAGCAGACCACTGCTGTCTCCTGGGCCGGATCCAACTCCGGACTGCGAACCCAGCGACGAAATCAGGATCGAGCTGCTGGTGGAGGTGGCAACAAAGGTGACGGAGAAGTCCTGCCAGTCAGTGCCGGTCGTGAATCGAGTCAACTCAACGCCATTGACGCTCAGCGAACCCATGTCAAGAACGCCACGGGAGATCGCTGAAATCGTAAACACATACGTTTGCCCGACGGTGGTGGAAATGGTCTGAGCAACGTAGCTGGACGATCCTGTGGCAGCACCTCCTTCCACTTCCACAAAGATACTGCCATCCGCCGCGCCGGAGATTCCATAGGCCGCACCGTTTGAGGCAAACTCAATCCCCGAGTTCGAAGACCACGATCCCGACAGTCCCTCGAAGGAAGGATCACTGACCAGGTTCGTTGTGCCAAGTGAGAGCGTCGGCGCGTCATTCACCGGGGTGACATTGACCGTCAGTGTCTTCGATGTTGGATCGGTGTTATTGCCCCCATGCGCCGTTCCGCCGTCATCAGTGACTCGGAACGTGATGAGTGCGTAGCTGTTGCCACTTGTTCCAGGCAGCGGAGTGAATGTGAGCGACGAGAGGCTCGTCACCGCGATTGTCTGGCCAGCCGTGACTCGCACGCCTGAGAGCTCCAATAGCCCGCTGCCTGGGATACTGTCAATTGTTACTGAGGTGAAGCTATTGCCATCGCTGTCGTTGAAGCCAAAGTCTGCAGCCGAGAAAGTGTGAGTCGTGTCTTCGGCAATCGAAATTGAGCCACTGGTTCCGGTTGGAGCGGTGTTGACCAGTCGCAGAGTCGCGTTTTGTCCGAATTCTGAGGTTGCTCCCCATGTCGTGAAACTGCCGTCTGACTGAGTGGCTGTGGCAGAGATGACTTCTCCTGTGCTGACACTGGCCGTGATGTTCACGCTGAACGAAGCATGTCCGGAACCGTCCGTCGTGACATTCGCATAGCCAAGATAGCGGCGTCCTTCACCGTAGCCGCTGCTGTCTCCCGTTGTGCTCGCAAAGAACTCAATGCGGAAGTTCTGATTGGCTGTCGAATCGAGCACGCCGTCGGCCAGCAACTGTGTTCCGTCAATCGTATGGACATCGGTCAGCACCGGTGAGTTCTGCAGTGAATTCGCGCCGGTATCGGCATCTCCCGCGTCGTTGACCAGGACCGTTCCGTCACTGCCCAGATCGATGGCCTGAGTTCCGTTGTTGCTGAAGCCATTGCCCAGGATCGTCGCACTGCTGTCTGCCGACGCGAGCGCGATACCTGCAGAGGTACTGTTCAGGATCAGGTTGCCTTCCCCGGCTGACGTGCCCCCGACAACTGTGCCGGTCGTGTCATTCAGCAGAAGGATACCAAATCCATTCGCGATCGCCGTCGTGCCATTTGCGCCGACCCCAATGTAGTTGCCCTGAATTGTGACGTTCTGAGTCGCGTTGACGGCGATTCCACCCCAGCCGATATTGCCCCCGATAATGTTGCGATCGACGGCTGAGCTTCCCCCGATGAGGACGCCACTTCCAGCTCCGATGACATCAATGCCCCACGAACCATTTCCCTGGGCGATCAGTCCGGTGACATCAGTGCCGATGTAGTTTCCGGCAATGGTGACGTTCGACGCTGCTGCTCGAACAATCACGCCTCGGCCCGTAAATCGCTGAATCACCAGACCTCGAATGGTCGTACCGCTGGCCTGAACATCAAAACCTTCGGCGACAGCAAGTCCGCCGTCGATGACGACGACCGGATGTCCACCGGCGTCCGGCTCCGTCAGGCCGTTCAGAATGAGCGCATCTGTGATGGCTGGAAGCAGCGCGGCCAGCTGGATCGTGTGAGCTCCGGAAATCAGGGCGTCCGGAATGTCAAACGAAATACTGTTTACTCCCGCAGTGGCATTGGCTGCAAGGATGGCCTCACGAAGACTAATGCGACCATCAGCACCTTTGTTGGCAAGCAAAGCGGTCACGCTGCTTGTATCGCCATCGGCAACATCACTTGTGGTCGTTACAACAAGGTCGTCATCAAGGTTCGTGAGCGTGACGTCCTGAGGATCGCGTCCGTTGTAGCTGGAATCAGAGCTTGTGGCCGCATGAAGCTGAATTGTATAGCTGACATTGCCATCGGTCTGAGTGTCATCAGCTCCTGTGACGGTGACCAGCTGCGGCGCGTTCCAGTTGGCCGAGGTAAACGTCAGGCTGGAAGTGGATGCTGTTCCTTCCGAAGAATCCGTACTTGAAACACTGATCGTGACATCGCCCGTCGGCATAGTGTCAAGAACGACGTAGAACGAAGCGGTCCCTCCGGATTCGCTGGTCTGCGGCTGCACGGAATACCGACGCTGGAACATTCCGTCTGCGTCACCGGTTCCTGCACCTTCCCAGACGATGATAAAATCACCGTTTGATGTATACGCGGCGTTCCCGAATGACTGAGAACCGCTGGTGGTCTGGTTCACCTGAAACTCACCGCCGATTGCCACGCCACCAGCGCTGTAACGGCGTGCAAAGACACCATAGTTGTTGCCGTCCTGGAGGTTGCTGCTCCAGGTGACAATGAAATTCCCGGAATCGTCGACGGCAACAGAGGCCAGTCCCTGGTAGTCCGCAGTCGTCGTGTTGACTCGCTGCTCACCCGTGATGGCCACGCCCGTGTTGTCGTAACGACGAACATAGACGTCCCCGTTGTCTGTTTGTTTCGACTCCCACGAAACTGCGAAGCCACCCAGTTCGTCAATGGCAACTTCGGCATTGATCTGGTCGTTTGTGGTGGACTGGTTGATCTGAAACTGTCCGCCCAGTGTGGAGCCGTCGGAGTTGTATCGTTGCCCGAAGACGCCAGAGCCGGATCCGTCACCTGTTTTGCTGGACCACACCACCACGAATTGACCGGCAGAGTTCATTGAAACAGAGCCGAGAGTCTGATCATTCGCTGTCGTCGTGTTGACAGTGAACTCGCCCCCCTGCGCCACTCCGGCGCTCGAATAGCGCTGTCCCTTGATGTCGTAATTTCCGCTGCGGCTTTCCCAGACGACAACGAAGTTGCCGGCACTGTCTGTCGCAACCGAAGGCAGTTGCTGGTTTCCGGAAGTCGTGGTGTTGACTCGGAATTCATTCGACAGGGCCGTTCCGTTTGCGGAAAAGCGACGGGCATAGATATCGCCCTGGGCTGTCTGATCAGACTGCCAGACAACAACAAACGAACCGTCGTCGGCCATCGCGATCGAACTGAACTGCTGGTTGCCGGCGGTCGTCTGATTGATCAGAAATTCTGAGCCCTGAGCCACACCGGCGGCATTGAATCGCTGGGCGTAAATTCCATGCTGACCACCGTCCTGAAGATTGCTGTCCCAGACAACCACATAGTTTCCTGAGGCATCGACGGCGATACCCTTCGCGTTCACATCCCCGCCGAACTGAGTATTCGTTGTGGTCGTGTTGACGCGAGTCTCTGACCCGGTGGAAGTGATCGTGCGGACGACGGAAATCCCGGCAGAACTCGGCGGAGCTGAACCGATGGCGGTCACGTTCGCTGCGAACTCCGAAGTGCCTCCAAAACTGGTACCAGGATCTTCGGTTGCTGTTGCAGTGACGACATGTCCGGGCGTGATGGAAACGCCGGACAGATTTGCTGTAAAGCCGACCGCACCTGCCCCGTCGGTTGTGACATTCACGTATCCAAGGAACGTCGTGCCTTCCCCATGATCACTGAAGTCCGCAGACGGCGAGCTGAAGAGTTCAATTCGGAAATTTGTGTTGGCCGCTCCCTGGAGGGTTCCAGTGATTGTCGTGTTTCCTCCAAAGGAATTCGCGGACGTCAGCACAGGGTAGTTTTGCAGTCCGTTTGCCCCGATGTCACTGTCGTTGAAATCATTGTTTGTGACGTCATTGTTTTCGAGATCAATGCCGAGAGCCGCGTTGCTGAAGATGGAGTTGCCGAGGATTGCGTTGTTTGTGCTTGTGGCCCCGACCACGGCCACGCCTGCCGAGCCGCTGTCTGCGATGATGTTTCCTTCGCCCGCTGCTGTTCCGCCGATGATGTTGGAATCAGAATCCAGAATCCGAATTCCAAACCCAATGTTGCCTCGCAGTGTCGCGCCGTCAATGGCCGTACCAATCATGTTTCCGATGACTGTTGTGGCGACAACACCGTTCCGGATATCAATGCCGCTGCCGATATTGCCGCTGATGACGTTGCCGAGCCCTGCGGTTGCTCCGCCGATGATCGTGCCGGTGAGGACACCGGCCGATTCCACGCGAATGCCGTCCGAACCGTTCCCGACGATGAAGTTCCCGGTGATGTCGAGACCGATAATGTTATTTTGAATGACCGTGTTGTCCGTTCCTGTGTCGACAACTCGAATTCCAAACTGGTCGTTGCCGGTGATGATATTGCGGCCACTTCCGGCCTGGCCGATGACCGTGCTGTCGGCGTCGATCGCAACCGCGACACCGACCATGGAATTACCAAGGTCTGCAGTTCCCGTCGCATCCAGACCAATGATATTCCCAACGATGATGTTGCCGGACGATCCAACGTTGGTGATGTTGATCCCGTTCGTGTTGTTGCCCGAAATGAGGTTACCCTGACCGGCTCCAGTACCACCAATCTGGTTGTTAGCCGATCCGTTGAAGATGGCAACGCCGTGAACTGCGTTGCCTCGGTCCAGAGCACCTGTCGCATCCGTTCCGATATAGTTTCCATGCAGAATATTGTTGCTGCTGGTTCCAATCGCGATTCCGCTCAGCGCAAACCGATTGATCGCGAGTCCTCGGATCGTTGAACCGTCGCTGCCAGCGGCCAGATACAACCCGTTTGCCGAACCGGCGAGGGTTCCTGTCAGTTCGATGACCGGTGCTGATGCCCAGCCAGGTTCAGACCAGCCATCGATGATGACTGCATCAGTGATCTGTGGCAGCGCGGAGAGAAGATTGATCGTGTGAACGCCCGTGCCGGCGATGTTGAAATGAATCTGATCGGGGCCGTTCACGTTGACCGTGTTGTTCGCCGCTGCAATCGCTTCACGCAGGCTGATGAACCCATCAGCCCCTCGATTATTCAGCAAAGCACCGATGCTGCTTGTGTCACCGTCCAGAGTGTCGCTGGCCGTGTCGACAATCAGCGAGGATGTCGCCATAACGTTTTGAGAGAACTCCGATGTGTCTCCCGTTGCCAGATTGGTAGCCGTTGCAGACACCAGTTGCCCCGAACCGACAACGCCCGTCAGGACAGCCGTGAAGGACGCCGAGCCGGAACCGTTGGTTGTCACGTTGTACGAACCAAGGAAGGTGCGGCCTTCGCCATGACCACTGACATCAGCTGTCGACGAAACAAAGAACTCAATCCGGTAGTTCGTCGACGCGGTGCTGTTCAGCGAGCCAACAATGGTGACCTGATTGCCCTGACCGGATGCCGTGGTCAGGATCGGAAAATTCTGAAGCTGGTTCGCGCCGGTATCTGAGTCGCCCGCATCATTGTTCGTAACGCCTGACGAAAAGAGGTCAATTCCCAGCTCTGAATTGGAGTAGATGGAGTTGCCTGAAAACGTGTTTCCGGTGCTGTCGGCGGTAGATACCCAGATGCCACGGCGACTATTTGCGATGATGTTTCCCTGAAACAATGCACCATCACCGATCACATTGTTATTGCTGTTCCCGTAGATCTCCACACCATCAAATGCGTTGGCCAGGGCTGTGGTTCCATCGGCAGCGACTCCGATGTAATTCCCCAGAACAAGGTTATTGCTGGCGTCATTGTTCAGCTGAACTCCATCATCTGAATTTCCGGAAATCACGTTCCCCTGTGTTCCGGGAATGCCGCCAATTGTGTTACCGCTGGCTCCGTTACTGATCTGAATCCCGTCGTCGCCGTTGCCGACGGCCGCAGCGCCCGAAGCGTTCGTCCCGATATAGTTTCCGGAAATAATGTTCCCCGTTGCACCGGAACCGCTGATCAGGATCCCCTGGCTCAGGTTGCCGGAGATCACGTTGCGGTCAGACGCACCTGTACCGCCGACGGTGTTTCCCTGACTGTTGATTTCCAGACCGTCGCTGCCATTTGCTGCGGCAATCGTTCCGTCCGCTGAAATCCCAATCCAGTTACCAAGAATGGAGTTGTTGTTGCTGCCCGTATTGATGTCGATTCCGTCTTCACCAAAGTTGTTGATGATCAGCCCGCGAATCGAGGAACCGCTACTGCCCGTACTCAGATGAAGCCCGTCAACAGCACCGGCTCCTGAACCGTTCAGTTCGATCAGAGGATTGGAGGTCCAGCCCCACTGCGTTGTCCCGTCGATCACGATCGCATCTGTGATGTGCGGCAGTTCGGAAAGGACATTGATTGTTTGCTGCCCGTTTCCAATGGCAAACCAGATTTCGTTGATTCCGCCTGAGTTGTTGGCCGCTTCGATCGCTTCTCGCAGAGAGATAGCACCATCAGCTCCGGCCGAAGTGGCTAGAGCGTCGACACTGGACGTGTCGCCATCAGCAACATCCGTAGTCGACGTGACAGCAATGATGTACGACTGCGCCGCAATATTCGCAGCCATTTCAGAGGTACTGCCGTATTGTCCTCCACCATAGGAAACCGTTGCAGTGGCGGTCACAACGTCACCCGCGGCAAGGCGGATTCCGCTGAGTGTTGTGTTGATTGTGGCGTTGCCGGAACCGTCCGTTGTCACATCGACAAACCCAAGGTAGATGTGCCCTTCTCCGTTGTTCGTGTTCCCGGTCCCAAATCGGCTCGCAAAAAACTCAATCCGAAAATTTGTTCCGGCCGTGCTGTTCAGCGACCCAGTGATTGTTGTGTTTTGTCCACTGGTAATTGCCGTGGAGAGTACGGGGAAATTCTGAAGATCGTTTGCGCCGGTGTCACCGTCGCCGGAATCGTTCGCGGTGACTCCGATGCCCCCAAGATTGATGCCCATCCCGGTTGTGGCATCGCCGTTGTTATAGATGGAGTTTCCGAGGATCGCGTTGTCAGCACCGCCGGTCACTCGCACACCGGAAAACGATACAAACTGACCGCTATTGGCGATCGTATTGCCTTCACCCGCGTTTGTCCCCCCGATCAGGTTTCCGGTGGACGTTCCGGAGATCAGGATACCGTTCTGATTATTGCCGAGTGAAAGGAAGCCATCAGCGCCAGTTCCGATCTTGTTTCCCTGAACGATGTTGTCATCACTGCTGTCAATCAGGATCCCCTGATTCCCGTTATCCGAGATGATGTTGATGTCACTGGCGTTCGAGCCGCCTATGGTCGTGTTGCTGGATCCCAGATCCAGTCGAATCCCAGCAGCCGTATTGCCCAGTGAGAACGTGCCTGTAAGGTCCGTCCCGATGGAGTTACCGACGATCGTTGTCCCAACTGTTCCGGCATCACTGACTTCGATACCGTTCTGGTTTCCGGAGATGACATTTCCCACAATCGTGGTGTCTGTCGAAAGGTCTTCAACGCGTACACCGGCTGCCGCATTCCCGACAATCGTCTGCCCATCGGCAGCAAGTCCGATGGTATTGGCCCGAACATCCGCCTCCTGCGTGCCATTGCTGACAAGAACCCCGACATCAAGATTGCCGGCAATCACGTTCTGGTCGACGGAGTTTCCGGTCCCAGCCCCCCAGAATGCAACTCCACCGCTGGTATTGCCGAGAGCCGACTGACCATCACTCGCAAGACCAATCCAGTTCCCCGTCACACTGTTGTTGCTGGTCGTGGAGCCTGTGATCTCGACACCAAAGTGGTTGTTGCCCGAGATGATGTTCTGTTCGCCCGTTCCGACTCCGCCGATTGTGGAGTTCGTCGTGCCATTCATCAGCAGAATTCCGACTTTGTTCAAGTCAGCAGTTGTCCCGTTGATGTCTGCGTCACCTGCGGCGTTCGTGCCTACGTAGTTGCCATAAATTGTGCTGCCGGAAGAATTTCCCAGGATGATTCCCACCGTGCCGTTTCCGGAAACAATGTTCCGAGCAGTGGCGTTCGTACCCCCAATCATCACGTTGTTGGCACTTGCGATGTTGATGCCCGAATACCCGTTCCCGAGCGCCGCCGTGCCAGCTGCGTTCAAGCCAACATAGTTGCCGAGAATCTGTGTTCCGTGCGCGCCTGTGGAAACGTTGATTCCAATGTTGGTGTTACCCGAAATGACGTTGCGGTCAGCGGCGTTGTATCCACCGATGAAGTTGTTTGTGGCATTCCAAATGTTGATGCCGATCGAATTGCCGGCAGCGGCGTCTCCTGTGACATTTGTGCCAATGTAGTTACCAGCGATCAGGTTCGAATTTGAGACAATATCAATACCGTTCAACGTGAAGTTCTGAATGTTCAAGCCACGAATTTCACTGCCGGACGAACCGCCGTAGAGTTGCAGACCGTCCTGAATCGTGCCTCCACCATCGATTACGATCAGCGGAGCTCCGGAGTATCCGCTCTGTGTTGTGGCATCAATCGTGACTGTGTCAGTGATGCTGGGAAGTATGCTGCTCAGGACAATCGTCTGAACGCCGCTTCCAATGCTAAACGTAATCGTGTCAGCTCCGCCGAGCGTATTCGCGTCGAGGATGGCCTGACGCAGAGATCCGGCTCCGCTGTCGTTGGTGTTCGTAACCGTAAAGCTGGCCATCAGTCCCTGCCAGCTCTGCTCCAGTCGTTCCGTGGCGATTGTTCGAGTCTCGATCGAGCCGATGCGGAATTCGAGATCCCAGTCTCCTCCCAGCGCTACTGAGCCTGTTCCGTCGTCACTTGCGGCGATATCGGCCGTGGTCAGTTCCGCGATCCCGTCCAGCAGCAGACGCCCATCCGTGTTACCGGCAAGATCGCAGCCGTAGAATAACAGGTCAGCGTCCGGGGCAAGGACCGCGGACCATGCGGCAATCTCTGATCCTCGCATTGCCAGAGCACGAGCGTCCAGCCAGGTGGACCCCAGTTTCACGGCCCGGCTTGTTGCATGAGTCAGGAAGTGAATGGCATCGACACCCGCTCGACTGCGGCTAAGCACGCTTTGAATCTGTTCCAGCCCGTCGCGAGTCGAATCCAGCAGTTCAATCTGCAGCGACGCACCAGGCAGCAGCGTCTCGTTCAGGTCTGTGAGCAGTTGCTGGTAGTTGCTGAGCCCTGTGTCGACGAAGACTATGTTGACGCTGCTGGCATCCAAAATCTGTTCTTCAGTGACGCTGCCAGATGAGTCCGTTGTGCCTGATGCAGGCGTTGCAGAATCCTGGGCAGACTCCTGCGCTGCATCCGAAGGGGCCAGATCCGCTGCCGATGCGTCTACAGAAAGAAGTTCGTTCAGATCTGCATCAGAGATCGCGAACTCACTTCCATCCAGAACCTGCTGCATAGCCGTGACGATTTGTCCGGCTTCCGCGGCCACGGGGGCCACTGCGGATGCACTGAACAGCAGGCGTTCTTCAAGGCGCGCAACGTCAGGGGCCTGGTCAGGGCCTGCATGATTTCCTCGACGCGACTCATAGATTCCCTGCTGAATCATCAGTCGTGTGCGAAGCAAAAAGTCCCGCAGAGTCATCTCAGATTCTCGCTACCGTCTCTGAACAATCCTCGTGCGGTTTTCCAGCGCGCATAATCCGCGCAGGTAACCGTGATGAAACCTACCACCTGAAGAGTGGGTTTGGCGGAACTGGGCAGATGTTGAGGTGTGATTCCGCGGCAGTCTCGGGGACCTGCATCTGACTGTGGCGGTTGTTTCAAAGATTCAACGACCCGCCAAAATCGGTTTGATCGCTCCATTCCTCACATTCAGAGCATCTGGAGATTGGCGACATCCACGGGAGCATCCGCGCCTGCGTTTCGGCACGTCACCTCATTCCATCCAAGTGCAGCGTTTGCCAGACGACCTGGTCGCATCAAATGTTGCCCGACAGCGACGGTGATCAACGAATGTTGCCTCTGAACAACACACCTGGCGGTGCCGAACATTTTTCGTAAGTCCTTTTATGAAGGCAGCTTGAGTCATTCTTTTGAAGAGCAGAACGTGAGTGGCACGGGCTTTCCTATTCGGGGAGATCACCTGAGTTCAATCCTGATCACTCGTCGACCTAAGAAAGATGCACAATGAGCAAGCCAGTCTCCAAGTTTCGTATCAATCGCCTCGAAGACCGAATCGTTCCAGGAGCTATGTGGTGGATGCCATCATCTGACTGCAGCTGCAGCTGTGACAACGATGTCGAGTCGCCGATTGACGAAACACCAATCGACGAAACCCCAGTGGATGAAACGCCGGTTGACGAGACTCCTGTTGACGAAGTCCCATGCGACGACGTCCCAGTCGAAGAGACTCCAAGTGAAGATGTCCCGAGCGACGACACACCGAGCGACGACACACCGAGCGACGACACACCGAGCGACGACACACCGAGCGAAGACACGCCAAGCGAAGACACGCCAAGCGAAGAACCATCTTGCGACAACGGCAGCGACAAGGGCGGCTCTTCCAAGGGTGGCAGCAGCAAGAAGGGTGGATCCTCAAAGGGCGGCAGCAGCAAGAAGGGCGGCTCAAAGAAGGGACATTCACGTAAGGGCGGATCAAGCAAGAAGGGCGGATCCTCAAAGAAGGGTGGATCCAGCAAGAAGGGCTCTTCCAAGAAGGGCGGATCATCGAAGAAGGGCGGATCTTGCAAGGGATCAAGCAAGAAGGGGGGCAGCAGCAAGAAGGGTGGATCTTCCAAGGGCAAGTCATCCAAAGGCGGTAGCAAGAAGGGCCATTCTTCCAAGTCATCAGTCGCCTGCGTGATCAAAAAGGTCGTCTGCAGGAAGTAGTTAAGCGGCCGTCGCAACGGCATTCACTGCGTCAAGCGACTTGAGCCCGGTCAGTTCAGTTAATGACTGGCTGGGCTCACTCATTTTTCCGCGGCATCAAGCAGCGAAGCATTGGGTTCGGTCGAATTCCACTGCTCTCATCTTTCATTTGTTCGTGTCATTTGTTCAATCCAGAAGGTCGAATCGTGTCACTCGAGTCTCGTTCACCAAAGTTCCGCATTCACAAGCTTGAAGATCGAGTCGTTCCCGGCTCGATGTGGTCGTTTCTTTCATTCCTGAAAGGACAACTCCACTTCGGCTTCCACCATCCAACTCCAGTAGTTGAGACACCAGTCGTTGACGAAACACCAGTGGTCGTTGACGGGACACCAGTGGTTGACGAAACACCAGTGGTTAATGAAGCCCCAGTGGTCGATGAAACCCCAGTGGTTGAAGAAACCCCAGTGGTCGATGAAACCCCAGTGGTCGATGAAACCCCAGTGGTCGATGAAACCCCAGTGGTTGACGAAGCCCCAGTGGTTGAAGAAACCCCAGTGGTTGACGAAGCCCCAGTGGTTGACGAAGCCCCAGTGGTTGACGAAGCCCCAGTGGTTGACGAGACCCCAGTGGTTGACGAAACACCAGTCGTCGATGAAACACCAGTCGTCGATGAAACACCAGTCGTCGATGAAACACCAGTGGTTGACGAAGCCCCAGTGGTTGACGAGACCCCAGTGGTTGACGAGACCCCAGTGGTTGACGAAACACCAGTGGTTGATGAAACACCAGTCGTCGATGAAACACCAGTGGTTGATGAAGCCCCAGTGGTTGACGAGACCCCAGTGGTTGACGAAGCCCCAGTGGTTGACGA
>VFQT010000615.1_pt1 | contig 50524 bp, 31 predicted proteins | sample 3512381 | NCBI WGS metagenome assembly VFQT01 (sample SAMN10412376, study PRJNA504923) | tailings metagenome | isolation source: Relicate 2 Philex TSF3 active mining site | place: Philippines: Tuba, Benguet | collected 2017-08-29 | reverse complement strand
TCTGGACTTTCCCTGAAGTGGACGCGTTCATAGACAGTTGTCTGAAGAATGGACAAAAGCTGGCAAGGATCGGCCCGGCGCAGCAGGCGGCAACGGATGTCAGCGCCGCAGTGCAGGCCACAACCGATATACGGGAAGCGCTGCTGCACTACACAGGGGACGATGGTCCGTGGCAGAACCGCGAGTGGAAATCACTGACGGCCGCGATCAGCGATGGCAGGATCTCAGCCACTGTGCCGGAGAACGCTCGGGCCTGGTACCTCGCCGTGAAGGACGCCCGCGGAATCACTGTGAGCGGTGAACATCGGGAAGCCGGCGAATAATTCAAAAAGCCGATGCGACACATTTGCATGGATTCCCCATCAATGGGCACTGCCCCCTTGACGGAACGTGCCAACTTTGGAACAGTGTTGCTGTTTGCAGTATCTGCTCACCTTCCCTGCTCAGCCCCACACACGACGATCCCCGTCCCCCGCATTTTGGAGCACTCCTGATGACATCGCCTGCGCAACTGTTGTTGTCACTCTGTCTCATCGGTCTGCCTGGAACTGCCCTCGCGACTGCTGCCAGCCCTGTGGACGAACCGACTCAATCCACTGGGACCGAGCAGGCCGGCAGCCGGATTCCCGAGGAACTGCAGCAGTTCCGCGGCATGCTGATCGGCCGAATGCAGCAGCGGGATATTGAAAAGGGCACCTTCACAGTTGAGGTCGACTATGTCTCACGCGTCTGGGAAAACAACCGGGCCAGCAATCCCCGGGTCGCCGTCGGTCGCACTCTGACCGTGGATGGCGTCACCGGGAAATGGCTCGATCAGCTGCTGCTGATCAAGACGGGTGAAACAGTGGAGTTCGAAGCACAGCACCGGGGAGGACCGACCCTGACGTTTCCGGGTGAATGGCTGCGCAAGGTGCCGGCATTCAAGCCGGCCGACCACCCTGTACCACCTGATGGATTCCGCGGCTTCTCGGGAATTATTCGCGGCACGATCGAAGCTCGGAATGCCGACCACAACGAACTCATCATCAGGGTCTCGCAGATCGAATCGACGAATGACCGCAGCCGTGCGAAGTCCGCCACGGATGCAGTTGGGCAGAAGATCGTTCTGGCAGGATATTGGGGAAAGATGAGTCAGCCATTCCAGGAACTGCAGGCCGGTGATGCCGTGCGAGCGGGCGTGCTGCACCGCGTTCCTCAAAGCGATCACTTCACCGTCATCGATTTCACAACGAAGATTTCCTCGTCAGAGCTCACCGCGAAACCGAGTCCTTCAGTTCCGGAAAGCACTGGCAGCGACGCCGATTTTCCGAGCGGGATGCAGGGCTTTCGCGGCATTCTGAAGGGTCAGTTGATCAGTCGCGATCTGGAGAAAGGCGAACTGGTCTTCCGCGCCGACCAGGTCACTCGCACATGGAAGGAAAGCAAAGCCGGCAACACCGACAGCTGCAAAGGCCGCAGCTTCACGGTCAAACGGATCACCGGCAAATGGCTCGATGTGCTCGTCTCATTAAAACCCGGTGACACGATCGAAGTGGAGGCCTTCCACAACGGCGGCGCGCACCTGGACTTCGTCTCAGAATGGCTGAAGAAGGCAGATTGAGCCATGCTGCATCGCCTGCCCTTTCTGCTGTGCTGCTGTGCCAGCTTCATCGGAGCTGTGTGCGGCCGCGTCGCCGCTGACGAGATTATCCCCGCGGCCAGCCGCAGATTCCACGAAGCCAATGGCGACGAAATTCCTGACTTCCAGCGTCATGTAGTACCGCTCATCGGACGACTCGGCTGCAACGGCCGCGCCTGCCATGGATCGTTTCAGGGTCGCGGTGGGTTCTCGCTGTCCCTGTTCGGCTACGATTTCGCTGCAGATCACAGTGCCCTTACCGGACCGGCAAAGTCGGCTACCGGTCGGCGAATCACTCCGGCCAGTCCTGCCAGCAGCCTCATTCTGCAGAAAGCCACCCTCGCCATCGACCACGAGGGTGGCCAATTGCTGCGGCCCGGGTCATGGCAGCAGCATCTGCTGCTGCGCTGGATTGCTGCCGGGGCCCCGACCGCACAGCAGGAACGCACGATTCGGTCACTCGATCTGCAGCCAAAATCACTGCAATGGTCAGCGGTCGGCAGCCAGGCAGCCATCACCGTGCACGCGATCTGGTCAGACGGACTTCGCGAAGACGTCACCTGTCTTTCCAGATTTCGCTGCAACAACGATGCCGTCGCGTCAGTTGATGCCGAAGGACTGGTTACCGCCACGGCGTTTGGCGATACCCATCTCATTGCTTTCTATGACAACGCCGTCGCCGCCATTCCGGTGATTAACATTGACACCAGCCGGCCGCTGCCGGCCTGGCCCGCCGATCCACCTGCTGCAAACATCGACACGCTTGTCAACCTGCGTCTGAACTCACTGCAGCTGGTGCCCTCGGTGATCTGTACAGATGCCGAATTCCTCAGACGCGCCAGCATCGACCTCACCGGAACGCTGCCGGCTTCCGACGAAGTTCGGGCATTCCTCGCGGATCCGGACCCCAGTGGAAACAAACGAATCCGCAAAATCGACGAACTGCTGCAGCGACCGGCGATGGCTGCCTGGTGGGCCACCAAACTGTGCGACTTCACAGGCTGCAATCCCACGCAGCAGGCAGAACTGGGGCAGGAACTGGCTGAGCAGTGGTACATGTGGATCTATGAGCGGCTGCGTCAGAATCAGCCGTGGGACCAGCTCGCCGCTGACATTCTGCTGGCCACAGGTCGCGATCACGGCCAGTCCTGGCCCCAGTATTCCGCTCAAACTTCGGCATATTTCCGCGAGCATCAGCCAGCCTCGTTCACCGATCGACGGACAATGCCGCATTTCTGGAGCCGTCGTACTGTCAGCAAACCCACCGACAAAGCGCTGTCCGTCGCCCACGCCTTTCTTGGCATTCGCCTGCAGTGCGCGGAATGCCACAAGCACCCGTGGGACCAGTGGACGAAGGACGATTTCCGACAGTTCAGTCGTTTCTTCGAACCTGTCCAGTACGGCCTGGCTGCAGACGCGCGGGCAGAATATCAGCAGCTGGCAGGAGCGACCGGCATGCGCGGGGGGAACGCTGAACAGGGTACGGCCGTCAACCCGGAACAGCTCGCCCGCGCCAAAACCGGACAGGTTATTCCATGGCGTGAGGTTTATATCAAACCGCAGGAAACCGCCGTCACTCTGCCGTTGCTGCGATCGGGGGATGTCACCATCCAGCCGGGCCAGGATCCGCGGGAACCGATCGTGCGGTGGCTTCGAGATCCGCAGAATCCGTGGTTTGCACGTGCCATCGTAAATCGCGTCTGGGCCTCCTGCTTTCACGTCGGAATCGTCGATCCGCCGGATGATCTTAACGCTGCAAATCCGCCTTCCAACCCCGAGCTTTTGGACTGGCTGTCGGCCGAGTTCATCCGCAGGAACTACGACCTCCGCTGGCTGCTCCGCGAAATCACCGCGTCAGCCGCCTGGCAGCGCAGCAGTCTGCCGAACGAAGTCAACCTGAATGACCGTCGCAACTTCAGCCGTGCCGTGCCCCGCAGACTGCCGGCAGAAGTGGTCTACGATGGACTTCGCCAGGTGCTGGCCGCATCCGATCGGCAGCAGCAGGTTCGCTCGGACCTGACGCGGCGAGCTGTCGGTCATCTGTCCATGCGGATGGCCGGGACCTGGGCCATGCACGTTTTTGGCAAACCCGAACGCGCTGTCGCCTGTGACTGCGAACGAGTCAATCAGCCATCGCTGCTGCAGGCAGTCTTCCTGCAGAACGACCCGCTGGTGCACCTGGCACTCGAGGAGAGTGGCTGGCTGCAGGAGATCAGAAAGCTTCACTCAGCCACTGCGCAGGATCAAAACAACTGGATCGACGAAGCCTGGCTTCGAGCCTATGGCAGACTGCCGGCTGACAGTGAGCGGCAGCGAGCCCTGCAGCACCTGGCAGCCGCGGAGTCACCCGGAGCGGGGCTCGAGGATCTGCTGTGGAGTCTGCTGAACACCAAAGAGTTTCTGCTGAATCACTGAACCCGGGACAGGAATCACATTGTGCACAAGTCACCACACACCATGGTTCAGTCCGGCTCGGTCAGTCGACGCACCATGCTGCGACTGGGCAGCCTCGCTGCCGGACTGGGATTTGGTCGGCTGCTGCAGGCCGCCGAAGCCAGCGGGACATCGGAACGATCCGGAGTTCTCGTGTTTCTTCGCGGTGGCCCTTCGCACCAGGATACCTTCGACCTGAAACCCGGCGCACCGGCGGAATACCGAGGCGAGTTTCGACCGATCGCCACCAGTGTGCCCGGTCTGGAGATTTGCGAACATCTGCCGAGGCTGGCCCGACAGGCCGAACACTGGTCCCTGATTCGCGGAATCACCCACAATCTGGCTGATCACGGAATCGGAACCAGTTACCTGCTGACCGGAAATCGCCCCGGACAGACGGTCCATTACCCAATGTACGGCAGTGTCGTCAGCCATCAAAAACGAGGGCCAGTGGATCTGCCCCGTTTCATCTCGATCGACGAAGCACTCGGCGATGCCGGGTTTCTGGGCCCCGAATTCGGACCAATGTCGACCGGTGAGAAACCTCAGTATGGCATGCCGTTCCGGATGCGCGGAATCTCACTCAGCGATGGCATGACGATCGACCGCTACCGTTCACGCGCTGCACTGGCCAAAGACCTCGACATTTTCTATCGGGGCCTTGAGTCGCTGGATGAACAGGTCAGAGGCCTGGATCAGTACTCAAAGCAGGCGTTTGAGCTGATCAGTTCACCACGCTGTCGGGATGCACTGGATCTCAGGCTGGAAACAGACGAAGAATCACTCCGCTTTGGGCGGCACGAATACGGACAGTCCCTGCTGATGACAGCTCGCCTGATTGAAGCGGGGGTTCGTTTCGTGACCGTGATTCTGGATCAATGGGATACGCACCAGGACAATTTCAATACTCTGGCCGACAGGCTGCTGCCACCTCTGGATCAGGGGCTGTCTGCCTTTTTCGAGCGTCTGCGGCAGCGAGGGCTGCTGGATTCGACGACGGTGCTGGTGACCGGAGAATTCGGCAGGACTCCGAAGATTAACGGCAATGCCGGACGCGATCACTGGGCACGAGCCATGTGCTCGGTCCTGGCGGGTGCCGGTATCCGTGGTGGCCAGGTGGCTGGCAGCACCAACGAGCGGGCCGAGGAACCGACCGATTCACCGTGGACACCGGACGACCTGGCGGCCACGTTCTATCAGGCCATGGGCATTGACCCGGGAATGGAATTTCAGGCCAACACGGGCCGCCCCATCACACTGATTCGGGACGGCAAACCGATTCCAGCCCTGCTGAATTAACCCACAGGCAACCGTGTCGGCGATGGACAGAGCATGACACACACACCCCAATCAACAAACTCACGCCTGAACATTCGAGCCCGAATTCCTGGCAGAATGGCGGCACTTTTGTGATTGTCGGCCACATCCCGCAGCCATTCCTGCGCGAATATCCGTGCGTTCACCCGTGGCCAAAAAACTCAGTGGCCCAAATCACTTGCGATCGCTCAGCTTTGACAGCAGTCGCAGAATCTCGATGTAGAGCCACACCAGTGTCACCATCAGTGCAAAAGCACCGTACCATTCCAGATGTTTCGGAGCCCCGCGTTTGGCGGCGTCTTCGATAAAGTCGAAGTCCAGCACCAGATTCAGGGCGGCAATGACCACCACAAACACGCTGAAGCCAATGCCAATCGGACCGGACGAATGAATAAACGGAATACCAAACCCAAAGAAACTGCCAACAAACGAGATCAGATACATCAGCGCCAGCCCGCCGGTCGCAGCGAATACTCCCAGTTTGAAATTCTCTGTTGCTTTGATCAGACCGGACTGGTAGGCCAGCAACAGTGCAGCCAGAGTCCCAAAGGTGCAGCCCGTGGCCAGCACGACGATACCCGGGTAGCGATTTTCGAATGTCGCCGACAGACCACCAAGAAACAGTCCCTCAGCCGCGGCATACACCGGTGCCATCGTCGGAGCCGTGGTGGGTTTGAAGCAAATCACCAGCGAACAGATCACTCCAACGATGCTGCCGCCCAGCACCCACGGAGCTGCAGCAGCAAAGTTGACAGCACCACCATTCATCACCTTCATCCAGGTAAAGCCGGCAGTGGCAAATGCAATCAGCAGCAGGATGAAAGTCTTCTGAGCTGTCCCCTGAATCGTCATGGTGGTTGACCGCGCGGCCGCACCGTCCACCCAGTTCATTCCAGTTTCAGAAAACGCCCCCAGATCCTGAAATGTGCTTTCATTCAGAGTCGGATTGCCACTGCGCATGGGATAGCCTTTATGTTTGCGAAACTGACGGTCATTGCCACAGCACCAGCTGTGCAGCGACCTTTCCTGTATTCTCTGCTTTTCAGGCGACGGCGACAATCGGAAATGCGGTGCCCGGCACTGTCGAATTTGTAAATTCCTGATCTGTTCCGTTTTTTTTCGCTTTTCGCGGCCATTCCTGCGTTTTGAGAACTCTGTGCAAACCACGCCCTTCGGTACAACAACAGTCCCGGTTTCCCGTCTGGGGTTCGGCAGTATGGGACTGCGAGGCCCCCGCACGTGGGGCATTCGCAGTGTGGATGAGATTCAGGCCGAACGCGTACTCAACGCCGTTCTTGACGCCGGCATCAATCTGCTGGACACCGCACCCGATTATGGGCTCGCTGAAGAACGGATCGGCCGATATCTCAGACATCGCCGCAGCCAGTTTCTGCTCGCCACCAAGTGTGGCTGCGATCCTCTGCAGCACGCCGATCACCTTGAAGTGCGGCACACGTGGACCGCTGATGTGCTGCGCAGGAATCTTGAAACCAGCCTGCGGCGACTGCAGACCGACTGCATTGACATTCTGCAGTTTCATGGTGGCGATGCCCGGACACTGCAGCAGGCAGGACTGATCGATCTGCTGCAGTCTTTCAGACAGCAGGGAAAAATCCGCTGGCTGGGAATCTCCAGTGCCCTGCCCCACCTGCCGGATCTGCTGCAACTGGCAGTCTTCGACGCAGTGCAGGTGCCCTGGTCCTGCCTTGCCCCGCAGCACTCCGACTGCATCATCCAGGCCGCAGCTCAGGGCTGCGGCCTGATCATTCGCGGCGGAATTGCTCAGGGCGGCCCTGACGCTGAGATCCAGCGACCGCAGCTGAACGACATCTGGCAACAGGCGGCGCTGGATGACCTGCTGCCCCCGGCGACCAGTCGCGCTCAATTTATCCTCCGCTGCACCCTGTCAAATCCGCTGCATCACAGTGTCATTGTCGGCACCGCCAGCCTGCTGCACCTTGCTGAAAACGTCGCCGCGGCGGAAGCCGGCCCGCTGCCCGCTGAAATCCTGCAGCAGGTCACCCTGCGAGTCGCTGCGGTGCTGGCACAACCTGCTCCTGCTGGATACAGTTGAATCCCGTCCGTCGTCTGTTTCAACATCCGGAGTCGGCCTGTGAGCTTCAATGCCGGTAACCCGCCAGGACTGGACACCACAGACTTCGCTGAGACTCTGCAGATTCTCAGACACTATCCCCATCCTCCCCCAAATGCTGACCAACCACAGCCGGACTCCCCGCAGGCCAGCTCCCGACTCTCCGGAAGTCCGGTCCTGAAAATCGCCGGCTGGGCCGTCGTGATCTTTCTCTGGCTGTTCGTCTTCCTGATGCTGCAGAGCAGTCGGCAGCCGGAACTCAGTCTGCTGCTGCTGATATCCGGCCCGATTCTGGTCCTGCTGATCCGTCGTTTTCGCCGCCGGAATCCGGCGACGCCCCCGCCGGCGTTACCGGGGTCCGCGGTCGGCTCGGAACCCGTTCCGGCGGACAATTCCTGCCGGTCCGACGACAGCTCAGCGGATCAGAGCCAGCAGCAGGAGTCGGATGACAATCCGGAATCCGGTCAGGATTTTGAACCTGCGGCGGATGTGTTTCCGCTGCGGCCTGCCACGCCACCCGTCAGCCCGCCACCGGCTTCCGCTGTTCGCCGTTGTCTGATCTTTGCCGTGTCACTGGCTGTGTACGCGGCGATTGCTGTCGCGGCACTGCCGGACTTGACCACCACCTGGATCGTGGTGACTGTACTGCTGCACGAATCGGGACATTTTGCAGCCATGTACCTGCGAGGTTACTCGAACCTGAACATGTTCTTCATTCCGTTTGTCGCCGGGGCAGTTACGGGCACGAAGCGGGACGCGACTCCGGCTGATCAGCTGATCATGCTGCTGGCGGGACCTGCCCCCGGCCTGCTGATCGGCTGTCTGATCTACTGGCTGGACACACAGCTGGCCCTGCCCATCGCCCGACCGTTCGCACTCTGGCTGGTGACACTCAACCTGCTGAATCTGCTGCCCATCTGGCCGCTGGACGGAGGCCGGATCGGCTGGATTCTGTTCGCTCGCCAGTCGGCCTTCGCCCAGGCCTGCCTTTCGGCCTGCAGTTTTGTGGGGCTGTGTTTCCTGCTGCTGGTGCCGCAGGGCGGTACCACGTTTTTTGTGGTCATGGCATTGCTGCTGGCGTGGTGGCTGCCGGCTCGCTATCGTCATGCCAGGGGCGCTCTGCTGTTCTTCAATCAGTACCCGGATGCCGCCAGTGAACTCAGGCAGCTGTCCGAACAGCAGCTCTGGACACTGTACTGGCTGGCAGCCCACGCGCAGACCGGTACCAGTCACACTCGAGCCGTGCAGATGATGAGCATCCACAGCCGTGTTGCCCTGCTGCCGCGGAAGGCGGCTCAACTGCGATATCTGCTGGCATTCGTGCTGCTGTGGATGATTGCGCTTGCCACAGCGTCGGGAACCCGCCTGCATATTGATGCCCGAGACACGTCCGCCGCACTGGGAACCCTGTTTGATTCCCTGACCCCGGGCTGAGTCCGGCTGTTTGAGTGGGGCCGGCGATTGCAACAGGATTCCGCTCGGATTTCACCTTCGAGTCGCCGATGGTGTCGAGTTTGCGGCCCTGTTGCTAAAATGCACCGCTAAAAGCAATCAATTCGACGTGGATTTCCGAGGCCGATTCGCCGCAGAGCTCGCCGCAGCAAGGTCCTGACATGTCTGCAACCTTCCGAATTCTGATCACACTGGTTTCGCTGCTGACTGTTCTGCCGGCGGATCTTGTGGCCGAAGACTCGCTGGCGGTGATCCGTCGGCGAGGCACTCTGCGGTGGGGCGCAGATCGGGAAGGTGGCGGTCCTTTTGTGTTTCACAAGCCCGGCAACCCCGAACAGCTGGTGGGCTTCGAATCCGAAATCGCCTCCCTGATCGCGGCACACATCGGAGTGCAGGCGCAGTTCGTGCAGGGCCAGTGGGACAAGCTGCCCGACATGCTGGATCGGGGGGACTTCGACATTGTGCTGAACGGCTTCGAATACAGCGAAGAGCGAGCCGCGGTGTATGGCACCACCACTCCCTACTACCTCTACGAACTGCAGCTGCTGGTCCGCAAGGACAACACGACGATCGGCTCGTGGGATGATCTGCGGCGGCAGCTGGCGGACAAGGGCGGACAGATTTCGCTGCTGGGGGGCGCTGCGGCCGAAACATTCACGACCGACTACTTCGGCGACGATGTGGATCTGGCGCTGTTTGACGGCGTGACGGATGCCATGCGGGCCACTGAGCTGGGGGCTGACAACATCATCGCCAATGTGCAGGACCTGCCCATCTGGAACTTCTACAGCAATGCGTTTCCAAACCTGCGGGCAGTCGGCAGCCCGGTTGGTCAGGGGTTCTACGTGGGACTGACCCGCCGCAGTGAGACCACGCTGCTGGCTGCTGCAAATGAGGCTTTGCTGGAGGGACGCCGGAGCGGTCGACTGCAGAACATCTTCGCACGATATGGCATGTGGAATTCCGCCCAGGCCAGGTACACTCAGGACCTGCTGAATTCCGCCACGCAGTCATCTGGCAGCGAAAGCACAGCGCCAGCTGCTGCCGCGGCGGCTGCGTCAGCCACGCAGCCGATGGTCACGGCGGAGCCCGATCCGCTGCTGGCGAAGTCGGCCTCACCTTCGGGACTGGACGCTGTCCGGGAACGCGGGTGGCTGCTGGTGCAGGCCGCCACCATCACTGTTGCACTGTCCTGCCTCGCCATGCCTCTGGCGATTGGCATCGGCCTGTCGGCCGCCCTGCTGCGAATGTACGGGAATCGGGTGCTGGCAAAAATCGCCGGACTTTATGTGGAGGTTGTACGTGGCACGCCGCTGGTGCTGCAGCTGTACGTCATTTACTTTCTGATTCCCGAGTTCGCGGCATTTCTGATCCCCGGCAGCCAGTTTTCCATTTCGGCCTTCTGGTCGGCGGTGCTGGGGCTGGCCATGAACTACTCGGCCTATGAGGCCGAGATCTACCGAGCCGGGCTGCAGGCTGTGCCGAAGGGCCAGATGGAGGCCGCCATGGCTCTGGGAATGCCTCGCAATCTGGCGATCCGCCGCATTCTGATTCCTCAGGCCACCCGCATCGTGATCCCGCCCGTAACGAACGATTTCATCGCCCTGTTCAAGGACACGGCGGCCTGCAGTGTGATCACTGTGGTGGAGCTGTCGAAGGAATACTACATCCATGCCCGGGATACTCAGGCGGTTGTTTCGCTGGGCCTGCTGACGGCCTTCCTGTATCTGGCGATGAGCTATCCTCTGTCGGTGCTGGCCGGTCGACTGGAGAAATACCTTGGATCCGAAGCCGCGTAGCCTGCATCGCTGTCGCGGAGCGTGTGCGAAGCGGTGATTGCCTGCCGGAAAGGGCTCCCAGGAATCGTTCTGGCTTGCTCAAATCCGCAAGGTTCGGGATGATTCGCAGAGAGCGGCGATTTCGTGCCGTTTATCTGTTGTCGACAGAACCTGTGGAAGCGAAGCCATGCCAGTGACTCGAATTGCGACCCTGCTGAGGGATGGTCAGCCGGGCACCACCATTAATGCTCGTGGCTGGGTCAGAACTCGCCGCGATTCCAAAAACGGGTTTTCATTTATCGAGCTCAACGACGGAAGCTGCATGAAGAACCTGCAGATCGTTGTTGAGAATTCGGTCCCGGGCTACGAGGACTCCATTCGCAGTGTGACCACGGGTGCCAGTATTTCGGTGGACGGTGTCCTGAAGGAATCCCCGGGAAAGGGGCAGCGGATTGAGCTGCATGCAACGACACTGTCGGTGCTGGGGGCAGCGGACCCGCAGACGTATCCTCTGCAGAAGAAGGGGCATACCTTTGAGTTTCTGCGGGACATCGCTCATCTGCGTCCGCGGACGAACACCTTTGGTGCTGTCGCGCGAGTGCGGAATCGCATCAGCTGGTCGATTCACTCGTTCTTTCAGAATCGCGGCTTCCTCTACCTGAATACTCCAATCATCACCACATCGGACTGCGAGGGTGCGGGCGAAATGTTTCAGGTGACGACTCTGGATCTGGCCATGCTGGCTCGCAAGCAGATCGAGTCCATTGACTGGAAGCAGGACTTTTTCGGCAAGCCGGCGTCACTGACCGTCAGTGGTCAGCTGGAGGCTGAGACTTATGCGACTGCGATCGGCGACTGTTACACATTTGGTCCGACGTTTCGTGCCGAAAACAGCAATACGACTCGGCATCTGGCGGAGTTCTGGATGGTCGAGCCGGAGATGCCGTTTTACGACCTGGAGGACAACATGGCGCTGGCCGAGTCCTTCATACGCACCATGGTCAGTGATGTGCTGGAGCATTGTGCGGAAGACATGGAATTCTTCAGTCAGCGGATTGATCAGGGCGTGATGGCTCGACTGGAAACCATTCGTTCGAAGGATTTCATTCGACTGCCGTATACGGAGGCCATTGAGATCATCCGGAACAGCGGTCGGAAATTTGATTATGCGGTGGAGTGGGGCAGTGACCTGCAGACGGAGCATGAGCGATTTCTGACGGAGGAACATTTCGGTCAGCCGGTGATTCTGTTCAACTACCCGCGAACGCTGAAACCGTTTTACATGCGCTGCAACGAGGACGGAAAGACGGTGCGGGCGATGGACGTCCTGGTACCCGGGGTGGGTGAGATCATTGGCGGCAGTCAGCGTGAGGAGCGTCTGGACGTGCTGGTGCAGCGGATGGGCGAGTGTCATTTAAATCCGGACGATTACTGGTGGTACACAGACCTGCGGAAATATGGCACTGTGCCGCATTCCGGATTTGGTCTCGGACTTGAGCGGGCGGTGCTGCTGATTACGGGGATGACGAATATCCGGGACGTGATTCCCTTCCCGCGGACTCCAGGGCACGCGGACTTCTGATCTGAGTCCTCTGGTTACTCCGGTGGAAGTCGGCTTTTCCGGGGAATTCCCGCCCAGTCTCATCCTGCCCATGGGATTCCACTGGTCATTTGCCCCCGCACACGGGATAATTCCAGCCGGCTGTGTGGACGGTCCTGTGGGCTGGAAGGAGCTTTCTCGTGAGTGCGCTGGTACGGTTTTCGATGCTGCTGTCCTGTTGTGGTCTGCTTGCGGGCTGCGGTGGCAGCGGTACGGACCAGTATCAGACATTTCAGCCTGAAACGAAGTCACCGGAAGTCTCTGCGGTCGCTCAGCCGGCAGCCCCGGCAGCCCCGGCGGCACCCGTGCCTGAAGCCGCGGCCGGCATACAGCAGCCAGCGCCTTTGACGGTAACGGAACCGGCAGTTGCTGCACCGCAGTCGGCTGCAACCGCTCCCGACGCGGGTGCGGCAGCGGGAGCGACCGCACCCGTCGCTGCCGAGGCAGTGCAGCCCGTGGCGGGTGACCAGCCGGTGGCTGGCGAGGGTGCGGACGCAGTGGTGTCGGGGGCTGAGGTCATCTCGGCTCAGTCGGGCCTTTCCGGGCCAGCCGACCGACCGGCGATTGACAATGGTGCAGCGGGGGAGGTGCGTCAGATTCAGCTGCTGGTGCCGCAGAAACGCTTTCGCCGTGAACGTCCCAGTGAGGCGGTGCGTGTCAGCTATGACGACATCGACCTGCTGAAGGTGCTGAATATGGAGCCTGTGCCGGCGAATGCGGTGGAACATTTTCCGGAGTGGCTCAGGTCGCTGGACGGGAAGCTGGTGCGTATTCGCGGATTTATGTACCCGACGTATGTGGCGACGGGACTGACCGAGTTCGCTCTGGCTCGTGACAACGGCATCTGCTGCTTTGTGCGGCAGCCGAAGATTTACGACATCATGACGGTGCAGCTGGCGGAGGGTGAGACCTCGGACTATATCGCGAACCGTCCGTTCGATGTGGAGGGGATTTTTCGGATTGATCCGGATGCGGATCAGCCGCAGTTGTCTCGTTTGTATCGGATTGAGCAGGCGAAGGTGCTGCAGTAAGCGGCGGCTCGCGGCTGAACACTGAGAACTGCTGTTTTGGGGTATGGGAACACGAGAGAGAGTGAGGCAGGACATGTTGAGGTCTGCGTTGGTGATGTTGCTGGGACTGTTGATCAGCAGTTTGTCCGCGCCGGTGATGGCCGCGGTGTTATGCCCCTTCTGTGATGCCCCGACGCTGGTGATGGCTGAACAGATTCAGATGTGTGATCATCTGCTGCTGGGCAGGTATCTGGGCGGGGTGAAGTCGACGGAGGTGACGGCGGGCAGCAGTCGTTTCGAGGTTTTGGAGATTGCCTTTTCAAAGGGCGCGAAATTTCAGAAGGGACAGGTCCTTGAGATTCCGCAGTACGTGGCGGCGGCCGAAGGGGCCACATTCACTTTGATGGGTCCTGAGGAGCGGCTCGAGGACTGGCATGCTCCTGCGGAAGCCACGGCAGCCGCATGGCAGTATCTGTCGAAGATGCCTCTGCCGACCACGGACGTGGCTCAGCAGTCGCAGCGGCTGGAATATTTCATCCCGTTTTTTGAATCGTCGGACATGACGATTTCAAATGACGCGTTTGCCGAATTTGCAGCGGCTCCTTACGCCGTGATTAAACCGCTGAAGGACCGCTTGCCTCGTGAAAAAATCCTCGGCTGGCTGAACGATCCGAAGGTGTCGGTGACCCGCGTGGGCTTTTATGGACTGATGGCTGGCTTGTGCGGAAAGCCCGAGGATGCAGCGGTGCTGGAGCGCAAGATCATGACTCTGGACGCGGATTTCCGTCTGGGGATTGAGGGCGTGATGGCTGGTTACATGCTGCTGCGTGGTGAGGAGGGTTTGAAGGTTCTGGAGGACGGCAAGATGCGCACGAAGGTGGCGCAGGATGCCTCGGGCAAGGAAGTCCCGTTGCCGTTCAGTGAGACGTATGCGGTGATGCAGGCGCTGCGGTTTATGTGGACGTACGAGCCGGAGCGGATTTCTCAGGAGCGGTTGAAAGCGTCGATGCGAATTCTGCTGGAGCGGCAGGAACTGGCGGATCTGGTGATTACGGACCTGGCACGCTGGAAGGACTGGAGTGTGCAGGATCAACTGATGGCGATGTATGCGGACGAAAAGTTCGCGATTCCGGCCATTCGACGGGCGATCGTGCGGTATTTGTATTACTGCAGTCAGGAGAAGGGTGAGAAGGGGGCGGACGGTGTTGAGGTTCGTCCTGAATCGGCGGTGCGTGCGGACGCGCTGCTGAAGGAGCTGGAGCAGAAGGACCCGAAAACGGTCAGTGATGCGAAGCGTTTTCTGGTGCGCTGACGGTGTTTGGGTCTGGATTGAAAGTGTGGCATGACACAGGGCGAGCGTGGTGGTGACGGTGCTGGCGGCGACAGTGGCGGTGGCGAACTGCAGGCGGAGCTGTCAGCGCTGCTGGAGCGCGCGGGCAATCTGATTCCGAGCTGTCAGTTTTCCAGTTCCTTCCGTCTGTACGGAGAGGTGCGACGTCGGGCGAAGGTGCAGCAGCGAGCGGCGGAGTACATCTGGGGCACCTTCTATCAGATGGACCAGGCCCAGTATCTGCTGGATTTCGGTTTGATGCGTGAGCGTGCTGTGGAGCTGATCGCGCTGCTGGAGAACGAAGAGCAGGTGCGGCAGATTCAGCCTGACCTGCCGCGTGAGGAGTACGAGTCGTTCGTGCAGTCGCTGAGCAGCTGTGCCTACGAGAATCTGGCGGAGGCAACGGGGCAGCTGGAGGGCTACAATTCTGAGGGAATGCATGCCTGTATAGCGGACGGGCTGCAGATCTGCCGTCGCACGGGCAAGCTGGGGTGTATCAATTGCTTCCGTGAATATGCCAGCGATGTGTACCTGGCGGCGGACGATGCGGAAATTGCGGCTCATCAGTGCCGGCTGGTGATGGAGCAGGAGGGGGACTGGTCGAATCGTGGCGACCGTCGCTGGCTGGCACAGATCCGTCTTGCCTGGCTGGACGCGCTGCACGGACGATTTGATCGTGCAATTGCGGGCAGTGAGCTGGCCCTGGAGCTGGCTGGGGCAGAGACTGTGCCGATGCAGGTGGAGGCACGGATTCGCGTCGGTATGATTCGGGAGTCAATTCTGCTGTCGGGCTGTCGTCCGCCGCAGTTTCTGGAAGGTCCGCTGGCCGGCTTGCTGCCTGGTGCGGACGAATGTCCGTTGTTTGACCACGGCATGAGACTCAATCAGGCCCTGCTGGTAACTCAGGCGGAGGACTGGGAAGAGGCTGAGCAGCTGCTCAGTCACTGGGATCAGCGGCTGCAGCGATGCCGGGGGACTCACCTGTGGTTCGAGACTCGACTGCGACTGATCGCGGTACAGCTGCTGGCCGGCAAGCGGAAGGTGGCAGAGCGTCTGGGCAAGCAGCTTGAGCAGCGAGCTCGAACCAGCCATGACTATCTGACGCTGCGGCGACTGCAGGTGCTGCTGGACGCGGACCGTCCGTCACCGCTCGCGCTGGTGGTGCCATTGCAGAAAGCGACGGGTCTGGAGGTCTGGGGACAGGGACCAGGCTGGGCGCGATACTATGGTGAGTACAGTGGTGAAGCCGCCGGTGATCGTGGCGAGGTCCCGCCGGGTGCCACAGAGGAGGAACCGTCCGGCGAGTCTGTGCTGGCAGGAGACCCGGGGTACAGTACGACTGACACAGCGGCGGAAGAGCCGACGCCGGCCGGACCTTTGGCCGATGAGGTGGCAGCACTGCGGGAACGACTGAATCACTTCTCAGAGTCACCGGATCCGGCGGAGTTTGAATCGCTGCGTTCCCGGATTCTGTCTTATGACGCTGCTCAGGCCTCTCATGCAGATGATGCCGGCGGTTTGATTTTTTTGATGGTCTTCCTGGTGGGCACTGCGGAGGATGGTGCGCAGGTCTGGAAGTGGGCCAACTCGCTGGCCGCAGCTCATCAGGACAACGGTGTGACATTATCGGTGCTGGCAGCACTGGCTGACGCCCTGCGGATGGCGGGTGGCGAGGAGATGCAGGAACGCATTACGGTGGAGCGCGCGGAACAGCTGCATCGCCGGGCGATGGAACTGGCACCGGACAAGCCGCGGGTGTTCCTGCGGGCCGGCCAGCACTTTCAGGCACAGTATGAATTTGGCGAGGCGGAGCGATGCCTGGCCCGCGCCTTTCGGCTCGACCGGCGCGACGGCGCGATTGCCCGGAACCTGTCAGAATTGTACCGGGCGACTGACCGCCCAAAGGATGCGCTGCATGTGCTGGATCTCAGTCTGCGGGAGGGCAGTCAGGATCAGCAGGCCGCCTTTGATGCCGGAATGCTGGCATTTCGCGAGGGGCAGTATCAGGCCTCCCTCACATACCTCGAGCGATACGAATCACAGGCCGGTGTGGTTGCATGGGTGAACTACTACCGCGGTGTCTGCTTTTTTGAACTCGGAAACTACGATCGGGCCCTGGAGTGTGTGCAGATTGAGCGTGGCGTAACGGACACCGGGGGCTGGCATCTGGATGTGGTGCAGGCGCTCTGCTGGAGTTATCAGATGCGTCGCGAGGAAGCTATGCAGTCGCTGCAGCAGGCGCTGCAGCAGCCGTTTTATGAAATTGACTACCTGTCGGTGCTGGGTTTAAGTGAGTTGTTGAAGCGGATTGCCACGGCAGCGGAAATGCTGGAGGAGACTCCACTGCTGCAGTTAGTGGAAAAACGACTCATGCGATCGGGTCTGATGCCGGATTCGTGGTTTCAGCATCTGCGAGATTCCAGCGGTGATCCTCCGCTTGAGAACGTGAAACTGTACCGATGTCTGCTTGAACAGCCTCTGGATGAGTTCTGGCTGCTCGATCCGGACAGATTGCCGGATCAGGAAAACTGGAAGGGGTATATGGCGGAGTGGGGCGTACTTGCGCGGACGGAGGAGCAGGCGAGTGAAATTGCACTGAAGTATCAGGCGCAGTGCTACTCACTGCCGCCTGAGGTGCGGGAGGTGCAGGAACTGGAATCGACGTACACCGATATTCCGGGTCCGGTGTGGCAGGCCGGGCGTTTTCCCACAACGGACGAAAGCGAGTCGGGACTGTCCGACGGGCCTGATGACTGGTCACCGATGGGCGACGGGGAGCACTTTGGAGGCTTGTGAAGGGGCGGGGCAATGTTGCAGACGATCCTGCTGCTGCTGATCATGATGTCTGTGCAAATGGTGCCGGACGGAGTGCAGAACTTTACGAAGCGGTAAACACAAAACCTGATGAATTCCTGCGTTGATTTTCTGCCACAAAGTCTCAGATTCGACACGATTCCTGAATTCCAACGTCTTTTTCGTGATTCTTTCTCCATGAACCAATCAGCTGCAAATCCCTCGTCGACCGTGGTGCCCGAACCCGTTCCGCCTGCCGGTGCTGGCTGGCCGGGACTGCCTTTTGTGGCCCCGCTGGCTGTGTTCCTGCTGCTGACCAGCGTTGAGAAGGAGCTGTACGGGCTGCTGACACAAACTGGTGCCTATGGTTTCAAATTGCTGGCGACCGCTGCGGTGCTGCTGTGGTATCGGAAGGCCTGGCCGCGCTGGGATACCCGGGGTCTGCTGCCGGGGTTGCTGCTGGGGGCGGTTGGTGTGGTTTTCTGGGTGTTGCTGGACAGCGTGCAGCGGCAGGTTTTGGCAGCACTGAATCTGGCAGACTGGCTGCCCGCTCGCGACGGCTGGCGTTTTGATCTGCAGCAGCTTTCGCTGCCTGAAACGCTGCGGCTGCTGCTGCGTTTTTCGGGACTGGTTCTGGTAGTCCCGCTGGCCGAGGAACTGTGCTGGCGCGGATTTCTGGCGCCATGGCTGGTGAATGAGGACTTTCGCAGTGTGCCGGCCGGAAAGATGACGGCCAGCAGCTTTCTCATCGTACTGGCGGTGTTCACTGCCATGCATCCTGAGATCCTGGCCGCAGTCGTGTGGGTCTCGGGAATGAATCTGCTGTGGCAGCGGACGGGAAATCTGTGGGCCTGCGTGGTGGCGCACGCTGCCACAAATCTGCTGCTGGGACTGTATATCATCCGGACAGGCAGCTGGCATCTGTGGTGACAGACTCTGAGTGCCCGCAGTCACAGGTCACTCTCGGCCGCCGTCGTAAACTGTCGCAGTCGTGTCAGGGCAATGGCCAGCAGGATAAAACCAATGGTGATTCCGGCGAGGCACAGCATATGCAGGGGTGCACCGCTGCTGCCGATGGTGTACTGCATCGCTGTGGAATTGCGAATTTCGTCACTCAACGGCAGCCACTGCGTCAGCAGCGACCGCAGCCGATACTGGACTGTCACGCGATTGACGACAGCCGGAAATGAGCCCAGCAGGACTTCCACGCCGACCGTGTACATCACGCAGAAGACCATCGATCGGCGCGGAAACACGGCTCCCAGGAGCAGGTAAGTGGCAGAATATGCGGGGGCGGCCAAAGCCGCCAGCCGCAGAATGCCCAGCCAGATGCTGCCGGGATTGGGCGTATTGATGAACAGGACCGAAAGGCTGACGGCTGCTGCTGCCGCGGTGAACGCCCAGAGCGTTGCGACGAGGAATTTGCCCAGCAGCAGCCAGGCAATCCCATGAGGACGGGTGGCAAGATAGACCCAGCTTCGCTGCTCCAGTTCCGTGGCAACGGCGGGCCCCGCAGTCAGCAGAGCGCTCATGGCGCAGCACACACACGGAATGGCAACATACAACAGAATCGACCAGAACGAGTTGCGTTCATCCAGCTGAATCTCACCCTCCTTGCTCTGAACCCAGCGTGACAGCAGGGTAATCAGGACGGGAAACATGGCCAGCACGAACCACCAGGCAACTCGACCGGCCGTCACCGACTTCCGCAGCTCGTAGCGAAACATTGCCAGCAGGGCATTCACAGTTCACCTCGGTGAATCTTCATCAGAGAATTGAACAGTGATTGCAGCGAATCGTCTGCCGTCCGAAATTCCAGCACGGTCACCTGTTCTGCAGGGATCCAGTTCATAAGAGCCGACGCCAGCGGTTCGGCTGAGCGAGTGCTGATGCGCAGCAGGTCACAGGAACTGCCGTGTTCACTGTGAATCACAGGAGACGGCTGAATGGTGACAGAATCGGCCAAACCGGTCTCCAGAACCAGTGCGGCAATCCGCCGCGCTTTGGTACACCGCAGATGCAGCTCCATCGGCACCTGATACAGCAGTTCGTGTACCTCTTCGGATGTCCCCGACGCCAGCAGACGGCCCCCGGAAATCAGCAGAAAAGATTGTGTCAGAGCCTCAATTTCATGAAGTACGTGGCTGGCTATCACAATGCTGCGTCCCTCACGAATCCACGACCTGAGCAGGTCGGTCATTTGAGACCGACCGATGGGATCAAGTCCGCTGAAAGGTTCGTCAAGAATCAGCAGCTCAGGTTCGTGGGAAATGGCCTGAGCCAGCTTTGTGCGTTGCCGCATACCGCGGGAATAGCTGGCGATCGGACGCCCCATGGACTCGTGCATACCCACCTGCTCCATGCACTCGATGGCACGACGACGCGCTGCAGCCGTGCTGCGACCCTGCATCTGCAGCAGAAATGTCACCCAGTCCAGTCCGGAGACGCTGGCGTACATGCCTTCAAAGCCGGGACAAAACCCCAGTCTGCGCATCAGGGCAGCATTGTTTCGAGGCTGCATCCCGAGGACTTCAACACGGCCCCGAGTTGGTTTGAGTTGTCCGATGAGCAGATTCAGCAGTGTGCTTTTCCCCGCACCGTTTGGTCCCAGCAGACCCCAGGCCCCGCACGGCAGCTCAAGACTGATGTCGTTGACACCGAGAACAGTCCCGTAAAGCCGTGTGACATTCTGCAGTGAGATCATACTGGTCATGGCTGCCGCCCTCAAATCTGCATGGGTGCTGAAACTCGGCGAAACAGCACAGCCAGTGAAACGGCAGAAATCGCGGCCAGCACCACCAGCCGTGTCTGAACATCGTCCAGCACCAGTCGTGGATCGAGAATCCACGCTGTCACATCACTGAACACCCGGAACAGGGACAAACAGCTGATCACAACATTGCTGCCGACGGCAGCTGATCGTGATGCCGCGAGCCAGGCCAGCTCACCGAAAATCCAGATGGCAAACCACGCAAACGAAGCATAACGAGATTCGGAAGCCAGCGATGACAGCATCAGCGACAGGCAGGTGCAGGGAATCATGATCGCCAGGGAAGCAGCCAGAATCCGCAGGCTCAGGTCCCAGGTGGATGCCAGCACCGTCAGACTGGGTGACAGCAGCACGGCAGCGGAAAACAGCAGCACAGCCGGCGCAAGGGTGACTGAGGCCAGAAAAAACATCACACAGGCGGCTTTGCCAAGGATGTAATGCAGTCGAGTAATGGGCCGCGAGAAGTAGAGCAGGAACGCCCGGGAACGAAAGTCCTGTGAGATCAGCGGAGGCACGATGATCCCCAGCATGGGGATCAGTATAAACGGTTGTGAGCGACGAAACAGGGTCGTCAAAAGCGCCGACCAAAACAGGTGTCGTTCGCTTTCCGGTGACTGATCCCGCCGTTCAATCGCCGTCTGCACGTCAGCAAACGACGAAGAAGCCGCCGAACCCGGATCAATCAGCATACGGGACAGCCCCAGCATCGTGCGTCCGGCGTTAGGGTCGTTGGCACTGGTCTGTTCATACAGAAACACCATAAAGCCCATCACACAGGCGGGCAGCCACGCGAAGAACATCATCCGCCTGAGCCACGAACTGAGCCAGGCCCGGCGAATGCCAACCTCGGCAATCACCATCCAGCGAGTGGCGAGCGGGGCAGTGGGGCCCTGCCAGGTGCGATAACCTGGATCATGAACTGGCATGCTGCACCTGTCGCACGGCATCGAGAAAGATCTGTTCGAGTGAATTGCGGGAAGGCACCAGCCCCCGGATCACACAGCCCGCAGAGGATGCTGCCTGCCAGATAACGTTGCTGTGGTCAGCTGCAGTACCCGCAATCTGCAGCTGCTGCGGACCACTGATGTGACTTGTGATGCCGTGTTCCCGAAGCGCCAACTGGAAGCGATCAGCCAAACCCGCAAAACGCACGAAAAGAGCCGGACTGGGCAACTGTGAAAGTTGCTCGAGTGAATCGCTGATCCGCACCTGTCCGCCGGCCAGAATGACCACGCGACTGCAGACCGACTGGACATCGGGCAGAATGTGGGTGCACAGGAGAATGGTTTTGCCGAAATCACGAGCCAGTATGCGGATGCGGTTCAGCATCGACGTTCGTTCCTCGGGATCCAGCCCGCTGGTGGGTTCATCCAGAATCAGCAGTTCAGGGTCGTGCACGATGGCCATGGCAAAACGCAGTTTCTGACGCATCCCGGTGGAGTAGGTTTCAACGGACCGATAGCGTTCCTGCCCCGCCCCGCAAAAGTCCAGAATTTCATGGCCGCGGCGAATCGCCTCGGTCGACTGCATGCCAGTCAGCCGTGCCGCGAGCTGCATCGTTTCAATGCCGGACAGTCCGTGAATGTAGCAGTCATCTTCCGGCATATAGCCGACTCGACCGCGAATCGTGGTGGCCTGTGTCCCCAGCGGAATCCCGAGCACATGCCCATGTCCGACGTTGCAGCGCACCAGCCCCAGCAGCACCTTGATCAGCGTGCTTTTCCCGGCACCGTTGGGTCCCAGCAGGCCCGTGCAGCCAGGGAGAATCTGCAGGTGCACATCGCACAGCGCACGAAAGGCCCCGTAGTCTTTTGTGATACCGACAAGTTCTATAAGTGGAGACATAACCGGGAATTCGGAGACTGCTGTGATGGGTCAGGAATGCTCGCCGAAATTCTGCCTGGAAGCAATTGGCGACGGTGTAAATCGCGAATCCGGAAGAAAAATTTCCCGATTGGAACGTCACTGTGACTCCGGAAATTGATGTGAATTCCATTCAGCCGGCAAAAGAAACATTTTTGGCAGCGGATCGGAGCATAAAAGCTGGGTCGACCGACGGATTGCCACGCAGTTGCTGACGTACGCGATCAGGGTTCACGGGGACCGAGTGCGGGACGAACCATTATCACAGCGAGACAAAGTGTCGGTCGGAGCGGATTTCCGGGAATTTGTTCCCGACATGCGGAGCTGGTGTTTGAGTCGGTGGTGGCGATTTTTGAACTTCTGCAGGACCGGGAAAAAAACCACTCCCGGATGGAGGCACTGAACGATATTATTATGGATCTGTATTCGGTGTTCGACGGTAAGAATCTCGAATGGCTTCAGCGGGCTTTCAGGGCCGGCCAGCGCCGGAATCGGTGCAGAAGATGCACAACTGTCTTGAAGCATTGTTTGAGCAGGGACTTGAAAAAGGCGTTGAACAGGGTCTGGGAAAGAGTCTTGAGAAGGGCGTTGTGACAGGGTGGATCAGGACTCTGCAGCAGGTACTGGGGCAGTCTGTCACAAGTCAGCCGGATCTGTTGAAACGATCACTGGACGCGCTGCACACACAGGTTGCGGAACTGGAATCGCTGCTGCGGCAGGGCCCCCGGTAGATTGACCATCGGGTATCGGACTGGCTGCGGCGTCTGGCCCGCTTGCCAGGACCACCTAAAAAGCTCAATTCGTGCCGCTCTCGAACACTGCGAGTCTTGGCGGACATCAGGAGAAAGCGGTATGTTGGCGGAAGTATTCAGCAGGATGTGCACGGCACGCGATCGTGAGCGCGGATCGGTTTCCACGCTGGTCTCCCTCGTGGCGATGGTCTTGTGCTGTTCTCCCGCCGGATCTGCCTTTGCTCAGGAATCCGCTGCGGCGATACCGACCGGCCGTGCGCCATGGGTATCATCGCGATTTCAAGGCGTTCCTGACTCCCCACTGCCCCTCTCGCTGATTCCGGCCTTCAGCAATCTGAAGTTTCGCGATCCCATGCAGGTCCGCTGGCAACCGGCGCTGCAACGGTATTTTGTATGTGAGCTGAAAGGGCGAATCTACAGTTTCCCGGACGACGAATCAGTGCTTCAGGCGGACCTGGCCATAGATCTGCCAGCCGAAGTCAGCTCCTTTGATGCGTCTCGCAGTACCGGCGTCAAGGAGGTCTATTCCTTTGTCTTTGATCCGGACTTTGCAACCAATCGATTTGTCTACGTGTGTTTGATTCTGAATGGCCGCACCGAAGGAACATTGCCGGACGGCAGCCGAATCTCCAGATTTCGCGTGACAGACGCCAATCCACCGCGACTTGACCCCCAATCGGAACTGCCGATTCTCACCTGGTTGTCCGGTGGTCACAATGGGTGCGATCTGGCGTTTGATCAGTCCGGCTGCCTGCTTATCTCAACGGGTGATGCAACAGCCCCCAGTCCCCCGGACGAACTGCAGACGGGGCAGAATATTTCTGACCTGCTGAGTTCGATTCTGCGGATTGATGTGCGCGGTGCCACTTCGCAGCAGCCGTATCGCATTCCCGCTGATAACCCTTTTGTGGATCTGGCCGGAGCTCGACCGGAAGTCTGGGCCTACGGGTTTCGCAATCCGTGGCGGATTTCCGTGGACAGTGCGACTGGTGCGGTGCACACGGGAGATGTGGGCTGGGAGAAATGGGAACTGGTCCATCAGGTCGTCCGCGGCGGTAACTATGGCTGGAGCGTACGTGAGGGACATGAGTTGATTCAGCCAAACGCCGCCGTTGGCCCGACTCCAATCCTGCCGCCGCGGGCGGTACTCCCACATGCGGAAGCAGCCTCAGTCACGGGGGGTTACGTCTATCGCGGCCAGCATCTCCCATGGCTCACGGGGCAGTATCTGTTCGGCGACTGGATCAGCGGTCAGATCTGGTCCTTGCCCCCGGAAACAGACCAATACAGGCGGATCGCCTCCGGACAGCTGCGAGTGATCGCGATTGTCCCGGACAGCGCCGGTGAGCCACTCGTGGTCAGTCATCAGTCCCTGACCAGTTTGTATCGGCTCGTGCCGAATGCAGACTTCGAAGTGCAGCAACGGCAGGCCACGGACTTCCCGCGGCGATTGTCGGAGACCGGATTGTTTCGGGATACGACGAAACATGAATGGGCCAGCGGTGTCCGCCCGTTCCGGATCGCTCACCCGATGTGGCAGGATGGAACCGAAAGCCAGCACGCAGTGGCCTTGCCGGATTCATCCCGGCTGACGGTCTACGACAGCGCGCGTCCGCTTGAAAGCGTGGCCATGTTCAACAGCCGACTGCACTATCCGGCGGGTGCAGTACTGGTGAAAACAGTCAGTCTCGCAGACTGCCGTATTGAGACTCAGGTGCTGCATTTCGACGGCCGTCAGTGGCAGGCATACAGTTATGTCTGGAATCCGCAGCAGACCGATGCCGAACTTGCTCCGGCAGCCGGCCAGCAGTTAACGCTGCCGGCAGCTGGTGGTGTGTCATGGCGAATACACAGCCGCACGGAATGTCTGCAATGTCACAACCCGTGGGCCGAGACAACTTTGGCACTTCAGCCGGAACAGTTGCATCCGGCAGCGGCGGCGGGCGGGGCAGAGTCGGAATGGCAGCGACTGGTACGCGACGGCTACGTACAGACGCGGACGGCGGATGGAGAAACGGCGGATCCGCTGAGCTGTGTGCGGCGATCGGTTGCCGAAGTCGGACAGGGAACACTCGAACAGCAGGCTCGTTCATGGCTGCATGCCAATTGTTCACACTGCCACCAGCCGAATGCCGGAACAGGGCTCCCACTGTCGTTGCGGATGTGGGACGCGGACGCAGAGATGTCTGCCTGGGGCAAGGTTCCGCAGAAGGGCACATTTGGAATCAGCCAGCCGGGACTGCTCGTACGCGGCAGTCCGCACCAGAGCGTGCTGCTTTACCGAGTCGGTTCCAGTTCCGTCGGACGAATGCCTCATATTGGATCGCGGGAAGTTGACTTTGCCGGCGCCGATCTGCTGACTCGCTGGATTCGCAGTGCTGCTGGTGAAACGCCTGCAGCAGTTCAAAGTCCGCAGGATGCAGCTCAGCCTGAGCTCCCGGACCTCGCAGCGATCACAACAGAGCAGGCGTTAGCGGTGGCAGCGACGCTGTGGCGCAGTCACCCCGCAGCGGACGGAAAGACATCCAATGTGGCTGCTCCGGAGCAGATGATGACCCTCGCACTGACACTCGCCCGCAGTGAGAACGCTGTTGTCAGCAGTTTGTTCGAGGGTTTTCTGCCGAATGATCAGCGGGTACGCAGGCTGGGTCCGGGAGCTGTATATGCAGATGTTGCTCGGCTTGCCGGCGATGCGGAACGCGGTCGGGCATTGTTTTTCGATCAGAGGCGACTGCAGTGTTCAAAGTGTCATCAGGCCGGCGGTGTCGGCAGTCCGAATGGACCGGATCTGAACGAGGTGGGTCGCACTTCGGGCCCGGAGCGTCTGTTTGAATCGATTACGGATCCGGACCGTGAGATCTCTGACCGCTGGAAAACTCAGGTCATAGTCACCACAGCCGGGACAATCCTCACCGGCGTGGTCCTGCGGGACCGCTCGGATGATCTGGAATTGCTCACCGCCGAAGGCCACCGCGTGCAGCTGAAGACAGCTGAAATTGAGGAGCGTCGCGCAGAAGTGAAGAGTCTGATGCCGTCGGGCATGGCAGCTCAACTGACGGCGCAGGAAATGTCAGACCTGCTGTCGTGGCTGATGACGCTGCGCGGCAGATAACCTGCTGCCCCCCATAAGGCGTGCCCTGACCTGCAACGACCTGGGATACAACAACATCACCTGAACAGCGGCAGTCTCATGATCCGTCGAGACACAGGAGTCGGCCTGCAGCAAATCCGGCACTTGTGAATCACTGCCCATTTTTGTTGAGGAATGCCTCGGCGCGGGCACGCTTCGAAGGTGGCAGTTTGCGCGGGGTACTCAACGCCTGCCGGAAACATTTCGCAGCGTTGGACAGATCCTGCCGAGCAATAAAGAAGACACCGCGGTAGTAGTGGAACCACGGGCTGTTGTGCCCCAGCCGCAGGCATTCACTGAATGCGGCTTCGGCGTCGGCCCAGCGTTCCAGTGCCGTGAATGTTCTTCCGAGGCTGCTGAGAATCCAGGGAAGGATCGAAATACTTTCGAGCATGGCGATCTGACGCGAACTCTCAAGGTCCTGCAGGGCCAGCTCGAATTCCCCCAGCTCGTTGTAAATGCCCCCGCGGCAGCAGAGCAGTTCGCAGGACGGATGCTCCGCACGATCGATCAGGAACTGATAGTCATCGAGAGCTTCCACGAAGCAGTCGCTGTACCACCAGGCGCGAGCCCGCTCCCGGCGAGCGTCGTAGTTTTCGGGATCGATTTCCAGGGCCTGCGAGCAGATCCCGACAGCGTCCTCAAACTGCTCATTGTGATGAGCGATTTCTGCCCGGATCAGCAGTCGGGCAATTTCAATTTTGTCGGAGTCCTCAGGGCTGTGTTCGGTGGCTTTCTGCAGATCATTCTCAGCGGACTCGGTGTCACCCGACTGCTCGGAAAGCACACTGCGTCCGATAAGTGCCTCCGTGGATTCGGGCTCCTGCTTCAAAATCTCATCGAAGTCCCTGCGGGCGTCATCAAGTTTTCCAAGGTGCAGACGGATCCGAGCGCGTGACAGCAGCGCGGGAAGGAAGTCGGGGGCATTCTCAAGCACGGTGTCGAGGTCTCGGGTGGCAGCATTCAAATCATCTTTGGTTGCCAGCAAACGGGCTCGGTCCAGCAGGCAGCCCTCGTCTGTCGGGTCAATCTGCAGGGCGGCATCGAGCAGTTGCAGGGCTGCCGGAAATTCGCCAGCCGTCCGTTTGACGACAGCCAGTCCGTACAGGGCTGACACAAGTCGGGGGGACAACTCGCTGGCCCGCTGAAAATCCCGGCCTGCAAGGTCGGAATTCCCCAAAGCAATGTGCAGAAAGCCGCGAAAGACGAGGGCGTCACTCGTATGAGGGTGGCTGCCAAGCAGAGTGTCCAGCTCCGACAACGCCCCCTCGGTCTCGCCACCTGCCAGCCTCGCACGCGCAAGCGCGTAACGTTGCCGCATCTCGTGCGGTGCCATCCGGCAGGCCACCTCAAGGTCATCAACCGACAGTTCCACCTGCTGCATCTCCAGCCTGGCAATACCACGAGCGTACCACGCACGGGGACTGGCCATGTCCGACTGCATCGCAAGTTCGGCTGCAGCCACAGCAGACTCCGGATCGTCAGTTTCAAGGTGAATCAGTGCCTCGAGTTCGTGAGCAGCCGAGAAATCCGGAGCTCTCCGCAGAATCGCCTTACAGTCCTCCAGTGCCATCGCAGGCTTGCCAGTCGCAAGCAGCAGGTCAGCCCGCAGAAACTGCAGAAATGGTTCGTCGGGAAATACATCGAGGCCCTGAGTCAGGGTGTCGATGGCATCCTGAATACGGTTGAGATCGAGGAGTATTCTGGATTTTAAGGAGATCTGCTCAGGGGCCGGGGGCTGCAATCGCTCGACAATCTCCATATTGTGCAGTGCACGATCGAACCTGCCAGTGTCAGCGAACAACTCCGCCTGCTTCATGTATGCCGGCACGCAGGCAAGGTTCTTCAGAATGGCTACATTCAAAAAGGTGATGGCTAAGTCAGTCTTTTCAAGCGCGGCCGCCACCTCCGCACTGGTAATCCAAAAGTCCGCTGACCTTCGGTTCTTCGGAGCCGCATACAGCGTGTGCTCGGCATCCACGGGACGCTTCATCTGCAGCTGCAGCCAGGCCAGCAGACCCCACCCCGCCGAATATTCAGGAAAGCGTTCCATGAGTTGCTGACACACGGCAGCCCCACGCTCAAGCTGATTGACATGTCCCAGCAACCACGCCAGCTTGTGCAGCAGCAATTCAGAGCCGGAAGTCCGCGCGATCGCCTCCTCAAGAACTGCAATCGCCTGCTCCTGCCGACCTTCCAAAAGCAGCAAATCAGAAAAATCAGCCACAAGGCTATCCACCAGCGGGGCAACAGCACCCCACGAGCAACAGTCAGCTGTGGTCAGCAGCGGCGCTGACGGATCCGGCGTAACGCCAAAAAATCTGCAGGCGGCTTCAGCAATCGTCTGCTCGTCGTCAATTCGCGGCCAGCCAAACAACGACGTGTTCAGCTTCTCCACATTCGCGGTGTCACAGCCCGCAGGGTTCGCAAATTGAAACGAAAAAATTACCGGCCAGCGGACACCAATTGGAGGTGTCTGCCTGAGGTCAACCAATAGCTGCTGCCGCAGCGGATGACTGTCATCAGGGTCTCCAAAGACAGCAAATTCCAAACGCCGCCCCGGCAGGATCGCACAATCAACCCGCAACGCTATCGCTTCCCTGACATCGGCACGATTAAGTACCGTGGCTGCCAAAGACCTCGTTCTGGTGATCAGCATGTTAAATAGCCGTGAGTCGATCTCCGACCGCTGCAGATCGGAATTCGACACCAGAACTTTCAGCTGCCGATATTCCCGCAGACTGGCCCTGAACACCTCTACGTGATCCACGTTGATCGAAATGTAACTGCGCAGCTTAAGCGGCAGCTCAAGGTGGAAGCCGGGGACGTTCATCTGAAGATAATTGAGCAGAGGAGTCTTGCGAAGCAATCCCTCAAGCCGACTGTTCCGCTCAGCAATTGTCATTCGCCGAGCAGTCGGAACAAAAATTGGTATGACGACAATCAATACAAGCAGTAACACGACCAGGGGCCACACCCCCGCAGCAGCACTGATCAACGCGAACGTCAGAAGCGACATAGTCGCCAGGGGACGGTGGCTGCTGCCAACAGTCACGAATGGAATCTCGCGTGAACACGAGCCGCACACGGGGACCGGAATCTCACAGGAATGTGCTGCCGTGCCAGCCCGAATACTGAGCAGCTGATAGGTCGGTGTCGAGCAATGCGTGCAATCCTGAGACTCAGGGAAGGCAGCCAGTTCCGCAGCTATCTGCTGCATCAGGAAATACCACAGCGAACGCGCCTCAAACCCGTGCACAGCCACAGCTTCCCCATTGTGATCCTGCTGTGCGGGTGCATTCGTCATAGTGGCAGACTGCGGCGGGAAAAAAACACGAGGCGCGTGAGGATACAAACCACCCGGTGCCAGTAAGGAACACCCGAGCCTCACCCACACATATTAGAAATCACATGCAGCCTGTTGGGAAGTGCAAACGAACTCGGAAAACTGGGAAAATTCGGGGAGATCCGCCAACAGATCCGCTGCACTTCCAGCATCAGACTGGCCCTCCGAACTCCCCCCCTCCGCCGAAAATCACACCGCATGAATCCACCGAACAGCCGGCAGCACTCATTTTGCAGCAGCAAAATCCACACAGATGATCTGGTTGTCATTCCGCAGATAAACATGGCGATTGGCAAACGCAGGCATGCTCCAGACGACTTCGCGACCGAATGCAAAATTGCTCGGCTCAATCACCTTCGCCCGATCGATTTCCCGGTAGCCCTCTGAAGTCAGTTCGGCCAGCAACAATTCTCCCAGTTCATTGAACAGCACGTAGCGACTGCCCTGACGCACGATGAAAGCCGTTTCAGATCCGGCTGGTCGCTTCCCAATCGCGTCCGACGTTTCCCACAACCGCTTGCCATCCGGAATCGTCAGAGCACGAAGCACACCCTTCTGGTCAAATCCGTAGAGCACTTCCTTATCCAAAAATGGCTGCACGTTGACCGGGCAGATGATATTCGACTTGTCTCGCCATACTTCCCGGGCAGCCGGCCTGGCAGGATCCAGTTCCATCATCAGACTTTTGTTACTGTAGCCAGCAGCGTAGAGGTAATTGCCGGACAGCACCGGAGACATAATAATCGAGCCGTTGGAAGCCTCGTAGGGAAGTGACCAGTACTGCTTCCCGGTGGCCGGGTCCAGCGAGACAACCGCATCAGGCTTGTACATAATCAACTGGCGGACCCCGCCATGGTTGATAATCGTCGGCGGACAGTAACCCTGCCCCTGCGCCCCGGACGAGGTGCTGCGCCAGACTTCCTGGCCGGTCAGGCGGTTGAGTGCAACGATGTGCGTGCCCTCACCCCCGGCCAGCGTCAGCAGGTTATCACCATCGATGAGCGGGTGGGCCGCGTATCCCCACAGCGGAGCAGTAGTACTGTATTCCTTTTTCAGGTCATGCGACCACACAACTTTCCCGCTGTCCGTGCTGAGGCAGAACAGGTGCCCCTCAGCACCCAGCGCGTAAACCAGACCCTCATGCATGACCGGTGTGCAACGCGGACCTGCAGGATAGGAAATTGAGTATTTTACGGGGTATTCGTGAGTCCAGAGGACTTTGCCTGTGGCTTCATCAAGGCAATGAATGCGTTCAGTACCGGAAAACTCACGTCGATCGAAGTTGTCCACCTTGACATTGTCTGCCGTGACGTAGTCGGTAATACAGACCTTGCCGCCCGACACAGCCGGTCCGGAGTAGCCACCAGCCACCGGTGTGCTCCACAAAACCTTCGGCCCGCCTGCAGGAAACTTTTCCAGCAGCCCGTCTTCACGCCAGACGTTGTCACGCTGAGGCCCCATCCACTGCGGCCAGTCATCTGCGGAAACTGCACTGCAGGACAGGGACAAAACCATTCCGATGCCAAGAGCGCGTGCGGCGGTTCTGAAAACCATCTGTGGGAGTCCTTTATGGAATGCTGCTGACGTGACGGCGGGTTGTCAGGTGTGCATGATGGACAAAAGTGTGTCTTTCGGCCAGTTGATTCCCCGAGGTTCTCGCGGATCACAGCGGGTGGGAACGTGGTTCCCGAGCAACCTGAGAGCGGCAGTGACAATCAGAGACGTGGCGGAGGCGTCCGGCGCAACACCTGACGGACCGGCGTCCCGGTACATCCGGTCCATGCCGCATCGACAAAAACCCTCATTTTTCCAGCATTTTTATGTCCTGGCTGGTTCTCCACCCCGCCGGCAGCGTCGACACCGAAGGGCTGGAAAATCCGAACTGCCGCAGCAACATTTTCCGGGTCCAGGCCCCCCGCCAGAATCAGGGGCAGGGACGTTTGCTGCTGGCACGCGGTGAAGACAGCAGATTCCAGACGGGCTCCGGTTCCGCCAAAATGGCCCGGGACGAATGCATCGAGCAGCAGTGCATCAACGGCCCCGGAACTCTGCAACTGCTCAATTTCCGCCAGCAACTCAGGCAGTCGATCGCCGGAGGCCCGCAGAGCGCGGATCAGCAGAGTCTGCGGCAGCAGTCGGCGGATCTCACGCACCTCCTCAACTGTTTCGTCACCGTGCAACTGCACGGCATCCAACCCGACACAATGCACTGTGTCTCGGATCTGCGCCGGCTCGGCGTTCACGAAAACTCCCACAATCAGACAGCCCCGAGCCCGCTGTGGACTGCCGGCTGCCTCCTGTGAGCTTTTGCCTGCAGCACGAGCAGCTTCCGCCAAACCCCTCGCATGCTCAGGTGCGACATATCGCTTTGAGCCGGGAAAGAAATTGAGTCCGAGGGCATCGGCCCCGGCCTGCACCACGGCAACAGCGTCCTCCGGTCGGGTCGCCCCGCAGAACTTAATCCACATCTTCAGCCTCGCTTCCCGGTCACCGCGTGCCAGACAAACATCCATCCCAGCACGATCAGCCCCGCAGCGGCAGCCGCAGCCAGCGCCAGCTGCCTGCGGGCGTTTCGTTCCATCTGCAGTATCGGTTCGAGCACTCCGGAACGACGTTCCTGAACGATCACAGCCCAGCGGGTCCCCTGAACGGGAGCCACAGCGGCCATCCAGTCGCCGGCATAGGGCTGTGCTGCCGGTGACCGGATCCTGCCCACAGGGTCAAGGTAGAGCCTGAGCCGTGCCTCAGTCGGCTCACCGGAACTCTGCAGCAGTTGCCGAATGCTTGCTGAGGCGTCAGCATCGAGGATCAGTTCGCGAAACAGAGCTTCGTCCCGGGCCTCGTCTTCCTGAATTCTGAGAAACTGCTCTGTGAGGCAGGGATGGTCCAGCAGTCGCACTTCGTCGGCATCCCGCACCTCGGCGAGAGCGATAACACGTTCGACACTGCCCTGCCCTTCGGCCGACATGCGACCACGCAGCCTGGCCTGCAGATCCCCCAGATGCACAGTTCGAGCGAATACGCCGATGATGGCACCGTCAGCGGCAAACAGCGGCACGCTGAGAGCCACAGTTTGCCTGTCTGTCGTCGTGCTTTTGTAAGCCGCACTGACATGTGGCTGTTTCAGAGGTGTCAGGCCCTGAGGCTGCTGACCGCGTTCGAAATCAACACCCTGCCCGTGAAAGTAATCACGCCACGCAAAATTCTCTCCAATCGTGCGTTCGCTGTACTCGCGCCTCCAGATCTGAGTGCCATCCACTGCCGTGACAAACCAACTGGTATCATCACCGCGGTTTCCGGTGACAGCAGCCTCCCGCGCACGCTGCCATGCCGCATCCAGCAACTGCATCCAGCGAGGTCTGCTCGCCACGTCCGCTTCTGCGGCAGCCCGCACCTCTGTGATCACCTCGGCCAGCGGTCGCTGCATGACCGCCTCAAGCTCGCGCCGCAGGTCGTCAGCTGCTGCAATTGTCTCCAGTTCCTGCAGACGCTGCCGCAGTTCATCCTCCAGCGCCGCAGCCTGCAGACGAGCTGACAGGGCATCGCTCTCCAGCGCCCGCTCAGTCATCTGCAGTTCGGCCGCATCTCGGTTGCGTGACAGTGCGTAACCCAGAATCGGCAGCAGGGCCGCGGTCAGCAGCAGCGGCACGAGAAAGCCGACCAGCAGCAGTGGACGGCGTGAACGCTGGCGATCACGAGCTGCCAGTGCGTCAAGAATGGCCTGAGCATTCGGAAAGCGGCGGGTACTGTCCACGGCAAGGCAGCGTTCGAGAATCTCCGCCAGCCGAACATCGATGCCCGGGATCCCGCGATGGCTGCCAACGTGGCCGGCCGCTGTCACCAACCGACGATAGGTCGCCAATCGCTCCTCAAGACTGGCAGACTGCTCCAAACCACGCTCGACGTCCGCATCGCGATGCGGTGGAGACCCGGTCAGCATCTGGTACAGAATCGCTCCGACAGCGTAAACATCCCAGCGCGCGTCCGGCAGCGATTCAAGGTCGGCCTGTTCGGGCGCCATGTAATACAAGGTCCCCAGCGCAGGACTGTGTTCATGCGACATCCGCGCCTGGCCGAAATCGCACAGCCGGACTCGCCCCTGCCCATCCAGCAGCACATTGTCCGGCTTGAGGTCACAGTGGAGCACCCCGGCACCGTGGGCATCCACAAGGGCACTGCAGATTTCCCTCGCAATTCGCACAGCCTCGTCAGTCGAAAGACGCGCGCCGGACAGCCTCGACCCCAGCGAGCCACCCTCAACATACTCCATGACAAAATACGGCGGATCAGCAGTCCAACCAACGTCCAGCAGTCGCACAATGTGGTGCGAGGTGTATACGGCGGCCAGCTTTTCAACTTCACGGCTGAGCAGTGTCCAGTTCATACCACGCTGACGCGGGTAAAACTTGATCGCCACCATTCGCCCGGTCCGATCCTCACGCGCCAGCCAGACAACGCCAAAAGCTCCCATGCCCAGACGTCGAACAAATGAATAACCTGGCACGTCAGCAGGCGGTCGGACTCCCTGCAGGCTGAGCAGACGAGACTGCTCACGCCCCGCGTCGTCCAGAATCAGTGTGTCACCGCCTGTCATCAGCAAAGCTCCGCCTGACCAGCACTCCAGAACTGCTGCCGCCGCAGCAGCAGGGAATGCAGTGCGGCTGACACATACGCATCAGAAATCCGAACGAATCAGGTACAGACAACCACAGCCCAGCATCACAGCAATAAACGCCAGGTTGCTCCAGAGCGAACTCCATGGATCAAAGACAATTCGCTTGTCCTCCAGATTGTCCTGGGAAGATGTGCCCTGCCCGTCATCAATCCGCACGCTGGTTTCCCCCGTCACCAGGTAACGCACAGCATAGTCAAGTTCCGACGGTTTGGGAAAGACTCGATACAGAGGCCGGACAAGGTAGTCGTAGAGGGCGTAGGGCCAGGCCTGCTGCCCCGCATACTGTCGAGCATCCGCCTGTCCGGTGACGGGATCAAGCACCCTCAGTGTGCGGCGTTCGGAAACAGTGAGCCGACCGTCGGGAAGAAAACTGACTGACGCGAATCGCGTGCCACCACCCGTGCGAAGCGGCTGCAGGCTGCCGGGGTTCCACAGGAAGATTTTCCCGGAATGTGTGAGCACAGCGCCGCGACTGCCATCCTGAGCAATTTCACATCGCTTCGGCTTTTCGGTCGTCGGCAGAACCAACTGTTCCAGTTCGTTGAGCTGTTCATCGAGAATGCGAATCACAGCATCAGACTGTGCCACCAGAATCCGACCGGGTGCAGCCGCAATCACCGCAGACAGGTCCTTCGTAATCTCCCGCACTGCAGCCTGCTGGTACGTCCCGTCAGGCAATCGCTGCAGTCGGGACACACGCCCCTGATCCCACGAGACAATCGAAGCATCCGCACGGCTGCACGCCACCGCAGCATCAGGCCGCAACACATCGCGACGTCCGGTACTCAATGTCCTGAAGCCACGACTGCCGGCCGGGACCACATTCCCCAGCATCCCGCGCAGCCATTGCCGCGCATCCGGCTGATCAGCACTGACACCCTCGTACAGGTGCACGTTGCGCAGTCCCGGCAGAATCAGGGCTCCGCTGGAATCGCTGTAGATCCCAAATACCGCCTCGGGAGTACCCGCCATTGCTTCCCGGGCGAATTCATCCGCTTCGCCACGAATCAGCGTCGCGGCTCCGGCCTGACCAAAGCGACCAAAATCCACCTGCAGGGTATGAACACGACGCCCGTCAGGCGAAACGGCCAGTCCATAGCGACGCCCACCAGCCAGCATTCCCAGCAGCTGAGCGGCTCCCGGGTTTTCCTGCATCATGATGGGCTGCCAGTCCGACAGTGCGGGGTTCCAGCGGAGCACTGAGCGCGAACCGTCAACAGCAAAGACCTGGTCTCCGGCAAACGTGACATCTTCGATCTGCTGCCCTGGCAGCCACGCATCGGCCATGAATCCATTAACAACCCCGGCGGTCGTCTGCACAATCCAAAACAGCACAACCAGGATCAGACTGACAATCGCATTGCGCCACACGGCTCCGGCCAGTGCACTGACGGAATAATAAATAGCAAAAAGGAACACATACAGCGGGATACACAGCAGCAGTTCAATACGCCACAGCCCAAACCGCAACCCCAGCAGCAGCCAGGTCCCCGTAACCAGCTCAGCGGCACACAGCAGCGTGAAAATACAGCCGCCCGCAAACCGTGTCAGGTAAATCGTGATGCGACGGACAGGTTTGCTGAGCAACAGCGAGATCTCACCGGGCTCAAAAGTACGGGGAATGATGGAAGCGGTCACCAGCAGCGAACCGAATACGCCGAAGAAACCGAGAAACACAGTCAGCACACCAATGATAATCTCATTGATCAGATCATCCGTCTGACTGGGTGGCAGCCGCAGCGGGCCGAACAGAGTCATGCTGCCGTACGACAATTCCAGCGATTTCTCATCCTGGATGTCAATGGCATCCGGGAACGCAGCGGCAAGACGTTTCAGGTTGCGAGCCGCACGCTGCGGTTTGGTCAGTCCAGCTGGATCGGCACTTCGCAGATCTTCGTCAATTCTGGCCTGTTGCCACGTTTCGGACTGCCACTTCCCAGGGTCGTAAAAATCTTCCCTGTCCAGCACCTCGTTGACGGCCTCGATGACGCGGCTTTGAAATCGTCGGGTGTCCCGTGCATTGGCCTCGGGACCGGGCGGCGTCAGTCCGCGAACGTTCTCCTGAGTTTTCGGGGCCAGCTGCGTCCAGATATGGTGCGCCGGACCCGCCGTCTCGGAAGCTGCCTGCTGCAGTGACTTCAGCAGCCCTTCCGCGTCAACCAGTTCAAAAGGACGCAGTCGCGTACTGGGAACCGATTTGAGTCCCATGGGAGCCAGCGCAGCCAGCACCAGCGCTATGGCTCCCAGTGCCAGCCAGAGAATTCGCGAGGCTGCGGCTTCGCGAAAGGCGTCTTTCAGAATTGCCAGACACGCTCTCATCGGGAAGCCTCCCCTACGATTGTCATAAAGACCTCTTCCAGAGTGCGTTCGCGACGAGCCATCCGGAAGATGCTGATACCGCGTTCCCGGAGACCATCAACAAGTCTGTCTGCCTCCTGCTGATCCGTGATCGGAACTTCAATTTCGCAGGCGCCAGGCGCAGCTTCCCGCAGCGTCGCCGCAGGCCAGGGAGCCATCACCTGCTCAATCGCAGTGCGGTCACCAAACAACTGAAGCTGCAGTGGAGCCCCCTTAATGGCTTTGGTGAGCTCCTGAACGGTGCCCGTCCGCAGCAGCCGGCCTTTGTTCAGAATGGCCACCTGAGTGCAGATCAGTTCGATTTCCTGAAGCAGGTGGCTGTTCAGGAAAATGGTGTGTCCCTCCGCTGCCAGCTGCCGCAGCACATCCCGAATCTCACGACGCCCGACCGGATCCACACCGTCGGTGGGTTCGTCCAGCACGATCAGTTTGGGCTTGTGCAGCATGGCCTGAGCCAGCCCGAGTCGCTGCAGCATCCCTTTGGAATAGCCCGACACCCGCTCACGCTCACGCCCCTTCAGTCCAACCTGCTCCAGCAGCAACGGGCGAGCAGCCCGAATCTGTGACATGGTCATGCCGCTGAGGCTGCCGTAGTACTCCAGGGCCGTATTCGCGGACAGGTGCCGCGGCAGTCGGTGATTTTCCGGCAGGTAACCGATCTGCCGACGAGCCGCCATCGAGCCGGCCGGGCAGCCAAGCACCGATGCCGTCCCCGCAGTTCGCGAAATGATCCCCAGGAGAATCTTGATGAGTGTCGTTTTCCCCGCACCGTTGGGACCCAGCAGACCGTAAACAGTCCCCTGAGGCACCTCGAGGGTCACGTTATCCAAAGCCTGGAAGCGAGTACGCTTGAAGATACCGGACCGCCAGGTCTTGCTCAGACCTGACGTTTCAATCACCGGCGCGGCGCCGTTGCTCATTTTGGAGTTCCTTGCATGGCAGAAGTTCTGCTCTGCTTCGACGGCGGATTGAGAATCCTGGACAAATTCCGAGGGGAATTCAGATTTGGAAATCGCGAAGGTGATGAATCAGCTCGGTTCTGCCTGCAACTGCAAATGACCACCACAATGCTTGCAGGCCACCTTGTGACCGATGTATTTCAACCCCGCACGGATCTCCTGCTGGCAGTGCGGACAACCCATGTAGGCGGCTCGAATATCCACCGTCGTGTCATACGGAAACGCATGCTGGCAGTGCTTGCACTGGACCCTGAGACCCTTGTATTTGCTGTGAATTCGCAGTTCCTGCAAACATCCGGGACAACTGACGTAGTGACCGCGAGGGGAGGCTGATGCTGTCACACTGATCTCCGGCAAGGCAAAGAAGCTTGGAATTTCGATGCTGTCTTCCGTGAGTTCAGAATTCAGCAGCGCCCGACACGATCGGCAGTGAACCAGTCGGGGAGGCATCTCTTCGCCGCACTGCGAACACGGTCCGCCCGGCCATTCTCCTGACATTGGACAGGTCCTTTTTCAGTTTTCAGTGGTCAGTTTCCAGTTTTCAGTTTTCAATCTTCAGTTTTCAGTCAGCCGCTGCGGTCTCAGCAGCCGTTGCGGCGGACGGCAGCAGAGCAGGTTGTTTCAGCCGCGAGCGGGAACGAGTCGTCGTCAGTCCGCTGCTTTGACAGCAATGACGTGCCTGAAGGTGTGGAAATACAGATGGCCGTTCGCCACGGCCGGAGTGGAGTGGCAATCGTCGCCGAGCGGAGTACGTCCCAGTTCCCGGAACTGCCGAGCAGCCTGGAGGACAACCACGATCCCATCTTCAGTGACGCAGTAAATGCGATCCTCGATCAGAATCGGGGAACCGCTGTACTGCCCGTCAATGCGTTCAGACCAGACTTCATTGCCGGTGGCAGCCTCCAGACACACCATAATGCCTTTGTCGCCCCACAGGAACAACAGATCCTCCCGCCGAATCAGACACGGAACGTAGGGCAGCATAGTTTTGCGCTCCCACGCAATGCGCTGATCCGCCGGCACATCCAGGCCCGTGCGAACCGCCGCGAAATACTTGCCGTTGCCACCTTCACCGCAGGTCGCAAAAGCCAGACCGTCCACAACGATCGGCGAAGCAACAGTCCGCATGGGCAGTTTCGGAGTCTGCCAGTGCGGTTTGCCGGTCCTCAGATCAATCCCGCTGACACCACCCGATTCGCTGACCGTGACAATCTGCCTGCCACCAGCCCCGTCGGGAGCCACGGTGGGAGTGCTGTAGGAGGTTTTCCCGGGAAGTCGCTCGGTCTTCCACGCCACTTTTCCGGTGGCTGCCTCAAGAGCAATGAAGGAACTGGGACCGACCTGATCATTGGCTATGATCACCAGTCCGTCTTCGATGATGGCAGAAACTCCCAGGTTGTGCTCACTTTCATAGGATCCAAGATCCACCGACCAGACATCGCTGCCGCTGAAGTCCCACGCCTTTGCCACCAGTCGCGACGCATCAGCGAACAGGCAGCAGACAATGCGACCGTCTGTCGCAGGAGTACTGGACGCCCAGCTGTTCTTCTGATGCTTGCGACTGGCCTCCATCTTGAACGAAGCACTCCAGAGCAATGCTCCGGAGTCTGCGTTGCAGCAGTGGATGAATCGCTCACTGCCACCGTCTGTGGCGGAGGTTACAAACAGGTGTTTGCCCCAGATCACCGGCGACGAGTGGCCGATGTTGGGCAGCTGAACTTTCCATGTCGGCTGACTGGAATCCCAGGTTACCGGGACACCACTTTGTGAACTGACGCCCAGGCCGTCCGCTCCGCGAAATCGGGGCCAGTTCTCCTGCGCACTGGCAGTGGCGAATTGCACGAAACACAGGTGCAGCACAAGCAGCGACAGGCAGCAGCGAACTTGATGAACCACAGAGGTGACCCCTTCACATCGAGAGTCTGGCAGACACGGACCGTGCAGGCGAAGTCCGACTGAGGGCCCCAGTCTAGCGAATTGGGGGTGTCGCGGGCTACTGACCGGGCCGATTCCGAGGCTGGATTCAGGCCGGTCGCCAGCGGGTTTGCGGAGTGTGCAGGCTGGGAGGCAGGAAGGGACCGGAGGCTGCCAGCTTTCAGTGGACTTTCCGGAACGAACGGCAGTGCTACAATCCCCGCAGTTTGCCCTACCATTCGCCGCAGAAAGATCCCCAAATGAACCTCCGAGCAATTTTTGGCGTGTTGGCTGTTCTGGCGGGGGGCAGCACGGTATCCGGCGTCTCTGCCGACGAGCCGACCGTACTGCGATCCGTCGAGGGTATTTCTGAGTACCGGCTGGAAAACGGCCTGCAGGTGCTGCTGTTCCCGGACAACTCCAGCCCCAAAGTGACGGTGAATCTGACAATCTTTGCTGGCTCACGGCACGAGGGTTATGGCGAAGCTGGAATGGCTCACCTGCTTGAACACATGGTGTTCAAAGGGACGCCGACGTTTCCCCAAATCCCCGCGGAACTGAAGAAACGTGGTGCGGACTTCAACGGCACCACATGGCTCGATCGCACAAACTACTACGAAACACTGCCCGCCGGGGACGAGAATCTGGAATTCGCACTGCAGATGGAAGCCGACCGGATGGTGAACAGCCTGATCCGGGCCGAGGACCTGGCGTCCGAAATGACCGTCGTGCGAAATGAATTCGAAAGTGGCGAGAACAGTCCCCAGAACGTGCTGATGGAACGAGTGATGGCTGCCGCCTTCGAATGGCACAACTACGGCCAGTCCACAATCGGCAATCAGGCCGACATCATGCGAGTTCCTGTGGATCGCCTGCGCAAGTTCTATCAGCGTTTCTACCAGCCCGATAACGCGATGCTGGTGGTGGCCGGTCGCTTTGACCCAAAACAGGCCATGTCGCTCATTCTCAAGTACTTCGGTGCTCTGCCCAAACCGACTCGCGAACTGGATCGGACCTACACGGAGGAGCCCGCCCAGGATGGCGAACGGATGGTGACTGTGCGTCGTGTGGGTGATGTTCCCTCGGCAGCTTTGCTGTATCACATCCCGGCCGGAGCCCATCCGGATTACGCCGCAGTCGATGTGCTGGCGACCGTGATGGCCAGCGAGCCGGCCGGGCGACTGTATGAAGGGCTCGTACGCCGGCGCCTCGCAGCCACCTGCTACGGCTTCTCCTTCGCCCTGCACGATCCGGGTGCGCTCATGTTCGGCGCTGACGCGGCAGAAGGCACCGACGGAACAACGCTGCTGCAGTCACTTGTCGAAACCGTTGAGACCACCGCCGAGCAGGAGTTCACGGCAGAAGAAACGGACCGGGCGAAGGCCGAGCTGCTGAAATCCCGCGAACTGCAGATGGCCAACTCACAGCAGGTCGCCATTGAACTCAGCGAATGGGCGGCCCAGGGGGACTGGCGACTGTTCTTTCTGCACAGAGATCGCCTCGAAGCAGTCACAGCTGCCGACGTCAATCGGGTGGCCAGACAGTATCTCGTTCGCACAAACCGAACAGCAGGAGTCTTCGAGCCGACAAAGGCACCTGAACGAGCAGTGATTCCCCCCACGCCCGACCTTGCTGAACTGCTGAACGACTATCGTGGTCGCGCGGCAGTCGCACAGGGTGAGGAATTTGATGCGGCGCCGCAGGCAATCGAAGCGAAGCTGCAACGTTCAAGGCTGGAAAGCGGCCTGAAAGTGACGCTGCTGCCAAAGAAAACTCGCGGCAGTATGGCCACCCTGCAGTTAACCCTGAGGTACGGCAACCTGCAGGCTCTGGAAAATCTCGGCCTCGCAGCAGAACTGCTGCCGGAACTGCTGATGCGCGGCACGGAAAATCGCAGCCGTCAGGACATCTCCGACGAATTGAATACCTACCGGGCCCGCATGAGCCTCAGCGGGGCTCCGGGAACACTGACCGCCCGCATTCAGGTATCCCGCGAAAACCTGCCGCCGGTGCTGAACCTGCTGCGGGATGTGCTCAGAAACCCTGCCTTTCCAGCCGACGAAATGGAACTGCTGCGGGAAGAACAGCTGGCCGCAATTGGCCAGCAGGTGTCGGATCCGGTCGCGCTGGCATTCTCGGCCGCCACCCGGAAGATTTCACCCTACTCACCCGCGGATCCCCGTCACGAAGCCCCGCTGACCGAACAGGTGGAGCGTCTGAAATCAGTGCAGCTGGAACAGGTGAAGCAGGTCTGGTCATCACTGCTGGCCGGTTCGACAGGGGAATTGACGGTCCTTGGAGACTTCGATGCTGCGGCAGTCACCGCGTCGGTGCAGGAGCTGACAGGCGGGTGGACTTCCAAAGTCGAATTCGAGCGTTTGCCGAGGTTGCATGTGGATAACACAGCAGGCAGCGTCGAATTCATCAAAACTCCCGACAAGGCCAACGCAGCATGGATCGGTATGATGACCCTGCCGGTGCGCGATGACGATCCGGATTTTGCCGCTTTGGAAATCGGCAACTTTATCCTGGGAAGCGGCGGACTCAGTTCCCGACTGGGTGATCGCGTTCGCCAGAATGAGGGGTTATCTTATGGGATCCAGTCAGGCCTTCAGCCCTCGGCTGTGGACCGTCGGACCGCATTCTTCATCTTCGCGATCTCAAACCCGCAGAATGTGCGAAAAGTGGATACAGCGATTCGCGAGGAACTGGCACGCCTGCTGAAGGATGGCATCACAGAGGCCGAACTGGAGGCAGCGAAAAGCGGATTTCTCCAGGAGCAGCAGGTGCAGCGATCAAATGAAGCGGCCCTCGCGGGAATGCTGGAAGTGTACGCGTTTGTCGGGCGCGACATGCTGTTTGCAGAGCGAACCGACCAGCAGATCCGGCAACTGACGGTGGATCAGGTCAATGCCGCACTGCGGAAGCACTTGAAACCCGAGCGTCTGTATGTGGTGATGGCGGGCGATCTCGAGCAGCCGCAGGGGAACTGAAACACACGGCACGCCAGAGGCACCGTCAGGCAGTCGCTGCTGGCCCTGACGCGGCACCTGACGGCGACGCGGTGGACCCATCACCAGCCCCGCGGTACTTCCGGAACGATTTCACCAGCGAACTGACAACAATACCGACGCAAAAAAAATTCACACAAACCAGCAGGACATCCAGAAACGTGGTCCAACGGAGGCCAGGGACCTGGATGTGCCGATAAGGTTCGCCGGGACGATAGTGCACCCGCAGTGTTGTTCCCACGGCGAACCGTTGCTCCAGTTCTCTTCGGGAGACAGCAATTTCGGTTTCGTCAGCAACGTCTGAATTTCCCGAAAACGTCACGCCATCCACTGTGTATTCAAACCAAATCTGCGCTCCGTAGCGAAAGCGGTCCGCCCCTGACCCGCGACCTCCTGGCAGGTCGTACGCCGTCCGGCTCACAATTTTGGCTTCGGCTGCAGGCCACGCATGACTGGCGATTTCAGTGAATACCTGCGAGAAAACTTTGGTGCTGTGTGGTATGACCAATTGTGTGAGCCAGAAGATACAGACAAGACAGCAGCAGTCTGATGCGGTGTGAAAAAATCATCGTGGACCTTCTCAGCTCCGGGCCACAGTCGATGTTACAGATGTGTCTGTCGAAGCGGCTCCCCGGCAAGCCCGCAGGCCTGCAGGAACACGCTGCGAAACTCGGGATCCGGCATCAGGCATGGGTGCTTGTATTGCTCTGCACTGCCACCCGATTTTTTCAGCCGAGTCTGCTGCAGAGTTTGCCATGCAGATTCGGGCAGAGCCCGCATACGGATGGCGCCAAGTCGACCGGTCTGCCGCTTCTCGCGGTATTCCTCGTTGCGACTGCAGAGCTGCTGTTCGACCAAAGATGCGAAGCGTTCCAATTGGGTGGATTCCGTGTGACGTCGCAGGTCAACGTACAGGGTGTATCCCGGCTGGTCGAGCCATTCAGGGGTCATAGTGAATTGTGTCGTGCATAGTCCGCTGTCCGCCTGAGCGGCTCGCACAGCCTCAACCACCTGAGATTCAGAGATCTTTTCGCCCGTGATGCTGGAGATGTGTGCACCTTTGTGCAGAAACTCGAGCAACGGAGCATCCCCGTGGAACCCGGTACAGCGTACAACATCGCGGATGTTGTACCGATAGAATCCCGAACTGGTGGTCAGCAGAATGTAGTATTCGCGACCGGGAGTCAGCTCCCAGGCACTCAGAACGTGCGGATCGGGGGAATCTGCCTTTTCCACTGGCAGAAATTCAAAAAAGTGAGTCCCGATTTCCAGCATGCCGGCAGATGTTTCGGCCGCGAGTGGCATGGTCATGCGACCTTCGCTGGCATGCAGGCCATGATCACAGATGGTGATACCCTCGCAGATTTCACGCAGCCGACTGATGTACGCTGACGCACTGCCACCTGTCCAGCAGGCCATCACCTGCAGATTGGGCCAGACATCGCGGGGCGCCAACTGACCATACAGCCGCAGCAGCTGCTGCAGATGCCGACTGCGATCTGCTTTGGAGCGGACCGCAGCCTTCAGACGTCGGCCGGCCGAGCCCGGCAGAGTGATCTGGCTGCCCAGCCCGTCGTGCAGGTCCCGCAGAAGCTGTTCGGGATTCCTCTGCACGCTCTCAAACAACTGCAGCAGAGTGCTGGGATTGGCCGTCACAAACATCCCGACATGCGGGTCACCGTAAGCCAGCGACAGAATCAGCCGACGCTTCAGATCCGCATCAGAAATGTCGGCCACAGCCGCCGGAATCGTATACAGTGACCGCACCAGCGGATTCTGCATCGAAGCCACCAGGCCACTGATGTTGCCGCAGGGAGTACCGGCCGGAGTCAGCGAACGACAATGACTGCTGGCAATCTGCACCACATTCAGATCCGGCAGACCTGGCACTGTTCGGTACAGTTCAATTCCCCACATCTGCCAGCCGGCACGATAATCCGCCAGAAAGCGACTGGTCACCGGAATGTACTTCGACGAAGACGTCGTACCACTGGTCATGGCAAACATCAGCAGGCGATTGCGACGCCCCAGCAGCGCACTCGTTTCACCCCGCAGCATACGATCCACGTAGGGACGGTACAGTTCATAATCGCTGATTGGCACCTGATCGCGCAACTGCTGCACCGTCATACCGGGTGTCAGACCGAAATCCCTGGCAAACGCCGATCCGGAATTCAGCTTCAACAGATCCTGCAGTACTCGCTGCTGCAGCGCCTGACAATTCACCGCCGCACGACGCAGAAATCGTCGACGGCCACGAGCCAGCCGGGCCCGCAGCGGTCGGCCAAAGAATGCCCGCACTCGGTGCGACCACGGAATCCCCGTCGGCACTCGATACTCAGGATGCCCCAACACACCCCGCGAATCCTGCAAATTCCTGCCGGGCACATGCACACGCGACTGCAGCGATACATCGGAAACGGCCGGCAAAACAGCAGCATTCGCTTCCGCGCGGGAGCGAACTTTGGGCTTTGCCGGACTCTGCCAGCCTTCAAGTTCCTGCTGTGATACCCCGGACATCTTCTTTCCTTAAACCCGCAGCAGGAAAAATCCTCCGATGACGGAGTCCCTGCCCGCCGGCGATCAAATACGTCGCCCGACGGTATCTACGGCTGTTCCTTCAACTTGTCACTTATCGAAAATACCGGTCCGGAAAGTTTTGTTGAAAAACAAACTCGTGCCGGTGGATTTTTCTTGCTTAAGCCTCCAGAGGCCCCTCTTGACGCCGCGAACTGCAGATAAAGACCTCCTCAGCAACGCAGCTTTCCAGAAACTCCCCTCCCGCTCCACCCCACTCTTACCCGGAATCCTCATTTTTCCAAATCGAATCCGGCAGGCTGACCGTTTTTCCTCGGATCGCTGCCGCCCTGCAGTGTCCCGTCGGCATCCCGTGCAGCTCCCTGAGTTGCTGCCAGTCCCCCGGATTGCCGCACCTGATGTCCGCGCTGCTCCAATTCCTCTCCCACACGTTTCTTCAGTTCAGCCTCCAGCAGCAATTCGTTGGGAGCCCACTGGTGGTGAAAACGAGCCGCAGAGACGGCCGCTGATGGCGACATTCCCCACAACTCCTGATTCAGCAGATTCTGCACAGTCGCTGAAATAATCCGAGGCCCCCCTGATGCTCCGACAGCCCGCACCGCCCGCCCGTCCCGAACCAGCAGTGTCGGAGTCATGCTGCTGAGCGGTCGTTTGCCGGGCTGCACAGAATTTGCAGCACTCTGCAACAGCCCAAATGCGTTCGGCTTCCCCGGATTGGCCGAAAAGTCATCCATCTCGTTATTCAGCAGAATCCCCCACTCCGGGACCACCACAAAGCTGCCGAAAGTCAGATTGATCGTCTCCGTGCAGGCCACCCCGTTACCTTCCGCATCCAGTACTGAAAAATGGCTGGTCCCGGCATCATCCTTCAGAAAGAAACGGCCATACGCCTCCAGTGGCAGCGTGCGGTCCAGGCGAATTGCCGCAGCCCGCTCCTCGGCATACCGCGGACTGAGCAGTCTTTGCACCGGAACATCCACAAAGTCCGCATCGCCAAGGAATTCTGCACGATCAGCAAAGGCATGCTTGAAAGCTTCCGTCACCACATGAACATAGTCGGCAGAATTGTGCTGCAGTGACTGCAGAGAACGTCCGCTGCGACGTTCCCAGCACTCCAGCGACTGCAATGTCTGCAGCAGTGCAATGCCACCACTTGATGGCGGCGGCATCGTGCAGATCATGGCACCGCGGAATTCTGCCTGCAATGCCTGGCGGAGCGTTGGCTGGTAGCCCTCCAGATCGTATGCTGTCAGAACTCCGCCCGTATCTGCCACGGCTGCTGCAATGGCTGCAGCCACAGGACCGTCATAAAAGCCGGCCCGTCCCAGTTCGGCGATTCGTTTCAGGACGGGCCCCAGCGGTGAATAGAACCGGTCACCGTCACGCCACGGCTGGCCATCGTTCAGGTACAGTTTCAGCAGCTGGGAGTAACGCTGACGATAGTCAGGATGCTGCCGCAGTTTTGCCAGTGTTCCGGCCTGCACTTCGCGATCGTGAGCATCAATCAGGACGCCGGACTCACACAGCTCAATCGCGGGCTGCAGAACCTGCCGCAGCGACAGTCGGCCCCATGTGTCCAGGGCATAGCTAAGACCGTGCACCGTGCCGGGAATTCCGCTGGCCAGTCCCCCTCGAACGCTGACTGGTTCCGCGTGCCCGGCATCGGCTGAGTCGCCATAACGGTCGGCGGTGGCCTGTGCCGGAGCCCGCTCGCGATAGTCCAGTGCATGAGCCTTCTTCTTCTCGGCATCCCAGATCACCATGAAGCCGCCGCCGCCGATACCACAGCTGGCCGGGCGAACCACAGAGAGTGCAAATGACGTGGCGACCGCGGCATCCACCACGTTGCCGCCTTCGCGAAGAATGCGAGCACCGGCAGCACTGGCGGCCGGATGATCGGCCGCAACGACTCCGCCCGTAAAACCGCGGTCCTTCTCCTGCTGCGGCGCAGCCTGCAAAGACTGAGAAACAGGCCCGATGAGGCAGCAGAAAATCAGTGTTTTCAGCAGCAGTTGCTGGGGAACGAGCATGTGTTGTCCGATCGTCGGAACGGCTGAATGTGCTACCGCAACCCCCTCAGACTACCACAACGCCCGGTTTCACTGCCACCCGAAATTCCTGCCGAATTTTCTGATTGCTCCTTTCCAAAACCCAGGTCAGTCCGCATCCGCTCCGGAGTCCCCTGGCAACGCCATCCCACTGATCCACCGCCGCAGCAAATCAATCCCACGCTCGTCACGCAGACTGCTGGCCAGCGGTGGCATCTGCCCCGCACCACGCTGACTGACCCTGTGCAGCAAAACGGAGCTCTGCGGCCGGCCAGGCTGCACCAGAGCCGGCTCCGACAACCCAAAGGAATTGTGCACAGCCTTCACGCCAATCAGCTTCTGCTGCGCATCCGTCGCCGTGAACTCCGCACTGAACTGACTGTTTCCACCACCCGCCTCCACATGACAGCCCGCGCAGTTGGCATGCAGGTACGATCGAGCTCGCACCGACAGATCCAGACTCTCGTCCAGCGGATCCGCCAGCTTCCCCAGCTGATCCGGTGATTTCGCCGGCGGGTTCCTGAAATACCCCAGATCCGACAACACCTGCAACTGATTCCCCCTGTAATCCCCGTAGTCCTGCTCGCGGTTCATCTGCAGCTCGCAAAGACCCAGCACATAATTCGCCGCCCTCGAATGACACACCATACACTCCGCCCGACTGGGATAATGCCAGCTCTGCAGCCGCTGTCCGCCAGCGGCCCCGGCATCGCGAATTACGAAAGTCTCGTCCATTCCACCACGGCCCACCAGCTCAGCATCCGTCTGCTGCTCGTTCCAGCGGTACGAATAGCCCGCCCACTCGTTCTGATCACGCACCATAATTCGCGTCTCTGTCCAGCGACGACTGTCCGCCTGCCCCGCCTCCAGCTCCAACGCAAAACTCTTCACCAGTACCGAACCATTCGGAAATGTCCAGCCCCGGTTCGACGTGTATTCAATCCGGCCATCATCCGGTACCGCCAGCCATCGCTGCTTCCACGCACCATCGGACCACAACTGAGCATTCACGGAATATGGCAGCACACCCGCCGACATCCGATGAGCAGACACGTCCGCAAACAGACCGGTCTCACTCAGTCGCTGCGGAAATGCCACCGCAGGTTCAACAGCTGCCTGTTCCAGTCGATACAGCCCACCACCATGGTCCACAACCAGCAGATCGCCCGAATGATTCTGAGCAAATCCGGTGATCTGCAGTGTCGTGTCAGCAAGCTCCCGATGCTCCGTCACCCGCTCACCATCATGCCGAATTGACCAGATCCGCCCGGTCGAATAATCCCCGTAAATGAAACTGCCGTCCAGGCCCGCCAGCCCCGCACCACGATACACCACTCCACCCGTCAGACTGCGAAACTCGGAATGATGATGCTCAGCGACAGGATTCGTAATCGGCTCCCTGCCCCTCGCACGCTCCAAATAAAACGGATGACTGCCCTCCTGCACACTCCAGCCGTAATTCTCACCCCTGCGCACCAGATAGACCTGCTCCCACAAATCCTGACCGTTCTGCCCCACCCACAATTGATTCGACTGCCAGTCATAGGCCATCCGCCACGGATTACGAAATCCATAAGCCCAGATCTCCGGCCTCGCCCCGGCCACACCCACATACGGGTTGTCCGGCGGAATGGAATAAGGTCGGTCAGCCGTCGGCCGATCCACATCCAGTCTCAGCATCACCGCCAGCAAATCATCCACACCCTGCCCCGTCGCCAGCGGATCGCTGTCCGATGTGCCGTCGCCCGTCGGACAATACAAATACCCGTCCGGACCAAAGGCCAGATCCCCGCCATTGTGGCCATTCGAATCCCACTCCAGAATCACCAGCTCACTGTCCGCAGCCACCAATCGCTCACCACCCCGCGACACCGTAAACCGACTGATCCGATTCTGCTTCCGCTCCGCCTTCACCGGCCCGTTCGTCAACAAATACAGATACCCGTTCTGCTCGTACTGCGGATGAAAACAGAACCCGTAAATCATCCGATCCAGCGCAATCAGAGGCACGCTTTCGGAAACTTCCGCCGTGTCCCGACAGACTCGCAGTCCGCCCGGCTCCGCCCAGTCCCCCGCATGGTCCACAAACACCAGCCTGTCCGATCCAGGCTCGGCCCGCAAAAAGACCGGCTTGAACAGCTTCAACTGCGGATACGCACGCACAGCTCGGTATGGCAAAGGTGGCTCCGGTGAACCCCGCAGCCGACTGTTCACCCACGGCACTCGCTGACGTTCCGCTGTCTGCCCGCAGGTCTCTGTTGAAGAAACGAGCTGCACCCACACGGCCAGCAACATGGCCACACAGCGACCCGCCACGAAACACGCATGACCCACACCGTGACACACGTCTGCCGTACCCACAATCAGGCTCCTTACACCAGCAGGCCATCCACAACCATCCCATGCACATCCGTCAGCCGATAATCCCGCCCCTGAAATCGATACGTCAATGCCGTATGGCTGATTCCCAGCAGATGCAGCACCGTCGCATTCAAGTCGTGCACATGCACCGGATCCCGCACAATGTTATAGGAAAAATCGTCGGTCTCGCCATACACCGTCCCGCCACGAATCCCACCACCCGCCAGCCACATCGAATAACACCGCGGATGATGGTCCCGGCCATAGTCCGTGGCCGTCAGCGTTCCCTGCGAATACACCGTACGTCCGAACTCGCCACCCCAGATCACCAGAGTATCCTCGAGCAGACCACGCTGCTCAAGATCCCGCACCAGCGCCGCAGACGGCTGATCCGTATCAAAACACTGACTGCGGATCCCGCTCGGCAGACTGCCATGCTGATCCCAGCCCCGATGATACAGCTGCACAAACCGCACACCACGCTCCGCCAGCCGCCGCGCCAGGATGCAGTTGGCCGCAAATGTCCCCGGCTTCTTCGATTCCGGACCATACGCTGCAAATACAGACTCCGACTCACCCGACAGGTCCGTCAGTTCAGGCACCGACCGCTGCATCCGGAATGCCAGCTCATACTGGTCAATTCGAGCAGATATCTCGGGGTCTGCATCCGACTCCGCATGCAGCCGATTCAACTCCGCCACGTCATCCAGCATCCCCCGCCGCCGCTCACGACTGATCCCCGGCGGATCCGACAAATACAGCACCGGATCCTTTCCCGGACTGAATCGGACACCCTGATAACGCGGCGGCAAAAAACCCGCACCCCACATACGCTCGTGCAGCGGTTGCGCATTCGTCGGACCACTCGGACGCGAAATCATCACCACGAATGCCGGCAAATCCGCATTCTCTGAACCCAGACCATACGACAACCACGCCCCCAGCGAAGGACGCCCAGCCAGCTGATGCCCCGTCTGCAGCAATGTCATCGCCGGATCATGGTTGATCGCCTCCGTGTGCAGAGTCCTCACCAGACAAATCCGATCGGCAATCGCCCCCGTGTGCGGCAGCAGCTCACTCAGCCACATGCCGGAATCACCGTGCTGCGAATACCGAAACACCGACGGACACACCGGAAATCGCTGCTGCCCCGCAGTCATCCCCGTCAGTCGCTGACCACCACGCACCGAACCCGGCAGGTCCTGATTGAACTGCTGCCGCAGCCCCGGCTTATAATCAAACAGATCCAGCTGCGACGGCGCCCCCGCCTGAGTCAGCCAGATCACCCGCCGGGCTTTGGGCAACACATGCGGCAGACCCACTCGCTCATTCAACGCACCCGCCTGAACACCGCCACTCAGCAAACCAGCCAGCGC
>VFQT010000614.1_pt1 | contig 50591 bp, 45 predicted proteins | sample 3512381 | NCBI WGS metagenome assembly VFQT01 (sample SAMN10412376, study PRJNA504923) | tailings metagenome | isolation source: Relicate 2 Philex TSF3 active mining site | place: Philippines: Tuba, Benguet | collected 2017-08-29 | reverse complement strand
GGTTCCTTCGAGATGCCCTGGGACTGGCGGGCGCGGAACAAATGAGCCGCAATCCCGCCGCCCAGGGTCAGCAGGCCCCGCAGGACGTGCTGGCGGGCATCGTCGAGCGCGTGACATACCATAACGACGAGAACGGCTTCTGCGTGTTGCGCGTGAAGGCGCGCGGGCACCGTGATCTGGTGGCGGTGGCGGGGCATTCGGCCAGGATCTCGGCAGGCCAATGGATCACGGCGACGGGCGAATGGTTCAACGACTGGACGCATGGGCTGCAGTTCAAGGCGCGGTTTCTCAGGACCGCGCCGCCCACCACGGCAGACGGCACTGAGAAGCGCCTGGCTTCCGGCATGATCCAAGGAGCCGGCACAGTCTATGCATTAGAAAGTCCACCCCTCGTGCGCACAGCGAACGGTCTTTAAAGGGCGTCACACTCTTCATAAAAGGACCGCGCGCCGCATCGTGGTGGATGCGGCGAACGGGAAGGCGCGGATGAGGCGCCTTACCCGGCGCAGTCCGGCGCCTCGCGCTCGCGTCACAAGACATACGAAAGAAGCGGCCAATCAGAGACCGATACGAGTGACTACCATGCGCCCATTGTTATCGTTATAGGCGTGAACGTAGAAGCGGTCACCGCTGAGCATGCCGTTCAGAAGATAGGTGGTACCATCTCGGTCACCTGCTAATGACAGCAGATTCGGCTCGCCCGCACGGAAGCCACGATCAACCCAGGTGCATTGTCCAGCTTGCGCTACCCCTGCTTCGCTTCCCGGCGAAAAGCGGAGAGCGATCGTACCGTTAGACTTGATGGTAGCCACCATCGCCCCGCCACCCTTGCAAATCAGCTGATAGCTGCGAGGTGAGGCGTCAGCCGGTGCTATAGCGAGGATCATGGTCGCGGCGGCGAGCGTAAGCGAAAGCTTGGCGAAAGGCATATGATGTCCCCATAGTTGACTTCGGTTCAACGAGCCTGTGATAATCTCGTTGTCCGTAAAACTAAAGAGCGTCTCTTGAACGGAAACGGAATTCAGCATTCATCGCGCGTTCATCGCAAAGTGCGGGCGCGTATGCTGGTGGAGGGAATGGCGAGGGCGATACGGCTATTTTGACCGGAGAGGGAACGACAGAAAGCGAATATCGTCTAAAGTGACGCAAGCCTGAGCGCCCCACCGGGGCTAGGTTACAACATGCACTGCAGACAGCATGCGCCGCTAGACACAGACCGACGCGCATTCTACCTTCTGTCAATGCCGACCGCTGATGCCGCAACTGGTCCAGCTTCATCCATGCGTTTGGATGGTCGATCCATTCAGCTCACACCCCACGGGCAGGTACGGCTCATGGATACGCCGACATTGACATCGCCCGCTGTCGGGAAAATCGAGCGAGCGTTTATTCGAGGCCATGGCCATGGCCTCCTTACTCTCGCCCTCGATGCGACTGCTGACGCTCTTCCGTTGGACCTGGCATTCTGGCGTGACTTCGGATCGGAGTTCATGACGGCGCTGTGCGCCCGCCCTGAGCACGGCGAAACGTCTGTTCCGACGCTCGCCGCACTACCTGTTCCCGGCAAGGCGGAGCTCGAAGCGATAGCTGACGGTGCGCCTCCGATGTTCGGCGGCGAATACCTTACTGCTGCCATTCTGGCCGATATCTGGAAGAGCATGGATACGGCGCTGACGGCAGAGTTGGCTGAAAATGGTCAAACGCTCGCTGATTTCCTCAAGGCGCGGAGTCCGGCGTGGAGCGTCGTGGGGCGCGTACACTTCAACCTCGCCGAGAACCGGAAGGATGCGGAGGCGCCATTCGCCTTCCTGGCCACCTATACGTCCCGCCTGTCTGATGGAAAACAGGCGCAGCATGTGCCCCTGGGCCGGGCGTTGCAGGAATATGCAGGCGCCGACAACAGGGAGAGACTTCTCTCCCTGTTGCTTCCCGTTCAGAAAGCAACCGGGGACTGCGGCTGGCTGAAATCCATGGTCGATTCCGGCGAAATCTATCATCCGCTGCGCTGGACGCCGGCAGAAGCACAGCAGCTTCTGCGTGACGCTCCGGCGCTCGAGCGTGCTGGCATCATCCTGCGTATGCCAGCCACTTGGCGGATGGGACGGCCCGCCCGGCCTCAGGTGTTGGCATCTGTGGGAACGAAGGCGCCCTCTCGCATGGGCCTCGACGCCATACTGGACTTCGATTTCGCTGTATCTCTCGACGGCGAGACTCTGTCCACCGCCGAGGTGAAGCAACTGCTGGCCCAGACCGACGGGCTTGCCCTCGTGCGCGGAAAGTGGATCGAAATAGACCGGGACCGGCTGGCCCGAACCCTCGAGCTGTTCGAGTCTGTCGAGCGGCGCGCTGGTGAGGAAGGGCTGCCGTTCACAGACGCAATGCGCCTGGTGTCAGGAGCAGGCCTCAGCGTCGGGGACAAGGCCGATCTTCTCCCGCCGGATTGGAGCCAGACGATCGCGGGCCCATGGCTTGCCGAGACCTTGGCAGCGCTGCGGCAGCCGGCCATGGATGGGGCTAGCGATCCGGGACCGGCGCTGAAGGCAACGCTGCGCCCCTATCAGAAGGAAGGCGTCGCATGGCTTTCACTGCTGACCAGGCTTGGTCTTGGCGCCTGCCTGGCGGACGACATGGGTCTGGGAAAGACCATCCAGGTGATCTCGCTTCTGCTCGTCTTGAAACAGGAGGCGAGACCTCCAAAAGGAAAGAAGCGCGGTCCCGGCAAGACCGATGAGGCGCGGCATGGCAAACCCAGCATACTGGTCGTCCCGGCATCCCTGATCGGTAACTGGTCGGCCGAGATTGCCCGTTTTGCCCCCGGTCTCAGATACGCGATAGCTCATTCTTCCGTCATGAACGCAGACGAGCTGCAAGACCTTGCAATTGAGAGGCTGACGGAAGTCGATCTCGTGATCACCACCTATGGCACGCTGATGCGGTCGGAAGGGCTCCAGGCGATGCCATGGCGTCTTGCCATTCTTGACGAAGCGCAGGCGATCAAGAATGCTGGCGCGAAGCAGACGATGGCCGTGAAGAAGCTGAAGGCCGATGCCCGCATCGCCATGACCGGTACGCCCGTTGAGAACTGTCTTGGCGATCTGTGGTCACTGTTTGACTTCATCAATCCAGGGCTTCTCGGTTCCGCCAGGCAGTTCACTTCCTTCACCAAGCACCTTGCGGAACGCGCCGAGCATACCGAGGCAGCTCCCGGCACTCCGAGGCGGGTTGACTACGGTCCGCTTCGCAGCCTCGTCCGGCCCTACATCCTGCGGCGCATGAAGACCGACAAGAGCATCATCTCTGACCTGCCGGACAAGACCGAGATGAAGACCTTTTGTGCTCTCTCCAAGCTTCAGGCGGCACTTTATCAGCAGACCGTCACTGAACTGGCCGATAGCCTGCAGGAGGCCAGTGGCATACAGCGCAAGGGCCTTGTCCTCGCAACCTTGATGAGACTGAAGCAGATCTGCAATCATCCTTCGCAGTGGCTTGGCGATGCGGCCTGGCAAGAGGCTGACAGCGGGAAGCTGCAGCGACTGCGAGAGTTGACAGGCGAGATCGCCGAACGTCAGGAGAAGGTGCTCGTCTTTACGCAATTCAAGGAGATCGCCGCACCACTGGCATCCTGCCTTGCGCGCTGTTTCGGACGTGAAGGACTGGTACTGACCGGCGAGACGGCGGTGGCAAAACGTAAAGACCTGGTGCGGCGTTTCCAGGAGGATGGGTCGGTTCCCTTCTTCCTGCTCTCGCTGAAAGCCGGAGGCGCTGGCCTGAATCTTACCGCAGCCTCCCATGTCGTTCATTTTGACCGCTGGTGGAATCCCGCCGTCGAAAACCAGGCGACGGACCGGGCGTTTCGCATCGGTCAGAAGCGCAATGTCCTTGTCCACAAATTCGTGTGCCAGGGAACGGTGGAGGACCGGATCGATCGCATGATCGAGGAGAAGTCGAAGCTCGCCGGAGATATCCTGGAAGGTGGTGCCGAGATACTGCTGACCGAACTGACGGACTCGGAACTGCTGCGCCTCGTCACCCTCGACATTGGCTCAGCCCTGAAGGACGAGTGAAATGAGCTACTTCCGCTGGAATGCAACACCCACCGTGGCCGAGAAGCGGCGGCAAGCCGAGAAACACCTTGCAATGCTCAGCAAGACCGGAGTCGGTCTGTCTCCCGTAGTGATCGAAGGACGCAAGATCGCTATGAGCTTCTGGGGCAAGGCCTGGTGCGAAAACCTTGAGCGCTACAGCGATTATGCCAACCGTCTGCCGCGTGGCAGGAGTTATGTGCGGCACAGTTGCGTGATCGATCTGCAAATCGGGAAGGGTGAGATCACGGCACAGGTCAGCGGGTCGTCACTCTACAGGATCAAGATTGCCATCACGTCACTTGATGAAACAACATGGCACGGCATCTGCCAGGACTGTTCGTCCAGCATCGACTCCATGGTGGAACTCCTTCAGGGCCGTTTGTCGAAGTCGGTGATAGACCGTGTCTGCCGCCCAGCCGACGGCCTGTTTCCCGCGCCAAGATCGATCGGGATGTCGTGCAGTTGCCCGGATGGCGCATACATGTGCAAGCATGTCGCCGCCGCCTTATACGGCGTAGGGGCGCGGCTCGACAGCAGACCTGAACTACTGTTTCTGTTGCGGGGTGTCGATCAGCAAGAGTTGATCGCGCAGGTCACCACCGGACCCGCCACCCCCGCGGGCAGTACGACAGCCAAGAGTGAAAAAGTCCTCGGCGACGTGGATCTTTCAGCACTATTCGGCCTTGACCTTGATGTGCCGGAAACAAAGCCCCGCGAGGACAATGAGCCGTCCTCCAAGAGGGTAAAAAGGACAGCCCACAGCCCACAGCGGAAGAAAACCATGATATCTTCCGAGCCCAGTGCGCCTCCAAAATCCCGGAAGAAGGCGGCTGCTACCAAACCTATGGCCTCGAGCAAAACCATCGGCCGGACAGCCGTATCGGCCCAGAGACCTGGCCGGAAGATAAAGACAGGATCCCCCGCACCCAAATGAGATCACCCAAGGACAGATCTACGAAGCAGAGCCGAGTGTGCCGAGACGGACGCGGGAAGCATCGTAGGTGCTCTCTGCAGTGCCGATCGCTGGGCCCCACTCCTTAATAAAGAGATCGTGAAAAAGCCGATGACGCAAAGCGGGGCTACCTAACAGCACGATTCGATCTCAGCACCGCGTGACGATCACGTGTCCATCACAAAGTACGGCGGCAGTGATCACGACATTACCAGTATTTACAATGACTTATCGCCGCCGTACTTTTTCCGCGCAGTCAGGAGCTTTGGAGAATACGCGGCAGAGAGAGACGGAATCCGGCCCCCCGGCCATTCCGGTAGTCAGGAGCTTTTCGCGAAGAAGCCCGCAAATACTGGGGATTTTCAATGCTGGCAATTTTCGGAGAGAGATTTGCCCTAGGGCTAAATGGCGGAAGAGGAGGGATTCGAACCCTCGTTACGCTTTCACGTAAACACGCGTTCCAGGCGTGCGCCTTAAGCCACTCGGCCACCCTTCCTTGAAGTGTGGCGGAATATAGCCAGCGAATTCCTGAAATCAAGCATTGTTGAGTGGTTCGGCAAAGATTGTGCTCCTATATCTGTCCGGCAGAAGAGGAGGCCCCTTTCCATGTTCTTCACACGCCAGAAAAGCCGCATGATTTCACCTGCCGAGGCCCTTCCGGGGCGGCCGGAGGCCATTCCGACGGCGGAACGGCATTTCGTGAACGGAAATCCACTGAAAGGCCCCTATCCGCAAGGCTTTGAGACCGCGGTCTTCGCGCTCGGCTGCTATTGGGGGGCGGAGCGGAAGTTCTGGCAGGTGCCGGGCGTCTGGGTGACGGCCGTGGGCAATGCCGGGGGCTTTTCGCCCAACCCCAGCTATGAGGAGGTCTGCTCCGGCCTCACGGGGCACGCCGAATCGGTGCTGGTGGTGTTCGACCCGGCCAAGGTCACCTATGCGCAGCTGCTCAAGGTTTTCTTCGAATCGCATGACCCCACCCAGGGCATGCGCCAGGGAAATGACGTGGGCACACAATACCGTTCCGCCATCTACTGGACGGCGCCCGCCCAGCGCGATGCGGCGCTGGCCGCCAAGGCCGCTTATGAACAGGCGCTGCAGGCCAGGGGCTATGGCCCCATCACCACCGAGATCGCGGAGGCCGGACCCTTCTATTTCGCGGAAAGCTATCACCAGCAATATCTGGCGAAGAACCCCAATGGCTATTGCGGGCTGGGCGGCACGGGCGTCGCCTGCCCCATCGGCACCGGCGTCGCGGCCTAATCCCGGAAGGTGACGCGCGTCCCCTTCCTCACCATGCCGGCCAGTTCCTCGGCGTCCCAATTCGTCAGCCGCACGCAGCCGTGCGACTGCGACTTGGCGATGAGCGAGGGCTCCGGCGTGCCGTGGATGCCATAGGTCTCCTCCGTCAGGTCGATCCACACGGTGCCCACCGGGTTGTTCGGCCCCGCCGCGATCTCGAGCAGGCCTTCGGCCTCCACACCGCTGAAATTCAGCTTCTCCGGATTGTAATAATATCTGGGCTCTGGCGCGATGGCGCGCACCTCATGCGTGCCGGTGGGGCTCGGCATGCCCTCGCTGCCGATCGAGGCGGGGTAGAAGGCGGTGAGTTCATCGCCCTCGCCATAGGTGTAGAGGGCTCCTATGGCCTTGTCGATCTCGATGCGGGTCACGGTTTCCTTCTCTTCCCGCCTGCTCACCCGGGCGACGGTGATCTTGGTGCCCGCCCTGGAGAAATCGGCCCCGGGGTTCAGCGCGTCGAGCAGGTCCTCATCCATGTGGAACCTCTCGGCCAGCAATTCGCGGGGCGAGGTGTAGGAGAGGGATTTGAGCTTCGCCATGTCCTCGAGCGTCTCCGGCACGGCATCGAGGAAGGTGCCGTCGACGTCATCCTCCTTGATCGTATAAAGCGTCAGAACGGGCTTCCCGTCGCCTTCGGTGAGTTTGCCCAAAAGCGCCGCGTCCGGCTTGCCGTCGGCCTCCAGGCCGTTGGCGCGTTCATAGGCCGCGATCACCTTCGCGACATTCTCACCCGCAAGACCGTCGATCACGCCCGGTGAGAAGCGCGAGCGGTCGAGCAGCACCTGAAGGCGGATCATGGCCGGGTCGATGGCCTTCCGGGAGTCCTGGGCGAAGGACTCTGCCTGTTCGACGGCGTCGGGGGAGAGTTCGCCCGCGAAGGCCGTTTGCGGCAGCAGGAGCAGGGCGGAGAGAGCGAGTGCAGGAAGAAGCGGCGTCATGGGACCTCACGGCGTTCAGCCGTGAACGGATCATGCCCGCAGGAGGTTCCACCTCCTCCCGTTCAGCAAAAGAGGATCGCCCGGCCGAGCCGGGCGAAGATCAAAGAAGATGAAAGAAGAACGGAGGATGACCGCGCCGTGCCTCAGGCGACCTTCACCCAGCCCCGCTGCTTCGATGAGGCGATCGCCGCCTCCACCACCTTCTGGATCTCATAGGCCTCGCGGAAGTCCGGCATGGACTGCTTCCCCTGCCCGATGGCGCGCAGGAATTCACCCATCTCGATGGTCTTGAGGTCGTTGAAGCCCAGCTGGTGGCCGCCGGCGATGCAGAACTCGCCGTAAGGGGGGTGCTGCGGGCCGGCCTCGATCCGCACATAGCCGGATGACTTCGCCTCGCCGCCCGCCTTGTAGAAGAGAAGCTCGTTCAGCCGCTCCTGGGTGAAGACGAGCGAGCCCTTCTCGCCGGTCAGCTCGAAACCCAGTTGCATCTTGCGGCCCGTGGCCACCCAATTGGCCTCGATGGTGCCGCCGCAGCCGCGCCCGAAACTGACGAGGATGCGCGCCACGTCGTCGACCAGCACTTGCCTGCGCTCCTGTGAGCCGCGCGCCACCGGGCGGCTCTTCACCACGGTGCGCACGTCGGCGCTCACCTCGGCAATCGGCCCCAGCAGGAAGCGCGCCATGCCGATGATGTGGGAGCCGAGATCGGCGATGACGCCAGGGCCCCCGACGGGGTCGATGCGCCAGCTATAGGGGCTCTCCGGGTCATGCATGTAGTCCTCGGCGTGGATGCCGCGGAAGCCGGTGATCTCGCCCAGTTCGCCCGCCGCCACCATGTCCCGCGCCAGCTTCAAGAGCGGGTTCTTGATGTAGTTGAAGCCGACTTGCGTGACGACACCCGCCTTTTCCGCCGCCTCGACCATCTCGAGGGAGGAGGCAAGCGACGGCGACAGCGGCTTCTCGCAATGCACGTGCTTTCCGGCGGCGATGGCCGCCAGCGCCATCTCCCTGTGCAGCGTGTTGGGCGTGGTGATCGAGACGACGTCGATGCGCCGATCGTTCACCAGCTCCCGCCAGTTGTCCGAGGCGCGCGCGAAGCCATACTGGTGCGCGGCCTTGGCGGCGAGGTCATGGTTCACATCCGCGATCATCTCGAGGCGCGGAACCGGAATGTCCGGGAAGGCAGCCAGGGCGGCGCGATAGGCGAAGGCATGCGCCTTGCCCATGAATCCCGTGCCGATGATGCCGATGCCGAGTTCCCTGGTCACGCCACGACCTCATAGCCCGCGGCCGTCATCACCCGCATCAGCTCCTTGTGGCCGATTTGCGCCATCTTCAAGGGCGGGGCCTTCCTCGGGTCCTGCTCGGCCTCGACCACGAACCAGCCCTCATAGCCATGGTGGCCAAGCTTCTTCACGATCGCCTCGAAATCGAGCGAGCCGTCGCCGGGCACCGTGAAGGCGCCCTTGATCACCGCGTCGAGGAAACTTTCCTTCGTACGGTCGAGGCCGTTGATCACCTCCATGCGCACGTCCTTGGTGTGCACATGCTTGATGCGGGCGTGATGATTGTCGATGGCGCGCAGCACGTCGCCGCCGGCGAAGGCGAGGTGGCCCGCATCGAAGAGGAGCGAGATCGTGGAGTTTGCCATGAACAGGTCGAGTTCCGGCTCCGTCTCCACCACCGCCGCCATGTGATGGTGGTAGACGAGCGGCATGCCCTGCGCCTCCACCCAGGCCGCGAAGTCAGACATCTTCGCCCCGTAGTCCTTCATCTCGGCCTCGGACAGCTTGGGCTTCGTCGCCAGCGGCCTGGACTGGTCACCCTGAATGGAACGTCCCACCTCGCCATAGACGATGCAGGGTGCGTCGACCGCCTTGAACAGGTCGATCATCGGCTGGATGCGCTGCTTGTTGGCCTCGATCGATTCGTCGACGATCGTGCCGGAGAACCATCCGCCGCACAGGGTCACGTCGGCCTTCTTCAGGATGGGAAGCATCTCCGCCGCGGATTCGGGGAAGCGGCGGCCCTTCTCCATGCCGGTGAAGCCCGCCGAGCGCGACTGCCGCAGGCATTCTTCCAGCGACACGTCATCGGAGAGGTCGGGAAGGTCGTCGTTCCACCAGGCGATGGGCGACATGCCCAGCTTTGCTTTCATATCGTCAGACTCCAATGCGTTGCTTCTTGCGGATCGTGTCGTGGTGCGCGCGGGCCTTGTTGACATCGGGCCGGTCGGACACTTCCGGCACGCCCACGTCCCAGTCGGCATCGCCCGGCACCCAGGCGAAGGCGTCGGTGACGATGGAGATCACGGTCGTGCGGTCCGTCGTCTTGGCCCAGTTCAATGCGGCTTCGAGGTCGGCGAGGCTCTCGCAATGGCGGGTGGCGGCACCCATGGATGCGGCGTGCTTCGCGAAATCCACCGCGAAGGGCTGCTTCACGCGACTGTCCTTGATGAGGTTGTTGAAGCTCGGCGTGCCCTTGAAGTTCTGCAGCCGGTTGATGACCGCGAAGCCGCCATTGTCGCAGACGATGACGATCATCTTGTGGCCCGTGAGCACCGTCGAATAGATGTCCGAGTTCATCATCAGGTAGGAGCCGTCGCCCACCATCACGATGGTTTCGCCATCGCCCTTCTTGGCCATGGCATGGCCCCAGCCGCCGGCGATCTCATAGCCCATGGCGGAGAAGCCGAATTCGAGGTCATAGGTGTTGGGGTTCTTGACGCGCCAGCCCTTGGCCGTCTCGCCGGGAAGACCGCCCGCCGCCGTCACCATCGTGTCGTTGGGGGCGGCCCACTGGTTCACCACGCCAACGACCTGCGCATAGGTCGGAACCGGCTCGTTGTTGGGTTTCTGGTGGCTGTCGAGCAACTCGTTCCAGCCCTTGAAGGCGGCCTTCCCGCGCGCCGTCCAGGACGGGTCGGCCGTCCAGCCGGCAAGGGCGGCTTCGAGTTCCGTCACCGTCTCCTTCGCATCGCCCGTCACCGCAAGGGCGCGGTGCTTCGTTGCGTCATGGCGCGCGGCATTGATGGAGACGAACTGCGCGTCATGGGAGAACACCGTCCAGGAACCGGTGGTGAAGTCCTGCAACCGCGTGCCGATGGCGATGATGACGTCCGCCGCCCCCGCCATCTCATTGGCGGAGGAGGAGCCGATCACCCCGATGGGCCCCACATGCGCCGGGTGGTCATGGGTCACCGTGCCCTTTCCGGCGATGGTCTCGGCCAGCGGAATGCCGTGCGCCAGCGCGAAATCGGCAACGTCCCTGTTGGCATCGGAATAGCGGACACCGCCGCCCGAGATGATGAGCGGCCGCTTCGCGTTCCTGATCAGCTCCACGGCCTGCGCCACGCGGTCCCGGTCCGGGCGCGGGCGCGGAATGGTGTGGACGGTCGGCGTGAAGAAGGCCTCCGGGTAATCGAAGGCGATTTCCTGCGTGTCCTGGGCCAGGCCGATGAAGGCAGGGCCGCAGTCGCCCGGGTCCAGCATGGTGGCCACGGCCTGCGGCAGGGAGGAGATGATCTGCTCCGGGTGCATGATGCGGTCCCAGTAGCGTGAGACCGCCTTGAAGGCATCGTTCACCGAGGTGGTGGGATTGTTGAAATGCTCCACCTGCTGCAGCACCGGGTCCGGCCGGCGGTTGGCGAAGATGTCGCCGGCGAGGATCAGGATGGGCAGCCGGTTGGCATGGGCGCAGCCCGCCGCCGTCACCATGTTGAGGGCGCCGGGCCCGATGGAGGACAGCGCCACCATGATCTGCCGCCGCCGCATCGCCTTGGCATAGGCCACCGCGGCGAGCGCCATGGACTGCTCGTTCTGGCCGCGCCAGGTGGGCAGCCTGTCCTGCACCGCTTCGAGCGCTTCGGAGAGGCAGGTGACGTTGCCATGCCCGAAGATGCCGAAGAGACCCGCGAAGAGCGGCTCCCGTCTCCCATCGATCATGGTGTACTGGTTGCACAGATAGCGCACGAGCGCCTGTGCCATGGTCAAGCGGACGGTCGGCATGGCAGTTACTCCCAATGGCCTGAAACTTGGAACATATCGTCTATTTTTTCAAGTGATGGAATGCAGCTTCCATCTTCTTTCCCGGTCGTGGCAGCCGGGCCTTCTGGTCGCGCGCGATCTCGGTGACGCTGGGAATCCGGGGCGATGCCCCCTCCGGTTGTAGCCGCGCCGCCGTGGCCGTCGCAAGGCACTGGATGAGGGACATGGGCGCGGCGAGCGAGCGTGAAAACGAATACTCCTCCTCCGGCACGGTGAACAGCACACGGGCATTCCGGGCCAGGGGCGAGAGCGGGCCATCGGTGATGGCGATCAACGGCGTCGCAACGGCGTCAGCGATTTCAGCAACGGCGACAACCTCTTTCGCATAGTGCCGGAAGGCGATGGCGACGAGCACGTCGCGCGGGCCCATGGTCTGGGCCATCTCGGGCGCGAGGCCCCCCGCCGGGTCGAGCAGCACGACGCGGCGGTGCAGCATGGTGAGCAGGTAGCGCAGCAGGATCGCCAGCGGCTCGGAGCGGAGCTGGCCGGCAATGAAGATGGTCTCGGCATGGGTGAGCAGCCGGGCGGCCTGGTCGAGGGCCTCCTCGCTCACCGCGTCCAGCAGGCCCTGGAGGGAGGCGATGTCGCGCACCACGAGGTCGCGGAGGAAGCCCTTGCTGCCCTGCCCGCCCTTGCGGGAGAGTTCCTCTTCCAGCGCGCTGATGCGCTCCCTGAAGCCCGGCGCCGCCGTGGCCAGCCGCGTCTGGAACACCCCCTGCAATTCCTTGAAGCCGGAATAGCCAAGGCCCTGGGCGAAGCGCACGAGGCTCGACGGGTGGACGCCGCATTTCTCGGCCACGGCGTTGATCGACTCGAGCGCGATGACATTGGGATTCTGGGTGAAAAACCGTGCGATCTGCTGCGAACCGGGCGACAGCGTGGCATAGTCGCGGGTGATGAGGTTCACCACGCCCTCGTAATTGCGGGGCACTGCGGGTTTCGGCTTCGGCATGCGCCACGATTAAAGCGCTGCCCCAGGCTTGACAAGAAAAATTCGTTGCCCCAATCAGATTACCGCAACAGATGTTGCGAGGGGTGGTCATGTACGAGAATTACGGCCTGCTGATCGGCGGCGAATGGCGAAGGCACGGCGGCGCGGGCGCCATCGACGTGACGGACCCGGCCACGGGCGAGGTGATCGGCGCCGCGCCCGCCGCCTCCGCCGCGGATGTCGAGGAGGCAATCGCGGCGGCGGAACAGGGCCTGAAGACCTGGCGCGCCACGCAAGGCTGGGCGCGCGCCGACATGCTGCACGCCGTGGCCAGCATCATGGCCTCCCGCACCGAGGAGGCCGCCCGCCGCATCACGCTCGAAACCGGCAAGCCCATCGCCCAGTCCCGGCGCGAATGGGCCCTCTCGACCGACCAGTTCCGCTGGCATGCGGAGGAGGCCCGCCGCATCTACGGCCGCATCGTCGAAAGCCGCGCCCCCGGCGGCCGCGTCGAGATCGCGCATGAGCCCGTGGGCATCGCGGCGGCCTTCACGGCATGGAACTTCCCGGCCTTCCTGATCGCCCGCAAGGTGGCCCCTGCACTTGCCGCCGGCTGCGCCATCATCGTGCGCCCCTCGCGCGAGGTGCCGGGCACGGCCATGCTGCTGATCGACTGCGTGAAGCAGGCGGGCATTCCGGCGGGCGTCGTCAACCTCGTCATCGGCCCCACCTCCACCACCTATGACCCGATCATGTCCTCGCCGAAGGTGCGCAAGATCTCGCTCACGGGCTCCACCGCCATCGGCCAGCAGATGATCCGCGATTCCGCCGCGACCCTGAAACGCGTGTCGATGGAACTCGGCGGCAACGCACCGGTCCTCGTCTTCGAGGATGCGCAGCTGGACCAGGTGCTGGACCTCTCGGTTCCCGTGAAATTCGCCAATGCGGGCCAGGTCTGCGTCACGGCGGATCGCTTCTACGTGCATGAGCGGCTGGTGAAGCCCTTCGTCGAGGGGTTCACCGCACGGGCGAAGGCGCTGAAGCTTGGCCACGGGCTGGACGAGGCGAGCCAGATGGGCCCGCTCATCAACCAGCGCCGCGTCGATGCCATGGAAAGGATCGTGGCCGACGCCACGGCGCGCGGCGGCCGGATCGAGACCGGCGGCGCGCGCCCGCAAGGCCAGAACAAGGGCTTCTTCTTCGCGCCGACCGTGATCACCGGCCTCCCCGACGACGCAGTTGCGATGGCGGAGGAAAATTTCGGGCCCATCGCCGCCATCACTGCCTTCGCCACTGCCGAGGAGGCCTATGAACGCGCCAATTCCAGCGAGCACGGCCTCGCGGCCTATGTCTTCACCCGCGACCCCACCCGCATGCGCGAGGCGGCGTCCCGGCTCGAAGCCGGCATGGTGGGGGTCAATTCCTATGCGCTGGCCGCGGCGGAAGCCCCCTTCGGCGGCATCAAGGCCAGCGGCATGGGCCGCGAGGGCGGGTCAGAAGGCATATTGGACTACATGAACGTGAAGCTCACGCAGGTGGTGGTCTGAGACGTCCTTCTCCCGTTGCGCCAGCAATGGGAGAAGGCCAGAAAACGAGAAGGGAAACGAAGATGCCGCTGAACAACATCCGCCGCCTGTGGGCAGAGGGGAGGCCGGTGCTGAACGCGTGGCTCTCCATCGGCAATGGCTTCACCGCCGAGATCGTCTCCCAGCAGGGCTATGACGCGGTGACGGTCGACCAGCAGCACGGCTTCCTCGGCTATGACGCGCTCGCCCCCATGCTGCAGGCGATGAAGGCCTCACCGGTGACGCCGATGGTGCGGGTGCCGTGGCTGGCGGCGGGCGACATCATGAAGGCGCTGGACGCGGGCGCGCTGGGCATCATCTGTCCGATGGTCAACACGCGCGAGGAGGCCGAATTCCTCGTCTCCTGCATGCGCTACCCGCCCCACGGCCAGCGCAGCATGGGGCCGACGCGCGCGGTCTTCGCGCATGGGGCCGACTACGGCAAATGGGCCGACCAGGACGTGTTGGCACTCGCCATGATCGAAACGGCGGACGGCATGAAGAACCTGAAGGACATCGTGGCGACCCCCGGCCTCGACGGCGTCTACATCGGTCCCGCCGACCTGACACTGGGCCTGACGGGGCGCAAATACCCCACGGGCTTCGACCGGGAGGAGCCGGAGATGGTGGACGCTATCAAGGAAATCCTCGCCCGCGCCCATGAGGCCGGGATCAGGGCGTGCCTGCATTGCGGCTCCTCTGCCTACGCCGCGAAGGCCATCGGCTGGGGCTTCGACATGGTGACGCTGCTGAACGACGTGCGGCTTCTCGCCGGGGCGGCGAAGGCCAGCGTGGAGGAGGCCCGCAAGCTGATCGGCGAACGGGTGGCGGCCGCGCCCGCGCCGAAGAACCAGGGCTACTGACATGGCCCACATCCTCATCGCCGGCAAGCTGCACCCCGCGGGCCTCGAAAGGCTGAAGCAGGCCAAGGACGTCACCTTCACGCTGGTCGAGGAGGTGTCGGTCGAGTCCTACCTGCCGCATATGGCGGAGGCCGATGCGGTGGTGCTGCGGACCCAGCCGATGACGGCGGAGGTGATCGCCGCCGCGCCGAAGCTCAAGATCGTGTCACGCCATGGCGTGGGCTATGACGCGGTGGACGTCAAGGCGCTGAACGCGCGGAAGATCCCGTTGGCCGTCGTCGGCGACGTGAACTCCCGCGCGGTGGCCGAGCACACGCTGATGCTGATGCTGGCCGTGGCGCGCAGGGCCGCCCAGCACGACGCGGCGGCGCGCCGTGGGGCGTGGAACGTGCGCAACCGTTTCGAGACGGTGGAACTGGACGGCAAGCTGCTGCTGCTGGTGGGCTTCGGCCGCATTGGCAAGCGCGTGGCGCAGCTGGCGGATGCCTTCGGCATGGCGGTGATGGCCTATGACCCCTTCGTGAAGCCGGAGGTGCTGGCCAAGCACGGCGTCAGGCCCGCGGCCGACCTGGTGAAGGCGCTGGGCCAGGCCGACTACGTGTCACTCCACATGCCCGGCTCGACGGCGGGCGCCGTGATCTGGGAGGAGGAAATCGCCGCCATGAAGCCCTCCGCCATCCTGATCAACGCCGCGCGCGGCGGGCTGGTGGACGAACTGGCCCTCGACCGCGCCCTGCGCGAGGGCCGTCTCGCCGGCGCAGGCCTTGACGTGCTGAAGGTGGAACCCCCCGCCCCGGACCACCCGCTGCTCACCAATGAGCGGGTCCTCATCAGCCCGCATTCGGCGGGCCTCACGGCGGAATGCGCGGCGCGCATGGCGGTCGCCTCCGTCCAGAACGTGCTGGACCATTTCGCGGGCCGGCTGGACCCGGCCCTCGTGGTGAACGCGGCGGCGGTGGGCTACGGCGCGTAGTTTCCCCCGTCCCACCGGCGCAATCGCTGGAAATAGGCCGCTGGATCGCGTAACTACGCCACCCCGAAAGCTTGATGGAGTGACGGTGGATGTCGGACGCAGGGATGGTGATCGTCGGGGGCGGCATGGCGGGGGCGCGGGCCATCGTCAGCCTGCGGGCCAACGGGTTCCAGGGCCCCATCACCCTGATCGGCGAGGAGACACTGCTGCCCTATGACCGGCCGCCGCTCTCCAAGGCCATGCTGACGGAGGAGCAGGAACCCACGCCCGTCTACCTCCTCGACGAGAGCATGATCGCCTCCCTCAAGGCCGTGTTCATGCGCGGCGCGCGCGCCGCCGCCATCGACCGCAAGGCCAGGGCCGTGGTGCTGGAGGACGGCCGGGCGGTGTCCTATGACAAGCTGCTGATCGCCACCGGGGCCAAACCGCGCCGCCTCACCATCGAGGGGGGCGAGCTTGCCTATACGCTGCGCGATTTCGCCGACGGCGACCACCTGAGGAGCCGGCTGCGGCAGAGCGGATCGGCCGCCATCGTGGGCGGCGGCTTCATCGGCCTCGAGGTGGCGGCGAGCGCCCGCAAGCTCGGCTGCGCGGTGACGCTCGTCGAGGCGCAGCCGCGAATCCTGATGCGCGGCGTGCCGGAGGAGATCGCGAAGGTCGTCCATGCGCGGCATGTCGCGGCGGGCGTCACCATGGCGGTGGGCACGGCCCTCAAGGCGGTCGAGACCGACGGCGTGCTGCTGGCAGACGGGCGCAAGGTCAAGGCGGACATCGTGATCGCGGGCATCGGCGCCGCGCCCGAGGTGGCGCTGGCGCAGTCGGCGGGTCTCGCCGTCGACAACGGCATCACCTGCGACGAGACGCTGCGGACCAGCGACCCGGACATCTATGCGGCGGGCGACTGCTGCTCCTTCCCGCACGGGCTGTTCGGCGGCAAGCGCATGCGCCTCGAGGCCTGGCGCAACGCCACCGACCAGGCGAATGTGGCGACTGCGAACATGCTGGGCGGATCGAAGCCCTATCTGGCGGTGCCATGGTTCTGGTCCGACCAGTATGACCTCTCGCTCCAGATCGCGGGGAGCCCCGCGGATGGCGTGAGCACCGTGCGGCGGCAGATCGCTGAACAGGCCTTCGTCATCTTCCACATGGACGGCACTGGCCGGCTCGTCGGCGCCTCCGGCATCGGCACCGGCAACACCATCGCGCGTGACGTGAAGCTGGCCGAGATGCTGATCGCCCGGCAGGCGGCCCCCGCGGCGGAGGCCCTTGCCGATCCCGCCGTGCAGCTCAAGGCGCTGCTCAAGGGCTGATCCAACCTCTCTTTTCTTTCAGGAAAGTGCGTCCCGATGAATTTCGCATCCGACAACGTCTATGGCGTCCACCCCCGCATCCTGGCCGCGCTGGCCAGCGCCAATGAGGGCACCGCCCCCTCCTATGGCGGCGACGGCTACACGAAGCAGGCGGAGGAGAAACTGAAGGAGGTGTTCGGCTGCGATCTCCGCGCCTTCCTCGTCACCTCCGGCACTGCCGCCAATGGCCTGGCGCTCTCCGCCATCACGCCGGGCTATGGCGCGATCATCTGCCATGCGGAGGCGCATATCGCGGTCGACGAGTGCAATTCGCCGGAGCTGTTCACCGGCGGCGCCAAGATCCTGGGGCTTCATGGCCCGGGCGGCAAGATCACGCCCGCGCTGGTGGAGAAGACGCTCAAGGGCTTCATCCGCGGCGAGCATGACCCGAAGCCCAGGGGCGTGTCGCTCACCAACGCGACCGAGCTCGGCACGGTCTATTCGCCCGCCGAAGTGAAGGCCTTCTCGGAGCTGATCCGGCCGCGCGGCATGAAGCTGCACATGGACGGCGCGCGCTTCGCCAATGCGCTGGCGGGGCAGGGCTGCGGCCCTGCGGAGCTGACCTGGAAATCGGGCGTGGACGTCATGTCCTTCGGCGCGACCAAGAACGGCGCGATGTTCCTCGAGGCGGTGATCTTCTTCGACCTGGGCCTGGCGGAGGATTTCGCTTACCGCCGCATGCGCTCCGGCCAGCTTATGTCCAAGAGCCGCTATCTGGGCGCCCAGATGCTGGCCTATCTCGAGGACGGCCTGTGGCTGGAAAATGCCCGGCGCGCCAACGCGCTGGCGCAGAAGCTGGCGGCGGGCCTGACGCAGGCGGGCGTGGTGCGCATTCCCAATCCCGTGCAGGCGAATGAGGTCTTCGCCGTGATGCCGCGCGGCCTTCATGACCGGCTGCTGGGGGCGGGCGCCAATTTCTATGAATGGATGCCCGACAGCCTGGGCGATTCGATCCGGCCGGATGAGGTGTTCGCCCGCTTCGTCCTCTCCTTCGCCACGCCGGAGGAAGACGTGGACGCCTTTGTGAGGCTGGCCGCGAAGGGCTAGATTTGGCGCAAACGAAAAAGGCGCCCCCGGCGGGAGCGCCCCTCGTTTCAGTTCCTTCAGCCGTGGATCAGGCGGCCTTCCGGGCTTCGATGGCCTTCGGAGCCAGCACGCCGTTCACCGGGATGACCCGCGGCTTCAAGGCTTCCGGCACTTCGCGCTTCAGCGAGATGTGAAGCAGGCCGTTTTCCATGCCAGCACCCTGGACCTGGACATGGTCGGCAAGCTGGAAGCGGCGCTCGAAGGCGCGCGAGGCGATGCCCTGGTGCAGGAACTCGCTCTTGGTTTCGGCCTTCTCGGCCTTCTTGCCGGACACCGTCAGCGCGTTGCCTTTCGCCTCGATGGTGATGTCCTCGGGCGCGAAACCGGCGACCGCCATGGTGATGCGGTACTCATCCTCGGCAAGGCGCTCGATGTTGTAGGGCGGATAGCTCGGCGCCTCGAAGGACGAGGCCTCGTCGAGCATGCGGGCCAGACGGTCGAAACCGACGGTCGAACGATAGAGGGGGGTGAGATCGAACATGGTCACATTCTCCTTGAGCAATGTCACGTTGTGTGCCCGCCGCGATCCGGCCGGGCCGTTGGTCTTCATTGCGGACCCGGAAGTGGCGTCCGCGAGGAGAGAGATAGGTGCAGGCCGCAGCCTTTCAAGCCCCCACCCCGGCCCCAGGTGAACGGCAGATGAACGTGCGGTTCGGCTTCGGTTCAACAGCGGGCCGCTATGGTCCGCCTCACGATGGCCGATTGCGAAGGCCATGACCGACAAACCAAGGAGTACCCCCGATGATTGCCAAGTCCCTGATCGCCGCCCTCGCGCTCGCCGCCGGCCTGGCCACGGCCCTACCCGCCACGCAAGCCCGGGCGGACGTGGACGTCGACGTGGCGATCGGCGTCGGCGGCTACTACCCCCCGGCCTATGACGCCTATGACGATTACGGCTACGGCCACCGCCGCGGCTACGGCGAGCGGTACCGCCACTATGAGCCCTATTACGAGGACGAGGTCATCGTCTACATCAGCTGCGGCGATGGCCGGCGCATCCTGCGCCGGGAGGGCTTCCGTGACGTGAAGGCGAACAACTGCCGGGGCCCGAACTATCGCTACACCGCCTGGAGGCGGGGCAAGCAGTTCGACATCCGCATGTCGACGGCGGGTGAGATCACCCGCATCCGACGGGTGCACTGAGCAAGCGCCGGCATGCCGCAGAATCGCCTTGAAGCCGTCCGACAGAGAGGGCCTAAAGGCGCGCGGCGGCGTGCCGGAACTCACCGAGGCCATTGCAGGTTCAATGGTGATCTGTTTGACTCCGTCCCGAGTCGACGGCCTTTTTCAGCCTGAGAAGGACACTGCCATGTTTGTTCGCGGTATCACCTTGTCGCTCGCCGCCCTGCTGGCCGCCGGGATGCTGGCGGAAAGCGCCGCAGCCGACCATCGCCCGCGCCGCATCATCGTCGAAGACGACTATTATCCCGGCCCCGCCTTCATCCGCGGGGTGCCGGGCCTGCGCATCTTTTTCGGCGATTATGCGCTGACGGAGGAGGAGTTCGACGAACTCTACGGCAACGGCAACCGCCGTTACGACCGCCGCCTCGAGGAGCCCGAGGAGCGGGTGAAACAAAAGCGCAAGGCGGCGAAGCAGCAGCAGGAAAAGCAGGACAAGAAGAAGACCGCCGCGAAACCGGCGAAACCCGCCGGCCAGGACAAGTCCGCCTCGGCCAAGCAGGCGGACCAGAAGAAGACGTCCGCCGCCTCCGGCATGAGCTGCGAGAAGGCGACGTCCGTGGTCAGCGGCTACGGCTTTTCCAGCGTGACGCCGTCGAGCTGTTCCGGCAAGGTCTATGCCTTCAACGCCACGCGTGACGGCAAGTCCTTCGCCATCAAGCTCGATTCCGGCAGCGGCGAACTGACGGAAGTGAAGAAGCTGCCCTGAGGGCGGCGCGCGGGCCACGGGCGGCCAGCAGGAATACGCGTCTTCCGCTTCGCGGATGATTCCACCGGCCCGCGGGATGCGCTATGCTGCGCGTGATCGCGCGCCATGAAGCTTCACCCCTCCCCTGAAAATCCCCTGCCGCCCGGGGCGGAATGCCTCGAACTGATCACGGCCGACAAGGTCCGGCTCAGGGCCATGCGCGCCGTCCCGGAGGGGGCTCGGGGCACGGTGGTCATCCTCGGCGGGCGGGGCGACTACATCGAGCGCTATTTCGAGACGGCGCGTGACCTGCTGGCGCGGGGCTTCGCCGTGGCGACCGTCGACCTCAGGGGCCAGGGCGGCTCACAGCGGGTGACCCCGAATTCGCTTCGCGACCAGCCGAAGTCCTTCTCCGAATTCGACGAGGACCTGCGCACGCTGGTCGATGGGGTGGTCCTTCCCACCTGCCCGGCCCCTCATTATGCGCTTGGCCACTCCACGGGCGGCCATGTGCTGCTGCGCGTGATGCGGGAGCGGGACTGGTTCCGCAAGGCGGTTCTGGTCTCGCCGCTGATCGAAATACTCTATGGGCCGTGGCCCCGGCCGCTGGTGTCCCTCCTGGTGAACGGCGCCCGGCTGGCGGGACAGGGCAGCCTGTTCCTGCCGGGGGTGCGCAAGCGCCCGATGGGGCGGGCCGATTTCGACGGCAATCCCCTCACCTCCGACCGCCGCCGCTGGAACCGGGACAGCGCCACGCTGGACATCGCGCCCGAACTGGGCCTCGGCGGGCCCACCTTCGCCTGGCTTCATGCCGCGCGCCGCTCGCTCCGCGAGACCGGCCGCATGGGCAAGCCGCGCGGGCGGGTGCTGATCGTGGCGGCGGGTGCTGACAGGGTGGTCGGCAATGAGGGCATCCGGCGGCTGGCCAGGCGGGTGCCGGGCATTGCCCTCACCTTCATCCCCGATGCGCGCCATGAGATCCTGAGCGAGCGGGACGAGATCCGGCAGCAGTTCCTGGCCGCCTTCGACAGCTTCATCACGGCCGAAACGGCGGGCCTCAGCGGCGGAGCTGCTCGAAGGCCAGGTTGATGTGCACCAGCATGGCCCGCATGTATTCCTTGATCTCCTCCGGCAGTTCATAGGAGGCGATCCGGTCCGGGTGATAGAGACGCGCCATCCTGTGGTAGGCCTGCTTGATCTCCTCCGGACCCGCGTTCGGGCCCAGCTTGAGGATGGCGTGGGGATTGACCGTGGCGAGGTTCGCCGACCGGCCATCGAGGTCCAGCTGCTCGGGCTTCGGCACCTCCATGGAGCGGACCGACCGGATGGCCGGCTTGGCGATGAATTGCTGCTCGCCCCCCAGGGTGACCACGTCGAGGAAGGCGTCGCCGTTGTTGAGGGCGTCGCCCAGCCGGTTTGAAAGCGGCATGCGGAGCGAGGCGGTCACCACCGTGCCGTCCAGCAGCGTGATCGCCACCGTCGTTCGATTGACCCTGTCCCTGGACTGATACATGCGAGAACCCCACCCTGTGGTTGCATAACCATTCGGCCGTAAAGCAACCGTTAAATTGCCTTTCGATGCTGCACGTGCTAAGCGCGCCCCCAATTCCACGCATTCCCATGAATAAAGAAAGTCTGTGCGCCTCATGAACTTGCGCAACATCGCCATCATTGCCCACGTCGACCACGGCAAGACCACGCTGATCGACCGGCTGCTTTCCCAGTCGGGCTCGTTCCGCGAGAACCAGAAGGTCGCCGAGCGCGCCATGGACTCGAACGACCTCGAGCGGGAACGCGGCATCACCATCCTGGCCAAGGTGACCTCGCTCAGCTGGAAGGACACCCGCATCAACATCGTCGACACGCCCGGCCACGCCGATTTCGGCGGCGAGGTTGAGCGCATCCTGAACATGGTGGACGGTGCCGTGCTCCTCGTCGACGCCGCCGAGGGCCCCATGCCGCAGACCAAGTTCGTGCTGCAGAAGGCGCTCAAGATCGGCCTCCGGCCCATCGTCTGCATCAACAAGATCGACCGCCCGGACGAGCGCCACAACGAGGTGGTGAACGAGGTGTTCGACCTTTTCGCCAATCTCGACGCCAATGAGGAGCAGCTCGACTTCCCCATCATCTACGGCTCCGCCAAGCAGGGCTGGATGGCGGACAGCCCGACCGGCTCGCAGGAGAACATGGCGCCGCTGTTCGACCTGATCGTCAGGCACTTCCATTCACCCGTGGTGGAGGAAGGCCCGTTCCGCATGCTGGTGACGACGATCGAGTCCAACCCCTTCCTGGGCCGCGTGCTCACCGGCCGCGTGACCTCCGGCACCATCAAGGCGAACCAGGCGGTCAAGGCGCTGTCGCGCGACGGCAAGGTGGCCGAGCAGGGCCGCATCTCCAAGGTGCTGGCCTTCCGCGGCCTCGAGCGCGTGCCGGTGGACGAGGCGGAAGCCGGCGACATCATCGCCATCTCGGGCCTCACCACGGCAACCGTCGCCGACACGATCTGCGACCCGTCGGTGACTGAGCCCATCTTCGCCCAGCCGATCGACCCGCCCACCCTCACCATGACCTTCCGCATCAATGACGGCCCGCTGGCCGGCAAGGAAGGCGACAAGGTGCAGTCCCGCGTGATCCGCGAGCGCCTGCTGCGCGAGGCGGAAGGCAACGTGGCCCTCAAGGTCACGCCGTCCGAGAACGAGACCGACGCCTTCGAGGTGGCGGGCCGCGGCGAGTTGCAGCTCGGCATCCTGATCGAGACGATGCGCCGCGAGGGCTTCGAGCTCACCGTGGGCCGCCCGCGCGTGGTGTTCAAGACGGACGAGGCGACGGGCGAGAAGCTGGAGCCGGTCGAGGAAGTCATCATCGACGTCGACGAGGCCTATACGGGTGCCGTCGTGCAGAAGCTCTCGGAGCGCAAGGGCGAGCTGAAGGACATGCGCCCCTCCGGCGTCGGCCGCCAGAGGATCGTGTTCCACGCGCCCACGCGCGGCCTCATCGGCTACCAGTCGGAGCTCCTCTCCGACACGCGCGGCACGGCCATCTTCAACCGCCTGTTCCACGGCTATGCCCCGTATTTCGGCGAGATCCCCGGCCGCCACACGGGCGCCCTGATCTCCAACAGCGACGGCGAGGCCGTGGCCTATGCGATCTTCAACCTGCAGGACCGCGGGCCCATGTTCATCGAGCATGGCACCAAGGTCTACCCCGGCATGATCGTGGGCGAGCACACGCGCGGCAATGACCTGGAGCTCAACGTCATCAAGGGCAAGAAGCTCTCCAACGTGCGCGCCTCCGGCAAGGACGAGGCGCTGATCCTGACGCCGCCGATCAAGATGTCGCTCGAGAAGGCGCTGGCTTACGTCGGCGAGGACGAACTCGTCGAGGTGACGCCGAAGTCGATCCGCCTCAGGAAGGCGATCCTCGACCCGCATGAGCGCAAGAGGGTCTCGCGCGCCAAGGAGAGCGACAGCGCGGCATAATGCCCGTTACGGGAGCTGGATACGGGGGCAGACGGAAGAAGCATGGCCAAGCCTGCCGTCCCGTGGCAGGAGAGGCCGACGGCAAAAGGTAAAGAACAAGGACTTAAATCATGCGCATCGACGCGATTTCGATCGGCAAGAATCCCCCCAAGGAAGTGAATGTGATCGTGGAGGTGCCGGTCGGCGGCGAGCCGATCAAGTATGAGATGGACAAGGCCGCGGGCACGCTCGTCGTCGACCGCTTCCTCTACACCTCCATGCGCTATCCCGGGAACTACGGCTTCATTCCGCACACGCTGTCAGACGACGGCGACCCGATCGACGTGCTGATCGCCAACCAGCGCGGCATCATCCCCGGCGCGCTCGTCGCGGTGAAGCCCGTGGGCGTGCTGAAAATGCAGGACGAGGCGGGCCATGACGAGAAGATCGTCGCGGTGCCCACCGCGAAGCTGACCCGCCGCTATGAGAACGTGCATGAATACACCGACCTGCCGGAGATCACCCGCCAGCAGATCGAGCACTTCTTCGAGCACTACAAGGACCTCGAGCCCGGCAAATGGGTGAAGGTCGTCGGCTGGGGAAATGCGGCGGAAGCCGAGAGGATGATCCTCGAATCGATCGAGCGGGCCAAGAAGGCGAAGGCCTGAGGCGCACGCCGTCATCTTTCAAGTTCATCATGCCCGGGCAAAGTCCCGGGCATTTTTGTTTGCCTGCATCAGATGAGGCCGTCCCTCACATCTCCGGCTGCTGGATGCCTTTCGCCGCGCAGGCGGCCTTGACCGTGTTGTAGAGCAGGCAGGCGATGGTCATGGGCCCGACGCCGCCGGGCACAGGGGTGATGGCGCCCGCCACCTTCTCGCAGGAGGCATAGTCGCAGTCGCCGACGAGCTTGCCCTTGCCGTCACGCTCGATGCGGTTGATGCCGACGTCGATCACGGTCGCACCCGGCTTCAGCCAGTCGCCCTTGACCATTTCGGGCCGGCCCACGGCGGCGATGACGAGATCGGCGCGGCGGACCACGGCGGGAAGGTCCTTCGTCTTCGAATGCGCGACGGTGACGGTGCAGTTCTCCGCCAGCAGCAGCTGCGCCACCGGCTTGCCGACGATGTTGGAGCGGCCGATCACCACGGCTTCGAGACCGTCCAGCGAGCCCAGCACGTCCTTGGCCAGCATGACGGACCCCACGGGCGTGCAGGGAACGAGCGAATCCTGCCCGGTCGAGAGCTTGCCGACATTCACCACGTGGAAGCCGTCCACATCCTTGGCGGGGGAGATCGCGGAGAGCACCTTGGTCGAATCGATGTGCCGGGGCAGCGGCAGCTGGACGAGGATGCCGTGCACGTTCGGGTCGTTGTTGAGCTGCTCCACCATGGCGAGCAGGTCCTTCTCGGAGGTCTCGGCGGGGAGCTTGTGTTCCCAGGAATTCATGCCGACCTCGACCGTCTGCTTCGCCTTGTTGGCGACATAGACCTTGGACGCCGGATCCTCACCCACCAGCACGACCGCGAGGCCGGGGGTCAACCCATGTTGCGACTTGAGCGTACCCACGGCCTTGGCGATCCGCCCGCGCAGGCCCTCGGCAAACGCCTTGCCGTCAATGATTTTCGCCATATTCAATTTTCCTTCCCTGCATTCACTTTGGCGGCAATCAATGCCTCAAGTTCGGGCGGATTTCCAGCCACCAAGAAAGTCTTGTTCCGGTCGGTTTCGCCCGAGACCAGCGTGAAGACCGATTTGGGGAGGCGGAACGCCCGGGACAGCGTCTCGATAACCGCCCTGTTCGCCCGGCCCTTGTCCGGCACCGCCGTGACCCTCACGGCGAGCGACACGGCACCGTCCGCGGCGGTGTGAAGACCCGCCACCTCGTCCCGCGCCGAGCGGGGCGTAACCCGGACCGCGAGAAGCAGGCCGCCCTTGCCGGGGCGGAACGGCGGCGTCACGCCCAGCCGAGATTGATGAAGATTCGGGTCACCAGCATGCCGAAGAACTGCATGGCGATGAGCAGGATGATGGAGGAGATGTCGATGCCGCCCAGATCGGGCAGGAAGCGGCGGATGGGCCGGAGCAGCGGCTCCGTCAGCTTTTCGAGGGCCTGGCCGATCTGCCGCACATAGGGGTTGGAGCGGTTGACGACGTTGAAGGCCACGAGCCAGCTCAGGATGACCGATGCGAGGATGATCCAGAAATAGATGTTGATGACGGTGAGGATCAGCCACAGGAACGGATTCATCGACATCATGGAACATCGGCCCTTCGGTTTCGGTCTGTGCAGATGTAGGCGCGTGAAGCCGCGCAAGCAAGCTTGACGCTTGGCGCGGCAGGGACTAGAAGCCTTTTCGCCTGTGGACACCACCTGTGAAAAGGGGGCGGTAGCTCAGTTGGGAGAGCGCGGCGTTCGCAATGCCGAGGTCAGGGGTTCGATCCCCCTTCGCTCCACCAGGTAACGCTCATTTCTTGACATTTTTGATTCGAACCGCAATCGTCAGTCTCTACCGGCGAGGGAACTTTCATGGACCGCCGCGCGTTCGGGGGTCGTGAGGGTGATCTTTACCACGCGTCCGGCCTTGGGCGGTGCTTGAAGCTGCTCCTCGGAAGGCCGGTGTGAGCCGGACATCGTCACAACCCTGAAGGACGCGACATGGCGGCAGTGGAGTTCTTGAATGTCCGGAAGTCCTTCGGCTCCACCCCCATCATCAAGGGCGTCTCCTTCCAGATCGCCGACGGCGAGTTCGTGATTCTCGTCGGCCCCTCCGGCTGCGGGAAGACGACGCTGCTCCGCATGCTGGCGGGCCTCGAGAACATCACCGCCGGGGACATCCGCATCGGCGGCAAGGTCGTGAACCGCATGCCGCCGAAGGAGCGGGACATCGCCATGGTGTTCCAGAACTATGCGCTCTACCCGCACATGACGGTGGCCGAGAACATGGGCTTCTCGCTGCTGATGAAGGGCGTGCCCCGCGCCGAGATCGCCGAGCGGGTGAAGCCCGCCGCGGACATACTGGGTCTTTCCCGGCTGCTCGACCGCTATCCGCGGCAGTTGTCCGGCGGGCAGCGGCAGCGCGTGGCGATGGGCCGCGCCATCGTCCGCAATCCGCAGGTCTTCCTGTTCGACGAGCCGCTCTCCAACCTCGATGCCAAGCTTCGCGTGCAGATGCGCGCCGAGATAAAGGAACTGCATCAGCGCCTCAGGACGACGACGGTCTACGTCACGCATGACCAGATCGAGGCGATGACCATGGCGGACCGGATCGTGGTCATGCATGACGGCATCGTCGAGCAGATCGGCAAGCCGCTGGAACTCTACGACCGGCCGGCCAACCTCTTCGTCGCGGGCTTCATCGGCTCGCCCGCCATGAACATGCTGGAGGGCGTGATCGCCCCCGGGGCCCGCAGCGTGCTGAAGATGGCCGACGGCACGGAACTGCCCCTGCCCGCCGGCCACGCCGCCCCGGAGGGACGGACGGTGATCTGCGGCGTCCGGCCCGAGCAGGTGCGCCTCGACCCCGCCGGCCTTGCGGCGCGGGTCATCGTCACCGAACCCACCGGATCCGAGACGCAGGTCGTCGCACGGCTCGGGGGCCAGGAGGTGACGTTCGTCTTCCACCAGCGACTGGACGCCGCGGCGGGAGACGATCTCCGCATCGCCATCGATCCCGCCAACATCCATCTTTTCGACCGGGAGACGGGCCAGCGATACAACTGAGGCACGGCACTCGCCGCTGCCGCATCGGGACGGCAGCGCAGTCAACACATGATCCCGAGACACGAGGAGGACCCAGGATGACGATGAACAGACGTGATCTTCTCATGGCTTCGGCGGGGCTCATGGCGGGCGCCGCAGGCCTCGGCCTAGTGAACGGCCGGCCGGCCTTCGCGCAGGAGCCGAGCTACACGCCGGAGCCCGGGGCCAGCCTGCGCCTGCTGCGCTGGACGCCCTTCGTCAAGGGCGACGAGGATGCCTGGCTCGCCAACACCAAGAAATTCACCGAAGCGACCGGCGTCGAGGTGCGCATCGACAAGGAGAGCTGGGAGGACATCCGCCCCAAGGCCGCGGTCGCCGCCAACGTGGGCTCGGGGCCGGACCTCATGCTCGTGTGGTTTGACGACCCGCACCAGTATCCCGACAAGCTGCTCGACATGACCGACCTCGGCACCTATCTCGATGCCAAATATGGCGGCTACTACGACGGCCTGAAGGGCTATGCGATGCGCGACGGCAAGTTCATCGCGCTGCCCGTGGCGGCCATCGGCAACGCCGTGTGCTACCGCCAGAGCCATGTGGAGGCGGCGGGCTTCAAGGAATTCCCGAAGGACACGGCAGGCTTCCTCGAACTCTGCAAGGCGATGAAGGCCAAGGGCACGCCCGCGGGCTTCGCCCATGGCAAGGCGGTGGGCGACGGCAACAACTACGTCCACTGGCTGCTTTGGAGCCATGGCGGCAAGATGGTGGACGAATCCGGCAAGGTGACCATCAACAGCCCCGAAACGATCGCCGCCATCAACTACGCCAAGTCGCTCTACGAGACCTTCATCCCGGGCACCGAGGGCTGGCTCGACATCAACAACAACCGCGCCTTCCTGGCGGGCCAGATCTCGCTCACCGCGAACGGCGTCTCGCTCTATTACGCCGCCAAGAAGGAGGAGGCGACCAAGGAGCTGGCGGCAGACCTGAGGGCCGTGAACTTCCCCGTGGGTCCCGTGGGGCAGAGCGTCGAGTTGCACCAGACCACGCAGGCCATCGTCTTCAACCACACCCAATATCCGAACGCCGCCAAGGCCTATCTGAAGTTCATGATGGAGGCCGACCAGATGAATGCCTGGCTCCTCGGCTCCAGCGCCTATTGCTGCCAGCCACTGAAGGCCTTCGCATCGAACCCGGTGTGGACGGCCGACCCCATCCACGCGGCCTACGCCCGCGCCTCCGAAACCCTGCGGCCCAACGGCTATGCGGGCCCGCTCGGCTATGCCTCCGCCGCCGTGATGGCGGACTATGTGCTGGTCGACATGTTCGCCTCCGCGGTGACGGGTGCGGCCACGCCGGAAGAGGCTGCAGCCCAGGCGGAGAAGCGCGCCAACCGCTATTACCGCGTCTGACGATCACGCAACGCCGGGGCCGCCATCAACCGCGGTCCCGTTCAAACCGCAGGATGAGGATAGCAGAGTGAGGTCCGCAACGGAGATGCCGGAGGAAAGATCAGGCGGGTTCCTGTCCTGGCTGGACAACAGCCGGTGGGCGATGGGCTTGCTCTTCATGCTGCCGGCGGCGGTGTTCCTGATCGGCTTTCTCGCCTATCCGCTGGGGCTTGGCGTGTGGCTGGGCTTCACGGACACGCGCATCGGCAGGCCCGGCGTCTTCATCGGCCTCGAGAACTATGTGTTCCTGTTCGACGACAGCGTCTTCTGGCTATCGGTGTTCAACACCCTGCTCTACACCTTCGTGGCCTCGGTGCTGAAATTCGCGCTCGGCCTGTGGCTGGCGCTGCTGCTCAACGAGCATCTGCCGTTCAAGTCCTTCTTCCGGGCCATCGTGCTTCTGCCCTGGGTGGTGCCCACGGTGCTCTCCGCCCTCGCATTCTGGTGGATCTATGATGCGCAGTTCTCGATCCTGTCCTGGTCGCTGATGAAGATGGGGCTGATCGAGCAGCCCATCAACTTCCTCGGCGATCCGACCAATGCGCGGATTTCGGTGATCGCCGCCAATGTCTGGCGCGGCATTCCCTTCGTTGCCATTTCCCTTCTGGCGGGGCTCCAGACCATTCCGCCCTCGCTTCAGGAGGCGGCCTCGATCGACGGCGCCACGCCCTGGAAGCGCTTCCGCTATGTGACGCTGCCGATGCTGACGCCGATCATCGCGGTGGTCATGACCTTCTCGGTGCTTTTCACCTTCACGGACTTCCAACTCATCTACGTGCTGACGAAGGGCGGCCCGGTGAACGCCACGCACCTGATGGCCACGCTCTCCTTCCAGCGCGGCATCCCGGGCGGCCAACTGGGCGAAGGTGCTGCGATCGCGGTGGCCATGATCCCCTTCCTGCTGGCGGCGATCCTGTTCAGCTTCTTCGGGCTGCAGCGCCGCAAGTGGCAGCGCGGCGGGCAGGACTGAAAGGGAGCACGCATGACCGACCGCACGGGAATTGCCCAGGAAGACCTCCGCGACGACGCGGAAGGCATGAGCTACCTCAACCGCCTGCCGCGGCAGGTCGTCGTGGTCTATTTGCCGCTGGCTGTGTTCGTGTTCGTGCTGCTGTTCCCCTTCTACTGGATGGCCATCACGGCGGTGAAGCCCAACGCGCAGCTCACCGATTACGAGAACCACAGCCCGTTCTGGGTGGCGGACGCGACGCTCGACCATATCCGCTACCTGCTGTTCGAGACGTCCTACCCGGGCTGGCTGTGGAACACCGTGCTGGTGTCGGTGGCCTCCACCATCCTCTCGCTCGTGGCCTCCGTGCTGGCGGCCTATGCCATCGAGCGCGTGCGCTTCACCGGGGCCAGGACGACGGGCCTCCTGATCTTCCTCGCCTATCTGGTGCCGCCGTCGATCCTGTTCATTCCGCTGGCCTTCATCGTCTTCAGCATCGGCATCTACGACTCCCGGCTGGCGCTGATCTTCACCTATCCGACCTTCCTCATTCCCTTCTGCACCTGGCTGCTGATGGGCTATTTCCGGTCGATCCCCTATGAGCTCGAGGAGAGCGCCCTGGTCGACGGCGCGTCGCGCTGGCAGATCCTGCGGCGGATCATCCTGCCGCTGGCGGTGCCGGGGCTGATCTCGGCCGGTATCTTCGCCTTCACGCTGTCGTGGAACGAGTTCATCTACGCCCTCACCTTCATCCAATCCTCCGAGAACAAGACGGTGCCCGTCGGCGTGCTGACGGAGCTGGTGCGGGGCGACGTGTTCGAATGGGGCGCGCTGATGGCGGGCGCCCTCTTCGGCTCGCTGCCGGTCGTCATCCTCTATTCCTTCTTCGTCGACCATTACGTGTCGTCGATGACCGGCGCGGTGAAGGAATAGCGGTGCTTCGCAACCGGATATCCATTAGATTTTTCTAATGTGGATGATCTGCATCAAATAGCGCAAAGCAGGTTGCGATAAGCTGCCGGCCGAAGAGAGGCTGACAAATGCGGACGCGAAGGCTTTGGATTTTCGGTGCGCTTGCGGTGCTGGCAGCCGGGGCGGCGGTGCTGTTCATCATGGAGCGGCCGCTGAGCGTGGCGGTGGTGCGGCCTGAAACCGGCGTGCCGCTGCGGGTCTACGGTCTCGGCACGGTGGAGGCGCGGGTGTTGAGCCGGATCGGGTTCGAGGCGGGCGCGGCCCTCCGCACGCTTTCCGCCGATGCCGGCGACAGGGTTTCCAAGGGCCAGGAACTGGCAACCCTCCAGCCTGCCGAGCAGGAGGCGCGCGTGGCGCGGGCCCGCGCGGCGATGGCGGCCAATGTGGCGAACCTCGCCAAGGCCGAGGCCGCCGTGGACCGGGCGCGCGCCGAGCTGGCCCAGCGCGAAGCCGCAAACACGCGGCAGCAGAGCCTGGCGCGGCGCGACGTGGCCTCCGCGCAGCGCGCCGAAGAGGCCCAGCGCGACCAGGACGTGGCGCGCGCCAACCTGGCGGTGGCCGAGGCCGACGTCGCCCTGATCCGCTCCCAGAAGGAGGATGCCGCGGCCGCCCTGCAGCTGGAGCAGACGCTGCTCGCCCACCACCGCCTCATGGCGCCGTTCGATGCGGTGATCGTGGCCCGCCACGCGGAACCCGGGACGGTGGTCAAGTCCGGCGACCCGATCTTCACGCTGATCGACCCGTCGACCGTCTGGATACAGGCCTATATCGACGAGGAGCGCGCGGGCCAGCTGGCGCTTGGCCAGCAGGGAACGATCCGCCTGCGCTCCCGGCCGCAGGATGCCTTCACCGGAACCGTGGCGCGCATCGGCCTCGAGAGCGACCGGGTGAACGAGGAGCGCCGTGTGTGGCTGTCCTGCACGGACTGCCCCGAGCCCATGTATCTGGGCGAGCAGGCCGAAGTCCGGATCACCACGGGCCTGCGGGACTCCGCGCTGATGGTGCCCGAAACGGCCATCTCGGGCTTCGACGGGCACCATGGCAAGGTGTGGCTGGTGCGGGACGGGCGCTTCACCCGGGCGGAGCTGACCTTCGGCGCGCGTGACGACCGCGGCCGCGTGGAGGTGACAGGCGGCGTGCCGGATGGCGCGCTCATCGTCGCCCTCCCGCCCAAGGGCGTGGGCGAGGGCCGCCTGGCGCGCATCGGGAACGCGCCATGAACCTCGCCATCAAGGACATCCGCCACGGGCTGTTCCGCTTCGTGCTCACCTGCCTGGGGCTTGGGCTGCTGATGACGGTGGTCCTCGCGATGATCGGCATCTACAACGGGCTGGTGACGGAGGCGCTGGCGGTGGTGAAGGCCCCGCAGGCCGACATCTGGGTGGTGGAGGCCGGGACCAAGGGCCCCTTCGCCGAGGCCTCCAACATTCCCGTGGCCACGCGCGACGCGGTGGCGCGCATGCCGGGGGTGAGCGAGGCGGGCGCGGTCACCTACCAGACGGTCGAGACCAGCCATGGCAGCGGCGCCATGCGGCTCTACGTCATCGGCTTCGAGCCCGGGCGCCCCGGCGGGCCGCAGAGGATCGCCGAAGGACGCGGCATCAGCGCCAGCCACTTCGAGCTTCTGGCAGACAGGAAGACGGGCCTGACGCCCGGCGAGACGATCATGCTGGGCCGGGACCGGTTCAGGGTGGTGGGTCTCGTCGAGGACGCGCTGAATTCGGGCGGCGACCCCGCCGTGTTCGTGACGCTGGCCGATGCGCTGGCGCTGCAGACCACGCTGGACCCGGCCGCGGCGCGCGTCCAGACCGCGCGGGGCTCCGCCCCCGTGAAACCCGCAAATGTCGCCGCCGTCATCGCCCGCATGGCGCCGGGGGCGGATGTGGACCTCCTGACCGCCACTGTGCGCCAGTGGAAGCACCTGGCCGCGCTGACCCAGGCGGAGCAGGAGCAGCTGCTGCTCGTCTCCGTGGTGGACCGGGCGCGGCGGCAGATCGGGCTTTTCCTCGGCATCCTGCTCACCGTCTCGGCGGTGGTCATCGCCCTCATCATTTACACGATGACGATGGAGAAGCTGAAGCAGATCGCGACACTGAAGCTGATCGGCGCGCCGGACCGGACGATCGTCGGCATGATCGTGCAACAGGCGCTGATCCTCGGCGGCGCGGGCTGGGCGGCGGGGCTCGTCCTGATCCTGCTGGTGAAGGACTATTTCCCGCGCCGCGTGGTGCTGGAGCCGGTCCACGCCCTGGTGCTGGCGGGCATCATCTTCATCGTCTGCATCGCGGCGTCGGGCCTCGGCGTGCGGGCGGCCACCAAGGTGGACCCCGCCACCGCGCTGGGGAGCTGACATGGCGCTTGGCGACGTCATCATCGATGTCTCGGGCATCGCAAAGCATTATGGCGAAGGCGAAACCCGCGTGGATGCGCTGCGCGCCGTGGACCTGCAGGTGAAGGCGGGCGAGGTGGTGGCCCTTCTGGGGCCGTCGGGATCGGGGAAGACCACCCTCCTCAACATCATCGGCTGCATCATCGCGCCATCCGCCGGGCGCGTGGCGCTCGACGGCGAGCCGGTGTTCGAGGGCAAGTGGCTGCGGCGCGACCTGCGGCGGCTCAGGCTGGACAAGATCGGCTTCATCTTCCAGGCCCATAACCTGCTGCCCTTCCTCACGGCGGAGGAGAACGTCGCCATCGTGCTCGACCTCGCCGGCTGGACGGAGGAGGACGGCAGCGCGAGGGCCAGAGACCTTCTCGACTATCTCGAAGTGGGCCACCGGGCGAAGGTGAAGCCCGCCCATCTTTCAGGCGGCGAGGCGCAGCGCGTGGCGATCGCCCGCGCGCTTGCCAACCGCCCGCGCATCATCCTGGCGGACGAGCCCACGGCGGCGCTCGACAGCAGCCGCGCGCAGCTCGTGATGGACCTGCTCCGCAAGCTGGCGGCCGAGCAGGAAGCCTGCATCGTGACCGTCACCCACGACGAGAAGATCTTCGACCGCTTCGACCGCCTGATCCAGCTGCGGGACGGCAGGCTGGTTGGCGGCTGAGCGAGGCGGACGAGGCCGTGCCGGCCAAGTTGCATGTGGATCCGGCATAAGCAACTGGCGACTTCCCTTTTGGGCACTGCTCCTCATCAACATAACATTAGCAAACTGCGCGTAGGATCGGCGCCGGTTCAATCACCGCTCCGGTGTGGCATGCGCTCTTACGTGGACACGCGATCGCTTGAAGGCTGCCCGCTGACGCTCAGGGCGAAGGCGCCGGGGGTGTTCACCCTGTGCGTCGGAGAGTTGGAAGCCGGGGGCATCTCGCTCCGGATTCAGGGGCGGGGCGATCAGTGGTGCTGGTCGATGACGGGCCCGCAATTGCCCGTGTTCCTGCAGCCGGGGACCGGCCAGGCGGGAACCCTTGCGGAGGCCCAGCGGGCGTTTTCGGAGAAATTCGACCAGTGGCGGAAGTGGACGCACGGCTCCCCCGCCCTGTGGAACGTGTGACCGCTTCCCGAACGCTCCCGTGCAACCTCTCCGTTTCCGGGTGGTCCGCAAATGCCTGATTGCGTGAGGTGGCGGTGTCACATATCATTGACACTGATCGTAAGGCTGGCGTCAAACGACTGGCCATCAGGATTGGGATGGGGGGATGACGGAGGACCGGAATGAGTCCGAAGGTGTGGCTTACGGGAAGCCTGACTCGCGCCTGAGCACCGGCCTGACGGAAGTGACCTTCCTGCCCCCTCTCGAGGTGCCGGTCGACGAGCCGGACCAGCGTTATGCGAAGCTGACCCGCATCATCGCAGAGCATGTCTTGCCCCGGCTGATTTCCCTGCATGAGCAGGCGGCGGCCACTGTCCCCATCGAACTTCCCAGCATCTCCGACATCGATGAGCTCTCGAAGCTGGTCCTGGGCCCGGACAATGGCGATGCGGCGGACTTCGTCCTGAAACTCAAGGACGGCGGCATTTCGCTGGACGTCCTTCACACCGAACTCCTCGAGCCCACCGCCCGCCACCTGGGCGAATTGTGGAACGAGGACAGGATCGACTTCGTGGACGTGACGCTCGGCGTGGCGCGGCTGCAGCGGCTGGTGCGCAGCTTCGAGGGGCTGGACGGCCACCCCGCCTATGACGAGGGCCGCAAGGTGCTGCTGGCCACCGCGCCCGGCGAACAGCACAGCATGGGCAACAGCATCGTCCAGAAGTTCCTGCGCGCGGCGGGCTGGCACGTCTGGACCTGCGCCACGCCGCGCCTGGAGGACGCCGCCGACATCGCCGCCACCGAGTGGTTCGGGGTGGTGGGCTTCTCGATGAGCTCCGACCTTCACATGGAAGGGCTTGAGCAGGCCATCCGGCGGGTGCGGCAAATGTCCATGAACCCGAAGGTCGGCATCATGGTGGGCGGTTCCGCCATCTCGCGGCACCCGGAATGGGTGGACCGGGTCGGCGCCGACGGAACCGCCTCCAACGGCCCCGCTGCGGTGATCCTGGCGAAGAAACTGCTCGCCGCGAGCATCGCCTGAAAGGAATTTCCCGCACATGGCGGCACATCGCTTCTCGCCCACGCGACTGTTCAACACCATCGGCAGCCATGCCCCCGCCCTGGTGATCGCCAGCGGCGACACGGTGACGGCGGCGACGGCGGATGCGCATGGCTTCGACCATCGCGGCCACAAGATCGCCGACCGGCCCAACCCCATGACGGGGCCCTTCTTCGTCGAGGGGGCGGAGCCGGGCGATGCGCTGCTCGTCGCGATCCGCGACATCCGCATGACGCGGGACACCGGCTGGACCTTTGACTGCCTCAGCCCCAACGTGGTGGACCCGCAGGCGGTGACGCGCTTTCCCGCACGGCGCAAGACGGAATGGGTGATCGACGCGGAGAACGGCCGCGCCCGGCTGGCGGAGCCGCCTCCGGCGCTTCAGCAGTGGTCCGTGCCCGTGGAGCCGATGATCGGCTGCTTCGGCGTGGCCCCCGACCTCGGCCAGGCGATTTCGACGGCGACGAGCGGGCGCTACGGCGGCAACATGGACTACCGCGGCTTCCGCGCCGGGGTGGAGGTGATGTTCCCCGTCTCCGTTCCGGGCGCGCTGTTCTTCCTCGGCGACGTGCACGCCCAGCAGTGCGACGGCGAGATCGTGGGAACGGGCATCGAGACCGCGGCGGAGGTGACCTTCACCGCCCGGGTGCTGAAGGGCCATCGCATCGGCTGGCCGCGCGGCATGAACGAGCACGAGATCTTCACCGTGGGCAATGCCCGCCCGCTGGACCAGGCGCTGCAGCATGCCACGACCGAAATGCTGGACTGGCTGATGGCGGATTACGGTCTGGATGAAGTGGCCGCCAGCCATGTGATGGGGCAGACGGTAAGATATGATATATCGAATGTGTTCAACCCGGCCTATTCGGTTGTGTGCCGGGTGGGGAAGGAAGCACTCGCAGGGCTGAGGTAGGAAGCCCTCATCGTCAGCGCACGGACGACATCAACCCCTTCAGCGTCTCCACCGTGTCCGCCTCCGCCGCGGGCTTGTCCCAGCGGATGCGGGAGACGCGGGGGAAGCGCATGGCGATGCCGGATTTGTGGCGGGTCGATTCCTGGATGGCGTCGAAGGCGATCTCGAGCACCAGTTTCGGCGCCACCGAACGCACCGGGCCGAAGCGGTCCACCGTGTTCTGGCGGATGAAGCGGTCGAGCTGGGCGAGTTCTTCATCCGTGAAGCCGGAATAGGCCTTGCCGACGGGCACCAGCACCGGCGCGCCGTCCTTCTCGGCCCAGGCGCCGAAGGTGTAGTCGGAATAGAAGGAGGAGCGCTTTCCCGCACCCTTCTGGGCATAAAGCAGCACGCAATCCGCCGTGAGGGCCGCGCGCTTCCACTTGTACCAGTGGCCCTTCGGGCGGCCGGCGAGGTAGGGGCTCGTCTTCCGCTTCAGCATCAGCCCTTCGATGCCCTCCTCGCGGGTTGTCTCCCAGCGGGCCTTGAGCTGCTCCTTGCTGCCGAAGGAGAGCACTTCTGAAAGGTCGCTGTGGGGTGGCCCAAAATCCCTGTGCCAGGCCTCCAGCCGCGCGCGCCGGGCGGTGAAGGGAAGGCCGCGCAGATCCTCGCCGCCGATCTCCAGCGCATCGTAGAAGCGCACATGCACGGGATGCTTCGTCACCATGGCGCGCGTCACGGTCTTGCGGTTGAGGCGCTGCTGCAGGTCGCTGAAGGGCGCGACCTGCGCATTCCGCACCACCAGCAGCTCGCCGTCGAGCACCGCATCGAACGTGAAATGGTCGACGAGTTCGGGGAAGGCCTGGCCGATGTCATCGCCCGTGCGGGAGAAGAGACGCGTGGTGCCGCCCTTGGCGGCCACCTGGATGCGGATGCCATCCCATTTCCATTCGGCGGCGAAGTCTTCGAGATTCAGCGCCTGCCATTCGCCCTCCTCCAGCGCATGGGCCAGCATCAGCGGGCGGAAGATGGGAATGGCAGAAAGCGAGGGCCGTTCCGCCTTCTGTTCCAGCCAGTCGAAGAGCTCCGCATACGGAGGAGAAAGGCCGTGCCAGAGTTCCTCGATGTCGTCGACGCTCTTGCCGAAGGCGTCCGCCACCGCCTGCTTGGCGAGCCTGGCCGAGACGCCGACGCGGGGCGCACCGCTCAGGAATTTCAGCAGCGCCCAGCGGCCCGTGGCGTCCAGCCGGTCGAGCCATTGGGTGAGGAGCGCCGCATGCCCGCCACGCCCCGCCTTCGACAGGGCGGCGACGATCTCGGAGAGGCGCGGCGCATCGCCCTGGGCCTCTGTGGCGGGCCAGATGAGGGCCACGGTCTCCGCCGTGTCGCCCACGTCGTCGCGCGACATGCGGAAGAGGGCGGGGTCGAAGCGGCTTTCGCCGATCTCGCCCAGCACGCGGCGGAGCGGAAAGGAGATGGGCAGGCCATCGGTGAGGGCGGCGAGCGCGAAGCCGCGGTCCGGGTCCGGCGTCGAGAGGAAGTAATTCCGCATCAGCATGAGCTTGCCGTTGCGGGCGGGCGTGTAGGTGAGGCGGTCGAGGAGCTGCGAGAAGGCCTTCATTCCGCATCGTCCTCCCGGCCGACGAGGCGCAGCGCGCGCGCGGTGATGCCGCGCTTTCCCACCTCGTGCACCAGGGCCTCCTCGCGGCCATGGGTGACCCAGACCTCCTCCGCCCCCGTCTCGGTGATCGTCTGGAGCAGTTCCGGCCAGTCGCAGTGATCCGAGATGATGAGCGGAAGCTCGACGCCTCTCTGCCGCACGCGGCCGCGGATCCGCATCCAGCCCGAGGCGAAGCCCGAGAGCGGATCGGCGAAGCGGCGCGACCAGCGGTCGCCCAGCGCGGACGGGGGCGAGAGCACGATCTCGCCCGCGAGCTTGTCCGGCGCATCCGCGACGGAGGGCACATGGCCCAGGTCGAAGCCGCGCGCGACATAGTAGTCCGTCATGGCGCGGAGCGCGCCGTGGAGCCAGATGGGGCGCTCATAGCCCGCCTGCCTGATGAGCGCGATGAGGCGCTGACACTTGCCCAGCCCATAGACGCCCACCTGGTGTGTGCGCTCGGGGAAGTCCCTGAGCGAGGCGAGGAGCTTGGCAACCTCGCCCGTGTCCGGCTCATGGCGGTAGACGGGAAGGCCGAAGGTGGCCTCGGTGACGAAGAGATCGCAGGGCACGAGTTCGAAGGGCGCGCAGGTCGGGTCATGGTGGCGCTTGTAGTCGCCCGAGATCACGGCGCGCTGGCCCTTGTGCTCGATCACCACCTGGGCGGAGCCGAGGATGTGGCCGGCGGGGACAAGCCTCAGCGTCACGTCCTTCACCGTCAGCGCCTCGCCATAGGCCAGCGCCTGCGTCTCGCGCGGGGCCGCCTCGCCGAGGCGAAGCCGCATGATGGCGAGCGTGTCCGCCGTGGCGAGCACCGCGCCGTGGCCGGCGCGCGCATGGTCCGAATGGCCATGGGTGATCACCGCGCGCGGCACGGGGGCATGCGGGTCGATGTGGAAATCGCCCGGCACGCAATAGAGCCCGGCCTGATCAGGCCGGAGCCAGCTTTGGACATTAAGGTAAGACGCCATGACGGACACAATGTCATGCGCCGGGCGCGGTTTCGCAAGTTTGCAAATGAAAACGGGGAGCTCCGGCCGCGGAACTCCCCGTGAAAATGGAGGCCGGGTACGCAGTACTTGATCCCGGATCGCCCCTGGCTCTGGTTCCCGCTCCGGGTCCGCTGGCCATGACCCCATCATGGCGCATCAGGGTTTCGGAAAAGTTTCCATGAGGGAAAGAAAGCCTTAATTGCGCCGGTTCCGCCGTGCCACTGCGGCACACTCGTCTTGAGCGCGCAAATTGACTCAGCCAAGCCAGTGGTCGAGGAAACCGGAGAGCCAGCGTTTCACCGCCGCGTCATGCAGGAGGTTGCCCTCGAGATGGGCGCGCGAGTCCTGCGCATTGGGCAGCTCGAAGCGGTGCGCGCCGATGACACCCCAGCGGTGCATGGTGAGGCGCGTGACCTCCGGGTGGAACTGGATGCCGTAGGCCCGGGCCTGATAGCGGAAGGCCTGGTTCTCGAAGGTCTCGCCGGTGGCGAGGCGCACGGCGCCTGAGGGCAGTGTCAGCCCCTCGCGGTGCCAATGGTAGACATGCTCCGGCCAGGGCCCGAGGTGACAGCCCTCCTCCGTCGGCGTCAGCGGATAATAGCCGATCTCGACGAGGCCGTCGGCATGGGGGCCGACGCTTCCGCCCAGATGCTTCGACAGCATCTGCGCGCCGAGGCAGACGCCGAGGAAAGGCTTCTCCTCCTTCAGCGCCACGCCGATCCAGTCGATCTCGCGGGCGATCCAGTCGTCCGGGTCGTTGGCGCTCATCGGGCCGCCGAAGATCACCGCGCCGTCGTGGTGCGCGAGCGTGTCCGGCAGGGGATCGCCGAGGCAGGGCCGCCGGATGTCGAGGCGGTAGCCTTTCTCCGCCAGCATGTGGCCGATGCGGCCGGGGGTGGAGAGTTCGGAATGGAGGATGATCAGGATGGCGCGCGTCATGTCGGCTACCGGCGGCCCAGCACCTCGTCGAGCGAGATGCCGCCCGGACCATATTTGATGATCATCAGAAGCACGGCGGCCCACACGCCGTGTGTCGCATAGGGGCCGGCACGGACGAAGACCTCGAACACCACGATCAGCACCAGCAGCCCGAAGGCGGCGAAGCGGCTGGCGAGCCCGAAGGCCAGCAGCACGGGCAGCACGAATTCGGCCAGCTGCACGGCGATGGCGGCGAATTCGCTGGGCACATAGGCGATGTCGTAGCCGCCGCGGAACATGGAGGTGGTGTTGGGGTGCGGCTGGAGGATCATCCAGCTGCCGTCCATGCGCGCACGCCCGTTCACCCAGAAGATCCAGGCGAGGGAGACCCTGCCCAGAAGGGCGAGCAGGGAATGCGGGATGCGGGCGAGAAGATCGGTCGTCGCGTCGATGAGGCGTGCCATGCTCAGCTCTTTGCCGGTGCGGGCCCGCCCTGGCGGGTGCGGCCCTCGAGGAAGACGATGGCGAGGCCCGCCAGCATGATCAGCGCCATGCCCGCGACCGCCAGCGCATTCGGAACCTCGCCGAAGACCAGCAGGCCCGAGAGGCCCGCCCAGATCATGAAGGAATAGTTGAAGGGCGCCACCACCCGCGCGGGCGACATGCGATAGGCCATGAACACGAAGGAATGCCCGCACATCAGGAAGAAGCCCGCGATGAACATCAGCCAGCCGTGCCGGAAGGTGGGCTGCACCTGCGTCTCGAACGCAAGCGAGAGTGCGAGCGCGCCCAGCATGACGATGAGCAGCGTGGAAAAGGTGACGGCAAGTGCGGGCGTGCGCGGCGGCACCTTGCGCGAGAGGATGTCGCGGAAGGCCGCACCCAGCGCCGTGAGGAAGCCGAAGACCGCGAAGGGAGAGGCGGCGACACCGCCCGGCTGCGCCACCATGAGCGCACCGGTGATTCCGAGGCCGACCAGCGCCATGCGCAGGCCCCCGACCTTCTCCCCGAAGAACACCCACATGCCGAGGAGCACGATGAAGGGCGAAACCTGGGCGAGCGCCGTCACATCGGCGATCGGCATCTCGTTCAGGGCCGTGATGAAGCAGAGGATGGCGAGAAGCTCGCTCAGCGAGCGGAGAACCACCCAGGGGTGGAAGGACTTCGGAAGTTCGCGGATGAGGCCCATGGCATAGATCACCGGCAGCACCCAGAGGCACGCCGCGATGCCGCGCATGACCAGCACCTGGAAGGGCGGCGCATCCTCGAGCGCCAGCTTCATGCAGGTGTCGTTGGCAACGAAACTGCCGGTCGCCACGAGAATGGCGCCGACGCCGCGGAGGTTCTGGGAGATGGCCATGGAGTCCGGAAAGGAAGGAGAGTCACGAATCCGGGCACAATAGAGGAAATCGGGCCCGGGCGAAGGGGGTTTCTGTGGCCCTCTTCTTCCCCTCACACCGGCTTGCGCCGGGATCACACCTCCCGATGGGACGGCGCGTCACGTCGCCAGCGTGATCGGCACACGGAGATAGTGGACGCCATTCGCATCGGCCGGGGGCAGCTTGCCGGCGCGCATGTTGACCTGGATCGACGGCAGGAGGAGCACAGGCGCGGAGAGTGTCGCATCGCGCGCGGTGCGCATCTTCACGAAGTCGTCCTCGGAGACGCCGTCATGCACGTGGACGTTCCGGGCCATCTCCTCTCCGACCGTCGTCTCCCAGGCATAGTGCTTGCGGCCGTCCTTGGGCAGATAGTCGTGACACATGAAGAGGCGCGTCTCCTGCGGCAGCGCCATGAGGCGGCGGATGGAGCGATAGAGGGTGCGCGCGTCTCCGCCGGGGAAATCGGCACGGGCCGTCCCGTAATCGGGCATGAACAGCGTGTCGCCCACGAAGACCGCATCCCCGATCCTGTAGGAAACGCAGGCGGGCGTATGGCCCGGCGTGGCGATGACCTCGCCCGAAAGAGTGCCGATGGTGAAGCGGTCGCCGTCCTTGAACAGTGTGTCGAACTCGGAGCCCTCGCCCGAGACGTCCATGGCGTTGAAGACGGGGCGGAAGATCTTCTGCACCTCCTTGATCCGCTCGCCGATGGCCACCTTCGCGCCCGTCTTGAGCTTGATGTAGGGGGCGCCCGAGAGATGGTCGGCGTGGACATGGGTCTCGAGCACGAGCCTGATGATGAAGCCCTCCTCCCCGGCCTTCGCGAGGATGGCGTCGGCCGACTTGACGTTGGCCTTGCCGGACTTGTGGTCATAGTCGAGGACCGGGTCGACCACCGCGGCCTCCTTCGTTTCGGGATCGGCCACGAGGTAGCTCACCGTGTTGGTGGGCTCGTCGAAGAAGGCATGGATGATCGGGCGGGCCATGAAGGGAACTCCTTTCACAATCGCATTTCCGCTTGACATTATATTAGTCAATCCTAAATTAGCAATACCTAAAAGGAGCGTCCATGTCCCCCGTCACGCCTGACACGTCCCTCGCCGGCTTCGAGCAGAAGGCAGCCGAGGCGGCGGCGATGCTGAAGGCGCTCGGCAACGAGAAACGCCTGATGATCCTGTGCAAGCTTCTGGAACAGGGAGAGATGAGCGTCATGGCGCTGACCACCCAGGTGGGGCTGAGCCAGTCCGCCCTTTCCCAGCATCTCGCCAAGATGCGGGACGAGCAGATCGTCGGGTTCCGGCGCGAGGCCCAGCAGGTGTTCTACCACGTGAACGATCCCAAGGTCCGGCAGATCCTCTCCACCCTCAAAACCGTCTACTGCTAAGGAACACACGCGCATGACGCCGAAGCACATCAACGCCGCGCAAGCGAAGACGCTGGTCGACCAGGGAGCCATCCTGATCGATGTCCGCGAGGTCAACGAATATGCGAGCGAGAACATTCCCGGCGCGCGCAACGAACCGCTCTCGCGCATCGGCAGGGCGCCCATCACGGGCGCGCCGGCCATCGTGTTCCACTGCAAGTCGGGTGCGCGCACGCGGATGAACGCCCATGCCCTGGCCGGCTGCACGGATGCCGAGGTCTATATCCTCGACGGCGGCATCGAGGCGTGGAAGGCGGCAGGGTTCCCGGTGAAGCGGGGCTAAAGCCCCTTGAGCCGCCACCCCGGCCGGGCCGGGGCGACGGCCATTGACGCGGTTTTCATGCTCTTCACAATTCAGGATCTCCTCTCCGTGCTCTCCGGCAGCCTCGTCGGCTTCGTGCTCGGGCTCGTCGGCGGCGGGGGCTCGATCATCGCGGTGCCGCTGCTGCTCTATGTGGTGGGGGTGGGGTCCACCCACATGGCGATCGGCACCAGCGCCATCGCCGTCTCCCTCAGCGCGCTGGCCAATCTCGTGAACCATGCCCGGGCGGGCAGGGTGAAATGGCCCTGCGCGGTGACATTCTCGGCGGCGGGTGTGGCGGGCGCTTTCGCGGGCTCCTCGCTGGCCATGCGGGTGCCGGGGGCGCATCTCCTCTGGCTGTTCGGCCTTCTCATGGTGGTTGTGGGAACGGTGATGCTGCTGAGGAAGGACGCCGAGGGAAACCCGGATGTGCGCCTCAGCTTCTCGACCGCGCGGCAGCTCTTGCCGCTGCTCCTCCTCATCGGGTTTTCGGTCGGCACGCTTTCGGGCTTCTTCGGCATCGGCGGCGGGTTTCTGGTCGTGCCGGGGTTGATGCTGGCGACCGGAATGCCGATCGCCTTCGCCATCGGGACCTCGCTGGTGGCTGTCGCCGCCTTCGGGGCGACAGCGGCGGGAAACTACGCGGCGGGCGGCTTCGTCGACTGGCGGATCGCCGGCTTCTTCATCGGCGGGGGCATTCTGGGCGGCATCATCGGCAGCCTTGCGGGCAAGAGCCTGGGCAAGAGCAAGGGCCGGCTCGCCATGGTGTTCGCCGGCTTCGTGATCGCCATCGGGCTGTTCGTGCTGTGGAAGGGCATCGCGTCGATTGGGTGAGGTGCGGTGCTTTCCTGACTTGGTACCACACGCACGTCCGTCACCCCGGCGGAGGCCGGGGTCCAGCTACATTGATCAGCACGCGCGGAAAGACAGCGGGATCCCGGCCTTCGCCGGGATGATACCGATTAGAGGTGGGGACCAGGATCGCCAAGGCGAGGGTCCATGGGTCACACCATGAACAGGACATAGCGCGCGCCGCTGTTCGACGGCGTTTCGAACAGGCTGTCTCCGTGCAGGCGGTAGCGCAGGCAGTCACCTGGGGCAAGGCGGTAGCGGATGCCGTCCACGGTGAGCGACAGAGCGCCCTCCAGCATCACCAGGTGATGTTCGAGGCCCGGGCGCGGCGGGCGGTCATAGGCGATGCGGGTACCCGGCTTCAGCGCGCATTCCATGACCTCGCCCGACAGGCCGGGGGCGGGCGGCGAGATGGCGCGCCGCTGGAAGCCGCTGTCCGGATCGGACCACACGAGCTGCCCCTCGCGCGGCAGATGGGGTGCGAAGCCCTCCTCCACCAGCACCATGAGGCGGGAGAGCGTGAGGCCGAAGGCGCCGCACAGCCTGGCCAGCACATTGGCCGTGGGGCTGACCTCGCAGTTCTCGATGCGGGACAATGTGGCCCGGCTGACGCCGCTGCGGTGGCTGAGTTCCTCCAGCGGCCACTGGCGCTCGGTGCGGAGCGAGCGTATGCGTTGCGCGATGCGGCGCTCGATGCTTTCGGTGAAAAGATCGCCTTGTTCCATAATCGAGAATTTCTCCCATTTTAGAAACAAGTCAAGTGCGCAATTTTATTGCTGATTCTTCCGTGAACTGATTCCTTCCTTGCGCTACGCCCCTCATTCTGCCATAAGAAGATAGGACAGTGTCACTGTCCTTTCGCGGTGTTAATCAAGGCAAGTGGACCCGGATGATCCGGAATACGACCACCAGGACCCTGAAAGCGACGGCCAAACCGGCCGGCGACACCGCTCGGCTGCCCCGCGCTACGCTCCGCAAACGCAAGTAAAGGGCGCGGCGCCCGGGGCAAGGATGCCCAGGAGTCTGATCGCCCGGCCGGGTCCGGTGGCCGCCCGAAGGTCCCACCCCGAAAGCCAAGATCGACACTCCTGCGTATCAGATGACTGGAAGACCCACCGGGATCATGACGGCCCCGGGGGAGGATGGGACGAGGAGCGGCTAAGGAGTTGGCCATGAACATTCAATACCGGCCAGAAGGGCTTCCCGAGGCGCACGGGCTTTATGACCCGCGCAATGAACATGATGCCTGCGGCATCGGACTCATCGCCAACATCCACAACACGAAATCCCACCGCATGATCGCGGACGGGCTCTCGATCCTCAAGAACCTCGAGCATCGCGGCGCGGTGGGCGCCGACCCGAAGGCGGGCGACGGCGCGGGGCTGATGCTGCAGATCCCGCATGCCTTCTTCGCGGAAGAGGCCAAGCGCCTCGGCTTCGAACTGCCAGCCGCCGGCCATTATGGCGTGGGCCAGCTCTTCATGCCGCGCGAGCCCGTCTACCGCCAGGACATCGAGCGCATCTGGTGGGAGACGACCCGCGAGGAAGGCCTGAAGGTTCTGGGCTGGCGCGACGTGCCGGTCGATTCCGCCGTGCTCGGCTATTCGGTGAAGGGCACGGAGCCCGTGCACCGCCAGGTGTTCATCGGCCGCGGCCCCACGATCCGCGACGAGGCGCATTTCGAGCGCAAGCTCTTCGTCTGCCGCAAGGTCGTCTCCAACCGCGTCCTCGAAGTGCTGGGGCAGAAGGCGAAGACCTATTATCCGGTCTCGGTCTCCGCCCGCACCATCGTCTACAAGGGCCTGGTGCTCGGCAAGGACCTCGGCGCCTATTACCGCGACCTCGAGGATGCGCGCCTCGAATCGGCCTTCGCCATGGTGCACCAGCGCTTCTCGACCAATACCTTCCCCTCCTGGCCGCTCGCCCACCCCTACCGCTTCGTCTGCCACAACGGCGAAATCAACACGGTGCGCGGCAACTACAACTGGATGGCCGCGCGCCAGGCCAACATGCGCTCCGACGTGATCGGCGAGGACCTCTCCAAGCTGTGGCCGATCTCCTATGAAGGCCAGTCGGACACGGCCTGCTTCGACAACGCGCTCGAATTCCTGACCATGGGCGGCTACTCCCTGCCGCATGCCATGATGATGCTGATCCCCGAGGCCTGGGCGGGCAACCCCCTGATGGACGAGGACCGCCGCGCCTTCTACGAATACCACGCGGCCCTGATGGAGCCGTGGGACGGCCCCGCCGCCATGGTCTTCACCGACGGCAAGATGATCGGCGCCACGCTGGACCGCAACGGCCTGCGCCCCTCGCGCTACATGACGAGCGATGACGGGCACATCCTGCTCGCCTCCGAAATGGGCTGCCTGCAGTTCGCCGAGGAGCACATCACCCACAAGTGGCGCCTGCAGCCCGGCAAGATGCTGCTGATCGACCTCGAGCAGGGCCGCATGATCTCCGACGAGGAGCTGAAGAAGCAGCTCTCCACCGCGCACCCCTACAAGGAGTGGCTGAAGAAGACGCAGATCGTGCTGAAGGACATGCCGGCCTCCAAGACGAAGCGGGCGAAGTCCACCGTGGCGCTCCTCGACCGCCAGCAGGCCTTCGGCTACACGCAGGAAGACCTGAAAGTGCTGATGGCGCCGATGGCCCAGACCGGCCAGGAGGCCGTGGGCTCCATGGGCAATGACGCGCCGATCTCGGCGCTGTCCGACCGGCCCAAGCTGCTCGACACCTATTTCAAGCAGAACTTCGCGCAGGTGACGAACCCGCCCATCGACCCGATCCGCGAGGAGCTGGTCATGTCGCTCGTCTCCTTCATCGGGCCGCGCCCCAACCTGCTGGACCTCAAGGGCACCTCGACGCACATGCGCCTCGAAGTGTCCCAGCCGATCCTGACCAACGAGGAGCTGGAGCGCATCCGCACCATCGGTGCGGTGGCCGACAACCCGTTCCGCACAGCGACGATCGACATCACCTACGATGTGGCGAACGGCCATGAATACATGGAGGCCGCCCTGGACAGCGTTTGCGCGCTGGCCGAGCGGGCGGTGAAGGACGGCTACAACATCATCATCCTGTCCGACCGCGCGGTCTCGGCCGAGCGCGTGCCGATCCCGGCGCTGCTCGCGACCTCCGCCACGCACCACCACCTGATCCGGAAGGGTCTTCGCACCTCCGTTGGTCTCGTCGTCGAGACGGGCGAGGCGCGCGAGGTGCACCAGTTCTGCGCGCTCGCGGGCTATGGCGCGGAAGCCATCAACCCCTATCTCGCCTTCGAGACGCTGGAGGACATGCTCCCCACGCTGGAAGAGAAGATCACGGCTTACGAAGCCGTGAAGCGTTACATCAAGGCGGTGGACAAGGGCATCCTGAAGGTGATGTCCAAGATGGGCATCTCGACCTACCAGTCCTATTGCGGCGCGCAGATCTTCGACGCGGTGGGCCTCTCCTCCGACTTCGTGAAGAAGTACTTCACCGGAACCGCGACGCAGATCGAGGGCGTGGGTCTCCTGGAGATCGCGGAAGAAGCCTTCCGCCGCCACGAGAACGCCTTCGGCGAGAACCCGGTGTTCCGCGCGGCCCTCGACGTGGGCGGCGACTATGCCCAGCGCATCCGCGGCGAGGCGCATGTGTGGAATTCCGAGACGATCTCCAACCTGCAGCACGCCGTGCGCGGCAATGCCAAGGACAAGTACGTCGCCTTCGCCAAGGCGGTGAACGAGCAGTCAGAGCGGCTGAAGACCATGCGCGGCCTGTTCCGCATCAAGACCGCCGAGGAGATGGGCCGCAAGGCGATCGACATTTCGGAGGTCGAACCCGCCGCGAACATCGTCAAGCGCTTCTCCACGGGTGCGATGTCCTTCGGCTCGATCAGCCGCGAGGCGCACACCACGCTGGCGATCGCCATGAACCGCATCGGCGGCAAGTCGAACACGGGCGAAGGCGGCGAGGAGGCGGACCGCTTCAAGCCGCTGGCGAATGGCGACTCCATGCGCTCCGCCATCAAGCAGGTGGCGAGCGGACGCTTCGGTGTCACGACGGAATATCTCGTCAACTCCGACATGATGCAGATCAAGATGGCGCAGGGGGCGAAGCCCGGCGAGGGCGGCCAGCTGCCCGGCCACAAGGTGGACGCCACCATCGCCAAGGTGCGCCATTCGACGCCAGGCGTGGGCCTCATCTCGCCCCCGCCGCACCATGACATCTATTCGATCGAAGACCTCGCACAGCTGATCTTCGACCTCAAGAACGTGAACCCCTCGGCCCAGGTCTCCGTCAAGCTCGTGTCAGAGGTTGGCGTGGGCACGGTGGCGGCGGGCGTTTCCAAGGCGCATGCCGACCATGTGACGATCTCGGGCTATGAGGGCGGCACGGGTGCATCGCCCTTGACCTCCATCAAGCACGCGGGCCTGCCCTGGGAGATCGGCCTTGCCGAGACGCAGCAGACTCTGGTTGCGAACGACCTGCGCGGCCGCATCGCGGTGCAGGCGGACGGCGGCATCCGCACCGGGCGTGACGTGGTGATCGCAGCACTTCTGGGCGCCGACGAGATCGGCTTTGCAACCGCGCCGCTGATCGCGGCGGGCTGCATCATGATGCGCAAGTGCCACCTGAACACCTGCCCCGTGGGGGTGGCGACGCAGGATCCGGAACTGAGGAAGCGCTTCAAGGGCCAGCCGGAGCACGTCATCAACTACTTCTTCTTCGTGGCCGAGGAAGTGCGCGAGCTGATGGCCTCCATGGGCCTTCGCAGCTATGACGAGCTCATCGGCGAAACGGCCTTCCTCGACCAGGACCATGCCATTGCGCACTGGAAGGCGAAGGGCCTCGACTTCTCGAAGATCTTCGCCAGGCCCGACGTCGTCGGCCCGGTCGCCACCAAGAAGGTGAGCGCGCAGGACCATGGCATCGACAAGATTCTCGACCGCAAGCTGATCGCGGAAGCGGCCCCCGCCCTCGAAAAGGGTGAGAAGGTCGTGATCGAGACGAAGATCCACAACTATGACCGCACGGCGGGCGCCATGCTCGCCGGCGAGGTGGCCAAGCGCTACGGCCATGCGGGCCTGCCGGAAGACACCATCACGGTGAAGTTCACCGGTATCGCCGGGCAGAGCTTCGGCGCCTGGGGTGCCAGGGGCATGACGCTGGAGCTGACCGGCGAAGGCAACGACTATGTCGGCAAGGGCCTGTCGGGGGCCAAGATCATCGTGCGCCCGCATGAGAAGATCGGCTTCGTGCCGGAGAACTCCATCATCGTCGGCAACACGGTGCTCTATGGCGCGATCACCGGCGAGTGCTACCTGCGCGGTGTGGCGGGCGAGCGCTTCGCCGTGCGCAACTCCGGTGCGGTGGCCGTCGTCGAAGGTGTCGGTGACCACGGCTGCGAATACATGACGGGCGGCGTGGTGCTGGTCATCGGCGAGACGGGGCGTAACTTCGCGGCCGGCATGTCCGGCGGCGTGGCTTACGTGCTCGACGAGGCGGGCGACTTCGCCAGGCGCTGCAACCTCGCCATGGTCGACCTGCAGCCGGTGCCGGCGGAGGAGAAGACCACCGCGAAGCTGCTGCATGCCACGGGCGACCTGCACAACCACGGCCTCGTGGACGTGACCTCCCACATGGACCGGCACGACGCCGAGCGCGTCAGGGAACTGCTGACGCGCCACCACCGGTACACGGGCTCCACCCGCGCCAGGACGATCCTGGACGAGTGGGCCACCTACCTGCCGAAATTCGTGAAGGTGATGCCGGTCGAATATGCCCGGGCCCTGAAGGAACTCGAAGAAGCACAGAAGCACAGCGATGGCATGACGATCGGCGTCAAGAGGAGCGCATAAGATGGGAAAGGTTACGGGTTTCCTCGAGATCGAGCGGCAGGACCGCACCTACACGCCGGCGGCGGACCGGGTGCGCCACTATAACGAGTTCGTCATCCCCCTCTCGGAGGAAGCGACGAAGAACCAGGCGGCGCGCTGCATGAACTGCGGCATTCCGTTCTGTCACAATGGCTGCCCCGTCAACAACCAGATCCCCGACTGGAACGACCTCGTTTACTTGGGCGACTGGGAAGAGGCCTCGCGCAATCTCCACTCCACCAACAACTTCCCCGAATTCACCGGCCGCGTGTGCCCCGCCCCTTGCGAGGCCTCCTGCACGCTGAACCTCGAGGATACGCCGGTCACCATCAAGACCATCGAATGCGCCATCGTCGACAAGGCGTGGGAGAATGGCTGGATCAAGCCCGAATCCTACCGCGCCAAGACGGGCAAGAAGGTGGCCGTGATCGGCTCCGGCCCGGCGGGCCTGGCGGCCGCACAGCAGCTGGCGCGCGCCGGCCACAGCGTGCATGTGTTCGAGAAGAACGGGAAGGCCGGCGGCCTGCTGCGCTACGGCATCCCCGACTTCAAGATGGAGAAGCAGCTGATCGACCGCCGCCTTGCCGTGATGGAGGCGGAGGGCGTGACCTTCCACTATGGCGTCAACATCGGCGTGACGCAGGATGCGAAGCAGCTGGTCGACAGCTTCGACGCGGTGGTGCTGGCGGGCGGCTCCGAGAAGCCGCGCGACCTGCCCATCCCGGGCCGTGACCTCGCCGGCATCCATTTCGCCATGGACTTCCTGCCGCAGCAGAACCGCCGCGTCTCGAAGGAATCCCCGCTCGACAACCGCCCCATCCTTGCGGCGGAGAAGCATGTCGTCGTCATCGGCGGCGGCGACACGGGCTCGGACTGCATCGGCACCTCGGTGCGCCAGGGAGCACTCTCCGTCACGCAGCTCGAAGTGATGCCGAAGCCGCCGGAGAAGGAGAACAAGCTCCTCACCTGGCCGAACTGGCCCCTGAAGCTGCGCACCTCCTCCTCCCACATGGAAGGCGCCGAGCGTGACTTCTCGGTGATGACCAAGTCCTTCTCGGGCGAGAACGGCGAGGTGAAGACGCTCCACTGCGTGAAGGTCGATGCCGCGATGAAGGAGATCCCCGGCTCCGAGTTCGATCTCAAGGCCGATCTCGTGCTGCTCGCCATGGGCTTCGTGCACCCGCTGCAGGACGGCATGCTGAAGGCGCTGGGCGTGAAGCTTGACCCGCGCGGCAATGTCGAGGCCAATGTGATGAACTACAAGACCTCGCTGCCGAAGGTGTTCTCCGC
>VFQT010000613.1_pt1 | contig 50609 bp, 52 predicted proteins | sample 3512381 | NCBI WGS metagenome assembly VFQT01 (sample SAMN10412376, study PRJNA504923) | tailings metagenome | isolation source: Relicate 2 Philex TSF3 active mining site | place: Philippines: Tuba, Benguet | collected 2017-08-29 | reverse complement strand
CGCTGGGCGGCTGGATGTCGGGCGAGATCTATGACTGGACCGGCTCCTACACCGCAGCCTTCCTCAACGGCGTGGCCTGGAACGTGCTCAACCTCGGCATCGCGCTGTGGATCCTCTATGTGCGCCGCCCCGCGGCACCCCTGGCCGCCGCCCCGGCCTGAGGAACCCGCGCGGGGCGCGTCGCCATTGCCGGAAGGGCAGGCAGAAAATGACGCATCTGCGATATTGCGTTGCACCCTCGCCGGAACTGTGATTGTCTTCATGCGGGCCGCCGCCCGCTACACAGAACAAGAACACCGCATTTTCAATGGGAAGAGTGTGTCATGGCGGCTGAGTCCCCGAAATTCGTATTCTTCTTTGGCGGCGGCTCCGCCGAGGGCCGCGCCGAAATGAAGGCGCTGCTCGGCGGCAAGGGCGCCAACCTCGCCGAAATGGCCAATCTCGGCCTCTCCGTTCCCCCGGGCTTCACCATCTCCACCGAGGTCTGCACCGCCTATTACGCCAATGCCCGCGCCTATCCGGACGGCCTCGAACCCCAGCTCGAGCAGGCGATGGCCGCCGTGGAGCGGATCGCCGGCGCCCGCTTCGGCGACCCGGCAAACCCGCTTCTCGTCTCCGTGCGCTCCGGTGCCCGGGCCTCCATGCCCGGCATGATGGACACCGTCCTCAACCTCGGCCTCAATGACGAGACGGTGGAGGGCCTGGCCGCCCGCTCCGGCGACAGGCGCTTCGCCTATGACAGCTACCGCCGCTTCATCAGCATGTATTCGGACGTGGTGCTGGGCGTCGACCACGCCGAGTTCGAGGACATCCTCGGCGGCTTCAAGGAGCAGCGGAACTACGCGCTCGACACCGAGATCACCGCGGAGGAGTGGAAGGGGCTGATCGCCCGCTACGAGGCGCTGGTGGAGGAGGCGACGGAGAAGCCCTTCCCGCAGGACGTGAAGCAGCAGCTCTGGGGCGCCATCGGCGCCGTGTTCAAGTCCTGGAACGGGGCGCGCGCCATCACCTACCGCAAGCTCAACGACATTCCGGAGGACTGGGGCACCGCCGTCAACGTGCAGGCCATGGTCTTCGGCAACATGGGCGAGACGTCGGCCACGGGTGTGGCCTTCACCCGCAACCCGGCCACGGGTACGAAGGAGCTCTACGGTGAATTCCTCGTCAACGCCCAGGGCGAGGACGTGGTGGCCGGCATCCGCACGCCGCAGAACATCACCGAGAAGGCGCGGCGCGAGGCGGGCTCGGAGGCCCCGTCGCTCGAGGCGCTGATGCCCGCGCTCTTTACCGAGCTCAAGCACAATTTCGATCTTCTTGAACGCCATTACCGCGACATGCAGGACATGGAGTTCACCATCCAGGAGGGCAAGCTCTGGATGCTGCAGACCCGCACCGGCAAGCGCACCGCCAAGGCCGCCCTCAAGATCGCCGTCGACATGGCGGAGGAGGGGCTGATCAGCCGGGAGAAGGCCGTCTCGCGCATCGCGCCCGCCTCGCTCGACCAGCTCCTCCACCCCACGCTGGACCCGAAGGCCAGGCGCGAGGTGATCGCCACCGGCCTGCCCGCCTCGCCGGGTGCTGCCTCGGGCGAGATCGTCTTCGACGCGGACGAGGCCGAAAGGCTGAAGGCGCTGAACCGCCGCGTCATCCTGGTGCGCATCGAGACGAGCCCGGAGGACATTCACGGCATGCATGCCGCGGAAGGCATCCTGACGACGCGCGGCGGCATGACGTCCCACGCGGCCGTCGTGGCGCGCGGCATGGGCAAGCCCTGCGTCTCGGGCGCGGGGAGCCTGCGCATCGACTACCAGGCGCAGACGCTCACCGTCTCCGGCGTCACGCTTGCCAAGGGCGACACCATCACCATCGACGGCTCCTCGGGCCAGGTGATGAAGGGCGAGGTCGCCACCATCAAGCCGGAGCTCTCTGGCGATTTCGCAACCCTCATGACCTGGGCCGACGGCATCCGCCGCATGGGTGTCCGGGCCAATGCCGAAACCCCGATGGACGCGCGCACCGCGCGCGACTTCGGCGCGGAGGGCATCGGCCTGTGCCGCACCGAGCACATGTTCTTCGACGCGGACCGCATCCAGGCGGTGCGCGAGATGATCCTCGCCGACAAGATCGAGGCGCGCCGCGCCGCGCTGGCCCGGATCCTGCCCATGCAGCGCAACGACTTCATCGAGCTCTTCGAGATCATGGCGGGGCTTCCCGTCACGATCCGCCTGCTCGATCCGCCGCTGCATGAATTCCTGCCCCAGGCCGACCACGAGATCGAGGAGGTGGCGGAACAGATGAACGCGAGTTCGGACGCGCTGCGCGCCCGGGTGGCCGAGCTCAAGGAATTCAATCCCATGCTCGGCCATCGCGGCGTGCGCCTGCTGATCTCTTACCCCGAGATCGTGGAGATGCAGGCCCGCGCCATCTTCGAGGCGGCGGTCGAGGTTGGCCGCCGCGCCGGCAAGGCGCCGATCCCGGAGGTCATGGTGCCGCTGGTCGCGTCGAAGAACGAGCTGGACCGCGTGCGCGAACGCGTCGACGCGGTCGCCGCCGAGGTGGCGAAGGAAACGGGTGTCGCCATCGAATATTCGGTCGGCACCATGATCGAACTGCCGCGCGCCGCGCTCAGGGCCGCCGAGATCGCCCAGTCGGCGGACTTCTTCTCCTTCGGCACAAACGACCTCACCCAGACCACCTTCGGCATCAGCCGTGACGACGCGGCCCGCTTCATCGGGGAATACACCGCCAAGGGCGTGTTCAAGACGGACCCCTTCATCTCCCTCGACATCGAGGGCGTGGGCGAACTCGTGCGCATGGGAACCGAGCGTGGCCGCAAGGCCAGGCCCGGCCTCAAGGTCGGCATCTGCGGCGAGCACGGGGGCGATCCGGCCTCGATCGCATTCTGTGCACAGATCGATCTTGACTATGTGTCATGCTCCCCCTTCCGCGTGCCCATCGCCCGGCTCGCGGCGGCCCAGGCAAGCCTTCACAAACGCACATGATCCGGATTGTGGCGGGTTGTTAACCTCGTCTTCACCTTGTCTCCGTACGGCCTGAAAAGCGGCCGCTTCGGGTTGCCGGGATGGTTAACCTATGTTAAATGGTCCGGGCATAGACTACCGCGTGCTAACAGCGTCGTAAGAATTTACGGCCCACGGTGTGTCGAGGGGAAGTGAACAAGACAACGCGCAGAGCAGGGACTGCAAGGTCCAGGGACATTCAGGATTTCGCCGTTCAGGAAAAGCGCGGCGCACTCGCTGAATATGGTCCGATGGCCTTCGGTGGCATAATGCTGGTGGCGGCTTTCGCTTTCGCCGGGCATTACATGGGCCAGAACGCCGTGGCGCATAACGCCGAGCCAGGCGAGATCGTCGAGAGCGTCACCGGCCCCTCGTCCAATATCCTCGCCAAGGGCTCGCTCATGCCCCAGGCCGCCAGCCTCGCCGTCGTGAACAAGACCTCCTCTGCCGCGCAGCAGGTCGTCTCCGCCGACGGCAAGGGCGACTTCGTCGAGCGCACCGTGGCGGTCGAGACGAAGCAGGCCGTGCGCATCGTGCCGGCCGCCGTGAACCTCAAGGCCGAACCGGAAGAGGCGAAGGAACAGCTCGCCCTCGCGCCCTCGCCCAAGCAGGTCGAGAAATTCATCAAGCTGAAGCGCACCGCCAAGTCCTCCAAGCCGAAGGACAAGGAAACCCAGAAGGCCCTTGCCCAGCGCCGCGTCCAACTCGCCGAGGAGAACTGCCTCGCCCGTGCGGTCTATTTCGAGGCGCGTTCCGAATCGGAGCTCGGCCAGGTCGCCGTGGCCAAGGTCATCCTGAACCGCGTCAAGGATCCGGAATATCCCAAGACCATCTGCGGCGTCGTCTACCAGGGTTCGGGCCGCCGCAATTCCTGCCAGTTCTCCTTCGCCTGTGACGGCCTGCCGGACGACGTGAGGAGTGCCGCCGCCTGGGCCAACGCCAAGCGCATCGCCAAGATGACGATCGCGGGCGATGCCAAGGTCGCTGAGCTCACCACCGCCACCAACTATCACGCCGATTACGTGAAGCCGAAATGGGCCAAGAGCATGAAGCGGCTGGTCAAGATCGGCCGCCACATCTTCTACGAGGATTCGTGATCCCGCCGCATGGCTGATCCCACGAGGGCGCCTTCCGGGCGCCCTTTCTGTTTTCCGGCCCGCTGGGCTAGAGTGCGGGAAAACGGGAGAAGACGAGCATGGCGTGGAAGGAAACATCGGGCACGGCCTGGACCTGGTTCAAGGGCGAATGGCATTCGGGCAATCCGCAGGTCATGGGCACCATGACCCATGCGCCCTGGCTCGGCTCCTGCGTGTTCGACGGCGCGCGCGCCTTCGAGGGCGTGGCCCCCGACCTTGACATGCACTGCCGGCGCATCGTGCGCTCCGCTGAAAGCTTCGGCCTGAAGGTCGTCAAAAGCGCGGGCGAGATCGAGGAGCTGATCCGCGAAGGCATCGCCAAGTTCCCGAAGGGTGCGGAACTCTACCTCCGCCCCATGTTCTGGGCGGAGGACGGCTTCGTCGACGTCGACCCCGAGTCCACCCAGTTCTCGGTCTCGGTCTATGACGCGCCCATCCCGAAGCCCACGGGCTTCTCCGTCACCTGCTCGCCCTTCCGCCGGCCCTCCTTCGAATTTGCCCCGACCGATGCCAAGGCCGCCTGCCATTATCCCAATTCGGCCCGCGCCATCCGCGAGGCGAAGTCGCGCGGCTTCGACAATGCCGTGATGCTCGATGCCCTGGGCCACGTGGCCGAACTCGCCACGGCCAACATCTGGTTCGCCAAGGACGGAGAGGCGCACACGCCCGTGCCCAATGGCACCTTCCTCAACGGCGTCACCCGCCAGCGCGTCGTCAGGCTGCTGCGCGACGCCGGCATCAAGGTGCATGAGCGCTCCATCAGGTGGAGCGAGTTCCTCGAGGCCGATGAAGTCTTCTCCACCGGCAACTGGGCCAAGGTGGCGCCCATCACAAGGGTCGAGGGCAGGGAACTGCAGCCGGGCCCCGTCATGCAGACGGCGCGCGACCTCTATTGGGACTATGCGCTAAAGGGCCGCTAACGCCCGCCAGCGCCTGTTCCAGATCGGCGATCAGGTCATCCGCATGCTCGATGCCCACGGAGAGCCGCACCAGATTGTCGGGCACCGGGCTCGCAGGTCCCTCCACGGTCTTCCGGTGCTCGGCGAGGCTCTCCACGCCACCCAGCGAGGTCGCCGGCACGATGACCTTGAGCCGCGTGCAGAAGGCCTGCGCATCGCTGAAGCCGCCCCTGATGAGCAGGGACATCATGCCACCGAAGCCGTCGCGCATCTGCCGTGACGCGATGGCGTGGCCGGGGTGTGAGGCGAGCCCCGGGTAGAGCACGCGCTCCACCTTCGGGTGGCCCTCGAAATGCGTCGCGATGGCCATGGCATTGGCGGACGCCTGCCGGTAGCGCACGAACAGCGTCCGCATGCCCCGCAGCAGCAGGAAGCAGTCGAGCGGCGGCAAGGGTGCGCCCATCTTGGTGCGCAGGGTGAGCACATCGGCCCATCGCTGGTTCTCCTGCGCCGTCACCAGCACGCCGGCGAGAATGTCGGAATGCCCGTTGAGATATTTCGTCGCCGAATGGAAGACGATGTCGGCGCCGAGCTTCAGCGGCTGCGTGGTGACGGCACCCGTCGCCGTGGCATCCACCGCCAAAATGGCGCCCGCCGCATGCGCGGCCTTCGCGGCGGCCTCGATGTCGATCACGTCCCATGTCGGGTTGAGCGGCGTCTCGATCCACAGGAGGTCCGTCCGGCCCTTGACCAGCGCCGCCTCGAGGGCGCCCGGCAGCTTCGGGTCGAACAGCGTCAGCGAAATGCGCTTCAGGCCTTCCAGCCGCTTCAGCCAGTCGCGCGTGCCGTAATACATGACGTCCGGGGCCACCACATGCGCACCTTGCGGCACGGTTTCGAGCAGGGTGGTGATCGCCGCCATGCCGGAGGCGAAGAGAAGGGCCGAGGTCCCGCCTTCGAGCGCCGCGATCGCCTCCTCCGTCTGCCACAGCGTCGGATTTCCGTTGCGGACGTAGTTTTCCTTCAGCAGCGGCTTGTAGTCCGCGTCACGGGCATAGGTCGAGGAGAGATAGATCGGCGGCACCACCGCGCCCGTCACCTCGTCCACAGCCCTCAGCGCATGCGCGGCGATGGTCTCGGGCCGCAGCTCCCGGTTAGACATGCTGCCCGCCATTGATGTGAAGTTCCGCCCCCGTCACATAGCTCGACTGGTCGGTGCACAGGAAATAGATGGCCTTCGCCACCTCCTCCGGCTGGCCCAGCCTCCGTTGCGGTATCTGCGCCACCAGCTTCTCCGTCCCCGGAGACAGGATGGAGGTTTCGATCTCGCCCGGCGAGATCGCGTTGACGCGCACGCCATAAGGGCCGAAGTCCGCCGCCATTTCACGCGTGAGGGCGGCCAGCGCGGCTTTCGATGTGGAATAGGCCGCGCCCGCGAAGGGGTGCACGCGCGAGCCCGCGATCGAGGTCACGTTCACCACCGCGCCCTTGGCCGCCACCAGCTCGTCCATCAGCCCGCGCGCCAGCATGATGGGCCCGAAGAAATTGACCTGGAACACCGTCTTCCAGTCCTCTTCCGCGGTCTCGATGGTGTTGAGCCTGGCGCCCCCCGGCTTCTTCGGGCTGATCGCCGCGTTGTTCACCAGCGCGTGGAGCTTGGAGCCCTGCGCCTTCAGCCGCTCCTTCATCTGCGCGATGGCGGCATGCGTGTCCACCGATGAGGCAAGGTCGAGCACGATGTGGTCGTCCGGCCCCGCGTCCCACGGGCAATCCTCGGGGAAGGGCTGGCGCGAACAGGTGATGACGCGCCACCCCGCCGTCGAGAAGCGCTTCACCGTGGCATGCCCGATGCCGCGCGAGGCGCCGGTCAGGATCAGGGTCTTGCGTTCGGCATCGGGTGTTGCGTTCACGGATAGAGCCTCGCCTTGGACCAGCCGCTGTTCTCGTCCGGGCGGCGGAAGACCACGCGGTCATGCAGCCGGAACGGGCGGTCATGCCAGAATTCGATCGAAACCGGCTTGATCCGGAAGCCGGACCAGTGGGGCGGGCGCGGCACCTCGCCGATCGCATATTTCGCGGTGTTGAGCGCCACCGCTGTTTCCAGCGCGAAGCGGCTTTCGAGCGGGCGGGACTGCTGCGAGGCCCAGGCCCCGATGCGGCTGTCCCGCGGGCGCGATGCGAAATAATCGTCGGCCTCCGCCTTCGAGACCTCCTCCACGATGCCCCGCACCCGGACCTGCCGGCGCAGCGATTTCCAGTGGAACACCAGTGCGGCCTTCATGGTGCCGAGGATCTCCTGGCCCTTCTGGCTCTCGAAATTGGTGTAGAAGACGAAGCCCCGCTCGTCATAGCCTTTCAGCAGCACCATGCGCACGTTGGGCAGGCCCTCCTCGTCCACCGTGGCGAGCGCCATGGCGTTGGGGTCGTTGGGCTCGGAGGCCTCCGCCTCCTTCAGCCATTCGCCGAAGAGGTTGAAAGGGTCGTTGCGCTCGGTGAACCCGGCAGACGCGGTCAGCTTGGAAATATCGCTCAAGGCCATGTGCAAATCCTGATGTCTCAACTGCTTATGCCACCCGTGCGGACTACGGATCAACCTCCGGCACAGACCAGCAGCCATGTTCGGAGCCCCGCACCCTTGAGGGCCGCCCCTCGCCATTTGCGCGTTTTCTTTCCAGTGGACCTCACCTCGGACTTGTGTCAATTAACCGACCGCCGGGAGCCGCCCGGCTCCTTCATCTCGGACAGGTAATCATGAGCGATAACAAGGGTTTGATGGCTGGCAAGCGCGGCCTCATCATGGGCGTTGCGAACAGCCGGTCCATTGCCTGGGGCATCGCCAAGTCCTGTGCCGCGCAAGGGGCCGAACTCGCCTTCACCTATCAGGGCGATGCGCTGAAGAAGCGCGTGGAGCCTCTGGCCGCCGAACTGGGCTCGAAGATCGTCGTCCCCTGCGACGTGACGGACGCCGCCTCCATGGACGCGACCTTCGAGACGATCGCGAAGGAATGGGGCTCGCTCGACTTCCTCGTCCACGCCATTGCCTTCTCCGACAAGGACGAGCTGACGGGCCGCTACGTCGACACGACGCCGGACAATTTCACCAAGACCATGTTCATCAGCGTCTATTCCTTCACCGCCGTCGCCCAGCGTGCGGAAAAGCTGATGACGAACGGCGGCTCGCTCATGACGCTCACCTATTACGGCGCGGAGAAGTGGATGCCGCATTACAACGTGATGGGCGTGGCCAAGGCGGGCCTCGAAGCGTCGGTGCGCTATCTCGCCGCCGACCTGGGCCCCAAGGCGATCCGCGTCAACGCGATTTCCGCCGGCCCCATCAAGACGCTCGCCGCATCCGGCATCGGCGACTTCCGCTACATCCTGCGCTGGAACGAGTACAACTCGCCGCTGCGCCGCACGGTCACCATCGACGAGGTGGGCGATTCCGGTCTTTACCTGCTCTCCGACCTCGGCCGCGGCGTCACCGGCGAAATCCTGCATGTCGATGCCGGTTACCACATCGTCGGCATGAAGAACCCGGATGCGCCGGACATCACGGTGAACGGCAACGGTGAGTAAGGCGCGGCCGCCCATCTATTTCGTCCGCCACGGCGAGACGGACTGGAACGTCCAGGGCCTCATCCAGGGCTGGACCGATACGCCGCTGAACGAGAAGGGCCACGCCCAGGCCCGCGCCGTGGCGCAGGCGCTCAAGGCCATTCCGGACATGTCCCCCGATTTCGCCTTCGTGGTCAGCCCGCTGCAGCGCGCCCGCCAGACCATGGGCTATATCGCCGATGCGCTCTCCCTCGCACCGCGTCACGTCGCCGTCGCGCCTGCCGTGCGGGAACTGGGCTTCGGCGTCTGGGAGGGAAAGCCCTTCTGGGAGCTGAAATCCTCCCCCGCCTATCCCGCCCACCCGGAAGACCGCTATTCCTGGCGGCCGGAGCGGGGCGAAAGCTATGAGGACGGCCACCTCCGCATCAATGACTGGCTGGACACGCTGGACCGCCCCACCGTGGTCGTGGCGCATGGCGCCATCGGCCGATGTCTGATTGCCGAGATCGCCAGATTGCCGCGCCGGGACCTCGTCGAACTCGTCATGCGCCAGGGCTTCTACTGCAAGCTCACCGAGGGCAGCGCCGAGTGGTTTGACGCGACGGTGGATGCGGCTTAGGTAAGCCCCATGTCGCACAACACCTTCGGCCATCTCTTCCGCGTCACCACCTTCGGCGAAAGCCATGGGCCCGGCATCGGCTGCATCGTCGACGGCTGCCCGCCGAACATTCCGCTCACCGCGGAGGAGATCCAGCAATTCCTCGACAAGCGCCGCCCGGGCCAGTCGCGCTTCACCACCCAGCGCCAGGAGCCGGACCAGGTGAAGATCCTCTCCGGCGTCTTCGAGGATGACCGCACCGGCGGCCCCGTCACCACCGGCACGCCGATCATGCTGATGATCGAGAACGTCGACCAGCGCTCCAAGGACTATGCCGACATCCGGGACAAGTTCCGCCCCGGCCACGCCGACTTCACCTACCAGGCCAAATACGGCATCCGGGATTACAAGGGCGGCGGCCGCTCCTCGGCGCGGGAGACCGCCGCGCGCGTCGCGGCCGGCGCCGTGGCCCGCAAGATCATCCCCGGCGTCACCATCAAGGGCGCGCTGATCCAGATGGGCCCGCACAAGATCGACCGCACCAACTGGGACTGGTCGGAGGTGGACCGCAACCCCTTCTTCACGCCGGACGCGAAGGCCGCGAAGTTCTACGAGGGCTATCTGGACGGCGTGCGCAAGTCCGGCTCCTCCACCGGCGCCATCATCGAGGTGACGGCGAGCGGCGTCCCGGCCGGCTGGGGGGCACCGCTTTACGGCAAGCTCGACCAGGACCTCGCCTCGGCCATGATGAGCATCAACGCGGTGAAGGGCGTCGAGATCGGCGCCGGATTCGACTCCGCCGCATTCTCCGGCGAGCAAAACGCGGACGAGATCCGAATGCACCACGGCAAGCCCGAATTCCTGTCGAACCACGCGGGCGGCATCCTCGGCGGCATCTCGACGGGCCAGGACGTGGTGGTGCGCTTCGCCGTGAAGCCCACCTCGTCGATCCTCACCAGCAAGCGCAGCGTTTCCGCGCAGGGAGAGGAGGTGGACGTCATGACCAAGGGCCGCCACGACCCCTGCGTCGGCATCCGAGCCGTCCCCGTGGGCGAGGCCATGATGGCCATCGTGCTGGCCGATCACTTTCTCCGCCACCGCGGGCAGGTCGGTTAGGTTTCACGATGTCAATCAGCAGAAGGAACGCGCCCTTCCGCTAGCACGTCGTAGGAATAAAAGTCAAGGAATGTTTTCTTGTGATGTTCATCATGCCCCGGCTTGACCGGGGCATCTTTTTTCCCCGCCACCGGTCAAAGGACACGCGTGTCATGCCCGCGTGTGATGAAGCCTTGGATACGGAGGATCACCCTTTCCCAGCCGCCACCAGGAATTCCCGGTTCCCGTCCCCGCCCTCGACGGGCGATGCCGTGACACCCAGCACCCGCCATCCGGACTCCCGCAGGAACGCCGTGATCTCCCGGCACACCCGCTCATGTTCCAGAGGGTCCGTCACGATCCCGCCCTTGCCGACCGCGTCCCGCCCCGCCTCGAACTGCGGCTTGATGAGCGCCACCAGCATCGCGCCCTTTTCCGCGAGGCCTAGCGCCGGCGGCAGGGCCAGCTTCAGCGAGATGAAGCTCACGTCGCAGACGATGAGCTGGATGGGCCTGTCGATATGCTCCGCACACAGATCACGCGCGTTGAGCCCCTCGATCAGGGTCACGCGCGGGTCCTGCACCTTCATCTGCCCGTGGCCCACGTCGATCGCCGTCACATGCGCCGCACCCTCTTCCAGCAGCACCTGCGTGAACCCGCCGGTCGAGGCGCCGATGTCGAGGCAGTTCTTGCGCGCCGCCGAAATCCCGAAATGCGAAAGCCCGTGTTTCAGCTTCAGCGCCGCGCGGGACACATAGCCCCGTGCCGCGTCCGCGATGGTCAGCACATTGTTGGCGCCCACGATCTGCGAGGGCTTTGACGCCGGTTCGCCGTCCACCCGCACCGTGCCGCGCAGCACCGCATCCCGCGCGCGCGAACGCGACGGGCAGAGCCCGCGGGCGACGAGGGCCTCGTCCAGCCTCTGCCTAGTCGACATCCAGCGGTTCGGTGCCGGACGGCGTGCCGTCGGGTTTCAGGGTGATCTTCTCGATGCGCGCCTCGGCGGCCTTCAGCAGCGTCTCGCAATGCTTCTTCAGCGCCTCGCCCCGCTCATAGATGGCGATCGACTGTTCGAGGTCGACCTTGCCGGATTCGAGCCGCGTCACGATCTGTTCGAGTTCCGCCAGGGCCTTCTCGAAGGGAAGGCCTGCGATGTCCGCGTGATCCGCCATCAGATTTCGTCCTCGTCTTCTTCAAATTCGTCAGCCACCTCGCCGGCGTTGCCGCGCATCAGCGCCTGCACATGGATGCCGGCGGAGGCGGTAAGCCCCTGCAGGTCATAGCCGCCCTCGAGCACCGAGACGACGCGGCCGCCGCAATGGACTTCCGCCGCCTCCATCAGCTTCAGAGTCACCCAGGCGAAGTCCTCCTCGGTGAGTTGCAGCGAGCCCAGCGGGTCGCGGTGGTGCGCGTCGAAGCCGGCCGAGACGATCACCAGGTCCGGCCCGAAGGCGTCGAGCGCGGGCAGGATCACCGAGCCCATCGCCTCGCGGAACTGCTCGCTGCCGTCGCCGGCGCGGAGCGGCGCGTTGAAGATGTTGCCCACACCCGTCTCCTGCACGTCGCCCGTGCCGGGGTAGAGCGGCATCTGGTGGGTCGAACCGTAGAACAGGTTGGGCTCGGACCAGAAGATGTCCTGCGTGCCATTGCCGTGGTGCACGTCGAAGTCGACCACCGCCACGCGCTCCGCGCCATGGCGGTGGCGGGCGTAATGGGCGGCGATGGCGGCCTGGTTGAACAGGCAGAAGCCCATGGCGCGGCGCGTCTCGGCATGGTGGCCGGGCGGCCTGAGCGCGCAGAACACATTGTCCGCCTCGCCTTGGAACACGGCGTCGACGCCGGCCGTGGCCGCCCCCACCGCGCGCAGGGCGGCTTCGAGCGAGCCGGACGACATCACCGTGTCCGGGTCCAGATATTCGAAGCCCTCGGTGGGCGACATGGCGCGCACGCGCTCGAGGTGTTCATAGGCATGGGCGCGGAGAATGTCCTCGTCGCGGCCCAGCGGTGCCTCGCGGCGCAGCAGGTCCCTGAAATGCGCATGGCCCAAGATCTGGTTCACGGCCTTGATGCGGTCGATGCGCTCGGGGTGGCCCTCCGGCGTCACATGGCGGAGCGAGGACGGATGCGTGAAGAGCAAGGTGGTCATGGACCCGTTCTAGCCGCTTGCGCGGCGGACTGCTATAGAGCGCGGATGACTCCCCACAACGACATCGAGGCCGCCGCACAGGCCCTGCGCGAGGGCCGTCTGGTGGCCTTCCCGACCGAGACGGTCTATGGCCTGGGCGCGGACGCGACGAATGACGAGGCCGTGGCGCGCGTCTATGCGGCGAAGGGGCGGCCGTCCTTCAACCCGCTCATCGTCCATGTGCCGGATGCGGAGACGGCCTTCGCGCTGGGCCGCTTCAGCCCGGAGGCGAAGGCGCTGGCGCGGGCGCTCTGGCCGGGGCCGCTGAGCGTGGTCGTGCCGCGCGCGGCTGACTGCCCCGTCTCGCTGCTTGCCAGTTCGGGCCTCGACAGCATCGCCATCCGGGTGCCCTCGCACCCCATGGCGCTGGACTTCCTGCGGGCCGCGGGCCGCCCGGTCGTGGCGCCCAGCGCCAATCCCTCCGGCAAGATCAGCCCCACCACGGCGGAACACGTACGCCGCCACCTGAAGGACAGGGTGGCCGTGGTGCTGGACGGCGGCCGCTGCAGGGTGGGCGTCGAATCGACCGTGGTCAGCTTCCTCGAAGGCGGACCGAAGCTTCTCCGCCATGGCGGCGTGACCCGGGCCGAGATCGAGAAGATCCTGGGCCACCCGGTCGCCGTCGAATCGCATGCCGCGCGGCCCCATGCCCCGGGCCAGCTCCTCAGCCATTACGCGCCCCACGCCGACCTCCGCCTCAATGCGGAGGCTCCGCGCGAAGGCGAGGCCTATCTCGGCTTCGGGCCGCTCCATGCCCATGGGCCGTGGACGCTCTCCGCCAGGGGTGACCTGGTGGAGGCCGCGGCCAGCCTGTTCCGCCTCCTGCACGAGATCGACGCCACCGGCGTGGCCCGAATCGCCGTCGCCCCCGTGCCGCATCACGGGCTGGGCGAGGCCATCAACGACCGGCTGATGCGCGCCGCCGCCCCGCGGGAGAACGCATGAGGAGAAAACCCACGCCGGAGACCCTCGACAGGCTTGCCGCCATCGTTGGCGAGAAACATGCCATCCGCGAGGCGGCCGCCATGGACGGCTACATGCGGGAATGGCGGCAGATCTGGACGGGCCGCTCCCCCCTCGTGCTCCGCCCCGCCTCCACCGGGGAGGTGAGCCGCATCCTGGCGCTCGCCAATGAAACGGGAACCGCCATCGTGCCGCAGGGGGGCAACACCGGCCTGTGCGGCGGGCAGATCCCCACGGAAGAGGGATCGGAAGTCGTCCTGTCGCTCGACAGGATGACGCGCATCCTCGCCGTCGACCCGGCGGACAACACGATCACCGTCGAGGCGGGCGCCATCCTCAAGTCCGTGCAGGAGGCGGCCGATGCGGTGGACCGGCTCTTCCCCTTAAGCCTCGCCTCCGAAGGCTCCTGCCGGATCGGCGGCAATCTCTCCACCAATGCGGGGGGCCTCAACGTCATCGCCTATGGCAACACGCGCGACCTGTGCCTGGGGCTGGAGGTGGTGCTGGCGGACGGCCGCGTCTGGAACGGGCTGAAGCGGCTCAGGAAGGACAATACGGGCTATGACCTCCGCAACCTGTTCATCGGCGCGGAGGGAACCCTCGGCATCATCACCGCCGCCGTCATGAAGCTGTTCCCCAAGCCGAAGAGCTGGCAGACGGCCTTCATCGCCGTGCCCTCGCCGCGGGCGGCCGTGGACCTCCTGTCGCTCGCCAAGGAGATGAGCGGCAACCGCGTGGTGGCCTTCGAGCTGATCGCCGACATCGCCCTGCAATTCGCGGTCCGGCACGCAGGCGTGCGCCACCCGCTCTCGGAAAGCGCGCCCTGGTATGTGCTGGCGGAACTGGCGGACCCGGTGCCCGGCGCGATGATGGGGCTCCTCGAGGCGGCGATGGAGCAGGGCCTCGTCACCGATGCGGCGCTTGCCCAGTCGGACGCCCAGCGCGCCGCCTTCTGGTCCGCCCGCGAACTGATCTCCGAATCGCAGAAGCCCGAGGGCGGCTCGATCAAGCATGACATTTCCGTGCCGGTCTCGAAGGTGCCGCAGTTCCTCGTGGCCGCGGACGAGGCCGTCTCCCGCCTCGTGCCGGGCTGTCGCTTCGTGTCCTTCGGGCACCTGGGCGACGGGAACATCCACTACAATGTCTCGCAGCCCATCGGCATGGACAAGGCAAAGTTCCTCGCCATGTGGAATGAGATGAACGACGTGGTCTTCGAGGTGGTGCGAAGGCTCGACGGTTCGATCAGCGCGGAGCACGGCATCGGGCGCCTGAAGGCGCATCACATGCCGGAGATCAAGTCGCCGGTCGAGTTGCAGATGATGCGCGAGCTGAAGCGCATGTTCGACCCGAACAACATCCTGAACCCGGGGCGCGTCCTGCCGGAATGAACGGTTTTCGCGAGATCGAGGACGGCGACATCGAGTCCACTGTCGCCCTCTGGCGGGCCTGCGGGCTCACACGGCCCGGGAATGATCCGTATAAGGACATTTCCGTCGCCCGAAGGTCCGCCGGTTCGACCGTGCTCGTTCTCGCCCGCGAGGACCGGATCGTTGCGAGCGTGATGGCGGGTCATGATGGCCACCGTGGGATGCTCTACTATGTCGCCGTGGCCCCTGACGTGCAAAAGCAGGGCCTGGGCAAGCAGGCGGTTCGCGCGGCTGAAACCTGGCTGGGGGAGCGCGGCGTGTCGCGGGTCAACCTGCTGCTGCGCGCCGAAAATGCCGCCGTGAGGAGCTTCTACGAGGCGCTGGGCTATGAGGTGAAGGCCGCGCTCCGCATGGCGCGGAAAAGCCTGGATGGCCTGGAGCCTGTCAGAACAAGCTCAGCTGATCCGGCTTCTTCGGCTCCGGCCGTGGCGGGGCGGCCCGGCCGATGACCGTGGGCTCCAGCGTGAAGCTGTCGTCCGGCGCCGGGCGGATGAGCCGCGCGGCCGCTTCCGCTTCGCCGGTGAGCCAGGTCTCGTAATCCTCGGGCGCGATGATGACCGGCATGCGGTCATGGATGACGGACAGTTCCGCATTGGGCGAAATGGTCATCAGCGTCGCGGTTTCGAGTTCGGAGCCGTCCGGGCCCATCCAGTGCTCCCACAGTCCCGCGAGCGCGAAGAGGCCATGGTCCTTGCGCTGCACGAGGAAGGGGACCTTGCGGCCTTCCGGCCCCGACCATTCATAATAGCCGTCAGCAGGCACGAGGCACCGCCTGCGGCGCATGGCGTTGCGGAAGGAGGGCTTCTCCATCACCGTTTCGCCGCGCGCGTTGATGAGGGGCTTGCCCGGCTTCACCTCCTTCACCCATGAGGGGATGAAACCCCAGCGGACGAGCGCGAAGCGGCGCTCCCCGTTCTCGATCCGCACCACGGCGATGGGCTGGCCCGGCGCCACATGGGCGCGCGGCGGAAAATCGGGCTCGTCCGCATAGCCGAACACGGCGCGTGTTTCCCCGGGGCTCTTCGTCAGGCTATAAAGTCCGCACATGGGCGGAGATTAATCGCGGATGAATGTGGCGCAACAGTTGCCGAAGCTCGGCGTGTCGGTATCGGTGTGGCGGGACGGCAAGGTGCTGCTGGTGGAACGCGCCAAGCCGCCCAAGGGCATGTGGGCCTTTCCGGGGGGGCATGTGGAACTCGGCGAAACCCTGGAGGAGGCGGCGGCACGCGAACTGCATGAGGAAACGGGGCTCACCGCCAGCCTGCATGGCCTCGTCGGCCTTTATGACGTGATCCGCCGGGATGCCTCCGGCCTCGTCACCGTGCATTACGTGATCGCCTGCTTCCTTGGTCTCGCAGGGCCCGGAGAGCCGGTGGCGGCGAGCGATGCGGCCGCCGCCGCATGGGCGGACCCAGAGCGCCTCGGCGGCTATGCGCTCGCCCCAAACATCGCCGCGGCGATCGGCACCGCCCGGGAGCTCCTGAAGGGTTATCCACAGCCGGGCGCCGGCCGTTAACCTTCGATAAAGGATCGGGTGGTTCCGCCCGGCCGCACTGGTATGTTCTGACCCTAGGGACGAATGGGTAAACGGCGCAGTCCGCGGACGGCCGGTGATTGATGGACAGAATGCTGAGAATTTCGGACAGGACGATCGACAGCGAACCGGTGGAAGAAAAGCAGCTGGCACTGCGCTACCTTCTCGATGCGTGGGAGGAAGCCGCCTATGAGGGCGTCGACCGGGATTGCCTCGCCACGGCGGCGATCTTCGCGGCGCTCTCGGAACTCATCACCACCTATGGCGAGGAACCGGTGGCCGTGATGTGCCAGCGCCTGCCGGAGCGGGTGCGCGCGGGCGAATTCACCCTGGCGCAGAGCCGGCAGTAGCCCTCACAGAAGGGCCTCCATCAGCAGCGCGAAGCCGAAAGCGGCGATCAGGATGCCGGTCCAGCGGTTGATGCGGTCGAAGGTCGTCTCGCCGATGCGCGCCTTGAAGCGCGAGACCACGAAGCTCAGGAACAGCCACCACAGCGCGCCCCCGATGACGACGCCCGCCACGACGGTGGGCGGGCGGTGCCAGGCCTCGTCGAGGCGCAGCATGGCGTTCATGGTGCCGAAGATGGCGAGGAAGCCGAAGAACACGCCGGGATTGGTGATGGTCAGGCTGAAGGCGGTGAGCATCTTTCCGGCAATCTGGCGCTTCCGGGGCGGCGCCTGCAGCTGAAGCTCGCCCAGCCCGATATGCGAGCGGGCCAGCCTGACGCCCACAAACACGAGCAACGCGCCGCCCAGCGCCATCAGCGGCCGGGCATGGTCCGTCACGACATGGGCGACGGAGCTGATGCCATAGGCCGCGACCACCGCATAGAAGCCATCCGCCAGCACGGCGCCGAGCCCCACCAGGAAGGCCACGGGAAACCCCCGCCGGATGGCGTTGCGGATGACGAGGATGTTGACCGGCCCCAGAGGTGCCGTCACCGACAGGCCGATGGCGATGCCGGTGACGAGGAGGAAGAGGTCCATCAGCCCTGGCGGATGTCCACTACGACGCGGCCCTTCACCTTGCCGGCCACGATGTCGGCCGCGACCTGCGGCACGTCCTCGAGCTTCACATGGGTGGTGAGGGCGTGGAGCTTCGAGAGGTCGAGATCCTGGACCAGCCGCTCCCACACCTTGAGGCGGCGCGGCATGGGGGTGGACACCGAGTTGACGCCCACGAGCTTCACGCCGCGCAGGATGAAGGGGGCGACGTTGGTGGGAAGGTCCATGCCTTGCGCATTGCCGCAGGCGGCCACCGTGCCCTCCGGGTTCATCTGCGAGATGACGTTGGCGAGCGTCACCGAGCCCACCGAATCCACGCAGCCCGCCCAGCGCGACTTGGCCAGCGCCTTCACCGGCCCGTTGAACTCGTTGCGGTCGACGACGCCCGCGGCGCCGAGGCTCTTGAGGAAGGGCTCTTCCGAGACGCGGCCCGTGGAGGCGATGACGCGGTAGCCGAGCTTGGCGAGAATCACGATGGCCGTGGTGCCCACGCCGCCCGCCGCACCGGTCACCAGAATGTCGCCGTCGGAAGGCTTCACGCCCTGTTCTTCCAGCGCCATCACGCAGAGCATGGCGGTGTAGCCCGCGACACCCACCGACATGCAGTCCGCCGCCGTCCAGCCTTTCGGGACAGGCACCAGCCAGTCGCCGCTGAGGCGGGCCACTTCCGAGAATCCGCCGTGATGGCCTTCGCCCACGCCATAGCCGTTGAGCACCACGTCATCGCCCGCCTTCCAGCGCGGATGCGATGAGGAGCGCACCACGCCGGCGAAGTCGATGCCGGGGATCAGGGGAAAGCGCCGTGCGATCGGCGCCTTGCCGGTGATGTTGAGGCCGTCCTTGTAGTTCACGGAGGAGTGCGTCACGTCCACCGTGACGTCGCCCTCCATCAGGTCGGACTCCTCGAGGCGGGTGAGCTCGGCCTTCTGGCCGGAGTCGGTCTTGGTTATGAGAATGGCACGGAAGGACATCACTTTTCCTCTCTAAAGGGCTTCAACAAAGCGGATCGGCTGGCCGGAGGCCGCGCCGATGATCTCGTCGTTCCACATCGCGCAGCGGCCGCGCACGAAGGTGCCGACGGGCCAGCCCGTGACCTCGCGGCCGTCATGCGGGGTCCATTTGCAGCGGCTCTCGATCCAGTCATTGGTGATCGTCCGCACCGCCTTCATGTCGACGATGGTGAAATCCGCGTCATAGCCTTCCGCGATGCGGCCCTTGCCGGCGAGCCCGAAGATGCGGTTGGGGCCGTGCGAGGTGAGGTCGACGAAGCGCTCGATCGAGAGCAGGCCCTGGTTGACGCAGTCCAGCATGACGGGCACCAGCGTCTGGACGCCCGGCATCCCCGAGGGCGAGGCGGGATAGGGCTTGGCCTTTTCCTCCAGCGTGTGGGGCGCATGGTCGGAGCCCAGCACGTCGACGAGGCCGGAGTTGAGCGCATGCCAGATGCCCTTCCGGTGATGGGGCTCGCGCATCGGCGGGTTCATCTGGATGAGGTTGCCGAGCCGGGCATGGTCCTCCGAGGTGAAGACGAGGTGGTTGGGCGTCACCTCCACGGTTGCGACGTCGCGGGCGGCGGCGAGCAGCGGGAACTCGTCCGCCGTCGAGACATGCAGCACGTGGATGCGCTTTCCGGCCTCGCGCGCCAGGCGCAGCAGGCGTTCCGTGCACAGCCGCGCGGCCTCCGCGTCGCGCCAGACGCAGTGGCTCGCCGGGTCCCCCTCGACGCGCAGGTGCTTCCGCTCGTTCAGCCGGAACTCGTCCTCCGAATGGAAGGCGGCGCGGCGGCGGATGTTCTTCAGGATCGCGGCGACCCCGCCGTCATCCTCGACCAGCAGCGAGCCGGTGGAGGAGCCCATGAACACCTTGGTGCCGGCACAGCCCGGAAGCCGCTCCAGTTCGCCCAGCAAGTGCGCGTTCTCGCGCGTGCCGCCCATGTAGAAGGCGAAGTCGCAATACATGCGGTTGGTGGCGCGGCGGACCTTGTCTTCCAGGGTTTCGGCCGAGGTGGTGAGCGGGCTGGTGTTCGGCATCTCGAAGACGCCGGTGACCCCGCCCTTCACCGCGGCCCGCCCGCCGGTCTCGAGGTCTTCCTTGTGCTCCGCGCCCGGTTCGCGCAGATGGACCTGGCTGTCGACCACGCCGGGCAGGATGTGGAGCCCGGTGCAGTCCACGACCTCCGCCGCCTGGGTCCGGTGGAAGGAGCCGATGCCGGAGATGCGGCCGCCCGTGACGGCGATGTCGCGCTGGCCCACCCCGTCATGGTTGACGACGGTGCCGCCTTTCAGGATCAATTCCGCGTGGAATGGCATGATAGTCTCCGGGCCGTCCTTGATCGTGGTTCGGGGCCTTCGTAAATGTGGACGGGGAACGAAGCAACAGAGATGCATGACATTCATTTTCAGGCAGGCCGGCTGCCCGGCAGGGCCGTTATCGCCGTCCAGGGGCCGGAGGCGGCGCATTTCCTCCATAATCTGCTGACCGCGGACATCGAGCAGCTGGCCGACGGGGGTGCGAGCTATGCCGCACTCCTGACGCCGCAGGGCAAGATCCTGTCCGACATGCTGGTGCTGCGGCAGGGGGACGGCTTCCTCATCGACTGCTCGGGCGCCCAGAGGGCCGATCTGCTGAAGCGGCTCGCCATCTACAGGCTGCGGGCGAAGGTGGACATCGCGGCGCGGGACGACCTTGCCGTGGGCGTCTCGCCGGAGGAGGGGGCGGGCGGCGTCCCGGACCCGCGCTGTGCCGCGCTCGGCTCGCGCGTCATCGGCAGCCCGCAAGGCCTGGCGGAGGGCTATGACGCGGCCCGCATCGCGCTCGGCATCGCCGATACGGACCAGGACCTGGGCTCCTGCGCGTTCTTCCCGCATGAGGCCAATCTCGACCAGCTGGGGGGCGTGAGCTTCCGCAAGGGCTGCTATGTGGGCCAGGAGGTCGTCTCGCGCATGGAGCACCGCGGGCTGGCGAGAAGCCGCATCCTGCCCGTGGTGCTGGCGGGGACTGCGCCGCCCAAGGGAACCGAGATCCGCTCGGGCGAAAGGCAGATCGGCACGCTGCTCTCCTCCGCAGGCAGCAAGGCGCTCGCCCTCATCCGCCTCGACCGGCTGGCGGAGGCCGGAGGGCCGCTCCTCGCCGATGGGGTGCCGCTCACGGTGCTGAAGCCCGCATGGGCGCGTTACGACGTGCCGGGTGCGGCGTGAGCGCGCTCCGCCATGAGGACGGCCTGTGCCGCTGCAACTGGTGCGGCACGGACCCGCTCTACGTGGCCTATCACGACACGGAATGGGGTGTGCCCGAATATGATTCGCGCGCCCTGTTCGAGAAGCTGCTGCTGGACGGCTTCCAGGCGGGGCTCTCCTGGATCACCATCCTCAGGAAACGCGACAATTTCCGCCGCGCCTTCGACGGCTTCGACCCGGAGGCGATGGCGCGCTACGGGCCTGAAAAGCTCGGCAGCCTGATGCAGGATCAGGGGATCGTCCGCAACCGGCTGAAGATCGAGGCCAGCGTCACCAATGCGCAGGCCTATCTGGCGATCCCGGACTTCTCGGCCTATCTGTGGAATTTCCTTGACGGCGTGCCGCGGCAGAATGCACTGCGCAGCATGAGCGAAATTCCGGCCAAGACGCCGCTGGCGGAGAAGATGTCGAAGGACCTCAGGAAACGCGGCTTCCGCTTCGTCGGCCCCACCATCGTCTACGCCTTCATGCAGGCCTGCGGGCTGGTGAACGACCATCTCGTCGGCTGCCACAGGCACGAGGCCGTGAAGCATGGCGCGCGCCGCTGACGCCCCGCGCGCCTGGCAGCGCATGCTGTCCGGCCGCAGGCTCGATCTCCTCAACCCGTCGCCGCTCGACATCGAGATCGAGGACATCGCGCATGGCCTCGCCCGCGTCGCCCGCTGGAACGGGCAGACCAAGGGCGACCATGCCTTCTCGGTCGCGCAGCATTGCGTGCTGGTGGAGGAGATCGCGGTCCATCTCGAGCCCGGCCTCGAGCAGAAGGCGCGGCTCGGCGCACTGCTGCACGATGCGCCCGAATATGTGGTGGGCGACATGATCTCGCCCTTCAAGGCCGCACTTGGCCTCGACTACAAGGCCTTCGAGACGCGGCTCCTCTCGGCGATCCACATCCGCTTCGGCCTGGCCGCCGAGACGCCGAAGAAGCTCGAAGCCTTCATCAAGAAATGCGATTGCCTCGCGGCCTATCTGGAAGCCACGCAGCTCGCGGGCTTCGAGGTGGCGGAGGCGGAGAAGTTCTTCGGCAAGCCCAGGGGCCTCGACGGCGCGGCGGCGCGGCCCTTCTTCCGCCTCAAACCCCTTGCGCCGAACGATGCTTCGGCGCTCTATCTCACGACATTCAGAAAGCTGTTCCCATGATCATCGTCGGCCCGCTCAGCAAGGTCCAGCCGCTCATCGACGAGCACGGCGTGCGCCATGTGGTGACGCTTCTCGCCCCCGACACCCCGCATGACATGCCGCGCGGCGTCCCCGCGGACCGGCACCTGAAACTCTATTTCCACGACATCATCCAGCACATGGACGGGCACACGCCGCCCAGGGCCGCCGATGCGGAGCGGCTCATCACCTTCTTCGAGTCATGGGACCGGGCGGACCCGATGCTGATCCACTGCTGGGCCGGCATCAGCCGCTCGACGGCGGCGGCCTATACCGCCTTGTGCATGTTCCGCCCGCAGGCGAGCGAGGAGGACCTGGCCCAGGAACTCCGCGCCGCCTCACCCTCGGCCACGCCGAACCGGCTGATCGTGTCGCTGGCGGACGAGGTGCTGGGCCGCCAGGGCCGCATGGTCAAGGCGATCGAAGGCATCGGCCGCGGGGCAGATGCCTTCGAGGGAACGCCGTTCGTGCTGCGGCCGTGACCGCGCAGGGGTGAAACCCGGCGGATGCGGTCCTGGCGCATATTGATTCTGGAGCATCTTCCGCTTCGCAAGCGATCCCACTTGCTCTTGAAACCGTCATTCCGGCGCAGGCCGGAATCCAGCTGACTTTCCGCGTGGGGAAACGTCCGGAGCTGGACCCCGGCCTTCGCCGGGGTGACGACCAGAAGGAGCGTGAGCCGGTTTCAGGTGACCGCTTGGCGCTCTACACAGCCTTCGCGTGGCGGTTCGGGGCTGACACGAAATGCGTGTCGAAGGCGGCGGCCACGGTGCGCAGGAACAGGCGGTGCTTCGGGGAGACGCTGATGCGGCTGCCCGAGATCTCCGCGATGCCCGCCGCAATGGCGGGTTCGAGCTTTTCCGCGACATCGTCGAAAATGGATCCATCGAAGCCGTGGCGTCCTGCGATGGCCACGGGATCGACCGAGAGATCGCACATCAGGCGCTCGATCACTTCCGAGCGCATGCGGTCTTCTTTCGTGGTGGCCAGTCCGCGCGTCACCGGGCTTTCGTTGCGGTCGATCTTCTGCGACCATTCGAGCGTGTCGCGCGCGGACTGGACGAAGCCTTGGCCGAATTCGCCGATTGCCGAGGCGCCGAAGGCCAGGAGCGCGTCCGAGACGTCGGTCGTGTAGCCCTGGAAATTGCGGCGCATGGTGCCGGCCTTGGCGGCCTTCGTCAGCTCGTCATGTTCCAGCGCGAAATGATCAAGCCCGATCGAGGCATAGCCATGGGCGTTGAGTTCCCGCTCGATGGTGGTGGCCTGGGCATAGCGCTCGCGCACGCCGGGGAGATCAGCGTCGCTGATCATCTTCTGGTGCTTCTTGAACCAGGGCACATGGGCATAGCCGAAGACCGAGATGCGCTCGGGGCCAAGGGAGGCCGCCTGTTCCGCCGTCCTGGCGACGCTCTCCACCGTCTGGGCGGGGAGGCCGTACATGAGGTCGAAGTTGACGCTCGTGAAGCCCGCCTCGCGCAGGAACTCGGTCGACGCCTTGACGAGGCCAAAGGTCTGCAGCCGGTTGATCTTCATCTGCACCGGTGTCGCGAAATCCTGCACGCCGAAGCTGATGCGGTTGAAGCCCATGGCGGCCAGCACCCTGGCGCGCTCCCGCGTGAGGGTGCGGGGGTCCGACTCGAGCGCCATCTCCCCGCCGGCGGCCAGTCCGAAGCCCCGGTCGATCGCCTCCACGATCTCGCCGATGTGGAGATCGTCGAGATAGGTGGGCGTGCCGCCGCCGAAATGGAGATGCGTGACCTTGCCCTTCTTCCCCTGGAAGAGCGAGGCGGAGCGCCGGATGTCCTTGACCAGATACTCGACGTAACGCGCCGCCCGGTCATAGGAGTTGGGCACCGAGGTGTGGCAGCCGCAATACCAGCAGAGCTGGCGGCAGAAGGGGATGTGCACATAGACCGAGAGCGTGGCGTCCGGGTCCAGTGACGTGAGCCAGCCATCCGCCGTGGCGCCCGCGAAAGGCGACTGAAATTGCACCGCGGTGGGGTAGCTCGTGTAGCGCGGCACGTCCTGTGTCGCGAAGGGGAGAAGCTGAGTGTCCATGGAAGTTGACACTAGCGGTTGTGAGGTTGTTCCTCCTTGACCTTGATCAAGCTCCCGGCGCTTTTCGCTGAAAGCGCCGGGCGCGGCGGGCGTCAGGCGGCGCGGGCGTTCTCCTTGCGGGCCCAGGCCTCCATCTGGTCGAGGCCCTTTTCGAAGATGTCGAACATCTCGTGGATCTGGTCCCCCGTGATGACGAGGGGTGGGCAGAGGGCGATCGAGTCCTGGATGTTGCGGACGATGAGGCCCAGTTCCTGCATGGCGTTCACCGTGTTGGCGCCCGCCATCTTCTTCGGGTCGAAGGGCCGCTTGGTGGCCTTGTCGGCGACGAGTTCGACCGCGCCGATGAGGCCGACGCCGCGCGCCTCGCCCACCAGCGGGTGGTCCGCCAGCTTGGCGAGCCGCGACTGGAACACCGGGGCCATCTTCGCCGCGTGCTCCATGATCTTGTCGCGCTGGTAGATCTCGATGGTCTTCAAGGAGATGGCGCAGCCCACCGGGTGTGCGGTGTAGGTGTAGCCATGGCCGAAGGTGCCGAGCTTGCGGCTCTCGTCCAGCATGGCCTGGTAGAGGTCTTCCTCGATGGTCAGGGCCGAGAGCGGGAAATAGGCCGAGGTGATGGCCTTGGCCATGGAGATCGAGTCCGGCTTCATGCCGAATGTCGTCGTGCCGAACCAGTTGCCGGTCCGGCCGAAGCCGCAGATCACTTCGTCCGCGATGAAGCGGATGTCGTATTTGGCCAGGATGTCGTTGACCTTCGCCCAGTAGCCATCAGGCGGCAGCAGCACGCCGCCCGCACCCATCAGCGGCTCGGCGATGAAGGCGGCGATGGTGTCCGGCCCTTCCCTCAGGATCAGCTGCTCGAGGTCGTCCGCCATGCGGGTGGCGAACTCGGCTTCCGTCTCCCCGTCCTTGCCGTAGCGGTAGTAGTGTGGGCAGGAGGTGTGAAGGATGTTGGCGATCGGCAGGTCGAAGTCGTTGTGAACCCAGGGAAGGCCGGTGAGGGAGGCCGAGGCGATGGTGACGCCGTGATAGGCGCGCACGCGGCTGATGATCTTCTTCTTCTCCCGCTTGCCGCGGGCGTTGTTGTAGTACCACGACAGCTTGATCTGCATGTCGTTGGCCTCGGAGCCCGACGTGCCGAACAGCACCTTGGAGGCGGGGCAGGGGGCGATCTCCTTGAGCTTCTCGGAGAGTTCGATCACACCGTCATGCGACTTGCCGCTGAAGGCATGGGTGAAGGACACCTTGCGCAGCGCCTCGGCACCCGCTTCGGCGATCTCCTGGTTGCCGTAGCCCAGGGCCGTGCACCAGAGGCCCGCCATGCCCTCGATGTAGCGCTTGCCCGTGTCGTCATAGAGATGGATGCCGCGGCCCTCGTTCAGGATCAAAGGCCCCACTTCCCGGTGGCGGGCGAGGTTGGTGTAGGGGTGGATCACCGTCTCGATGTCGCGGACGGCCATGTTGGACAAGGGCATTCTGGTTTCCTCCTGCAGGGCAAGGACTATATCAGTGGAATGGTGGAAGGGAACAGCGGTGCCTGAGGCTCAGCCCTGCGCCTCCGGCAACTCCAGGCCTGTCATCTTCGCGATCATGCGGGCGACCGAGGCGTCGTCGTCGCGGCCCATGCCGGCGGCGGCGGTCATCAGGAACAGCTGGAGCGCGGTGGCGGCGACGGGAAGCGGGAATTTCTCCTTCCGGCCCATGTCGCTGACGATGCCCAGATCCTTGGTGAAGATGTCGATGGCGCTGCGGGGCGAATAGTCCCCGTCGAGGATGTGGGGCACGCGGTTCTCGAACATCCAGCTGTTTCCCGCCGATGCCGTGATGACCTTGTAGACGGAGGGAAGGTCGAGGCCGAGCCTGGCCGCGAAGGTGACCGCCTCGCAGGCGGCCGCGATGTGGACGCCGGCGAGAAGCTGGTTCACCATCTTGAAGGCGGCGCCGATGCCGGCTTCGTTGCCCAGCTCATAGACGGTGGCGGCCATCGCATCGAGGGCGGGGCGGGCCGTGGCGAAGGCCTCCGCCGTCCCGGACGCCATGATGGTGAGCTGGCCCGCGGCGGCCTTCGCGGCCCCGCCGCTGATCGGCGCATCGAGATAGTGGAGGCCCAGCGCCTCCGCCTGGCGGGCGAGGCGGCGGGCATCGTCAGGCGACATGGTGGCCGACGAGATGATGACGCCGCCCTTCTTCATGGCGGCCGCGGCCCCCGCCTCGCTGTAGAGGACGGCCTCGGTCTGCGCTGCGTTGACGACGACGGTGATGAGGATGTCGGCGCCCTCCGCCGCCTCGCGTGCCGAGCCGAAGCCCTCGCCGCCGGCGGAGCGGAGCTTTTCCACCGCCTCCGCGTTGAGGTCCGCGCCCGAAACGGCGAGGCCCTTGCGCAACAGGGATTGCGCCATGCCGAGCCCCATGGAGCCGAGCCCGATCACCGAAACCTTCGCCGTCATTGGTAGGCACTCCTCAAATCGTGGGAAAACTGTAGTCCTTGAACCGGGCGCGCAGCTCCAGCTTGGAGATCTTGCCGGTTGCCGTGTGCGGGATCTCGTCGACGAAGGCGACGTCGTCCGGCATCCACCATTTTGCGACCTTGCCGACGAGATGGGCGAGCATGTCGTCGCGGGTGAGGGGTGAGCCCGGCTTCCTCACGATGACGAGCAGCGGGCGCTCGTCCCACTTCGGGTGCGGCAGGCCGATGGCCGCGGCCTCCTGCACGCCGGGGCAGCCGAGCGCGATGTTCTCCAGCTCGATCGAGGAGATCCATTCGCCGCCGGACTTGATCACGTCCTTGGCGCGGTCGGTGATGTGCATGTAGCCATAGTCGTCGATGGTGGCGACGTCGCCCGTGTCGAACCAGCCATCGGCGTCGAAGGCGGAAAGGCCCTCGCCCTTGAAATAGCTCTTCGCCACGCCGGGGCCCTTCACCTTGAGGCGGCCGAAGGTGCGCCCGTCATGCGGCAGCGCGTTGCCCTCGTCGTCGGTGATCTTCATGTCCACCATGAAGGGCGGGCGGCCCTGCTTCAGCTTCAGCGTCCACCACTCCTCGGGCGGCAGCTCCGCCGCGCGGCCGGACTGCACGCCGAGCGAGCCGATGGGGCTCATCTCCGTCATGCCCCAGGCGTGGATCACATCGGTATCATAGGTCTCGACGAAGGCCTTCATGATCGATTCCGGGCAGGCGGAACCGCCGATCACCACGCGGTCGAGATGCGGGAGCCTGAGACCCGGGTTCTGTTCCAGGTGGTTGAGCAGCATCAGCCAGACGGTGGGAACCGCCGCCGTGATGGTGACGCGGCCCTGGTCGAGCATCTCATAGATCGAGGCACCGTCGAGCTTCGGACCCGGCATGACGAGCGAGGCCCCCGCGATGGGTGCCGAGAAGGCGATGGACCAGGCATTGGCATGGAACATCGGCACCACGGGCATGGCCACGTCACGGCTCGACAGCGCCATGGCATCGCCCAGCGCGCACATCAACCCGTGCAGCACGTTGGAGCGGTGGGAATAGAGGACACCCTTCGGGTTTCCCGTGGTGCCGCTGGTGTAGCACATGCCGCAGGCGGTGTTCTCGTCGAACTCCGGCCAGGCGTAACTCTCGTCACCTTGCGCGATGAGCGTCTCGTAGCAGACGGGATTGCGCAGCGTGGTCGCGGCCGGCATGTGGGCCTCGTCGGTGAGGATCACGAAGCCCTTCACCTGCGGCAGCCGCTCCTGCAGCGTCTCGAAGAGGGGGATGAAGGTGAGATCGGTGAAGATCCACTGGTCGCCCGCGTGGTTGATGATGTAGTCGAGCTGCTCCGTGAACAGGCGCGGGTTCAGCGTATGGACGATGGCGCCAAGGCCCATCACGCCATACCAGATTTCGAGGTGCCGCCAGGTGTTCCACGCCATTGTGGCGATGACCGAGCCCATGCGCAGGCCGAGCTTACGCTCGCAGGCAGACGCCAGCGCGCGGGCACGGCGGCTCGCGGTGGCATAATCCGTGCGGTGGAGCGGGCCTTCGACCGAGCGCGACAGGATCGGCGCCTTGCCATGCCAGCGCGCCGCGTGGTCGAGCACGCGGTGAACAAGCAGCGGAAAATCCTGCATCAGGCCGCGCATGGCGTTTTTATTCTCCTTTTAGAGCACTGTAACGTCAAAACGCGGCTTTGGCCAAGGCGCCTTGCGGATGTCAGCTCCGGGGGTCGATGGGGGTGATGGCGCCGAGGCCGAGGACCTGTTCGATGAAGCGGGCGCCCGCGAGGAGCCGCCCCTCGGCCCGGCCCGGCGCCACGACCTGCAGGCCGACGGGGAGAGCGTTCTTCGTAAAGCCGCAGGGAATGGAAATCGCCGGGCAGCAGCAGAGCGTGATTGCGTGGACGATCATCAGCCAGTCCACATAGGACTCGAATTTGACGCCGTCGCATTCGGCCACATAGCGCTGCTCCACGGGGAAGGGCGGCACGATGGTGGTGGGGCAGAGGAGGAGGTCGTAGCTGTCGAAGAAGCGCCGCATGCGGCGGAACATCTCGCCGCGCTGGGCTTCGGCCTTGGCGATCTCGGCACCCGTGAGGCTCAGGCCCTTCTCGATGTTCCAGACGACTTCGGGCTTGAGCAGGTCGCGGTGCGCGTCCAGCAGGGGGCGCATGTTGGCGTAGGCGAGCGCACGCAGCGTCTGGGCGCATTCGCGTGTTTCGCGAAGGTCCGGGTGAGCCTCCTCGACGATGACGCCTTCCCGTTCCAGCTTCCTCGCGGCGGCCATCACGAGCTCCGCCACCTCGCGGTCGACCGGGGGAAGGCCCAAGTCGCGCGAGACGGCGACCCGCTTCGGCTTCCAGCCGGAGCGGGCGGCCGCGAGATAGGACGTGCCGTCCGAGGGGAGCGACAGCGGGTCTGCCGGTTCCTCGCCCACCATGGCGTCGAACAGGAGGGCGAGGTCCTCGACGTTTCGCGCCATGGGGCCCTCGACGCCCAGCGTCGAATCGATCTTGGCGAAGACGCTGGCCGCGACCCGGCCGGGCGACGGGCGCATGCCGGTGACGCCGCAGAAGCTCGCGGGGTTCCGGAGCGAGCCGCCCAGGTCTGACCCGTGGGCCACCCAGGCCATGCCGGTGGCGAGCGCCACGGCGGCACCGCCTGAGGAGCCAGATGCCGACATTCGTGTGTTCCAGGGGTTCAGCGTGGCCCCGAACACGTCGTTGAAGGTGTGGGCCCCCGCGCCGAATTCCGGCGTGTTGGACATGGCGTAGATCACCCCGCCATTGCCTTCGAGGTGGGTGACGAGCAGGTCGGACGTCTCCGCCACGCGGTCCTTGAAGATGCGCGAGCCCTGCGTGGAGCGCACGCCCGCGACGTCCGCCAGGTCCTTGATGGGAACGGGAAGCCCCGCGAGGACGCCCCGTTCGGCGGCGGGCCTTTCCATCAGCCGGCGGGCATGTGTGCGCGCGCGGTCAAGACATCGTGTCGGGAGCGCATTGACGGTTCCGTCAACCTCCGCGATCCTTCTTTCCAAGGCGTCGAGGCAGTCGAGCGGGGTGATGTCGCCACGCTTCAGGCCGTCGACGATTGCCGCGGCGGTCATCCGGATCAGGTCGGTCATGCGGGGTCCCTCGAAAGGGGGGATGAAATCCGTTTGCCGCCACCCCGTCAACGGGCGTAAAAGCCGCCCAGCCATAGTTTGCAAGGAGAGCATCATGAACGCACCGGTCGCAGCCCCAGGCATGAACAAGCAGTGGGTCGAGCGCCGTGCCAAGGCCGTCTCCCGCGGCATCAGCGCGGGCGCACCGGTCATCGCGGCACGCGCCGAAAACTCCGAGATCTGGGATATCGAGGGCAACCGCTATGTCGATTTCGGCGGCGGCATCGCGGTGGTCAACACCGGCCACCGCCACCCGCTGGTGATGAAGCGCGTCTATGAGCAGCTCGAGGCCTTCACCCACACCTGCGCGATGGTGATGCCTTACGCGCCCTTCATCGAGGTGTGCGAGAAGCTGAACGCCGTGGCGCCGATCTCCGGCGAGAAGAAGTCGGCGCTCGTCACCACGGGTGCCGAAGCCGTGGAGAACGCGGTGAAGTTCGCCCGCGCCTATACCGGCCGCTCCGACATCATCGCCTTCAATGGCGGCTTCCATGGCCGCACGCTGCTGGGCATGTCGCTCACCGGCAAGGTCGTTCCCTACAAGACCAAGTTCGGCCCGATGGCGCCGGGCGTGTGGCACGTGCCCTTCCCCGTGGCGCACAAGGGTGTCACCATCGAGGACACGATGCATGCCATCGAGTGGCTGTTCAAGGCGGATGTCGAGCCCTCGCGTGTGGCCGCCATCATCATCGAGCCCGTGCAGGGCGAGGGCGGCTTCTACATCGCGCCGAAGGAGCTGATGGTGCGCCTGCGCAAGCTGTGCGACGACCACGGCATTCTTCTCATCGCGGACGAGATCCAGTCCGGCTTCGGCCGCACCGGCAAGTTCTTCGCCATGGAGCATTATGGCGTGGAGCCCGATCTCATCACCTCGGCCAAGTCGCTGGCGGGCGGCTTCCCGCTGGCCGCCGTGGTGGGCCGCGCCAAGATCATGGACGCGCCGGAGCCCGGCGGCATCGGCGGCACCTATGCCGGCAACCCGGTGGCCTGCGCCGCCGCACTGGGCGTCTTCGACGCCTTCGAGCAGGAAGGCCTGCTGGAGAAGGCCGAGGCCCAGGGCAAGATGATCATGGAGCGCATGACCTCCATCAAGGCCAAGGGCCGCGGCATGCCGATCGGCGATATCCGCGGGCTGGGCGCCATGTGCGCCTTCGAACTCGTCACCCAGCATGGCGGCAACGAGCCGGATGCCGGTGGCGCGAAGGCGCTGGCGGCGAAGTGCCTGGAGCGCGGCCTGCTGATCCTCACCTGCGGCGTCTACGCCGACACGGTGCGCATGCTGACCCCGCTCACGGCCTCCGAAATGGTGCTGAAGGAAGGCCTCGACATTCTCGAGAGCGCGATCCTGGGGAACTGAGCCCACCGCTTTCACAAGCGCGGCCTTCTTCCGCCTCTGGCGGGAGAAGGCAAGGTTAGGTCAGTGGGCCGTCAAGTGGGATCGGCAAGCATCTCCGGTATTTGAAGCCGTCATTCCGGCGCAGGCCGGAATCCAGCTTTCTTTCCGCGCCGCACTCGCCCGAAGCTGGACCCCGGCCTTCGCCGGGGTGACGGGCAACAGGAGAGCGAGCCGGTTTCGGGAGATCGCCTGGTGCTCTAGAAAATCGCCGGTTCGCCCGTGGGTCCGCCGAAGTCCGTCCGCAGGAAATCGAAGTCGCAGCCTTCGTCGGCCTGGCCGATGTGTTGGGCGAAGAGCCAGCCATAGCCGCGCTCGAAGCGGGCTGGGGGCGGGGTGAGGGAAGACTTGCGGCGCTGGAGTTCGGCATCCGCCACCTCCAGCGTGATGCTGCGGGCGGCGACGTCCACCGAAATCACGTCTCCCGTCTTCACCAGGGCCAGCGGGCCGCCGATGTAAGCCTCCGGCGAGACATGCAGGATGCAGGCGCCATAGCTGGTGCCGCTCATGCGGGCATCCGAGATGCGCAGCATGTCGCGCACGCCCTGCTTCACGAGTTTCTTCGGGATCGGCAGCATGCCCCATTCCGGCATGCCGGGGCCGCCCTGCGGCCCGGCGTTGCGCAGGATGAGGATGTGGTCCGGCGTCACCTCGAAATCGTCACGGTCGATCACCGCCTTCATCGACGGGTAATCGTCGAAGACGATGGCGGGGCCGGAATGCTTGCGCAGGTGCGGCGCGCAGGCCGAGGGCTTGATGACGCAGCCGCGCGGTGCGAGGTTGCCCTTCAGAACCGCGAGCGCACCCTCGGGGTAGATGGCGGTGCCCATCGAGCGGATGACGTCCGCGTTGTGGACCTTCGCCCCGTCGAGTTCCTCCGCCCATGTCCGGCCCGAGACGGTGATCTGCGTCAGGTCCAGCAGGGATGAGATCTCCGTCATCAGCGCCTTGAGGCCGCCGGCATAATAGAAATCCTCCATGAGATAGGCATCGCCGCTGGGGCGCACATTGGCGATGACGGGGACGATGCGGCTTGCCGCGTCGAAGTCATCGAGGCCGATCGCGTGCCCCGCGCGCCTTGCCATGGCGATGACGTGGATCACCGCGTTGGTGGAGCAGCCCATGGCCATGGCGACACGGATGGCGTTGTGGAAGGAGGCCGCGCGCATGACGTCCTGTGGCTTCAGGTCCTCCCAGACCATCTCCACGATGCGGCGGCCGGCGGCGGCGCACATGCGCATGTGGTTGACGTCATCCGCCGGGATGGAGGAGGTGCCGGGCAGCGTCATGCCGATCACGTCCGCGATGGCCGTCATGGTGGAGGCGGTGCCCATGGTCATGCAGTGGCCGTGGCTGCGCGCGATGCCGCCCTCGATGGCCGTCCATTCGGCGTCCGAGATGTTGCCGGCGCGGCGCTCGTCCCAGAATTTCCAGGCGTCGCTGCCGGAGCCCAGCACCTTGCCGTTCCAGTTGCCGCGCAGCATGGGGCCGGCGGGGATGAAGATGGCGGGAAGCCCGGCGCTCGTGGCGCCCATCAGCAGGCCGGGCGTGGTCTTGTCGCAGCCGCCCATCAGCACCACGCCGTCCACGGGGTGGGAGCGGATCAGCTCTTCCACCTCCATCGCCAGCATGTTGCGGTAGAGCATGGTGGTGGGCTTGACGAAATTTTCCGCCAGCGACAGTGCGGGAAGTTCGATGGGGAAACCGCCCGCCTGGAACACGCCGCGCTTCACGTCCTCCGCGCGTTCGCGGAAATGGGCGTGGCAGGGATTGATGCCGGACCAGGTGTTGATGATGGCGATGCAAGGCTTTCCCGCCCAGTCGTCGCGCGCATAGCCCATCTGCATGAGGCGGGAGCGGTGGCCGAAGCCGCGCAGGTCGTCGGGGGCGAACCAGCGGGCGCTGCGGAGCTCTTCGGGGGGCTTGCGGGGCTTGCGTGTCATGGGAGGGGTCAGATCGCCTCGTAGATGCTGTCAAGCTTGCGGAGCTTGCCTTGAGCGACCAGATGGTCGAGGTGCGCGGTGGTGGACAGTGCGGCCGCGCCGTGGAGCTTCGGGTCCACGTCGGCATAGATCGCCGCCACGATCTCGCCCACGCTGCGGGCACCCTGTTCGACGCGGGAGCGGATCGCCTCCTCCCGCATGCGGCGGTGGGCGAGGTAGCCGCGCACCAGCGGCAGCGGATCGCGCTTCGAGGGGCCGTGGCCGGGGTGGTAGACCTGGTCCTCGCGCTCCAGCAGCTTGCGGAGCGAGGCGAAATACTGGCCCATGTCGCCATCGGGTGGCGCGATGACGCTGGTGGCCCAGGCCATCACATGGTCGCCCGCAAAGAGGGCCTGTTCCTCCTTCAGCGCGAAGCACATGTGATTCGACATGTGGCCTGGCGTGAAGAGGGCTTCGAGCGTCCAGCCCGGGCCGGTGACGGCGTCGCCCTCGGCGAGCGTCACGTCCGGCACGAAGTCGTGGTCGATCGAGGCATCGAGGCGGAGGCCCGCCGCGGGCGGTGCCTCGACCGCGCCCTGGGCATAGGTCTTCGCCCCCGTGGCCTGTCTCAGCCGGCGGGCCAGCGGCGAATGATCGGCATGGGAGTGGGTGACGAGGATGTGCGTCACCGTCTCGCCGCGCACGGCGTCGAGGAGGGCATCGAGATGGGCGTCGTCCTCCGGCCCGGGGTCGATGATGGCGACCTGTCCCCGCCCCACGATGAAGGTCGAGGTGCCCTTGAAGGTGTAGGGGCTGGGGTTGTTCACCAGCACGCGGCGGACGAGCGGCGAAAGCGCCACCTCCCGGCCCGGCGCGGGGTGGAAATCACGGTCGAAGGAGAGGTCCGTCATGCGAGGTTGCGGCGCGGAAAGGCCAACCCTATAAGCTTTGCGATCGACATTCTTTGAATAGGGTAGGGGTGAATGACCATGAATACCAGCCTTCTTTCCGACCGCCTTTGGCCGTCCACGGGCCTGGCGCGCAATGCGGCGCTCGCGCTGGCGGGTTCGCTTCTCGTCGCCGCGGCGGCGCAGGTGAACGTGCCCATGCTGCCCGTGCCCATGACGCTGCAGACCCTTGCCGTGCTGGTGATCGGCGCGGCTTATGGCGCGCGGCTGGGCGCCGCGACGCTGGCGCTCTATGCTCTGGAAGGCGCCATCGGGCTTCCGGTCTTCGCGGGCTTCAAGTCCGGCGTGATGCTGGCGAGCTTCGGCTATGTGCTGGGCTTCATCGCCGCCGCCTATGTGGTGGGTCGCCTGGCCGAGGCCGGCTGGGACCGTTCGGCCCCGCGCATGTTCGCCGCCATGCTCACCGGCGCGGCCGTGATCTATGTGCCCGGCCTGCTGTGGCTCTCGGCCTGGATCGGGGCGGACAGCGCCATCCAGTTGGGCCTCATGCCCTTCATCCCCGGCGACATCGTCAAGGCGGCGGTGGCCGCACTGGGCTTCCCGGCCGCCTGGGCGCTGATCGGTCGCCGCTGAGGCCGTCCTGAAACGAGAAACGGCGCGGTACCGCAAGGTACCGCGCCGTTTTTATTGGTCGGAGTGAGAGGATTCGAACCTCCGACCCCCTGCTCCCGAAGCAGGTGCGCTACCAGACTGCGCTACACTCCGTCATTTGCTCGGCGCGGTGTATAGCGATGGATTCCGGACTAGGCAAGCATTTGATCCTGCGCGCCGGCTGATCGCGGCATGCGCGCGGATTCCCCCTCATCCGGCCTGCAAAGCACGTGCTGGTGATGGTGCCAAATGATAGGGCAATTGAAAGATGTATTTTATATCGATGTCACATTTCTGATTACACCGCCGAAGTTATGTGTAAATCTGGAGACGCGACCAATTCAGGACACCTGCTTCCCATCTGACCCGGCGACGAAAGCATGCTCGCACTCTCGACCACAAATCTCTGCTTCTTGCGATTTCGGCGGCGCTCTGGGTGGTGTCCTATCATGCGAATGGCTGGATCATGGCCTTCGCGGAGCAGATACCGGGAATCAGCCTGGTGTTTCTTCCGGCAGGGGTGCGGCTGGTCGCCCTGATGGTGGGCGGCTTGTGGGCGGCGGCCGGAATCGCACTCGGTGCATTCATCTGTACCAGCGTGGAGTTCCCGGGGATGGACATGGGCCAGGCGCTGGCGATTTCGGTCACGGCGGGCTTTGCACCTTATGAGGCGCTGCTGGTGGCTTGCCGCAGCCTGGGGGTGCGCACCAATCTCGCCAACCTGACCGCGCCGCACCTGCCGGTCATCGCGCTTTCGGCGGCGGCGGGCTCTGCCTTGCTGCACAATCTGCTGTTCGCGACCTTCTCGATGACGGAATGGACCGACTTCGGCCGCCACTTCGCTGCGATGGTGACAGGCGACTTCATCGGCAGCCTGCTGATGCTGGCCATGGTGGTGGCGATGTTGCAGTTCTGGAGAAAGGCGACGCGGGCCGCCTAGGGCATCGGTCGATCAAGATCGCACACGCTCCCTTTTGCGTCATCCCGGCCCGTGCCGGATTGACGGCATGAGAGCGAGCAGCTGAGGGTCGCCTCCTCAAGGGAAGCGGCCACTCGCAGTCGCTGAAGCCGTCAGGCCTTGGCCTTCTGCGTGAACAGCTTCTGGGCCTCGGCCGACATCTTGGTGAAGGTGCGGCGCGCCAAAGGGGTCAGCTGGACCAGCTTGGCCCGGCCATCTTCCGGGTCGGGGACGCATTTGATCCAGCCCGCCTGTTCAAGCTCCGCGATTCGGGCATAGACGGTGGGGGCGGTGCCGAAGCCGGGGCCCTTCACAACGTCGGAGACGTTCAGGGACCGCTGCTGGGATTCCGCCTCGCCAATGAAATTCAGAATGGCTTTCGACGCGAGATCGAGTTCGTCGAGGCCGGCGTTTGCCTCGATGGCGCGGATCACGCGGTTGATCCTGAAGATCAGTTCATCCTTGCGCATTGTCTTTGCTTTAACTCCAGGGTTCATCGGCAGCGGACGTCTCGAACGGTTCCCCTGCGGGACGCCGACGAGGCGACGATATTTTCTCTCCTGCTATCACAAAAATACTCATGAAATCTATTTTCTGAATCTTCTAGCACAGATCGCATCACATGGAATAGCAACCAGGAGTTATGTATTTCGCAAATGTAAGGCTTTAAACATTCAAAGGTTTGAGAACATCGATTTCATCTGCTATCGTAAAACGATTGCGGGTCGGCGCCGGTAAAGCAGTCTCAGCGGGGGCTCTTCGCTCGAGCGGGTGAGTGTGAAATGACAACTCTGAGTAAGCAATCGAACGTTCCCGGCCTCGTTGGCGCACCGGATGCGCTGTCCGCCCTGCGGGAGCGGAAGAACTGGTATGCGGTCAATACCCATCCCTCGGCGGAATCCAGGGCCTGCCTGAATCTCGAGAGGCAGGGCTGGGAGACCTTCTGCCCCCGGACGTTGAGGACGATCCGCTCCGGCCGGCGAATCAGATCGGAACTGCGGCCCTTCTTCCCGGGCTATGTCTTCGTCTCCCTCGACCCCCGCCGCGACGCGTGGCGTTCGGTCGACAGCACCTTCGGGGTGAGGACCCTGGTCAGGAACGGCGACACGCCGTCCCTGCTGCCCTACGGCATCGTCGAGGGATTGATGGAAATGACCGCGGCTGACGGGCGCATCGTCTTCACCTCGGCCATGAAACCCGGAGACAAGGTGAAGTTCATGTCAGGCCCCTTCGCCGACATGGTGGGCGCCCTCGAACATCTGGACGCGAACGGGCGGGTGCTGGTGCTGCTCGACATTCTGGGCCGGGCGAGCCAAGTGCGCGCCAAGGCCGCAGACCTTCTGCCGGTGGCCTGAGGACTCAGGGCTTACGCCTCAGCCCCTGCGGTTGGAAGCTGGCGCAGCCTGGGTCACGACGTTCCGGGAAGAAGGGCAACGCCCACCATGACCATGAACGCCGCGAACATCAGGCCCACGACATGGGTCGAGGTCCAGTTGAAGAAGGGCGTGACCGCGTCACACCTCCCGCAGCGCATGGAACCCAGCCGCAACATGTGGCCGCAGTGCCTGCAGGAGAACAGCCGGAATGACATGATTCAAAACCCAGTTACACAAATCACATGGTGACATGAGCCAAGCTCGTTCCATCGAGCTTGGACTATGGTGGAATTACCATATCTGAGTGTAAATGGTTATACAATTTCGGCAGTGCACCCGTGCGCCATGCTCTGGCTGTAAGGCCAGTCAGCACGCGTGCGCCGTGTGGGCGACCCCGGGCCTCAGTTCGCTGCGGCGGGCGCGTCCGGTGTCGCTGCGACCTCCGGGAGAGGGGCACTCACCTCCGCCTCCATCTGCTCGACATCGTAATCCGTGATCGAGAGCGTGGGGTAGAAGCCCCGTTCCTGCTGGTAGGCGGCGAGGGCCTCCTCCGTCTGGGGGCCGAAGGCGCCGTCGATCTTGCCGCCATAATAGCCCAGGCTCTTCAGCGCGGACTGCAGACGGCGCGTGCGCGCCAGCTCCTCGCGCCGCTCCTGAGCAAGCAGCGCGCGGTGGTGCCGCAATTCCTTGTCCAGGCGGAGGATTTCGGCAAAGGCGGCAGGGTCCGCGCGAAGGGCCGGAGCGGAGAGCAGGAGGGCCGCCGTCACAGCAGCACTGACCAGTGCGCCCTGAAGGTAAGCAACCAATCGATTCTCTCCAATTACAGCTTGTGCAAATGGTTGTTTATGCAGCCGGGAGTCGAAGAGCAAGGTCTTTGAGGGCGTAGCCTGCCGCGTTAGAGGATATTGTCGTGGCAGAGTTCGAAGGTGACGCGCGCGTTGCCATAGAAGTCGAGGCGCTGTTGCCCACGGTTCAGGACCACGGCGCGGCTGTCCCGCAGCGGGAAGCCGGTGACCGGCAGGCGGGCGCCGCCGACCGACACGGACTTAAGGAAAAGATTGGTGTCGCCCGTCTGGCCCTCTCCGGCCCACTCGTCGTTGCTGAACTCCACCTCCACCTGCCGCACGCCCGCGGAGGGTCCGGGCAGGGTGAAGATGTAGTCTTCCATCCTGCCCGCGAGGTCGCCGTCGCCGGGCGTGGTCTGCGCCGTGTCGAAGGCATTGCGGATCTCGGCTTCCCCGACCGGCTGTCCATCGGCATAGACCCGGAAGGCCGGCGGATGCCTGTACATGGTGCCGGCCGCCGTGAGGATCAGTTCCCGCGATTGCGGATCGGCCTCGGGCCCGAGGCAGGAGCGGGTGGCGCCCTCCGCCGCGCCCGCCGCCGGGCTGGCGGACGCGGCGCGGTGACCCGCGGCCTGCGCCACGGAGTCGTTCGCCCCGCGCACGCCGATCACGCCGCTCATGGCGTAGCTTGCCTTGAGCGCCTCATAGGCATCGCAGCGGCCGCGCGTGCTTTCTTCCGTCCTCCAGTTGAAGGACCGCGCGAGCGAGCCGATCCAGTCGGCCCCGCACCGGGCCTGGCGATAGAGGTTCTCGGGCAAATAGATCTGGCCGGGGTCCGGGGCGACATAGGCGCTGATGAGCGTTGGAAGGCTCGAGAGGGGGATGACGTCGCCGGTGCAGCAGCGGAACGGGTTGCGCTTGGAGGCGTGGATCTTCATCACCGTCCTGCGTTTCTCCGCGTCCTTGCGGAAGGCCGAAAAGTCGAGGCCCAGGTTCATCTCGGCACTTCCATTGCCGGTGAAGGTGTAGGGCTGGTGATCGCCGTAGAGCGCCAGCACATAGGGCCTGCCGGTGCGCCTTTCCTCCGCGGCGAGGAACTCCCTCGCCTGCGCGACCGCCGCTTCGGTCGAGCGCGCACGGCGGAGATATTCGTTCAGCGCGCAATTCTGCTCGCGCGAGGCATCGCCTTTGAGGCTGGCCCTCTCGGCTTCTGGAACGGGGGCGGTGGGGCAGGGGTGGGGCGAGTGGTTGCCCACCGTGATCACCATGGCGAAGAAGGGACGGGACGCGTCTCCTCCCAGCAGCGGCAGCACCGCCGCGAGCGTGTCCGCATCGGTGTGGGGCGAGCCGAATCGCGAGCCGTCAAGCACCTCGTCGAAGCCGTAGTTCCGGTAAGCCGTGGTCCAGTTGTAGAACTCGGGCGAGTCGAGGCCATAGGCGCTGGCGTGATAGCCCCTCTCCGTCAGATATCTCACGAACGTCCTCTGTGCCAGATGCGAGAGGGAGGCGTGGGTGTAGAGCCCGTCCATTCCGAACAGGCGCGAGTCGAGCCCGAGCAGCACCTCGAACTCGCTGACCCAGGAGTAGCCGCCGATCACATTCGCGAGCCCGGCCGTGTGGAGGTGCACGTCCTTGCCGCGGCCCGCCTCCGGGCTTGTATAGAAGAGGCTGTTGACGGCCGGCCTCTCGAGCATGAGCACGTCGTTCGGATCGAAGGTCGATTCCGCGTGAATGAGGATGATGTTCGGCAAGTCTCCGCCGAGTGCCGCGGGATCGATGGCGCCGGCGAGCGCGCCTGAAAGCTCCGGCGCGGAGAGGCCGGGCGCGCCTGAACTGGCGAAGAGCGATTCCGCTCCGTTGCCTGCCGCCTCCCGGGAGAAGATGAGGAACTGCAACTCGCCGATCTGGCGGGAGAATGCGGTGAGCCCCTCGCCCGTGAAAGAGTCGCCCTTCACGCCGCCCCGGTCACGGAAGCCCTCGATCGAGCCGATCACCCCAGACGTGACGAAGGGCATGGCCGAAACCACCACGAAGGCCGCGGCCCCGAGCCGTGCCGCGCCGAAGAGGAACTGGCCCGGCGCGGAGCGCCGCCATGCGCGGTAAAGCAGCACGGCGGCGAGGCCGGCCGCCAGCAGCGGCGCCGACCACAAGGCCCCGTAGCTCCACGCCGGCGCGCCGACCGAGACCAGAAGGCCCGAGGGGTTCCTGGTGAACATCAGCATGTCCAGCCAGGTGAGCGGGAAGGTGACCGCCGAGGCCTTCAGCGTACTGATGATGCCGAGGGCGTGGAGCGCGGCCATGAAGGCGATGACGGCCCAGGAAACCACGCTCCTGCTCCCCGCCAGATAGATCACCGATGCGACGAAGAACGCGCCGAGCAGCACGGACGTCCAGGAGAAATACAGCGTGTCCACTTCGGCCGCGAGGCCGCGGAGAACCAGATGAACGGCGAGGACATAGGCCGCCGTCTCGACCAGGAAGCGCGGCGCCTGCTGCAGAAGGCCCGTCAGTCCTGCCGCGATTTTCCGGTTTCCCCACCACATGCCGCGATACTCCCGCTCCTGTCGTATTGGCTTTCGGTGCGCCGCGCGGCCCGTCAGGTACGCGCGTTGCTGCCGTACTTCCACATGAGGTTCCGCACGGCCTCATCCTCGTCGCAGAGCTGGCTCAGTTCCCTGGAATTGAGATGCGTGGAGATCACTTCGCCCAGCTGCGAGGGCTGGAAGTAGTCGGCCGCGCCATTGTTCACGATGGTCTTGATCACGAAGCGCAGGAGCTTGTCGTAATTGGTGTAGAAGAAGTCCTTGGCGGCGGCGTCGGCCCAGACCTGCTTCTGCATCTGCTGCCCGCCGCCCAGGTAGCGGGGCGGAAGCACGGCGTTGCCGGAATGAATGCCGCGCCAGCTCAGCGTCTCGTGCACGAACAGGGTTCCGCCGAGCATGTGCGCGCCATAGACGAGATAGCCGTCGCCGCAGATGCGGCGCAGCGCGGGCTCCATCGGCCCCTTGAGCCTCAGGAACTCCAGCGCGTCGCGGCGGAACACCATGCTGGACGTGGCGGCCCAGATCCAGCCCGTGCTCATGGCCGGGAAATACTGGCTGTAGCCGAACCGGGCGAGGCTCCACTGGATCTCCTCGAAGCGGCCCTCGGTGGTCACCTTGTCCATGAAGCCGGTCTGGGACAGCGACACGATTCCGCCGCCGACCTTGTAAAGCCCCATCTCGCAGGCAACGACGGAGGCCGGCTTGCGGGGGTTGAGATGCGCCCGCAGCATCTTCTCCGCGAAATCCGGAGCGTAATAGTCGTCGGGGTCCAGATAGCAGACGAAGTCCGCATCGGTCTGGTCGAGGCCGATCAGCATGGCGGATGTCTGGCCGACATTCTCCTTGAGGCTCACCAGCCTGAGACGGCGGTCGCCGGCGGCCGCGACGATCCGTTCCAGCCGCCGCCGGTGGCTTGCCTCGGAGGCGTCGTCGACGATGACCAGTTCGAGCCGTTCATGGGTCTGCGCCAGAACGCTGTCAATCGCCCGGCCGACCACGTCGGTGTAATTGTGATGTGTGATGATGACGGAGAGCTTGACGTTCTCCACGCGGTCCTCGCGGCCCGCTTCGCCAGTGCCCAGCCCGTCGAAGGCGAGAAGCGCCTCCGGCAGGCGCCTGGCGGGCCTGGCCTTCACCGCAGGGCCGTCGCCCTGCCGGGCCGTCTTGCCACGTGCTGATTTCTTGCCGTTCACTGCAGTGCGGGGCCTGCGGTCTTTCAGTTTCAGTTCCATGGAAAAGCGCCTCTGAGCCAATATGCGTCTCTTCATGGGCCCGCCAGCGGGTCCCACGGTGCTTGCCTGTTCGATGATGTTCGGGAGTGACTTTCAGGTGTCAGGCGGCGGGCCGTTCCCGGTGGCCGGCGGGGGAGGGCGCCCGTTTCCGGGCGGTGCCGCCGGTGCGCCGGGAGCGGACCCGCTCACGCCATGCGCAACTCAGGTCTGATAGCCGGAGTTCTTCGGGGCCAGGTCCGACCCGCGCCCTTCACAGGTGCCATCGGGCATCCGCCTGTCCGGAGGGCACCAGATGCCCTTCTGATCCTTGGCCAGCCTGATTGCCTTGGGCGCCAGCGGGCTGTCCCTGTGCTGATCCGCAAATCTCAGCAAGGCGGAGGGATTTTCCGACTGCAGCGCCCGCGCGAAGGCAACCGCATCCGGAGTGAGCGTTCCATAAATAAGGACGCCGGCTCCCGCCAGAATTGAAAGTATCGATCCTCTGTTCATTTTCGGCTCCTCGCCAATCTTTACCTAACAGCAAAAACCTACGCGCCTTACTTACTATATTCAAGATTGAAAATTGGAAATTCATGCCATCGCGAGTGGCGAAGAAAGTGATCTTGCATCACGGTACTTTCTAACTGGAGGCGAAATCGATGATAAGTTGCATGAGGCGCGGTCGCGCCCGGGGCGTCCACCCGGCAGTGTGCACGTCCGTGTTGAAGTTACCTCCGGAGTTGCATCACCGGCGCGGGCTGCGTCTGAAAACGCCCGCTGCGCGCGGCCCGCGACTCATCGCGCGCGGCTCCTCTCCCGATTGCAGCGGGACTGCCCGTGGATCACGCCATGGCCGCGCCGCCATTGGCGCCGAGGCACTGGCCGGTGAACAGCGTGGCGCCGGGGCCGGCGAGGAACAGGATGGCGGCCGCGACCTCCTCCGGCTGCCCGATGCGCCCCAGGGGATGAGCCGTCTCGAGCGCCCTCTGCGCCGCCGTCATGCCCTCGAAGCCGAGGAGCGGCGTGTCGGTCGGGCCCGGCGCCACGGCATTGACGAGGATGCGCGGCGCCAGTTCCCGCGCCCAGGAGCGGGTGAGGCCCAGCATGGCGGCCTTGGTCGCGCAATAGACGGAGGCGTTCTGGCGGCCGAGATAGGCCAGCTCCGAGGCGAGGTTGATGATGCGCGCGCCTTCGCCCAGGTGCGGCAGGGCTTCGCGCGTCACCAGGATGGCGCCACGCACGTTGACGGCGAAATGCGCATCGATATCGGCCGCGGTGATCGCGCCGATCGGCGCCTCGCGCATGATGCCTGCGTTGTTGACCACGACGTCCAAGCCGCCCAGTTGGCGCACCGCCGCCGCGACCGCGCCGACAACGTCCTCCTCGCGGCGGAGGTCGCAGGCGATGGTCTTCACCGGGTCATCGGCGGCGTTGAGATCGAGCCCCGCCACTCGGGCCCCGGCGTCGCGGAAGGCGATGGCGGTGGCCCGGCCGATGCCGTTGGCGCAACCGGTGACGAGCACCCGCAATTCATCGAGCCTCTTCACCATGGAACCTCTCCGCGGTCGACCCCCAGCGACTGGCCGGTGATGTTGCGCGCCGCGTCGGAGGCGAGGAACAGATAGGTGTCCGCCATGTCCGAGGGCTCCATGAGGCCGGGCAGCGCCTGGTTGCCGGTGATCGCGTCCAGCAGTTGCTGCTCCCCGATGCCCATTCTCCCGGACATGACCGAGAGCGAGCGCATCGACGCCTCGGTGCGCACCCACCCCGGGCACACGGCGTTGACCCGGATGCCGCGGGGGCCGAGTTCCTTCGCCCAGGTCTTGGTGAGGCCGATGACCGCGTGCTTGGAGGCCACATAGGCGCCGAAACCGGCTTCCGCCACGCGGCCCCAGATCGAGGCCGTGTTGATGATCGCGCCGCCGGCGCCCATGCGCGGCAGCGCCCTGCGGGTGACGAGCTGCGTGCCGATCACGTTGATCTCGATGATGCGGCGGAAGATCGCCTCCACCTCTGCTCCATCCTCGGCAACCGGCGTCAGGCGCTCGAGACCGGCATTGTTGATGAGCACGTCGATGCTTGCCAGGGTGTCGAGCGCCGCCGCGACCGCCGCCCCGTCGGTGATGTCCGCCTGGAGTCCCGTGGCGCCGATCGAGCGTGCGCTCTCCGCCACCGCCGGATCGTCGGCGATGAGCAGGAGCCGTGCCCCCGCCCGGGCGAAGCCCTGCGCGATGCCAAGCCCGATGCCGCGGCTCGCACCGGTGATGACGACGTGCTTGCCTTCGAGACCGCTGCTCATGAATTGCCCGTCATGGTGCGGATGAGATGCAGGATGTCGTTCCTCAGCCTGAAGAACGCCTCGCCCTCGCGCGTTTCCAGCTGGCGCTCGCGGCCGAGGAGTGCCGTTACGTCGATGTCGCGCAGCACGGTGGCGGGACGGGCGGAGAACAGGATGATGCGGTCCGCCAGGAACACCGCCTCCTCCACGTCATGGGTGACGAAGATGATCGTCTTCTCCTCGCGCGTCTGGATCTCGCGCAGCTGCACCTGCAGGCGTTCGCGCGTCAGCGCGTCGAGCGCGCCGAAGGGCTCGTCCATCAGCAGCACGTCCGAGCCCGCCGCGAGGCTGCGGGCGATGGCCACCCGCTGGCGCATGCCGCCCGAGATGCGGTTGGGATAGGAATGACGGAAGTCCTCCAGCCCGATGAGCTTCAGGTAATGGCCGAGGCGCTCCTGCCGCTGGGCCTCGTCGAGGTCGTTCCGGTAGCGCATGCCGAAGGCGATGTTGCCTTCCACCGTCAGCCAGGGGAAGGACGAGTAGGACTGGAACACCATGCCGCGCCGCCGGTCCGGCCCGGCGACGGCTTCGCCGTCGAGGCGGATCACGCCGGAACTCGGCCGGTCGAGGCCGCCCGCCATGCGCATCAGGGTGGTCTTGCCGCAGCCCGAGGGCCCGAGGAAGACGATCAGCGAGCCGCGCGCGAAGGCGAGCGTGGTCTCCGACACCACGGGCACGTCGCCGAAGGATTTGCCGACCTTGTCGAAGCTGAGATAGCTGGCGCTCATGGTTCAGAGATACCGGAACATGCGGCGGTGCAGCGCCCGCAGAAGCTGGTCGGTGATGAGGCCGATGAGGCCGATGACGACGACGCCCGCCATGACCTCCGGCGTCTTCACATAGCGCCGCGCCGACCAGATGACGAAGCCCAGCCCGCTGTCCGCGGCGACGATCTCGGCGATGACGAGATAGGTCCAGCACCAGCCGAGCGTGATCCGGAGATTGTCGACGAGCGACGGGCCCATGGCCCTGAGCGCCACGTCCCTCAGCACGTGGCGCGGCTTGGCGCCGAGCGTGAAGGCGATCTCCACATATTCATGCGGCACGCGCCGCATGTCGTCGGCCACCAGCAGCACGAGTTGGAAGAAGGTGCCGAGCCAGAGGAGGAAGATCTTCGTTTCCTCCCCGACGCCGAACCAGATGATGGAGAGGGGAACCAGCGCCGGCACCGGAAGGTAGCGCACGAAATCGATCAGCGGCTCGAGCCCCGCGCCCACGATGCGGTAGCTGCTCATGAGGATGCCTATCGGGATCGCCATCGCCGCCGCGATGAGGAAGGCCGCCCACACCCTGACCGATGAGACGAGCGCGTGCCACAGCAGGTTCTGGGTGGTGATCATCGACCACATGGCGGCGACCACCCTGCTGGGCGAGGGGAGGAACTGCGGCGCCACCAGCCCGGCGCGCGCCACGATCTCCCACAGGGCCACCAGTGCGGCCGCCACGGCCACGCCCACAAGGATCTTCAGCCGCGCCGGAATGTCGCCCCGGAACGCAAAGAGCCCCTGATCCTGCGCCATGCGTCAGTTGCCGGCGACGAGATTGATGACCGCGTTGTCGATCTGCTGGTTGGAATCGAGCTTGGTCTCGGCCGCGCCGTTCTCGAGGTTGAGCTGCATCACCGTGTCGAAGATGTCGTGCAGCTTGCCGCGCTCGCCCGGCTTGCCGAGATAGGCCTTGGCCTGGTCGAGCGGGGTGTAGGCGAGGCTGGTGGCGAGGATTTCCTTCACGTCCGCCGGGGTGAGGCCGAAATGCGGCGCGGCGAGTTCGGCGTATTTGTCCGGCTCCGCCCTGGAGAAGTCGATGGCCTTGTAGATGCACGTCAGGAAGCTGGCATATTTCTTCGGGTTGGCGGCGAGGTCGTCGCGCCGCGCCGTGATCACGTCGACGATGATGCCCGGATAGTCCTTCGAGGAGAGGAACACCCGCGCGCCGGGCCGGGCCGACGCCTTCACCGCCTGCGACATGAAGGGCTCGTAGGTGGCGATGGCCGCGATCGAACTGTCGGCGAACACCGCCGCCGTGTCGGCCGTGGCGATGTCCTTGATCTGGAGGTCCGAGAGGCTCATCCCGGCCTTCTTGAGTTCCATCTGCATGAGGAGGCGGGAGGGGATGTTGGGTTCGGCGGCGATGGTCTTGCCCTTGAGGTCCGCCACGCTCTTGATCGCCTCGTCGGTGATCACGCCGTCTCCACCCACCGACTCGTCGATGGTGCCGATGATGACGCCGGGCGTGTCCGCGTCGCGCGGGCGGCCCTGGTGCTCGCCCACCGTGCGCATGTCGACCTCGATGTCGCCGCGCGCATAGGCGGCGAGCACGTTGGTCCGGTCATCCTCGAACTTGTAGTCGACCTCCAGCCCCTGTTCCTTGAAGCAGCCGAGGTCGTTGGCGACATGCACCGGCGCGAAGCCGAGCCAGGTGGGCGCCAGCATGCGGATGGTCTCCGCCGCCTGGGCGGGGCCCGCGGCGGCAAGGGTGGCGGCAACGGCGGCTCCGGCAAACAGGCGATTCATGGGTGACTCTCCCGATAACTGTGTGAATGCTCATCATAGCAACTGGCGGGACTTTGGGAAGCACCGCATCACGGCGGGCTTGTCCGGGGTTGCGGCGCGAATTCGTTGCCCCGCAGTGAAGTGGTGATGACCTGGCGTGGGTGACGAGGGGAGGGCCCGCCAATTTGCCAGAGTATAACCAATGGTTGTATTTTAGGCTCGGCGCTAATTGGTCCCCCCAGCGCCCGAATGCGCCCCCCGTGTGCTCTTGTCTGGCGTGTGGGGGAGCATCGCGGGTCTTGCGGGAAGAATGCGCCAACGATCAGGACAGCTCCAAGTCGGCGAAAAACAATCTCAAGAAGTATATTAATCATGAAAAACTACTAAGCATTTTTGTATAGTTTACATATTTACAGTTGGTGGCAAATGCCAGATGACAGGGTGGGCGCTGAGGGCTTGGCTGTGGGGGTGGAAGCGCATGAGTAACTCGCGATGGTACGTGGTCAATACGCAGCCCCTCTCGGAACTCAGGGCATGCCTCAACCTCGAGCGGCAGGGGTGGAGGACCTTCTGCCCCCGGATCGCCAAGACCATCCGCTCGGCGCGGCGGGTCAAGACCGAGCTGCGGCCGCTGTTTCCCGGCTACGCCTTCGTCGCGCTGGATATCAATCGGGACGCCTGGAGTTCGGTCAATAGCACCTTCGGGGTGCGCCACCTGGTTCGCTCAGGCGACCTGCCCTCTGCGCTCCCCGACGGCGTCGTGCCGGCGCTAATGGAGATGTCGGACGGCAGTGGCCGGGTGGACTTCTCAAGTCGCCTCACTGTCGGCGAAAGCGTGCGGTTTCTCGCTGGCCCGTTTGCCGACATGATCGGGTCTCTGGCGCACCTCGACGGAAGCGGCCGCGTGCGGGTGCTCCTGAGCCTCTTCGGCCGCGAGACGGAGGTGAGGACGCGCGCCGCAGATCTGGCGCCGGCGTGAGGCATCACATGGTCGCGGGCGCCTTGCGGAGTAGCTCTCGTTCCATTCCCATCCCGCATCGTCACGGCCGTCTTCCCCGTGGAAGTTCCATTGGGGGTAAATCATGGGGTGGGCGATGACAGCTCGGTTGTTCTCGTGTCGGCACCCGGTGCCGCTCCGCGCCAGCCGCCGCGGATGGAGTGGCGTAACTTCGACTGCGGTAGCCTGGACTGTCTCCCACGCCGCCGCCGTGGCGGTTCTCGCGACCGCTGCGGGCGCCGGACTGATCCCTCTCGTGAGGCGACGCGCGGGCCGCGTGTGCATGCAGTTTCTGATGGGGGACGGCCGTGCCGTATCTGCCAGCCGGTGGCGAGCCACGTGCGTGCCGTGTTCTGCGGCATCGCTTGCCGCAATTTCGATCATGTGCGGCATCAAACTTATCGCAGAGATTGATCGTCTGTGCCGCGCCCCGCAAACCAAGCTGGAATTTTGCTGATCAAGCAGCCCGGGCTTGATCTCGCCGTGGACTGTAAACTTTCAATCAATTATGAACGCGCCGGTCGGCGTCGTGATCACGAGGTGCGACGCGCACCGACCCGAAAGAGAGATCATCCGGATGCCTGCCTGGGCGAGTGGCTTTCACATGAACCTGCAGGAGGTGGCGGCCTTCACGCTGGTGGTGGCCGCATGCCTCGTCATCTGCAGGTGTCGGGACGCCTCCTTCAACATCCGCTCCCACCTCGACACGCGGCAGAGCCACTCGACACACGCGGTCCCCACGCCGCGCCTGGGGGGAATGGCCATTTTCCTCTCGGTGGTCCTGACGACGACCTTCTTCGACGGCTACTTCGGGGCGAGCTACGCCAAGCTCGTCATCTCCGCCGTTCCACTCGTCATCGTCGCCCTCTGGGAGGACGCCGTGGGGCAGACCTCCGCGCCGGTGCGCCTGGCGGCGGCCTTCATGAGTGCGCTCCTCGTCATGGTCTCGCTCCAAAGCTGGCTGCCGCGCCTCGACATCCCACTGCTGGACCCGTGGATGGGCGGGGCGGTGGGCGTTGCGGTGACGGCCCTGTTCATCGCCGGCAGCGTCAACGCCTTCAACATGATCGACGGGCTCAACGGATTGTGCGGCGGGGTGGCGCTCTTCGCGTTTCTGGCGTTCAACGCCATCGCGGCCGAGGCCGGCTTCGACTTCATGACGCACACCACCATGCTGCTGACCGCGGGCATGGCGGGCTTCCTCGTCTTCAATTTTCCGTTCGGGAAAATTTTCCTCGGCGACACGGGCGCCTATCTCGCAGGCTTCATCCTCTCCTGTTTCACGGTGTCGCTTACGGAGCGGTTCCCGGAGGTGTCGCCCTGGGCGCTCTTCCTGGTCCTCGCCTATCCGCTGAGCGAGTTGTGCTTCACCTTCCTCCGCCGCCTCGCGTTGGGCGCCTCGCCGTTCGCGCCCGACCAGGGGCATCTGCACCACCTGGTCCTGGCGGCGGTTCAGCAATCAGGCTGGTGCGGCGGGGCATCGCGGTGGAACAACCCGCTGGCGACGCTGCTCATCATGCCGCTGGCCGTGTGCCCAATGGCTTACGCGGTCGCCTATTACAGCGACCCGCCCCGGCTGCTGGCGGGGGTACTTGGATATGCCTTGCTGTTCGCCGCGGTCTACGTGGCGCTGTGGGCCTATCTGAGGACCGCGCGGCAGGAGGCGGGGCGCTCCGGCCAGACGCCGTGACGCCGCGGCGCAATCAAGTTCCCGGGTGTGAGAACTCCGCCGGCCGGAGCGCGAAACGTGGCCGGGCAGCCGGTGTTCGCCTTCAGTCCCGCCGGCGATAGACGTACATGCCGCGCGCCATCAAGAGCGCGAGCAGGACGTAGAACGCACCAACCACCATCAACATCTGAAACATGCCTGCCGCCCCCCTTGTCCTGCCGCCTTGCAGCGTTCGTGTCCCATCTCCGGGCAGGGACTGTCGCCCCCGCCGGTATTAGGTGTCCATTCAATAGTATTTTTCGCCGGGATGCAATGGAAGATTGCGGGTTGAGGCGTGCACCCACAAAAAGTTCGGATGAGGCCCAAATCGTCCGGCGGGCTTCAAGCTCGCGCCAGTCGTCTGCTTCGGGGGGGGCTCGCGGGGGCTTCGTGCCGTTCCCAGTCGCCTGGCCGGCGCGCGGCAGGTTCCGACCACCATCAACATCAATTCTGCCCAGCAGGCTCGTCCCCGCATTCACCGCCGTGACGTCAGCCGCCAACCTCCATCTGGCTTACTGCGGGAGATCATCGGTCAGAGTGGCAATCCGCAATTGCTCTTGGGCTTCTTCATGCTGTCGGCCCCCATGGCCGGGGGCACCGTGGGCATCTCGTTCCAGAAATTCGTGGCGGCAATCACCGCGTCCCGAGGGCCTGGGTCCCCGGGCCGCCTCGCGAGCACCCGTCTGCGAGAAGTCCAGTGAGCCCAGTTGACTTCCATTCTGAGGGTCCTACATAAGAGCGATCGATAGATAAGAAGTAAGACAATGGGTCACACGGCCACCCTCTCGTCCAAGTTCCAGATCTCGATCCCCAAGGCAGTCCGCAGCCTCCATGACTGGAAGGCTGGTCAGGAGTTCGTCTTTATCCCCAAGGGTGCGGGCGTGCTGCTCATGCCGGTGCCCAGGCGCGAGGACCTCAAGGGCATCGTCAAGGGGGCAAGGGCCGAGAATGTCCGTGACCGCGAGGACCGCTTCTGATGCGCCTCGTGGACACGTCGGCCTTCGTCGAGTGGCTGACGGGCTCCAGCACGGGAGAAAGCGTGGCTAGTCACCTTCCAGAACGAGAAGAGTGGCTCGTGCCGACGATCGTTCAACTCGAACTCAGCAAGTGGCTGACGCGTGAGGCGGGGGAGGAAAAGGCGGATCAGGTGATTGCCTTCACCCAGATGTGTGTCCTGGCCGATCTGGACACCGAGACTGCCATCTCCGCAGCCGAAATCAGTCGGACGCACAAGCTCGCCACAGCCGACGCGATCGTCTACGCGACCGCGCGCGCCCACGCGGCGGACATACTGACCTGTGACGCCCACTTCGACGGCTTGGAGGGCGTCACGCTCGTCAGAAAGCGTGTGCCGTAGCAGTTCTCCAGCCAGCCGCACTCGGGCTGAAGGTGTCGGACGAGTTCACCGTGCCGCTCCGCGCCTTGCACCACGGCGAACTCCACCACAACGGGGACGAGTGGATCTGGTGTGCGAGAAGGGAAGGCGCGGCAGGTGCCGGAGTATGTCGATGCGGTGGACGAGGGCGTCCTCGACTGATGCCGCTCGCCGGGAAGGCACAGGTGTTCATCTGGCCTGGGTCAACGCACTCACAAGCGGAACTCCAAGGCTCGTGCTGCCCGCTCTGCCATGCGATGGCTCCCCGGGCATGCGGCAGTCCCGACGATCCCCCGCACGGGGCGTGTGATGGGGCGCCTGGCGTGTCGCAAATCCGTATTTAACCTTAGTCATCGGGCCGCTAGAGCGGTTTTCGTGCGCACTGAATCATTGGGGGATTCCCGAATCGATCTCTTGCTGATTCAACGTCGAGGCTGGCGGAAGGAGGCCAGTCTCGATGACAAAGCCCC
>VFQT010000610.1_pt1 | contig 50787 bp, 46 predicted proteins | sample 3512381 | NCBI WGS metagenome assembly VFQT01 (sample SAMN10412376, study PRJNA504923) | tailings metagenome | isolation source: Relicate 2 Philex TSF3 active mining site | place: Philippines: Tuba, Benguet | collected 2017-08-29 | reverse complement strand
GTTCCGCGCTCGATGATGCGGCCACCATCGAGCACGCACACGAGATCGCTCGTTTCGCGCGCGAACCCCATCTCGTGCGTGGCGAGCACGATCGTCATTCCTGACGCCTTGATCTCGCGCACGACGTCGAGCACTTCGCCGACGAGTTCAGGGTCGAGTGACGACGTGATTTCGTCGAGCAGCAGCACCTCGGGGTCGAGCGCGAGTGCGCGCACGATGGCGACACGTTGCTGCTGGCCGCCCGAGAGGCGGTCGGGGTACGAGTCGCCGCGGTCTCCGAGACCGAACCGTGTGAGCAACTCGCGCGCGCGGTCTTCGGCCACGCGACGATCCTGACCGAACACGCGAACGGGGGCGAGCGTCACGTTCGAGAGCACGTCCATGTGAGGGAACAGGTTGTAGTTCTGGAACACCATGCCGACGCGGCGTCGGATGGGGTTCGGATCGAGTCCCGGTACCGAGATGTCGACACCGTCGAGGAGGATCTCTCCGTCGTCGATCGGCTCCAGAAGGTTCAGACAGCGCAGCAGGGTGCTCTTGCCCGAGCCGCTCGGACCGACCAGGGTCACCACGTTGCCCACCCCGATGTCGAGGTCGATGCCGTCGAGCACCACATGGTCGCCGAACGACTTGCGCACGCCCCGCAGGCTGAAGCGGTTCGCTGTCATCGCACCCTCGTTCCCTGGGTGCGGCGACGTTCGCGATCGATGAGGTAGTCGGTGAGGCGCGTGAGGGGAATGGTGATCGACAAGAAGATCGCAGCGGCCGCCACATAGGGGGTGAAGTTCGCGAACTTGGCCTTGTCGATGCCGGCCTGGCGCAGGATCTCGATCGGACCGATGAGACTCACGAGAGCCACGTCCTTCTGCAGCGACACGAGGTCGTTCATGAGCGGGGGCACAACCCGTCGCACCGCCTGGGGCAGCACGACGTGGCGCATGGTCTGGGCATTCGACAATCCGAGCGATCGGGCGGCGGCGCGTTGTGATTCGTGCACGGCCTCGATGCCCGCACGAAACACCTCGGCGACGTAGGCCGAATAGGCCATGATCACGGCCACTGATCCCCAGAGGAGGGGACTGTTCCAGGGTCGTGCGATACCAAGGCCAGGAACACCGAAACCGACGAGATAGATCCACAAGATGATCGGCACGCCGCGCATCACGTCGGTGTAGGCGACCGCGAGCACCCGCACCGGAAACAACGCGGGTGACCGGCTGTTGCGCGCGGTGGCGAGAAGAAGCGCGACCACCACGATCGCGGGAACCGACCACGCGAAGATCTTCACGTCGAGTATGAATGCCTCGAGCAGTCGAGGGAACGAGTCGGCGAACTGCGCGCCGTCGAAGAACGACGCCTTCACCCGGTCCCAGCGCGGCATCTGGGGGATCAAAAGAAAGAGGGCGACCGCCACGGCCAGCGAACTGGCCGCGGCGATCGCCGTGCTCTTTCGTCTACGGGACTTCTCCCACGCCGCGCGTCGACCGCTGGGTGCGACCATGATTCGCGCGGCGGCCCGGTCAGCCGACCGAGATGACGGGGATGTCGACGTTGGTCGAGAGGTTCGCGAGAGTGATCTCGTCGAGGGTTCCCGCCGACTTCAGGTTCGCGAGCGCAGTGTTCACGCACTCGGCGAGCGGGTTGTCGAGGTCGAACACCATTCCGAAGTTGTCGGCTGCGACGGCATCGGTGAGCGGGAACTGTCCGAGCACGGCCGAACCCTCGATCTCCACTGCCGACACGTAGAGGGCGGTCGGGAGGTCGAGCACGATCGCGTCGACCTGTCCGCCCTCGAGCGCGGCCTTGGCGCCGGCATTGTCGTCATAGACGAGCGCCTCGGCGTCGGGCTGGATCACGTTGGTGATGTAGTCGAGGCTGGTCGTTCCGACCTGTGCGCCGAACTTGAGACCCTTGAGGTCGGCGACGCTGGTCGCTCCCTTGGCCTTCGAGTCGGCGAGACCGACGATGGCCTGGTTGGTCGAGTAGTACGGGTCGCTGAAGGTCACGTTCTTCGCGCGCTCCTCGGTGATGGTGAACTGCTGGAGGTTGAAGTCGAAGTTCTTCGCTCCGGGCTGGATCGCCTCGTCGAATCCGGTGCGCACCCACTTCACGCTGGCGTCGTCGAATCCGAGCTCGCCCGCGACGGCGTAGGCGACGGCGGCCTCGAAGCCTTCCTTCGACTCGGGCTTGTCGTTCTCCACCCACGGCGAGAATGCCGGGTTGCCGGTGGCGATCGTCAGCACGCCCTCTTCGAGGGTCTTGCCGGCGGCGCACTCTGCTGCAGATGCGGTGTCGCCCGAGGCGGCCGCGGTGGTGTCGGTGGACTCGTCCGACCCGCCGCATGCGGCAAGGGCGAGAGAGGCCACGAGGGCGATGGACAGGGCGCGACGGCGCATTGGAGGTTCCTTTCGTCGGGACGTGCGAGGAAGGAACTTAGTCGTGCACGGACGCACCCGACAAAGGTTCGTCCGTCTCTGCCGGTGGTCGATTGGGGGCGGGCTGACCCTCCTGAATGGGCAATAATCGACACATGGCATTGTTCGGTCCGGTCCTCACCGCGATGGTGACACCCTTCGCAGACGACGGGTCGCTCGACGTCGACGAGGCCGTGCGGCTTGCGCGATGGCTGGTCGACAACGGGAACGACGGCCTCGTGCTGTCGGGGACAACCGGCGAGTCGTCGACATTGACCGACGACGAGAAGCTCACCCTGTGGGAAGCCGTGGCCGGCGCGATCACGGCGCCTGTGGTGGCCGGAACGGGCTCCAACGACACGGCGCACTCCGTGCACCTGACGCGCGAGGCATCGAAGATGGGCGTCGCGGGAATCCTCGCGGTGGGCCCGTACTACAACCGGCCGTCGCAGGCAGGAATTGCCGGACACATCACCGCAATGGCAGAGGCAACCACCCTTCCGGTGGTCGTCTACGACATCCCTGTGAGGACCGGGCGCAAGATCTCGACGGCCACGCTTGCCCGTCTTGCGAACACGGTGCCGAACATCAGGGCCCTCAAGGATGCGGCCGGTGCGCCGGCAGAGACGGCCACTCTCATGGCGCAGGTGCCGGCGGGTTTCGAGTTGTACTCGGGCGACGACGGCCTCACTCTCGCTTTTCTCGCCTACGGCGGTGTCGGGGTGATCGGCGTCGCGACGCACTGGAGTGCGCCCGAGCACCAGCAGATGATCGCTGCGTTCCGCGCCGGCGACGTCGACGCAGCGAGACGCATGAACGACATCTTGCTCGAGTCGTACGCGTTCGAGACAGGAGACGACAACCCGAACCCGATCCCGAGCAAGGTGATGATGAACCATCTCGGGTTCCGTACGGGGGAGTGTCGGTTGCCGATGGGGCCACCGCCCGCCGGGCTCGCCGAGCGAGCGGCAACGGTGCACGCGAACCTCGAGAAGGCGCGCGCCGCGCGCGGCCGCTGACATGGCGGCTCCGGTTCGAATCGTCTTTCTCGGCGGTCTCGGTGAGATCGGCCGGAACTGCATGGTCATCGAGCAGGACGACAAGTTGCTGCTCATCGACTGTGGGCTCATGTTCCCCGATGCCGACATGCACGGCATCGACCTGGTGCTGCCCGACTTCACCTGGCTGCGCGAGAACGGCGACCGCATCGTGGGGTGTGTCGCGACGCACGGTCACGAGGACCACGTCGGTGGCATCCAGTTCCTCCTTCGTGATCTCTCGTTCCCGGTCTACGGGTCGGCCGTCGCGCTCGGTCTCGCGCGCAACCGCATCGAAGAAGCCGGATTGCTCGACAAGACGAATCTGATCCCGGTCGTCGACGGACAACGACTCGCGATCGGGCCGTTCGACGTGGAGTTCCTGCCGGTGACGCACTCGGTTCCGCATGCGCACGCGGTGATCGTGCACACACCCCAGGGAGTGATCGTGCACTCGGGCGACTTCAAGATCGACCTCACACCGGTCGACGGCCGGCGCACCGACCTCGCACGGCTCGGCGAACTCGCATCGACGGTCGGCATCAGGCTGCTCATGTGCGATTCGACGAACGCAGAGGAGAGCGGCCACTCGCCCAGCGAGACGAGCATCGGGGGCACGCTCCGTGCGCTGTTCCAGGAGCACCGCGACAGGCGCATCATCACTGCGAGCTTCGCCAGCCACATCCACCGTGTGCAGCAGGTGATCGAGATCGCCATCGATGCCGGCCGCAAGATCGCGCTCATGGGGCGCTCCATGCAGAACAACGTGCGCATGGCTGTCGAACTCGGTCTGATCGACGTGCCTGCGAGTTCGTTCATCGCCGTCGAACAGATCACCGACTTCGCACCCGGCGAGGTGTGCGTGATCTCCACGGGTTCCCAGGGTGAGCCGATGTCGGCACTGTCGCTCCTGGCGCGTGGTGAGAGCAAGTGGATCAAGGTCGGGGCCGACGACACCGTGATCCTGTCGAGTCACGCGATCCCGGGCAACGAGGGCAACGTCAACCGTGTCATCGACGGACTCGTGCGCGCCGGCGCCCGTGTCGTGCACTCGGGCATCGCCGACGTGCATGCCACTGGTCACGCGCAGGCCGACGAACTGAAGACGTATCACTCGATCGCCAAGCCCGAGTGGTTCGTGCCGATCCACGGCGAGTACCGCCACATGCGCGCGCATGCCGAACTCGCGGTACTGATGGGTGCGCATCCCGAACGCGTGCTGGTCGCCGCCGACGGTGACGTGCTCGAGCTCTCCGACGACGGACTCGCTTTCGTCGCCAAGGTGCCGGCGCACTACCTCTATGTCGACGGAATCGTCGGCGACGTCGGACACGGTGTGCTGCGCGACCGCAAGGTTCTCGCAGAAGAAGGAGTCGTGGTGGTCGTGGCAACGGTCGATGCCGAGTCGCGCACGGTGATCACGGGCCCCGAGATCATCACCCGGGGGTGGGTGTACGCACCCGAGGCAGACGATCTGCTCGACGAAGGAGAGGCGATCATCGCCCGGGCACTGGTGGCGGCCCTCGACGACGGGGTCTCCGACATCGACTCTCTCGAGCGTGAAGTGCGCCGTGCAGCGGGGAAATTCGTGAACGAGCGGACCAAACGCCGCCCGATGATCGTCCCCGTCGTCATGACCACCTGAGACGACCTAGGTTCGGGCCATGTACGGAGCCCAAAGTCTCGTTCGCACACTCGTCGACTCCGGCGTCGAGGTCACCTTCGCCAACCCCGGCACCTCCGAAATGCATCTCGTCACTGCGATCGACTCGACACCGGGAATGCGCTCGGTGCTCGGACTCTTCGAAGGTGTCGTCACCGGAATGGCCGACGGGTACGCGCGAGTCGCCGAGAAACCGGCCGCGACGTTGTTGCACCTCGGGCCCGGACTCGCGAACGGTCTCGCCAACCTGCACAACGCCCGACGTGCGTCGTCGCCGGTGGTGAACATCGTGGGCGACCATGCCACGCACCATCTCCATCTCGATGCGCCGCTCGCCTCCGACATCGTCGGGTTCGCGAGGCCGGTGTCGGGGTGGGTGCACACTGCGACGCACCCGCTCACGGTCGGAGCCGACGCAGCACGGGCCGTTCAGGCTGCCCGACAGTGGCCGGGACAGATCGCCACCCTGATTCTTCCGGCCGACGTCGCCTGGACCGAGGGAGGTGTCGTTGCACCGCCGCTCGAGGTCCGGGGCCCGGCCGCATTCGACGCCGCATGCGTCGCTGCGGCTGCAACAGCTGTGAGATCGGGGAGGAAAGTCGGCATCTTGATGCGCGGCGAGGCTCTCAAGGAGAGGGGACTCACGGCGGCGGGTCGCGTGGCGACGGTGGGGAACGTGCGGCTGATGTGTGACACGTTCTCGCCGCGCATCCAGAAGGGGGCCGGTCGTGTCGCGGTGCAGAGGTTGCCCTACTTCGCCGAGCAACTGGTCGAGTTCATGGCAGACCTCGACGTGTTGGTGATCGTCGGCACGAAACCACCGGTGACGTTCTTCGCCTATCCCGGCAAGCCGAGTTGGGGCACGGCCGATCACACGGAAATTCTGCACCTCGCGCATGCACACCAAGACACGGTCGGCGCGCTCGAAGCCCTCGCCGACGAACTGGGAACAGCGAGCGCGTCGCCCGACGTCGCCGAGTGGAGAGTCGACGACACGGTGGGCGACAAGTTCGACGGGTTCGCGATCGGTCGCGCGATCGCCCGGCATCTCCCCGAAGGAGCGATCATCGCCGACGAGGGTGGCACCGCCGGCGGAGGAAGCCAGGTCGCCCTCGCGACGGCCGCACCTCACGACGCTCTCTCGCTCACGGGCGGGTCGATCGGCCAGGGGCTCCCGGTCGCGACCGGAGCCGCAGTTGCAGCGAACGGCGACCGAAAGGTGGTGTGTCTCCACGGCGATGGCGGTGCGATGTACACGGTGCAGTCGCTCTGGACCCAGGCGCGCGAGAACCTCGACGTGACGACGGTGATCTTTGCGAACCGTTCGTATGCGATCTTGAACATCGAGTTGCAGCGCACCGGCGCAGGTCCGGCAGGCGAGAAGGCCCGTGCGATGCTCGACCTGTCGAACCCGGCGCTCGATTGGGTGCAGATCGCCGGTGGTATGGGTGTCGAGGCGGTCCGCGTCGACACGCCTCAGGCCTTCGAAGCGGCGTTCTCCTCGGCAATGGCCCAGCGCGGTCCGAGGCTGATCGAAGCAGTGGTCTGACCCCAACCTGACCAGCCCCCGGTTGGGGTGAAACCCTGTCGGCACAGGGGTATCCCGACCCGGAACGCACCCCCGGGGTACCGTTTTCCACATGTCTGGCAAGGGTTCTTCGTCTCCGAACGGGTCGTCACGCGGGTCGTCACGCGGTGGCCGCGGCAGCGTGAAGACCCCGCCGAAGGGGAGCCGCCGCCCCTCTCAGGAGCCGTTGCCCGAGCCCCCGTCCGCCGCTCGGCGGGTGGTGAACGGCCGGGAGGTCGAATTCTGGGGCGTCGGGCTCGTTTCGCTCGGCATCTTGCTCTTCTTGTCTCTTTATCTGCGCACGGCCGGCCCGTTGGGTGAGGCGATCGACACCACCTTCGGGTGGTTGCTCGGTCTCGGGCGATTCGTGCTGCCACCGGTCACCATCGGCATCGGGGTTGCAATGGTGCGCCGACGCAGCGTCGACCACCGTGCCCGGCTCGGGGTCGGGTGGGCGATCGTGGTGCTGGCGGTTCTCGGGTTGCTCCACGTGGTGAATGGCGACGACAAGATCGTCGCCAGCGTCGATGCCATGGCGCAGGCCGGCGGCTGGTTCGGAGCAGTGCTCGCTCAGCCGTTGCAGGCGACGCTGGGGTGGGCGGGCGCATCGGTGATCCTGCTCGCTGTGCTCCTCGGCGGAACGATGATCGTGACCGACACGACGCTTCCCGAGTTGGTGGTGTTCATCCGTCGTTGGGTCACTCGTGCGGCCGGCGCGCTGCAGACGGCCGCCGATCGCAGCGGTGAACGAGGTGCTGACGGCTCGGGCACACGAGGTGACGACTACAGCGACATGGTCGAGGTGCCGGGCGAGCAGCAGAGTCGACAGCGCGCGGTTCTCTTCGACGCCGACGACGATGACGATCTGCGCGTGGAGAAGCCCTCGCGGCCCCGCGCGGCGCGCAAGAAGTCGGCTCCCGCGCCTGCTGCGGAACCGGAGTTCGTCGGCAAGCCGGGTGTGAAGGGTGGCGGCGAATCGTCCGGCGAGGCGGCGGTTGCTCCCACCGGTCCGGGTGAGTGGATCTTGCCGGCGGTCGAGACTCTCTCGCTCACCGAGGTGCACGAGGTGAACAAGGCGCGTGTCGCCGAACGCGGACGTCTCCTCGAAGAAGCACTCGCGTCGCACGGCGTCGAGACCAGGCTCATCGGCATGACGGTCGGCCCGACCGTCACCCGTTTCGAACTCGAACTCGGCTCGGGCGTGAAGGTTGCCAAGGTGACCAGCCTGAACCGCGACATCGCGTACTCCATGGCCGCGACCGACGTGCGCATCCTGGCGCCGATTCCCGGTCAGTCGGCGGTCGGCGTCGAGGTGCCGAACGAGAGTCGTCAGCTCGTGTCGCTCGGCGATCTCATGGTGTCGCCCGAGGCCGCACGTGCCACGCACCCGCTGGACGTCGCCGTCGGAAAGGACATCGCCGGACGTGCGGTGTTCCTGAACCTCGCCGCCACACCCCACTTGCTGATCGCCGGTGCGACGGGCGCGGGCAAGTCGAGTGGCATCAACTCGATCCTCACGTCGCTGCTGATGCGCTCGACGCCCGATCAGGTGCGACTCATCTTGATCGACCCGAAGCAGGTCGAGATGGGTCAGTACGCGAGGCTCCCTCACTTGTTGACGGCTCCGGTCACCAACCCGAAGAAGGCCGCGAATGCTCTCGGGTGGGCCGTGAAGGAGATGGAGCGCCGCTATGACCTGTTGGTCGAGGTCGGATTCCGCGACATCGGCGGCTACAACGCAGCCTTCGACCGCGGAGAGATCAACGACCCGACCGACGAACACGCCAAGAAGTACGAACGGCTCCCGTTCATCGTCGTGGTCGTCGACGAGTTGAACGACCTCATGATGGTGGCGGCACGCGACGTCGAAGAGTGCATCACACGCATCGCCCAGAAGGCGCGCGCGGTGGGTATCCACTTGATCGTGGCCACCCAGCGTCCGAGCGTGAACGTGATCACGGGTGTCATCAAGGCAAACATTCCGGCGCGTATGGCGTTTGCGGTCTCGAGTCTCACCGACAGTCGGGTCATTCTCGACCAGCCTGGCGCCGAGAAACTCGTCGGCAAGGGAGACATGCTGCTGATGCCAGGCAACACGAACGTGCCGCAACGCATCCAGGGTTCGTGGGTCGACGAAGAGGAAGTGCGTCGCGTCGTCGCCCACTGGCGTCGTCAGGCGCCGGAGGTGGTCTACGTCTCGGGCATCGAGGGCGAAGAAGGCTCGTCGTCGGGCAGTGGCCCGTTGTTCGGTGGTTCCGGCGGCGACGACGACCTCGTGCGCCAGGCCATGGAGATCGTCGTGCGGTCGGGGCTCGGGTCGACGTCGTTGCTGCAGCGCAAACTCAAGGTGGGTTTTGCCCGCGCCGGTCGTCTCATGGACGAACTCGAGGAGCGCGGCGTGGTCGGGCCGAGCGAGGGTTCGAAAGCACGTACGGTGTTGATGAGCGTCGAAGAACTCGAGGCCATGGGGGGATGACATGCCAGATTCGCGCCTGCGGGAGGTCGGCGGGGGACTGAGGTTCCCCGAAGGCCCGGTTGCGATGCCGGACGGGTCCGTCGTGTTGACCGAGATGTTCGGCGGGCGTCTCACTCGGGTCGCGCCCGACGGGTCGAAGAGCACCGTGGCGGAGATGCCCGGCTTGCCGAACGGTCTCGCGCTCGGCCCCGACGGTGCCTGGTACCTGTGCAACAACGGCGGCGCCTTCACCCCGCTCGAGATCGGCGGGCTGCTCTATCCGGGTGAGTTCGACCCCAACGCCTACATCGGTGGACGCATCCAGCGCATCGATCCGTCGACGGGGGCGGTGACCGATCTCTACACGCACTGTGGTGACGTCGCCTTGCGTGCACCGAACGACTTGGTCTTCGATGCCCACGGCGGTTTCTGGTTCACCGACCACGGGATCCGTCACGGACGCAACGCCGACCGCACGGGCATCTACTACGCCACCGCAGATGGCGGCCACATCACCGAGGCCGTGTTTCCGGTCGACTCGCCGAACGGCATCGGGCTCTCGCCGGCGGGCGACGTAGTGTACTGGGCCGAGACACACACGGGGCGAATCTTCCAGCGACGAATCGCTGCGCCCGGAGTCCTCGCCGCATCGGGCGACGGGCTTCCTCCGTTGCTGTGCGGATTACCGGGAATGCAACTGCTCGACTCGCTTGCTGTCGACGGTGCAGGCAACGTCTGTGTCGCGACGCTGGTGAACGGCGGCATCACGGTCGTGTCGCCGGCGGGAGAGATCGTGGAGTTCGTGGAGACCGACGACCGCATCACCACCAACATCTGTTTCGGTGGTGACGACTTACGAACCGCATACGTGACGGTGTCCTCGACCGGTCGCCTGCTCGCGATGGACTGGCCGTGGCCCGGGCTGAAACTCAACTGGCAGTAGGCTCGAACGAGTGGCTCAGCGCTATTACATCGAGACTCTGGGCTGCCCCAAGAACACCGTCGACTCGGAGAAGATCGCCGGCACCCTGATCGCCGACGGCCTCCGCGCGACCGACGACCCGTCGCGCGCCGACGTGATCGTGGTCAACACCTGTGCGTTCATCGACGAGGCACGGAGGGAGTCGATCGACACGCTGCTGCACCTCGACGAGCAACGAAAGCGCGGTGCACGACTCGTGGTGACCGGCTGCATGGCCGAGCGGTACGGCGACGAGCTGGCCGAGGCGCTGCCCGAGGCCGACCAAGTGGCGGGCTTCGGTGTGCCGATCCAGATCGGCAAAAAGCCCCTCGCCGTCGGGTCGGCGGTGCCGTCGCTCGACTTGCTGAACCTTCCGCGACCGAAGTCGGCTGCTCCCTGGGCGTACGTGAAGATCGCCGAGGGGTGCGACCGCACGTGCGGGTTCTGCGCGATCCCGAGTTTTCGTGGTCCGCAGCGAAGCCGCGATGTCGATGCGATCCTGCGCGAGGTCGAGGATCTCGAGGTGCGCGAGGTGGTGCTCGTCGCCCAGGATCTCGCCTCGTACGGCAAGGACCGCCCCGGCGAACTCGGAGCGGGTGCGATCGTGCCGCTCGTGCGCGCCGTGTCGGCACGCGTCGACTGGACCCGGTTGTTGTATCTCTACCCGAGCGATCTCTCGGATGACCTGATCGGGGCGATCCTCGACACGGGCGTTCCGTACTTCGATCTTTCGCTTCAGCATGTGTCGAAGGAGCACCTGCGCCGCATGCGCAGGTGGGGAGATGGGGCACGCTTCCTCGAGCGCATCGCCCACATTCGTGCACTCGAGCCAGAGGCCACCTTTCGCAGCAACTTCATCGTCGGGTATCCGGGCGAGACGGAGGAAGACCACGACCAGTTGCTCGCCTTCGTCGAAGAGGCACGACTCGACTGGTGCGGCTTCTTCGCCTTCAGTCCCGAAGACGGAACCCACGCGGTGACGCTGCCCGATCGGGTGCCCGATGGGCTCGTTGCTGATCGTTTGGCCGAGTTGCGCGAGATACAGGACCGGATCACCGCTGAGAGTCGCGACAGACTGCTCGGTGAGACGGTGACAGTGCTGGTCGACGAGCCCGGTATTGCGCGTTCGCACCGTGAAGCCCCGGAGATCGACGGTGTCGTGCAGGTCGACGAGTCGTTGACGGTGGGCGAGTTCCACGAGGTGCGGGTCGACGAGGTGTTCGGCCCCGACCTCATGGCGCAGGGCCCGGCCCTTTTGAGCCCGAAGGAGGTGCGTCGTGGCCGTCGATGAGACAGCCATCGTCACGTGGGCGAACATGGTCACGGTGACGCGGGTGCTCGCCTCGCCGTTCCTCTTCCTCATGATTCCCGACGACGGTGGGTCGTGGGCTGCGCTGGCAGTGTGGATCATCTTGTGTGCGAGTGACGGATTCGACGGCTATCTCGCACGCCGTCACGGCATCACCCGCAGCGGTGCGTTCCTCGATCCTCTCGCCGACAAGATCCTCGTGCTCGGGGCGATGTTCACCCTCGTGTCGCGTGACGTGCTCTGGGTGGTTCCGGTGGTCGTCATCGCGGCACGCGAGATCATCGTGAGCCTCTACCGTGTGTTCGTCGGCTCGAAGGGTGTGTCGTTGCCGGCGACCCGGCTTGCCAAGGTCAAGACGTTCAGTCAGCAACTTGCCGTTGGGTTCGCCCTTGCGCCGATCACCATCGATGACGCGACGTGGACATTCACCGTGTGTCTCTGGATCGCTGTCGGGTTGACCGTCTTGTCGGGCGTCCAGTACGCAGTGAGGGCGCTCCGGCCGACAAAACTCGCCGCATGACCGAAGTTCTCGACGACGCGACCCGCGCCGCAATCCAGAAGCGAACCTTGCGCACCCTCGTCGCGGGCCAGATCGTCGGCGCCGCCGCTCTCGCGGCCGCGGTCACGGTCGGTGCCTTCGTGGTCCAGCAGATCCTCGGCCAGGAGACTCCGTGGGGCGGCATTGCGACCGCGACGGTCACCACCGGAACGGCCGTGATGTCGCAGGTGCTGTCGCGTCTCATGGTGCGCCGTGGTCGTCGGCCGGGTCTCCAGCTCGGGTATCTCCTCGCGACCGCCGGTGCCCTGCTCGCGGCAACCGGGGCCGAGACGTCGAACCTCGTGGTGTTCATCGCCGGGCTCTTCATGTTCGGCAACGGTCAGGCGTCGAACCTGCTCGCGCGCTACACCGCCACCGATCTCGCTCTCCCCGAGGAGCGGGGCCGTGCGATGAGTCGCATCGTGTTCTCGTCGACGTTCGGTGCGGTGTTCGGACCGCTCCTCATTGCCCCGGCACAGGCGGCGGGGCAGAACTGGTTCGGACTCGAGAAGTACACCGGCCCGTGGCTGTTGTCGGCGTGCGTTCTGTTTCTCGCATTCGCCAACACCGCTCTGCGTCTGCGACCCGATCCGCTGGTGCTCGCGGGTGGAATCAAGGAGAAGGCCGACGGTCGCCTTCCGAGCATCGCAGAGGCATTGCGGGTGATCACGTCGTCTGATCGCGGGCGACTCGCTCTCGCGTCGATGGTCGTCTCGCAGGCGGCGATGGTCGCGGTCATGACGATGACGCCGGTGCACATGAAGATCCATGGCCAAGAGGTGCTGAGCCCGTATGTGATCTCTCTCCACATCGCGGGCATGTACGCCTTCAGCCCGCTCGTCGGTCGGTTCTCCGACCGGCGCGGCACGCTCGACACGGTCATCGTCGGTGCGGGAATTCTCGTCGTGGCCACGGTGGGGTCATCGCTCAGCGGCGAGAGTGCGCCGGTCTTGTTCCCCGCGCTCTGGTTGCTCGGGATCGGCTGGAACTTCGGGCTCATCGGCGGCTCGGCGATGCTCATCGAATCGGTGCCCGACGACAAGCGCGTCACCGTACAGGGGGCAGCCGACCTGATGATGAGTTTCCTCGGCGGCATGGCGGGATTGTCGTCCGGGTTCATCCGTCGGGCGGTGGGGTACCACTCGTTGTCGACCTTCGCGACCCTCGCTTGTGGCCTGTTGTTGGTGGGCGGATGGTGGTCGCTGCGACGCGGGATGCCCAGGTCGCTCGCGGCCAGGTGATCACTCTGACGCCTCGTGGCGTGTGCCCGTAGGGTGGCACCGTGAAGTGCAACGTGGTCGCCGTCGGCACCGAACTCTTGCTCGGCCAGATCGTCGACACGAACTCGTCGTGGATCGGCGAACACCTGGCCGCCGCCGGTATCGCTTCGCACCTGCAGCTGAAGGTCGGTGACAACCTCGAGCGCATCGTCGCGGCATTCGAGGTGGCGCTCCGGGAAGCCGATGCGATCGTGGTCTGTGGCGGGCTCGGCCCCACCCACGACGACCTCACGCGCGAGGCGATCGCGGAGGTCATGGGGGTCGCGCTCGAGCACGACGACTCCGTCGCCGCCGAGATCGAGCGCATCTTTGCCGCACGCAACCGTCGTATGGCGCCCAACAACCTCCGCCAGGCGCTCGTGCCACGCGGAGCGACGGTGATTCCCCAGACGAGAGGCACCGCTCCGGGGCTGATCTGTCCGGTCGGAGACAAGGTGATCTATGCGGTGCCCGGTGTGCCGCACGAGATGCACGACATGATGCAACGCGCAGTGCTGCCGGATCTTCTCGAACGATCAGGTGAACGCTCCGTCATCGTCTCGCGTGTGCTGCGCACCTGGGGCGAGAGCGAGTCGGGGCTCAACGAGCGCCTCGACGGCGTGATCGACGACCTCGAAGGGGCGGGAAACCCGACGCTTGCGTTCCTGGCGAGCGGCTGGGAAGGAATCAAGGTACGACTCACCGCACGCGCCGTCGACGCCGATGCGGCCGCCGCACTTCTCGACGTCTGGGATGCGCGCGTGCGTGCAGAAGTGGGCGACATCGTGTTCGGAGTCGACGGCGACACCATGGAATCGGTCGTCCTCGAGGCTCTCGCATCGCGAGGCTGGACTCTTGGCCTCGCCGAGTCTGTGACCGGAGGACTCGTTGCAGGTCGGCTGACGAACGTGCCGGGTTCGTCGCGCGTGTTCCGCGGTGGTGTCGTGTCGTATGCGAGCGAGGTGAAGTTCGATCTGCTCGACGTACCGAAGGGGCCGGTGGTGTCGGAGGAAGCGGCTGTCGCCATGGCGCACGGTGCGCGGCGCGTGCTGGGGTGTGACGTCGCCCTCGCGCTCACCGGGGTGGCCGGTCCCGACGAACAAGACGGCCAACCCGTCGGCACATTGTGCGTCGCGGCCGTCTTTCCCGACGGCCGCGTCGAGTCGCAGGCTCTGATGTTGCCCGGGGTGCGCGACCAGATGCGCCAGTTGTCAGTGATCTCGGCGCTCGATTTCCTCCGCCGACGACTCGTCTGACCGAGGCGGTCAGACCGCGATGTCGCCTGAAGGCGACAAATCTCGGGGAGATTCGGCAGACTCTCCACGGGATGGTCGGAATGGAAAGGTTCAGGGTCGCAACCTGGAACACGGAGTGGGCCACGTATCGCAGCAGGCGGGGCATGGAAGTACAAGCAGCTATCGTCTCGCTCGCTGCGGATGTGATCATCCTCACTGAAGGCGACGAATCTCTGTTTCCGTCGGGAGGGCACCTCATTGACGCCGGCCGAAATTGGGGGTATCCATCAATTGATGCGAGACGTCGAAAAGTCTTGATGTGGTCGCGGAGCCCGTGGTCGTCGGTGTCGGTCTTCGGTGACGCGAACCTTCCGCCTGGTCGCGCGGTCGGCGGCAGTACCCTCACTCCAGTTGGAGTGGTCTCGTTCGTCGGAGTCTGTGTGCCGTGGCGTGATGCACACGTTAGGACTGGTCGAGGTGACGCTGCCGCATGGGAAGAGCATGGACGATTCCTCGATCATTTCGGATCCGTCGTGGCGAGGATGGAACGTCCTCTGGTGGTGGCGGGTGACTTCAATCAACGGATACCGAGAGTGAGGCAGCCAATGTCCGTCTACGAGAAGTTGATGGGGTCGTTGTCGGGTCTGGTCGTCGAACACCGAGATATCGAGGGGGCTCCATTGATCGACCATGTCGTTCACTCGGCAGACTTGCGCTGTGTGGATTTGTCCGTGATCTCCGACAGGGGGCCTCGTGGAGAGCGTTTGTCGGACCACCGGGGAATCGTCGCCGACATTTCTGCGGTTCCAGGTAGTGAGTCGTAGAGTGATTGGGTCGTTCGAGACATGCCCCTGTAGCTCAGTTGGATAGAGCAACGGACTTCTAATCCGCAGGTCGCAGGTTCGATTCCTGCCGGGGGCGCCACGACTTCTCTTTGTTACGTGCCTTCCGTCAGGGTATGAGCAACACGCGCCCGAACGATCGACGGTCTTCGACGTGACGGTGCGCGGCTGCGGCCTCCGACAACGGGAACTCGCTGTCGATGACCACTTGCAATTCGCCGCTCGCGACACGCGTCAGCAACGACGCAATCATCGGGTGTGTGCGCCCGGGGTTCATCGCCATCTCGGCTCCGAGGAACACTCCGCGCATCGTTGCGTTCTTCTGCATGAGGCCCGACACGTCGGGCGGTCGGGTCTCGCGGCCGGCTCGTCCCACCCACGAGATGCGTCCGCGGTAGGCGAGTGCTCGCACAGACCCTTCGAGTGTCGACCCACCGACGGAGTCGACGACGAGATCGACACCGCGACCGTCGGTGATGCGCTTCACTTCCTCGGCAACCTCTGTCTCGACATAGTTGATGCCGTGGTCGAGTCCGAGTGCGGCGAGACGCTCCAGCTTTTCGTGGCTCGACGCGGTGGCGATCACGGTTGCGCCGGCTCGCTTGGCCAACTGCACGGCGGCGATGCCGACCCCCGAGCCTCCGGCCTGGATCAGCACGGTCTCACCAGCCGACAACTCACCGAACTCGAACAGGCAGTCGTGCGCGGTTCCGAACTCGATCGGTACGCCGGCGGCGGCACGAAGCGACATGTCGTCGGGAAGCGACCATGCCGACCCCGCCGGCACGCTCACGATCTCGGCATGCGAACCGTGTCCCATGGTCGCAACGACCGGCTGACCGGGGGAGAAGCCGGTCACACCCTCGCCGACGGCACGCACCGTGCCTGCGGCCTGGTAGCCCACGATGTGCGGAACCGACGCGAGAACTCCGCCCTGACGGTGGAGGGTGTCGCCGCCCTGGATGCCGATCGCGACGACGTCGATCAGCAGGCCACCCTTTCGCAGCACGGGATCGGGGACTTCCTCGTAACGGAAGACCTCTGGTGGTCCGGTTCTGTCGTAGACGGCGGCTCTCATGTGGGCACACTACAACTGCGCATAATCGGGACAAATCGTGGGGTCGACCGACCCCTGCCGTACAATTGAGCGGTGGATTTCAAGAAAGACGACATCGTCATCTACCCCCAGCACGGTGCGTGTCGTGTGAAGGCCATCAAGAAGCTCGATCCCTTCGGCCTCGGCAAAAAGGAAGACTTCCTCATTCTCGTGACGGTCATCAACGAGATGGAACTGAAGGTCCCGGTTGCCAAGCTCTCCGAGGTCGGTGTGCGGCCACCGGTGAACGCCGACGAGCTGGAAGACCTCGTTGCGGTGCTCGCCAAAGCCGACCCGCGCGTGCCGTCGAACTGGTCGCGCAGGTTCAAGAACCACCAGGAGAAACTCAAGAGTGGTGACGTGTATCAGGTGGCGGAAGTGGTGAGGAACCTCGCGGCCCGGAACCGGGACGCCTCGCTCTCTGCAGCCGAGCGCACCATGTATGAGCGTGCGCGCGTGAACCTGATCTCCGAGATTCAGCCGGCCTTGAAGGTGACGAAGGAAGAGGCCGAGGAATTCCTCAACAAGGCCTTGGAGAAGGGCGTGCTGAAGCCGGTGAAGACCGCCAAGAAGGCCGTCGCCGCCAAGAAGGCTGCTCCTGCAGCCGACTCTGACGACGACTGATCCGGCCGCGGGCACCATGGCGAGCCTCGGTTTCTGCGGCCTCGGGGTCATGGGTCGCCCCATGGCGGCACACCTCGCGCGGGCGGGTCACGACGTGCACGTCTACAACCGAACCTCCGCGCGTGCGGACGCGTGGGTGACCGAACACGGGGGCAGCGCACACCCGACGCCACGAGAAGTCGCAGAACACTGCGAGATGGTCATGCTGTGCGTGGGCGACGACGCCGATGTGCGCGACGTCGTCCTGGGCGACGACGGGATTCTCGCCGGTCTCGCCGCGGGTGGAGTGATCGTCGACCACACCACGACGAGCGCCGAAGTGGCGCGCGAGATGTCGACAGCGTGCGCGGCCGCTGCAGTGGCGTTCGTCGACGCGCCCGTGTCGGGTGGTCAGGCCGGCGCCGAGAACGGAGTGCTGACGGTGATGTGCGGAAGCAACTCACCCGAGGCGTACGAACGTTTTGCCGAAGTTGCGCCTGCATATGCGCGATCGTTGGCTTTGCTCGGCGCCGCGGGGGCGGGTCAACTCTCGAAAATGGTGAACCAGATCTGCATCGCCGGAGTGGTGCAGGGCCTGTCGGAGGCGCTGGCGTTCGCAGAGCGTGCCGGGCTCGACACCCATGCGGTAGTCGACGTGATCTCGAAAGGCGCGGCACAGAGTTGGCAGATGGACAACCGCGCCCACACGATGATCGACGACAAGTTCGACTTCGGGTTCGCCGTCGAGTGGATGATCAAGGATCTCGGACACTGTCTCGACGAAGCCCGCAGGAACGATGCTCGACTGCCGGTGGCAGAGCTGGTGCTCGGCTACTACCGCGAACTCGCGGCGTCGGGCGGTGCTCGACTCGACACCAGTTCTCTCATTCGTCGTCTGCGTTGACGACGACGTGCCCCGTCAGTTCGTCAGGGCGTCGGTGAGGGCATCCAGTGTGCGGTCGATCTGGTAGTCGGTGATGACCAGCGGAGGACAGAACGCGATGCATCCCGGTATTGCCCGCGCGATCACTCCGTTGCGGATCATCTCGTCTCTCACGGCGGTGGCGTCGACGCCGGCGTGCAGCTCGGCGGCCCAGATGGCGCCTCGGCCGCGAAGCCCGGCGGTCGTGCCGTCGGAGGCGAGCGCCTCGAGGCCGTCTCTGATGCGCTCTCCCACGTGACGTGCACGGTGCACGAGTTGTTCTCGTTCGATGATCTCGATGTTCTTGAGGGCGGCCGCGCACACCGTGGCGTGGCCCGAGTAGGTGTACCCGGTGCGCAGGAAGAACGAGGGGTCCGACTCGAGTGCGTCGACCACGCGCGGTCCGCAGATGACTCCGCCGAGGGGTTGGTAGCCGCTCGTCACGCCTTTGGCGAACGTGATCAGGTCGGGCGTGACGCCGTAGTCGTGGGCTCCGAACCATTCGCCGAGGCGGCCGAATCCGGTGATGACTTCGTCGAAGATGAGCAATGCTCCGTTGTCGTCGCAGAGCCGCCTGAGGCCACGCAGGTACTCCTCGGAGGCCGGCCACACACCCCCCGCGCCCTGCACCGGTTCTGCGATGACGGCGGCGACGCGGCCTTCATGGTGTTCGAAGGCGAGAGACATTGCCTCGATGTCATCTGCATCGACCTGGATCACGCCCGACAACAACTCGCCCCACCCGACCTTGTTGAGCGGAAGACCCTGGGCGCTGGTGCCGCCGTAGTTCGTGCCGTGGTACCCGCGGTCACGGGTGATGATCACACTCCTGTCGGGGTGGCCGGCCTGGATCTGTGCCGTTCGTGCGAGCTTCATCGCGGTGTCGATGGCTTCCGACCCGCTTCCGCAGAGAAACACCCTGGCGTCGTCGATCGGTGAGAGCGCGGCGATTCGCTCCGCGGCCGCGTCTGCGAGGGGGTTCGTGAAGGGGTCGAACGTCGAATACGTCTCGAGGGTCTTCACCTGGTCGGCGATTGCGTCAGCCATCTCGGCGCGCCCGTGGCCGATCTGGCAGTACCAGAGCGAACCGATGGCATCGACGTATTCACGGCCTGCGCTGTCCCACAGAAGAGCCATGTCGCCGCGCACGATGTCGATGAATGACTCAGACGAGGGCTTTGCGAACGCATGGAGAAGACGACCCGGCATGCATCCACACTAGGCGCGCCCCGGACGTCGACCGGGGGAGAAGTGTCAGATTCGTTCGATGATCGTGGCTGTGCCCATGCCGCCACCGGTGCACATGGTGACGAGACCGGTGGTGAGGTCGCGTCGCTCGAGCTCGTCGACCAAGGTGCCGATCAGCATCGCGCCGGTCGCCCCGATCGGATGGCCGAGGGCCATGGCGCCGCCGTTCACGTTCACCTTTTCGGGGTCGACACCGGTGTCCTTGAGGAACTTGAGAACGACCGACGCAAACGCCTCGTTCACCTCGAAGAGGTCGATGTCGCCGAATGTCATGCCGGCCTTCTTCAAGACCCGCTCGGCGGCCGGTCCGGGGGCGGTGAGCATGATCACCGGCTCGGTGCCGGCAACGGCCGTCATCACGATGCGTGCACGCGGCTTGAGACCGTGCGCTGTTGCCCACTCGGGAGAGGTGACGAGAACTGCGCCCGCACCGTCGACGACACCGGATGAGTTTCCGCCGTGGTGCACGTGGTCGATCGCAGACAACTGGGGGTAGGCCTTCAGTGCGGTCTCGTCGATCGAGGGACCGTTCGCATCCTTCTTGAACGCTCCCATCTGGGCGAACGAGGGCGAGAGTTTGGCGAGATCCTCCATGGTGGTGCCCGGACGCGGATGCTCGTCGACGGCGAGGGCGAGCGTGCCGTCGTCGTGGAAGATCGGGATCAGGGCCCGGTCGAAGCGTCCCTCTTTGATTGCGATCTCTGCACGCCGCTGGCTCTCGACGGCGAGTGCGTCGCACTGCTCGCGGCTGAAACCCTCGAGAGTGGCGATGAGGTCGGCAGAGATGCCCTGGGGCACCATGTCGAACTGCTCACGGAGGTGAGAGTTGTTTGCGGTGAAGCCGTCGACGTGCATCGGCGACGGACGTGACATCGACTCGACGCCCCCGGCGACCACCACGTCCTGCATGCCCGACAGCACTCCCATGGCGGCGAAGTTCACTGCCTGCTGACCAGAGCCACAGAAGCGGTTCAGCGTCACTCCCGGCGCATCGAGCGACCAACCGGCGTCGAGAGCGGCCATGCGGGCGATGTCCATCGAGTGGTCGCCACTCCCGGCGCCGCATCCCATCACCACGTCGTCGACCTCGGAGGTGTCGAGTCCGACGCGGTCGCGCAGGCCGTTCAACACCTGTGCGAGCACCCGTTGCGGGTGCACGTTGTGCAATGCACCGGTGTCCTTGCCCTTGCCGCGCGGCGAGCGCACTGCGTCGATGATCCAGGCTTCACGATCCATGTCGGTGACCTCCCTCGTACGGCATCCCCCTGCCGGTTGGGATAGAACCTTACGAGAGCCATGCGGCGCGCTCTCCATCGGGCGCGCGGAGGGGAGGACGCGGGTGCAGAACCAGATTCCAGGAGCCGAAGAGATCTTCGAGAACCTCGAGGTCACGGTCGACGGCGCGATCGGTCGGCTCGAGCTGGCGCGTCCTGAGCGTCTCAATTCGCTCTCACGGCGAACCCTCATCGAACTTGCCGATGCCGCACGTTGGTTCGACGCTCATCGTGACGTCAAGGTGGTGGTGGTCACCGGAGCGGGGCGTGCTTTTTCTGCAGGGTTCGACCTGAACGACTTCGCAACTCGCGACCCAGAGTGGTCGGTTCGCGACACGGCTGATCTCGGTCGTCTCATGGCAGAGACAGTCACCGACATGCGTGCTCTCACGATCGCGGCGATCCACGGACATTGCGTGGGTGGTGGTCTCGTGCTGGCGGCGAGTTGTGATCTCCGTGTGGCGTCCGACGACGCGGTCTTCTCCATTCCCGAGGTCGACCTCGGTATTCCGCTTGCATGGGGCGGAATCCCTCGTCTCGTACGCGAGATCGGGCCAGCCGTGACCAAGGAACTGGTGTTGACCTGTCGGAGGTTCGGCCCCGACGAGGCCAAGTCGCTCGGCTTCGTGAACACGGTCGTCGCGCGCGCCGATCTCGGCGCCCACGTCGACGCGCTCGCGGCATCGCTCGCGTCGAAACCCGGGTACGCGTTGCGCACGACGAAACAACAGGTGAACGCGGTGACCGAAGAGATGGCAGGGACCGGCCGCAACGCCGCGGACGCCGATGCGCTGGTCTTTGCGACCCACGATGCCGAGAGCCGGGCCGCGAGCGATGCCTACCTCGCGGCAAAGAACAAGAGTCGCGGCGCTCGATGAAGGTCTTCGTTCACGGCAACCCGGAAACCGACGACATCTGGGCGCCGCTCCTCGACGAACTGTACTCCCGGGGAATCTCCGACACGCTCTGTCTCTCGCCTCCGGGGTTCGGGGCATCCACACCGCCCGGCTGGACCGCCACACGCGAGGATTACGCGGCGTGGCTGACGACCGAGCTGCGTGCGATCGACACAGCGTCCGGCCCGGTCGACGTCGTCGCACACGATTGGGGCGCTGGTCATCTCTTCGGCGTCCTCGCAGACGATCCGGGACTCGTGCGGTCGTGGGCGAGCGACTGCATCGGGCTCCTGCATCGCGACTACCAATGGCACGATGCAGCCCGACAATGGCAGACGCCCGTTGTCGGAGAGGCTGCCGTCGAAGGGCTGTTGTCGCTCGATGCCGACACGTTCGCCACCGTGTTCGGAGGCCTGGGGATGTCGAACGACATCGCGCGGCGGGTGCACGCGCGCCTCGACGCCGAGACGGGCCGGTGCATTCTCTCGCTGTACCGCAGTGGGGCCCAGCCAGCGATGGTGTCACTCGGCGAGCGATTGGTTGATGCGGGCCCGCCGAATGGGCTCGTGCTCATCGCCGAGAACGACCACTACGCCGGCCCTCACGAGACGCACCGCGAGCTGGCGGCCGTGATCGGTGCAGACATTCTGGAGTTGTCCGGCGTGGGCCACTGGTGGATGATCGAGAATCCGAGAGCAGCAGCCGACGCGCTGGTTGCGCACTGGGGTCGGCTGGACTGACGGGGTTCAGTCGCTCGACATCGCGGCAACGATCGGGGCGAGTTCGGTCGGTGTGGCGCCGTGCATGATGACGCCGTCGCAGCCGAGGTCGAACTGTGACTTCACGGTGGCGGCACATTGTTCCGGCGATCCGGTCGCGGCAGGTGCCAACCATTCGTCGGGAATGAGTGGCGCCACCCGTTCGAGATCGTCAGTGGTGCCCTTGGCGTCGAGTGCCCCAGGGAAGGTGCGCACGAACTCGTCGGACCTGAACCGTGCGAGCCCCGCAGGATCCCAGTTGTTGGTTCTCACCATCAGGTCGCCGTATGCCTGCAGATACGTGGCAAGCCGCCCGACGGTCTTTTTGAGTCTGAGTTCGGGAGCGATGTGATCTCCGACGGTGGCCAGACACGACCAGACCTGCACTGTGTCTGGATCTCGTCCCGCTCGTTCGGCGGCGTCCTTGACCGTGCGAACCGCCCGGGCAGTGGTCTCGTCGGTGAAGAAGGTGTGAAGGATCACCATGTCGTACGCGCGACCGGCCATCTCGAGGGTCTTCGGCCCGAATGCGGTGACGGCGAGGGGAATGTCGAGATCGAAGTCGGGATCGAGGCGCAGCACTGGATATGTACCCGAGATGTCAGTGTGGCCGAGCACCGTTTCTCCGCGCCACAGACGCCGCATCAGGTGTGCGAAGGTCTCCAGCGACTCGGTGGTCGCGAGCGGCATGCCGTAGGCCTTGAACATGGCGTCGATACCGCGGCCGAGCCCGAGGGTGAAGCGGCCGTTCGAGAGGAGGTGCAGGGTGCTCGCCCACGACGCGGTCACGGCTGGGTGTCGGGTGGTGTGGTTCGTTGCACCGGTCACGATTTGCAGCGACGACGTTGCCGCAACTGCGGCGCCGGTGAGGGCGCCGGCCTCCTTGATGTTGAAGCGTTCCGAGATGAATGCGGCTCCGAGACCGAGAAGTTCCGCTTCGGCGAGTTCGTCGAGCATGTCACGCGGCGATCGTGGTGCGCCGGCCAACGTGTAGAAGCCGAGTCTCGGATGCATCGCGGTCATGCACGAGACAGTACCGGGCAGTAAGTTCGGCTCCGATAGTCAGCGCGACGGCGATTGCGTCAAGGAGGCGAACCGAGATGGAACGGTGGGAGATCGAGAAGCGTCTGCACGAAGATCGTGCTTGGCTCCTGGCGACGTACGCCGCACTGAGTGACGAACAACTGCGATCCGACCTCACGCAGAGCGAACACGATGCCTCGAACTGGTGGTCGGCTCTCGATCACCTGGCACACCTTGCGCTCATCGAGCGCAACTTCGCGCAGATGGTGCGTCGGCACGTCCGTGGCGACCAGGACCCCGTCGGTCTCGCCCGTGACGGCTCGGGAACTCCTCGGTCACGGGAGCAGATCATGGCGGCCGTGCACGAGATGACCGACGAATGGCAGCAGAAGCACCACGACAAGTCGTTCGACGAGGTTGTCGCGCTCGGTGCCGCGGCACGCGCCGACACCCTTGCCTTGCTCGCAGAACTCACCGATGCACAGTTGCAGGAAGTTCTGCCGGGTGCCCCGTGGGCCGACGGCACGGTGGGGGGAGTGCTGGCCGCGAACGCCGACCACGGGCGCATGCACTGGAAGTGGGCGAAAGACGCCGGAGTGCTCGACAGGTGAGCCCCGACACATGAGCGAGATACCGCTGCCGCTTGCACCCGACACGGTGGGTCTGCTCGAGGGGCTGACCACCACACGCTCGATACGGCGGTACCTCGACGAGCCGGTGCCCGACGACGTGCTACGCGACATCATGTTCGCGGCCACCCGTGCACCGAGTGGTTCGAATCGTCAGCCGTTCCGGTTCATGGTCCTCACCGACAGTGACCGGGCGCGACAGGCGAAACACCTGGTTGCTCGTGGCGCACAGAAGATCTGGGGATCGAAGCGCGCCACCGACGGCTACGACGACGGATCGGGCGTGCGCGACGACTCCCCGAAGGCACGCATGGCGCGGGTGATGCAGGAATACGTGGACCACTTCGCCGATGTTCCGGTGATGGTGCTCGCGGTGCTGGTGCGCTACCGCGATGCCACGCCCACGGAAGGGGCGTCGGTGTATCCAGCCTGCCAGAACCTGCTGCTCGCGGCTCGGGCGCTCGGCTACGGGGGAGTGATCACCGGGTTCCATGCGTTCGTCGAACCCGAGTTGCGATCGTTGCTCGGCATCCCAGAGCAGAGTCTGCTCGCTGCCACGATCACGCTCGGAAAACCTGCCGGCCGTCACGGACCGGTCCGTCGCCTCCCGATGCGTGAGACTGTTTTCGGCGACTCATGGGGCGAATCCGTCCCGTGGGCTGTCGACCCTCCCGGTACCCAGGTGATGACGACTCGGTTCGGTTCCGACAACCCTCCGTCGACCGGGCCCACCGCCTAGCCTCGGGAGAGAAGCGCCGCCGTTGGCGGTCACTCAGAGGGAGCCACGCAATGACACGTGACATGTCGATCGACCATCTGTTCTCCGTGAAGGGAAAAGTCGCGCTCGTGACCGGTGGATCACGCGGGATCGGCGAGATGATCGCAGCCGGTCTGCTCGCAAACGGCGCCAAGGTCTACGTGTCGTCTCGCAAGGCGCAGGCCTGTGACGAGGCGGCCGCACGGCTCCAGGCGACCTACGGCGGGGAATGCATCTCGCTGCCCGCCAACGTGGCCGAACTCGACGGTATCGACGCATTGGTGGCGGAGATCTCGAAGCGCGAGAAGCACCTCGACATCCTCGTGAACAATGCCGGCGTGTCGTGGGGGGCGCCCATCGAGGACTTCCCTGAAGTCGGGTGGGACAAGGTCATGGACACCAACGTCAAGGGAGTGTTCTTCCTCACGCAGCGTCTGCTGCCGCTTCTCACGGCACGTGCGACTGCGTCCGATCCGTCGCGGGTCGTGAACATCGGGTCGATCGACGGCATCAAGACCCCGAGCTTCGAGACTTATTCGTACGGACCGTCGAAGGCCGCTGTGCACTCGCTCACGAAGGTGCTCGCGGCCAAACTCACGCAACGTCACATTCTGGTGAACGCGATCGCTCCCGGTCCGTTCCCCACGTGGATGCTCTCGACGGGTGTCGGTACGGGCGGCGACGTGGAGGGAACCGATTGGGACGCGGTCGGAAAGTTGAACCCGACCGGTCGTGTCGGCTCGCCCGAAGACATCGCCGGTCTCACCATCTTCCTGTGCTCGCGCGCGGGGCAGTTCACGGTGGGCGAAGTGATCACATGTGACGGTGGATCACTGCTCCGATGATCGATTGGGCAACCGACTTCATCGACGCGATCGGACTCGTCGGGGTCGCGCTCCTCGTCGCACTCGAGAACATCTTCCCGCCGATTCCGTCTGAGTTGGTGTTGCTGCTCACGGGCTTCAACGTCAGCCAGTCGCGCTTTGGCTACGTCGGTGCCGTGGTGTTCGCCACGATCGGGTCGGTGGCGGGTGCGTGGGTGCTCTATGCGGTCGGCCGCATCCTCAACGAGGAACGCTTCGAACGATTGCTGGCCTGGGCAGGACGGTTCCTGGGGTTCAAACGCAAGGACATCGACAAGGGTTTCGACTGGTTCGAGCGCCACGGTGGTCTCGTCGTGTTCTTCGGGCGCCTCGTGCCGATCGTGCGATCCGTCGTGAGTGTGCCAGCCGGAGCCGACAAGATGCCGCTCGTGCAGTTCAGCCTGCTCACCGCTGCTGGGTCGTTCGTCTGGAACTCGATCTGGGTCGCCGTCGGGTGGGGTCTCGGCGACCAGTGGGAGAAGGCGGGCGTCTGGGGAGACAGGCTCCAGTACGCGACCATCGTCGCAGGTGCCGTGGTGCTGGTGTGGCTGGTCGTGCGCACCCGGCGCAACCGCGCCGCTGCCTGACGGGCAGACTTGCCCCATGGAGATCTTCGAAACTGCGCTTCCCGGGGTCGGTGTCCGCTACGAGTTCGACACGGAGAAGGGTCGTCGTCTCGGCGTCTTGGTGCACCGGGACGGTCACCGAGACGTGTTGGTCTACTGCGAAGACGATCTCGACTCGTGCAACGAGTCGATCCGTCTCACGTCGGTCGAATCGGCCTCGATGGTCGAGTTGCTCGGTGGTACCAAGATCACGGAGCGGCTCGGTGATCTTCGACACGAAGTGCAGGGCTTGTCGATCGAATGGGTCGAGATCGGTGCGGGTGCGCCACTGGCCGGCAAGTCGATCGGCGAGGGCCGCATTCGCACCGACAGCGGGGCGTCCGTGGTGGCGGTCCTGCGTGGCGGGACGAGTTTTCCCGGACCGGGCCCTGACTTCCGATTCGAGGTCGGTGACACTGCGCTCGTGATCGGCTCGCACGACGGCGTCGCCGCTGCCTCCCGCATCATCGCTGGTTGATGCAGATCGACATCGCGCTCCTCGAGCTCGGGGCGATCATGCTCGTCCTGGCGGTCGGAGGACGCCTCGCCACCCGTGTCGGGCTTCCGACGATTCCGGTGTTCCTCGTTGCCGGCTTGTTCTTCGGCCGCGGTGGAGTGGTTCCGGTCGAAGAGGCCGATCAATTCATCGAAATCGGTGCGTCGCTCGGCGTCATCTTCTTGTTGTTCCTGCTCGGGCTCGAATACACACCGGTCGAGCTGAGACAGAGTCTCCGTGCCAACACTCCTGCGGGTGTTCTCGATCTCGTTCTGAACGCAACGCCGGGTCTACTCGCAGGTCTGCTGCTTGGATGGGGGCCGCTCGGTGCAGTGGCGCTCGCAGGCATCACCTACATCTCGTCGTCAGGAATCATCGCGAAGATGCTCGTCGATCTCGGTCGGCTGGGCAACCGTGAGACACCGAGCATCCTGTCGGTTCTCGTCATCGAAGACCTGGTGATGGCCGTGTTTCTTCCGGTGGTGGCGGTGCTCCTCGACGGAGGATCAGCAGTGGTGGGAGTTGTCTCGGGAGCCGCTGCACTCGCCATCGTCACACTGGTTCTGACGTTGGCCTCGCGGGCCGAACGGCACGCCAACAGGGTCGTCGACACCGAGTCGCCTGAGCTGCTTCTCATGACACTGCTCGGACTCGCGCTCGTCGTCGCTGGTTTTGCCGAGTATCTGCACATCTCGTATGCGATCGGGGCATTCCTGTTGGGCATCGTGCTGTCGGGCCAGGTGGCTGAGCGAGCGCGTGAACTGCTCCAACCACTCCGTGATTCGTTCGCTGCGCTGTTCTTCGTCTACTTCGGTCTCGAGGTCGAGGTCTCGATGTTTTCTGCGGTGCTCGTTCCGGCGGTGGTCCTGGCGGTGGTCGGCGCAGCGACCAAATTTTCGACGGGGTACTGGTCTGCGCGCCGCATCGGCGCGTCGCCCAAGGGCGCCAGACGCGCCGGAGTCGCCCTCGTGCCGCGCGGGGAGTTCTCCATCGTGCTGGCCGGTATCGCCGTCACTGGTGGGGTCGACCCGGAGATGAAGACTCTCGTGGTTGCGTACGTGTTGTTGCTCGCGCTCGGGGGATCGATCGCCACCCGTTACGTCCGCTGAGGGCTGGGTCTCAGTGCTTGTGGCGTGCGATCGCCGCGAGGATCTCCTTCTCGGCGGCCACGACGTCGTCCCATTTGCCGACGGAGGATTCCTTGTCGGGTTCGATGAGCTTGTACACCTCGAAGAAGTTCGCGATTTCTGCCAGCAGGAAGTCGGGTGCATCTCCGAGATCCCGGTAGTCGGTGTAGCGCGCGTCGCGCGACGGCACGCACAGGACCTTGGCATCGGGACCCTTTTCGTCCTTCATCCAGAACACTCCGATCGGCCGCGCCCAGATGTGGCATCCGGGGAACGTGGCCTGTTGCACGAGAATGAGGGCATCGAGCGGGTCGCCGTCCTCGCCGAGGGTGTTCGGGAAGAAGCCGTAGTCGAGCGGGTACTGCGTTGCGGTGAAGAGGGTCCGATCGAGCCAGATTGCGCCGGTCTCGTGGTCCATCTCGTACTTGTTGCGTGATCCCTGCGGGATCTCGACGATCATTTCGATTTCCATAAGGTGGGAACCGACTGTACCGGTCGGAGCAGGTCGACACGGGGACGTCGGCTCCGGGGCGTGTCCCGACGACGAGTCGCTACACTCTGGAGCCTTCGCGGCTATTACATAAAGGTAGTGTCTCAGCCTTCCAAGCTGATGGTGCGGGTTCGATTCCCGCTAGCCGCTCCACTCAGAGTTGGAGACTCTTGATCTCCATGAACTCCTCGAACCCGTACTCGCCGAGTTCGCGGCCGACGCCCGACTGCTTGTAGCCGCCGAACGGCGCGTTCGGGTTGAACGCACCGCCGTTGACCTCGACCTGGCCGGTGCGCATGCGACGTGCGATTGCGATGGCCTTGTCTTTGTCGGCGGAGAACACTGCACCCGCAAGGCCGTAGACCGTGTCGTTGGCGATGCGCACTGCGTCGTCGACGTCGTCGTAGGGGAGGATCGACAGCACCGGGCCGAAGATCTCTTCCTGGGCGATGGTCATCGAGTTCGACACGTTCGAGAACACCGTCGGCTTCACGTAGTAGCCGGTCTCGAGTCCTTCCGGTGTGCCGAGGCCGCCCGCGACGACCGTTGCGCCTTCCTCGATGCCGATGCGGATGTAGTTCTGCACGCGGTCACGCTGGGCGGCGCTGGCGAGCGGCCCGAGATTGGTTCCCTCTGCGAACGGATCGCCCACCTTCATTCCGGTCGCCACCAGTGCCGCGGCCTGCTCGGCCTCGGCGAGACGCGTGCGCGGAACCAGCATGCGGGTGAGCGCAGAGCAGGTCTGGCCGCTGTTCAGAAACGCCTTGCCCACGCCAGCCATCACGGCCTTGCCGAAAGCTTCGGCATCGAGGTCGTCACAGATGATGTTCGCACTCTTGCCGCCCAGTTCGAGCGCGACCTTCTTGACGGTTTCGGCGCCCACCTGGGCGACGCGGCGCCCGGCGCGAGTGGAGCCGGTGAACGAGACCATGTCGATGTCGGGGCTCGCCGCGATTGCTTCTCCCACCACCGGACCGACGCCGGTCACGAGGTTGAAGACGCCTGCCGGCAGACCCACCTCGTGGATGATCTCGGCCAGCATGAATGCATCGATCGGGGCAACTTCGCTCGGCTTCAGCACGACGGTGCAACCGGCGGCCATCGCGAAGGCCACTTTGGCGGCGATCTGGTGCAGCGGGTAGTTCCAGGGGGTGATGCAGCCGACCACGCCGATCGGCTCGCGCACCACGAGCGAATTGCCGATTTCCTTCGAGTAGGGGAACGATTCGGCGATTGCGGCGGCCTGCTTGAACGAGTTGATCGGAATGCCGACCTGGATGATGTTCGACAGTGGCTTCGACATGCCGGTCTCGCGCGAGATTGCCGAGGCGATCTCGTCCATGCGGCCGCCGAGTGCGTCGCCGATGCGGTTCATGTACTTGGCCCGCTCGGCGGCAGGCAGAGCGCTCCACGACTCGAAGGCGGCCTTCGCCGCGGCCGCGGCCTTGGCGACGTCGCCGGCTGTGCCCTCGGGGATCGTGGCCATCACCTGCTCGGTGACCGAGTCGAAGACTTCGATCGTCTTGGTTCCTTCCGAAGCAATCCACTGGCCGTTCACGTAGATCTTGTCGTAGGCGTGCATGTCGTCTCCTTGGTCGGGTCCAATCCAAGGGTACCGAATCACTGCGACCGGTCACGAAGGGACGTGTGTCGGCTCACGGATCGCGGCGTGACCGTCAGGCAGTCGAGAGTGTGAACCCTTCGTAACCGGACTCGGCCACCTGGTTGCACCGTGCCGCGTATGCGGGGAACCCGAGAAGCGGCATGAAGACACGGGGCTTTCCCGGTACGTTCGCGCCCAGGTACCAGCTGTTGCAGCTCGGGTAGAGAGTCATGCCGGCGATCGCATTGACGTGACGGACCCAGTCCTCCTGCGCGTCTGCATCGGCCTCGATGGTCGCGTGTCCGTCGTGAAGAACACGCGTGATTGCATCACAGATCCACTCCACGTGCTGTTCGATCGACACGATCATGTTCGTGAGTACGGAGGGGCTGCCTGGCCCGGTCACCATGAACATGTTCGGAAACCCTGCCGTGGCCACTCCGAGGTAGGTGAGGGGACCGGCCTCCCACGCCTCGCGCAGTGGGCGACCGCCCCGCCCCCTGATGTCGACCTTCAGGATCGAGCCGGTCATGGCGTCGAAGCCCGTCGCGTACACGATGGCGTCGACCTCATGTTCGACGCCATCGACCACGATGCCTCGCTCGGTGATGCGCTCGATCGGGGTGGTCGAGATGTCGACGAGCGAGACATTGTCGCGGTTGAAGGTCTCGTAGTAGCCCGTGTCGAGGCAGAGTCGCTTGCAGCCGATCACCTGGCGTGGCAGGAGACTCTCTGCGGTCTCGGGATCGTGCACGATCGAGCGGATCTTCCCGCGTACGAATTCGGCGAGGAGGTCGTTCGACTCCTGGCTGAGGAGGAAGTCGTTGAACGACGACATGAACGCGAACCCTCCTTCGTCCCACCGTCGCTCGAACTCGGCGTTGCGTGTCGCATCGTCGACCGAGAGTGCCGATTCCCCGCTGCGACGGAACGTGGCGCCGAACGCAGCCTGTTGCTGACGGTTGGCCTCCCGAAGTTCCGCGTAGTTCTCCTTGACGTGTCTCACGTGTCCGGGGTCGATCGGGGTGTTTCGCGCCGGAACCGAGTAGTTGGGTGTGCGTTGGAAGACCGTCAGGTGCGCGGCTTGTGCGGCGATGACCGGAATGCTCTGGATCGCCGACGATCCGGTGCCGATGAGGCCGACGCGACGTCCCGTGAAGTCGACTCCTTCGTGCGGCCACTGGCCGGTGTGGAACGACGGACCACGGAACGATTCGGCGCCATCGATCGCGGGAACATTGGCCGACGAGAGACAGCCAGTCGCCATCACGAGGAAGCGCGACGACACTCGTTCGCCTGAGTCTGTGTCGACAGACCAGATCGCGCCGGATTCCTCGAACTCGGCTGCCACCACTCGTGTGGAGAAGGTGATGTCGCGGCGCAGGTCGAAGCGATCGGCGACGTGCTGTGCGTACCGGAGGATCTCGGGTTGGCCCGCGTACTTTTCGGTCCATTCCCATTCTTGTTGCAGGTCGTCGTCGAACGAGTACGAGTACTCCATGCTCTCCACGTCGCACCGCGCGCCGGGGTAGCGGTTCCAGTACCAGGTGCCGCCGACGTCGGTGCCGGCCTCGAACACGCGCACGGACAGCCCGAGAATCCGTGCACGATGGATCATGTAGAGGCCGGCAAACCCGGCCCCCACGACGACGATGTCGACGTCGACTTCTCGCATTGTCCCCCCAGCCGTTGCTCAGCCGATGGGGAAGACCCTAACTGTCGCGACCGCGACGGTTGTTGCCCGGGCGCGACCCGCGACCTGCGCCCCGCGGGGCGTATCCACGCGACGGTTTGGCGCGCGGCGTCCAGTCGTTGTTTCCGCCGGATCGGCTGCTCGACGATGAACGTGCGCTCGCGCCAGCTCGCTCGCGACGGTCGTCACGACGTGGCCCACCGCTGCGTGGTGCACTGTTGCGGTCGTTGCGTGGCCCACGAGGTGCGCGGTCGTCGCGACGGTCGTCACGACGGTCATCATGCCGGTCGTCGCGACGCGGTCCGCGGTCACCGTACGAGCGGCGATCGTCTCCGTCACGCCGTTCACTGCGCTCGCGACGGTCGCCACGAGCGTCGCCACGATTGTCGTCGCGGCGGTCGTCACGGCGGTCGTCACGACGCGGTCCCCGGCGCTTGCCCGACGGTCCACCCTGGGGGCGCGGGCGGCGCTCCTCGAGGTTCGGCATCTCGCGGAACTCGCGCTCGCCCGGGGCGACATCGGTGAGCACGTCGTCGCCCGGGCGCACGGTGTGGTGCTCTGGGGCAATGCCCGCGTCTTTGGCGAGACGGTTCACGTGGCGCCGCATGTTGTCGGTGACCATCGTGATCACGGTGCCGGCGGCACCCGCGCGCGCCGTGCGACCGGAGCGGTGGAGGAACGCCTTGTGCTCTTCCGGCGGATCGGCATGGATGACGAGGGTGACGTCGTCGACGTGGATTCCGCGCGCCGCGATGTCGGTGGCGACCAGCGTGTCGACCTTGTCGCCGGAGAAGGCGGCGAGGTTGCGTGCACGCACGTTCTGCGAGAGATCGCCGTGCAGCTCCACGCTCGGCACCCCTGCCTTCACGAGTGCGGCCGCGAGTTTGCGGGCTCCGTGCTTGGTGCGGGTGAACACCAGCGACTTGCCCGGTGCGGCACACAGGTCGGCGATCACCGGAACGCGGTCGTTCTGGTCGATGCGGAAGAAGTGGTGCGTCATCGGCGACTCGGTGGTCTCGTCGTCTGCGACTTCGTGGGTCACCGGGTCGTGCAGGTACCTGCGCACGACCTTGTCGACGCCGCGGTCGAGTGTCGCCGAGAACAGCAGACGCTGCGTGTCGTCGGGTGTGCGGTCGAGAATGCGCTTCACGTCCTCGAGGAAGCCGAGGTCTGCCATGTGGTCGGCCTCGTCGAGAACCGTGATCTCCACGTCGTCGAGGCGCACGTTGTCGGACTCCATGTGGTCGACGAAGCGGCCGGGACAGGCGACCACGATGTCGACACCGTCACGCAGTGCTCCGATCTGCTTGCCGTATCCGACTCCGCCGTAGATGACGGTGGTGCGCAGGTGCACGGTGCGTGCGAGCGGCTCGAGTACCTCACGCACCTGATCTGCGAGCTCGCGCGTCGGAACGAGCACGAGTGCACGCGGCGACTTGGCGCGTCGGCGCTGGTCGCTGTCGACGAGACGGGCGATGAGCGGCAACGAGAAGGCGAGCGTCTTTCCTGAGCCCGTGCGACCCTTGCCGAGAACGTCGCGACCGGCCATTGCGTCGCCGATCGTGGCGGCCTGGATGGGGAACGGAGTGGTGATGCCCTGACGGGCGAGTTCGGCAACGACCTCGTGGGGAAGGGCGAAACTGTCGAAAGAGGGCGCGTCAGCGCCCAGGCCCTCTGCGGGCTGGAAGTGGTCCATGGGGGTTCTCTTTGGCTAGTGCCACAGATACCGGTGTGTACCCATGGTCGCACTCAAGGGTGCCGTACGACGCTACACGGGCTCAGGCGCAAAAGCGACCATGACCACAAATCATGCACCACGCTTGACGTCAGCCGGATTGCTGCGAGTGGAGAGTGACCTTGATGGCGCGGTCTGCGATGCCGTCGTCACGCCCCAACATCTTCTGCGTACGTTCCCACAATGACAACAGTGTCCAGCCGATCTTGTACTTCTGGCGCACTGCCGCGGCGACCCGCTCGGCATCGTCTCCGTCGAGCACGATGGCGGCACCTTCGAACGTCGTTGCGCCGTCGGCGACCCGTCCCCGGCGATCGCACACCTGCAGAGTCGCACGAGCATCACGCCGGAGCCGCTTCACTTTCCCCGCCTCGCCGCCTGTCGTGAACGCCCAGCCGCCCTCGAAGGGAACGATCCACACGGGTGTCGACACCGGACGACCGTCGCGACGCCATGTCGTGAAAGAGACGTACCGGGCTCGTGCCAACTCTTCTTCAGCCGGAGACGATGCGGATGAGTTCATGGTCGGGGTGGGGAGACTTGAACTCCCGGCCTCCTGCTCCCAAAGCAGGCGCGCTGCCAACTGCGCCACACCCCGTGGGCACACACGACGCTATCGCTGGGCGAGAACTGGTGCAGTCACGACTGCGAGGCGCGCTTGGCAGCCTTCGCGATGCGCTTCGCGGCGCGACCGATCGGGGTGATCGTGCGGTGATCGAGGTCGCCGACTTCCTGGCCGTTCACGAACAACACGCGGTACCGCAACCAGTTGAAACCGTTGGCGAGAATGACCTTCCCCTCGGTGCCGGCCGGGACACCGTCGAGTTCGACCGTGGTCGTCACTTTGTCGCCGATCTTGAGGTTGATCTGGCCCTGATGGGGGTTGGCGAGGGCGTGCGGCTTCCAGAGGGTCATGCGTCCATTCTTATCGGTCGCGCCTTCGGAGGGGCGAACCGCCCCGCCGGTACACTCGGCACCCTGTGAAAAGCACGATCGAGGCCCTCGAAGGCAACAAAGTCAAGCTCTCCGTCGAGGTCGCCGAAGACGAATTCGACCGCAACATCGATGCGGCGTTCCGCAAGATCGCCCGTGAGGTGCGCTTGCCCGGTTTCCGGCCCGGCAAGGCACCCCGCAAGGTGCTCGAGGCCCGTATCGGTCTCGAGTCGGCGCGCGCGCAGGCCATCCAAGATGCGATCCCCGAGTACCTCACCAAGGCGGTGCGTGAGCACGACGTCGACCTCATTGCCACGCCTGATGTCAGCCTCACCGGGGGCGAGACAGAGGGGGCGGTGTCGTTCGACGCCACTTGCGAGGTGCGTCCCCAGATCGAGTTGCCCGGATACGAATCGTTGCGGGTCGAGCTCGTGAACCCGCGCCTCTCCGACGACGAACTCGACGAAGCCGTCGCCGCAGAAGTGCGCCGTCACGGTCGTCTCGTGGACGTCGACCGCCCGGCGGCCGTCGGTGACACCGTGGTGATCGACCTGGCCGGAACGCGCGACGGCGAGCCGGTGCCAGGTCTGAACGTCGACGAATGGACGTACGAGGTCGGAAAGGGGTGGATTGCTCCCGGGTTCGACGACCAACTGACGGGTGCCAAGAAGGGCGACGTGCTGAAGTTCTCCGCCGTTCCGAACGGCACCGAGAACGAGGCTGACTTCGAGGTTTCCATCGTCAAGGTGCAGGAACTCGAACTTCCCGAGGTCACCGACGAATGGGTGGCAGAGACGATCGCCGATGCCGACACGGTCGCCGGCTGGCGCGATGCCCTCCGTGCCCGGCATGAAGAGTCGCGCACCATGCAGATGCGCCAGATCGTCGTCGACCGCCTCACCGACGCTCTCGCAGAACTCGTGACGGTCGAAGTTCCCGAGTCGATGGTCGCGGGCGACCTGCAGGCGCGCACCCAGAACATGATCCAGCAGATGCAGGCCCAGGGAATCTCCATCGAACAGTGGCTGCAGATCACCGGTCAGGATCCCGAGACGTTCATTGCGGGCTTGAAGGTGCAGTCGGAGAAGGCGGTTCGTGTCGATCTCGCACTCCGCGCCGTCGCAGTCGCTCGTTCGATCGAGATCACCGACGACGATCTCGAGGCCGAGTACGCGGCCATTGCGGTGCGGGTGGGCGAGAAGGCGTCGAAGGTGCGCAAGCTCTACGAGCAGAACGACGGTGTCGGCGACCTCGTCGCGTCGATGCGCAAGCAGCAGGCACTCGACTGGCTCGTGCACAACGCCACCTACGTCGACCAGGACGGGGCCGTCCTCGAGACCGACATGGTGCTCGGCCACGACCATGATCACGACGATCACGATCACGATCACGACGACAGCCCGGAGGCCGCCGAATGAACCCGCGCAACTACTACGTCCCCTACGTCACGGAGCAGACGAGCCGAGGCGAGCGCACGTACGATCTCTACTCGCGTCTGCTGAAGGAGAACATCATCTTCCTCGGCACACCGATCGACGACACCGTCGCGAACCTCGTGTGTGCGCAGTTGATCCACCTCGAGAGCGAGAACCCGGACCGGGACATCAACATCTACGTGAACAGCCCCGGTGGTGACATCACCGCGTTGTTCGCGATCTACGACACGATGCAGTTCATCAAGAACGACATCGCGACCATCTGTCTCGGTCAGGCAGCGTCGGCCGCCGCCGTGCTGCTCGCCGCCGGCACCAAGGGCAAGCGCCTCGCGCTGCCTCACAGCCGAGTTCTGCTCCACCAGCCCTACGGCCAGGTGGGCTACGGCCAGGTGACCGACCTCGAGATCGCCGCCAAGGAAATCCTGAGGATGCGCGACCTCCTCGAGGAGATCCTCGCCAACCACACGGGCCAGCCGATCGAGCGGATCCACGCCGACACCGACCGCGACTTCGTAATGGAAGCAAACGAGGCCCTCGAATATGGCATCATCGATGATGTCATCTCGTCGCGCCAGCTCGCGGACCGCACCGGTCCGATTCGCTGACGCGGCTCGACTGGGGAGGGCCCGTTGGCCAAATTCGGAGACTCGGGCGAACTTCTGAAGTGCTCGTTCTGCGGCAAGTCGCAGAAGCAGGTCAAGAAGCTCATCGCCGGCCCCGGCGTGTACATCTGCGACGAGTGCATCGAGCTGTGCAACGAGATCATCGAGGAAGAGACGGGTGAGCGCGACGAAGTCCGTCTCGACAACCTGCCGACTCCCGTCGAGACCCGCGAATTCCTCGACGAGTACGTCGTGGGTCAGGAGCGCGCGAAGAAGGTGCTCTCGGTCGCGGTGTTCCACCACTACCGCCGCCTGCAGTACATGCAGCAGAACCACGGCATCCGCCGCGACGACGTCGAGTTGCAGAAGAGCAACGTCCTCCTGCTCGGCCCGACCGGCTGTGGCAAGACCCACCTCGCCCAGACCCTCGCGAAACTCCTGAACGTTCCGTTCGCGGTCGCCGATGCCACAGCGCTCACCGAGGCCGGCTACGTGGGAGAAGACGTCGAGAACATTCTCCTCAAGTTGTTGCAGGCGGCCGACTTCGACGTGAAGCGCGCAGAACAGGGAATCGTCTACATCGACGAGATCGACAAGGTCGCGCGAAAGGCCGAGAATCCGAGCATCACGCGAGACGTCTCCGGTGAGGGAGTGCAGCAGGCTCTGCTCAAGATTCTCGAGGGAACCGTCGCCGCAGTGCCCCCGCAGGGCGGGCGGAAGCATCCGCACCAGGAGTTCATCCAGATCGACACCACGAACGTGCTCTTCATCTGCGGCGGCGCGTTCGCCGGTCTCGAGCAGATCATCGAGCAGCGCATCGGTCACAAGGGAGTGGGCTTCCACGCCACGGTGAAGTCGAAAGCCGAGAAAGACCCCGGGGAGCTCTTCGCCCAGGTTCTTCCGGAAGACCTCGTGAAGTTCGGGATGATCCCGGAATTCATCGGTCGAATGCCGGTGGTGGGTGCCGTCCATGCACTCGACAAGCCGGCTCTCGTGCAGATTCTCACGGGGCCGAAGAACGCTCTCGTGAAGCAGTACGCCAAGATCTTCGAACTCGACGGGGTCGAACTCGAGGTCACACCCGGTGCGCTGGATGCGATCGCCGATCTCGCTCTGAAGCGCGGGACGGGGGCTCGCGGCCTGAGGGCGATCCTCGAGGAGACGTTGCTCGACACCATGTACGAAGTGCCCGGCCGTTCCGACGTCGCGAAGGTCGTGCTCGACGAAGCCTGCGTGCTCGAACACCAGATGCCCGAGCTCGTCTCGAAGAGCGCGGCTCGCATGCCGAGGCAGCGCAGGGCCGCCTCCTGATCTCCGTCGCGGCGCCGGAACGCTCCGGGTCGCAGACATCCGACCCGCCATGGATTTCGACGACGCACTGATCTACCTCGACGAGCACGCCTCGTATGAAAAAACGGGGCGGATCGATGCGCCCTCGATCGCCAAGATCGAGACATTGCTGTCGGCCATGGGCGACCCGCACCGCGACTATCGCATCGTTCACGTCACCGGCACGAATGGCAAGGGTTCCACGTCGCAGATCGTGACGCGTCTGTTGGCTGCGCACGGACTGCGGGTCGGCACGTTCTCGAGTCCGCACCTGGAGAACGTCCGGGAACGAATGCAGATCGACGGCATCGCCGTCGACGAGGAAGGATTCGCCGAGTCGGTGGCCGCCGTCGCGGTCGCCGAGGCATTGAGCGGGGTGAGGCCCTCGTACTTCGAGATCATGACGGCGGCGGCGTTCCGGTTGTTCTCCGACACGGCCGTCGACGTCGCGGTGGTCGAAGTCGGGATGCTCGGTCGGTGGGATGCCACGAATGTCGTGGAGCCCGACGTTGCGGTGGTCACGAACATCGCACTCGACCACACCGAGTTTGCCGGGCCGACGTTGGAACACATCGCCTCCGAGAAGGCGGGCATCATCAAGGATGGTTGCGTCGCCGTGGTGGGGGAGTCGCGAGAGTCGTTGCGGCCGATCTTCGCCGGTGAGGCCGATGCCGACATGCGCTACGTCGGCGTCGACTTCGACGTCGTGTCGAACCGTCTCGCGCTCGGAGGTCGGTCCGTGAGCGTACGCACTCGCTACTGCGAGTACCACGACGTGTTCGTACCGTTGCACGGACGTCACCAGGGAGACAACGCTGCGGTCGCGATCGTCGCGGTCGAGGAATTCTTCGGTCGCGCTCTCGCGCGGGACACCCTCGACGAGGGTTTCACCCGAGTGGCGATGCCAGGACGGTTCGAGGTGCTGTCGCACCAGCCGCTCGTCATCCTCGACGGTGCGCACAACCCCGCGGGCGCCGACGTGTGCGCAGAAGTGTTCTTCGGCGACTTCGACCCGGTCGGCAAGAGGATCCTCGTCGTGGGTGCTCTCGCCAGTCGCGACATCGGCGAGACACTCGGCGCACTCCGTGCCGACGAATTCGACATGGTCGTGTGCTGCACTGCGCCGTCACCGAGGGCCCGTGACGGGCGAGAGGTCGCCGCCGCGGCGGAGGCTCTCGGGTGCGCTCGTGTGGTGATCGCGCGCGACGCCGAGGATGCCTGCGACAAGGCACTCGCAGATGCAGGTGCCGACGATGCAGTTCTGGTGGCCGGGTCTCTCTACGTGGTGGGAGCGGCGCGCACTCATCTGCGTCGGGTCCTGCCGTAGAGCACCGAACCTACGCACCGAGAGCGACCGGGCGTTCCCAGCCGTAGCCTGTCGGGTATGTCGAATCGCACCCTTGTCCTGCTGAAGCCCGATGCCGTGGAGCGCGGTCTGGTCGGCGAGATCGTCTCGCGGTTCGAGGCCAAGGGTCTCCGGCTCGCGGCCATGGAGCTGCGCACCCTCGATGCCGCGACGCTCGAGCGCCACTATGAGGAGCACGTCGGCAAGGGTTTCTACGCCGATCTCGTGGCGTTCATGTCACGTGGCCCGGTCGTGGCGATGGCCGTCGAGGGCCCTGCCGACACGTGGGAGATCGTCCGGGCGATGATGGGCGCCACGAACCCCCGCAACGCCGCACCCGGCACGATTCGGGGCGATTTCGGCACCGAAATGACCGAGAACCTGGTTCACGGCAGTGATTCGGCCGAGTCGGCCGCCCGCGAGCTGGGAATCTTCTTCCCCGGCCTCTGAGAAGCCGACGAGTACCCTTGGTCTTGTTCGGTCGTCGCATGCGTGTGCGGCGCGGGGAGACAGTCGCATGAACCGCAACAACCCTCTCGTGATCGGCCGAGACATCGCCATCGACCTCGGAACCGCGAACACCCTCGTCTACGTGCGAGGTCAAGGAATTGTGCTCAACGAGCCGTCGGTCGTGGCCATCGACATGCGCGACGGGCGACCGGTCGCGGTCGGTTGGGAAGCAAAGCGCATGCTCGGTCGCACGCCGAAGTACATCGAGGCGATCAGGCCGCTGAAAGACGGAGTCATCGCCGACTTCGACGTGTGCGAAAAGATGCTGCGGTACTTCATTCAGCGTGTCACCACGAGTCGCTGGAGCAAGCCGCGAATGGTGATCTGCGTGCCGTCGGGCATCACCGGTGTCGAGCAGCGGGCAGTGCAGGACGCGGCCGAGTACGCGGGAGCCCGCAGGCCGGTGCACATCATCGAAGAGCCGATGGCCGCCGCGATCGGGGCCGATCTTCCCGTGCACGAACCGAGCGGCAACATGATCGTCGACATCGGGGGCGGCACGACCGAGGTCGCTGTGATCTCGCTCGGTGGCATCGTGGTGGCCCAGAGCGTGCGCGTCGCCGGAGACGAACTCGACGAAGCCATCCAGGCGTGGGTGCGCCAGGAGTTCTCGCTCGACATCGGCATCGTGACGGCTGAGGAGATCAAGGTCCAGATGGGATCGGCGTGGCCCTTGGCGCAGGAACTGACGGCAGACGTTGGTGGCCGTGACACCGTGTCGGGTCTGCCCCAGACGATCGAGATCACCTCGGAGATGGTGCGCGACGCCATCGCAGAGCCGGTCACTGCCATCATTGACGCCGTGAAGGCCACGCTCGACCGCACGCCGCCGGAACTCGCGGCCGACATCATGGACAGGGGAATCCACCTGTCGGGTGGCGGCGCACTCCTCGCCGGTCTCACGCAGCGCATCTCGCACGAGACGGGAATGCCGTGCTTCATCGCCCCCGACCCGCTGTACGCGGTGGCGATCGGCTCTGGGCGTGCGCTGGAGAACATCGAGGCCATGCGCGGAATGATGTCTCCGCAGGCCCCCGAGGAGCAGTAGACCGTCGACGTGGGGCGGGACGGCTTCACCAGGCGGCGGGTGATCCTGCTCCTGGCACTGACCTCGGTCATCTTGGTGACCCTCGACCTGCGGGGAAGCGCAGTGGTCAACGGGGCCCGGTCGGCCTTCGACGTGCTCTTCCGGCCCGTCGAGAGTGCGGTCAGAGTGGTGACGCTCCCGGTCGAGCGGACGTGGCACGGCATCGTCGACTACGACGACGTGGTGGAGGAGAACCGCCGCCTGCGTGACCTCGTTGCTTACGGTGAAGGGGCCTCGATCTCGGCCATCGCGAGTGTGCGCGAGGCGCAGGAGTTGCTCGCTCTGAACGGGTTGCCGACACTCGCCGGAATCTCGTCGTGCACCGCGCAGGTGGTCGGACAGTCGCCGTCGAATTTCGCACAGACCGTCGAGATCAACCGTGGAACCGAATGCGGGGTGAGGGTCGGAATGCCGGTGCTCAACGCAGCCGGGCTCATCGGCAAGGTGACGGCGGTGTTCAACAAACGTGCGGTGGTGATGTTGGTGACCGACCCGGGCTATTCGCTCGCGGTGAAGGTCGTGAACGTGCCGCCGACCACCACGACGACCACCATTCCCGGTCAGGACCCGAGCGAGTCTCCCGAGACGACCACGACCACCTCGACAACAACGACGGTCCCGAGGACCACCACGACGGTGGGCATCCCCGGGTTCACGCCCGGTCCGACGATTCCCGTGTCGACCACCACCACGGTGGCCGGTGCCACGCCTCCCGCGAGCGGGCCGAACCAGCCCGCACAGTCCACCAAGTCGCCGATCACCGTTCCGCCCGGGGCCGACCTTCCGCTGCGCGAGACCGGGGCCCTCGAAGGACGAGGATTGTCGAAGACGCCGGTGGTGCGGTTCGTGGAGAACGAGTCGAGATTCGGTGAGGTTGCGATCGGGTCGCCCGTCGTCACGGCCGGTGGCGCCACGTCGCTCGCGCCGCCCGACATCGTCGTGGGCACGGTGTCGAAGATCGTGCGACGCCCCGGAACTCTCGGCCCGCTGCTCGAGGTCGACCTCTCGGCGAACCTCGATTACCTCAATTTCGTTCGCATCCTGTTGTATCGACCCGGCACCGAGAAGGGGGCTCCGTGATGGAGCGGGTCTTTCTCGCCGCCGAGAACAGATGGTTCAGGTTGGTGCTCGTGGCTCTGCCGCTCCTCGGTCTGCAGACCACGATCCTCAACGACATGAGACCGTTCGGGGTGATCCTTCAGGTCATGGTTCTGCTCGCGGTCGCGAGCGGACTCGCGCGAGGGTCGGAGGTCGGCGCGATCGCGGGCTTCGTCGTGGGGTTGCTCCATGATCTGGTGCTCACGACTCCGCTCGGGCTCGGCGCCGCGGTGTTCGGACTCGTCGGATACACGGCGGGATACGCGAACTCATTCGTGCACGCGCCGACATGGTGGACGCGGATGCTCATGGGTGCACTCGCGAGCGCGATCGCGATGTTCCTGCTGCCTGCTGCACTCGAAGTGACGGGTACCGACGGTGCGCTCACCTCGCAGGTGTTCGTTGTTGCGCTCGTCGTGGCGACATTCAATGCGTTCGCCGTGCTGCCCGCGCACTGGGTGTGCCGCTGGGCGCTCAGGGAACAGGCACAGGTGAGGTGACCCATGCGTGGTGACGTCGTGCGCGGTGCATCATGGTGAGCGAGGCACGTATCTCTCGTCTCGCGGTGCTCGGTGTGGTGGCCGCCGTGTTGGGGTCGATCCTGACGGTTCGACTGTGGTTCCTCCAGGCGGTCGACTCTCCGGCGCTCGAGGCGCGTGTGCAGGAGGTGCGCACGCGCACGGTGAAGCTGACGCCCGAACGGGGCCGCATCTTCGACCTCGAGGGACGCATCGTCGCCGACAACGAACGAGTGCTCACCGTGACCCTCGACCGGGCTGTGGTTGCGAGACCGTTGGCCCGCCAGCAGATGTGGAACCGTCTCTCCGGCGCTCTCGGAATGTCGCTCGAAGACCTCGAGTCGAGGTACCAGTCGCGTCGCTACGACCAGTTGCAGCCCGTCCCTCTCAAGGAAGACGTCGACGAGCAGTTGGCATTGTTCCTGCGGGAGCGTTCCGAGGACTACCCGGGTGTCGACGTGCGCGAAGACTGGCGCCGCGAGTACCCGTTCGCGCCGGTTGCGAGCCACGTCATCGGGTTCCTCGGTGCGATCGGCGAGAGTGAGCTCGAGTACTACCGCAATCTCGGGTACGACCCCGATGCTCGTGTCGGGCGCTTCGGGGTGGAGCAGACGTACGAGTCGGTGCTGCGCGGCACCCCCGGGTACGTGAAGTACGAAGTCGACTCGCGCGGTCGAATCCTGCGGCAACTCGAGCGTCGTGAACCGATCCCGGGCAACGACATCCAACTCACGATCGATCTCGACATGCAGCAGTTCACCGAACGAGCGCTCCAGACCCAGATCAGGGCACGACAGCGCACGGAGGCTCCTCAGGTCCTGCTGTTCGGTGAGCCCGATCCGCAGTACCCGGAAGTGACCTACTACAAGGCGCCGGCCGGCTCGAGCGTGGTGCTGAACCATGACACGGGCGAGGTCGTCGCGATGGCGAGCTATCCGAACTTCGACAACCGTTGGTTCAACGCCGGGATCACGTCGGAGAAGTTCCAGCAACTGTTCCCGACTACCGACGACCCCGATCGGTCGATCCTCGTCAACAGGGCGATCTCCGGTCGTTACAACCTCGGATCGACCTTCAAGCCGTTCGTCGCGTTCGCGGCTCTGAACACCGGCCAGTTGGTGGGGGGTGTGTCGTACCGACTGCTCGACCGTGGCACCTACAAACTCCAGAGCATTCCCGAGGAACGGTGTCAGTTGAACGTCAAGTGCGTGTTCAAGAACGCGCTCTGTGGCAACGGAGCTCCGTGCATGTACGGCCGCGTCAACGTCGTCGACTCACTCGCGGTGTCGTCGGACGTGTTCTATTACAAGATCGGAGAGCAGATCTTCACCGAGCGTGGCAACAGGCCGGTTCTCGAGGAGCAAGTGAGGCTGTTCGGATTCGGCTCGCCCACCGAGATCGACCTGCCGTACGAGTACATCGGCACTGTGCCGAGTCGGGCGTTGAAGGAGCGTCTGGCGGCGTCGGGGGCGATCGCGAAGGAAGAAGGCGAGGGCTACTACGTCGGTGACAACGTGCAGTTCGCGATCGGCCAGGGGCTCCTCTCGGCGACGCCGTTGCAGCTGGCCGTCGCCTACGGTGCTCTCGCGAACAAGGGCAAGATCGTGCGACCCCGGGTCGTGCGCGCGATCTGGACGCCCGGTACTCCCGACGGCAAGTCCGGTCGTGTCGATCTCTCGAAGGGAACCGTGTTGCGCGATTTCTCCGCACCGCAGGTGATCCGTGACATTGGCCTGCGTGACGAGGTGCGCGATCCCATCGTGGAGGGTCTCACGCGGGTGATCACCGGACCCGGCAAACGTTACGACTTCTACCATGCGACGACGGGCGAGAATCTCTTCCGCTCGTACCCGAAGAGCGTGCTCCCGATCGCGGGCAAGACCGGTACCGCACAGGGGGCGGGAAACCTGCCGTGGAACGACTCGTCGGCGTTCGCTGCGTTCTCGAAGGATCCGAAGAAGCCGTACACGGCCTCGACCTACATCGAAAAGGCCGGCTTCGGGTCCCGTGCGGCGGCGCCGGTGGTCAAGTGCATCTTCACCGCGTTTGCCGGACGCACTCGGGTCGATGCTGCGGCACCGTCGGATCCTCTCGACGTCAACTCGTTCGAGGTGGCCCAGCCCCAACTGCTTCCCAATCCTCTCTGCCTCGTCGGCACCGGGTCGGCGGTGCGTGACTGATGTCGTTCCCGGTTCTGTCGCGTCGGCCCGATTCGGGGCTCGGCAACATCAGGAGAAGCATCGTCGCCCCGACGAGGAGCATCGACTGGATCCTCATGTCGGCCGTCGGAGTTCTCACGACCATCGGCGTCTTCATCGTGTACTCGGCGACGAGGCCGCGACTGCTGAACAGGGGAGAAGACCCCTTTGCCTTCGCCCAACGTCAGGTGATCTTCATCATGGTCGCGATCGTGGCGATGATCGTCGTGATGTGGATCGACTACGTGCAGTTGCGCGGGAACGCAGAACTTCTCTACGCGGGCACGATCTTCCTGCTGGTGCTCGTGCTCGTGACCGGTGCCGTGGTCGGGGGTGCGCGACTGTCGTTCGACCTCGGTCCGATCTCGGTGCAGCCGTCGGAACTTTCGAAGGTGACGACGTTGCTGCTGCTCGCGGGGTATCTCTCGCGGGGCGACAACGATGTCGTCACCTATGAGCGCTTCATCCAGTCACTCTTCATCGTGGGCGTACCGGTCGTGCTGATCGGCGTGGAACCCGACCTCGGGTCGGCCTCGGTGGTGGTGGCGATGGCGATGGGCGTTCTGCTGGTGGCGGGGGCACGAGCGAGATACATCGTGTTGGTGACTGCCCTCAGTGTGGCTTCGGTGGCGGCCGGGGTGATCTCGGGTGTGGTTCGCGACTACCAGTTGCAGAGATTGGTCGGCTTCCTCAACCAGAACTCCGATTCGGCGAGTCTCCAGCAATTGATCACCCAGGTGAGGTTCGCCAAGCGTGCCGTGGCAACCGGTGGATTCTTCGGCAAGGGGTACCTCGAAGGTCCTCTCACCAACGGTCGATTCATCCCGGTTCAGTCGACCGACTTCGTGTTCTCGGCGGTGGGGGAGCAATTCGGCATGGTCGGCTGCGGCATCGTGATCGCACTGTTCGTGGTGATCCTGTGGCGTGTGTTCCGTATCGCACGACTGGCGCAGGACCGACTCGGCACCTTGATCGCCAGCGGGGTGTTCACGATGATCCTGTGGCAGGCCTTCCAGAACATCGGCATGACCATGGGAATCACCCCAGTGAGCGGGGTGCCGTTGCCCTTCGTGTCGTACGGAGGCTCGCACACGGTGGCTTTTGCCATGATGGTCGGCCTCGTCCAGAGCGTCCATATGCGCCGATTCAGGTGACCTCCCCGGGTAGGATTCCTTTCCAGAACGCAATCGGGCTGGACGCGCCATCTGTGCGGCAGCGACCCGGCCCCGTGGCGCGCCTCGTGCGCGACATGCAGGAAGGACACGACAGATGGACAGCAACGACCTCGGTGGGGAGCCCCGCCAGGATGCGCCCGACCGCGATTCGGCTCCCGGTTCGGCAGGCAACGGCTCGGGACAAGCTCGTAAGCGCCGCAGGGGCTCACGGGGTGGCAAGAACCGCAAGAAGCCCGCGGGCGGACCGAACGAGACCGCTGCCGGGGTGACGCGCGAGTCGACGTCGCCGCAGCCTGCCGGAACACCCTCGTCCGGTGTTCCCCGGCCCTCGACCCCGCCACCAGGTCCGGCACGCAAGCCCCAGATCGGCGACACCCGTCCCGCTCCACCGGTTGCCGCGAAGGCGGGAGCCAAGGCCGGAGAGCAGAAGTCTGGCGAGGGCAAGAAGAAGCGACGCCGCGGGGGTCGCGGACGGTCGCGGTCTGGGTCGGGGCAGTCGCGCTCCGAGACCCGTATCGACACCGACGCCGAGATCATCGAGCGCCGTCGTGGCCGCGAGCGCCACGGACGTCCGGTCGGTCGCTACATGATGTGCGTGCAGGTGCGCGAGGGGGTCACCCAGGTCGCGGTGATGGAGGGGCGCAGCCTCATCGAGCATCACGTGAGTCGCCCGGCCGACGACATCGGTCAGATCCACGGCAACATCTACCTCGGTCGTGTGCAGAACGTGCTCCCGGGCATGGAGGCGGCCTTCGTCGACATCGCCACGCCAAAGAACGCCGTGCTATACCGCGGCGACGTTGCATTCGACCCCGGCGACGTGGAGACGAAGGACAACGCCCGCATCGAGCACATTCTCCGTGCGCGCCAGATGATCCTGTGTCAGGTCACGAAGAACCCGATCGGAGCAAAAGGGGCCCGACTCACCCAGGAGGTGTCGCTGCCCGGACGTTTCGTGGTGCTGATCCCGAACTCGAAGACCTACGGCATCTCGAAGCGTCTCGACGACGGCGAAAGAAAGCGCCTGCGCTCGATCCTCGACCGAGTGAAGCCCGCCGAACACGGCGTCATTCTCCGCACCGCGGCCGAAGACGCGACCGAGCACGAACTGACTGCCGACATGACTCGTCTCCTCGCCCAATGGGCCGAGATCGAAGAAGCAGCCAAGAACGCCACCGGCCCGACGTTGCTCTACCGTGAGCCCGAATTGGCGGTTCGTGTCATCCGCGAGGAGTTCAACGCCGACTTCCGCTCGGTCGTCATCGACGACCCGCGCCTCCACGCCGAGGTGCGCTCGTACGTCGAGGCCTTCAACCCCGAGCTCGCAGACCGCGTCGAGTACTTCGACCGCAGCGCCGAGCCGCTCAGCTTGTTCGAGACGCACCACGTGCACGAACAGATCCACAAGGCTCTCGACCGCAAGGTGTGGTTGCCGTCGGGTGGGTCACTGATCATCGAGCACACGGAGGCGCTCACGGTGATCGACGTGAACACCGGCCGCAACGTGGGGTCGACGAACCTCGAGGAGACGGTCTTCCAGAACAACCTCGAGGCGGCGCAGGAGATCGCCCACCAACTGCGGCTCCGCGACATCGGCGGCATCATCGTGATCGACTTCATCGACATGGAGATCAAGGACAACCGGCGCAAGGTGGTCGACTCGTTCCGCCAGGCACTGGCCCGCGACAAGACCCGCACCCAGGTGTTCGACATCTCCGAGCTCGGGCTCGTCGAAATGACCCGCAAGCGCATCGGCGAGGGTCTCATCACGGCATTCGCCGGCGAGTGCCCCGAGTGCTCCGGTCGTGGCATGAAGGTCGACTTCAGCCTTCTCGACTGACCTGGGCCCGACCGGGCGGAAACGGGGCCAAATTCGCCCCGAATGAGCGCGGCGACGGTGGGTGAGGGGCGCTCCGTCCCGATAGGGTTGGAAACCGCTATGTACGCAGTGATCTCTTCCGGTGGAAAGCAGGCCCGGGTCGCCCAGGGCGAGACCGTCCAGGTCGAACTTCTCGGCGTCGACGACGGCGCCGAGGTGTCGCTCACCCCGATCATGCTCGTCGACGGAGCGACGGTGCTCGCGACTCCCGAGCAGTTGAAGGGTGCGCAGGTGAAGGGTCGTGTCGTCGGTACCGCGAATGGCCCGAAGATCAACGGCTTCACCTACAAGCGCCGCACCAACCAGCGTCGCCGCTACGGCCACCGCCAGCAGTATTCCGTCGTCGAGATTCTCTCCATCGCGAAAGGCTGACCGACCATGTCAAAGACCAAGGGTGGCGGGTCAACCCGCAACGGACGCGATTCGAATGCACAGCGCCTCGGCGTGAAGGTGTTCGACGGAACCAAGATCACCGCCGGCACCATTCTCGTGCGCCAGCGCGGAACGAGGACTCACCCGGGCAAGAACGTCGGCATCGGCAAGGACGACACGTTGTTCGCCCTGGTCGACGGTTCGGTGAAGTTCGGCGAGCGCCGCGGGCGCAAGATCGTCGACGTCCTCCCTGTCGAGTGACGCGAGGGGCCGGCGGCCCCGCTCATTGTCGCTCGTGGCTGCCTAGTGCTCGGCACGGAGCAGCGTGTCGATTCCCTGCGGCAGTTTGTCGATCGGATAGTCGAGCAACCTGACGGCCTGTTCGCACGCGAACTTGTCGGTCATTCCTCCCACGTACGTGACGGCCTCGTTGGCCGCAACCTGTGAGCCGGCGGCGAACTCGGAGTGGGCGTGCGACGGCAGCAACCACGGATGTGCGATGTAGTGGTCGACGAGTGCGCGGAGCATGTCGATCACGCTGGCGGCCTGGGCGCGTGACGCGGGCCGGTGGTAGATCGTGTCGTAGTTGAAGCGGCGGAACTCGGCCAGTGCCTCGGCGACGTCGGGAACCATGCCGATGCGACCGGTGTGGGCGGCGGCATCGATCATGCCCTCGATGAAGGCTCCGAGTTGTTCGCGTCGTGTGGTGCCGCAGCGCTCGCGCACGACGTCGGGTAGGTCCGATTCGCCGACGATCCCGGCATATGCGGCATCTTCGAAGTCGTGGCAGACATAGGCGATGCGATCGGCCCACGAGACAACTTCGCCCTCGGGTGTGCGTGGCGCCGGACGCGACCACGAGTGGTTGCGAATGCCGTCGAGGGTCTCTTCGCAGAGGTTCAAGGGGGCCAGCACGGCATCTGCACCCCACACGGCGTGGTCGTAGCCGCCGTCGATGTAGGGCGAGAGTGCGTCTTCGCTGGCGTGACCGCCGGGGCCGTGGCCGCAGTCGTGTCCGAGCGCTATGGCCTCGGTGAGGGCCACGTTCAGACGCAGCACTCGTGCCACCGACACGGCGACCTGGGCGACCTCGAGCGCATGCGTCATTCGGGTGCGTTGGTGGTCGTCAGGGAAGACGAAGACCTGTGTCTTGCCTGCGAGTCGGCGGAACGCGCTCGCATGCAAGATGCGGTCACGGTCGCGTTCGAAGCACGTGCGGTGCGGGTCTGGTTCTTCGTCGCGCGACCGGTTGCCGGCTCCCGTCGCGCGGGTCGCCAGCGGTGCGAATTCGCACACGAGGTGTCCTTCGCGGTCGATGCGTGATGCGATGTCCGTGGTCCCCGTGCCGGCCCACGAGTCGGCGTGCGCCGTTGTGATGCCGAGATCGTTGGTGCTCCCGCCCATGGTCGAGACCCACAACGCATTCCTGTCGGGCGGTGTCTCGCTCATGTGACCACGATAGGTGCGGGCTGTGTCGTTCGGGGAGAGCGCGCCACCAGTACGGCTCACCTTCCACAAAGGGTCGCGCCGGTAGCCTTGGGACACCCTATGAGCGCGTTCGTCGACGAAGCACAGTTGAACGTGCGCGGCGGCGACGGAGGAGCCGGGTGCGTGAGTTTCCGTCGCGAGGGCCCGGTCGCATACGGCGGCCCGAACGGTGGAGACGGGGGCAAGGGCGGCGACGTCTGGTTGGTGGCCGACCGCAACGTCGCATCGCTGCTCGCATTCCGTGACCACCCGCACCGCAAGGCATCGAACGGGGTGCACGGCAAGGGGAAGGACCTCCACGGTCGTCGCGGCGAAGATCTCGTGGTGGCGGTTCCGGAGGGGACAGTTGCACGCGACCTGTACACCGGCGAGGTGCTCGCAGACCTGGTGCACCACGGCGACAAGTGGCTGGCCGCCAGCGGTGGCCGGGGTGGACGCGGCAACGCGAAGTTCCTCACGAACAAGCGTCGCGCTCCGTCGTTCGCCGAGCAAGGCGAAGAAGGCCAGGAGCGTTGGCTCGCCCTCGAGTTGCGTCTCATGGCCGATGTCGCACTCGTCGGGTTCCCGAATGCGGGAAAGAGCACGTTCATCAGCGTGGTGTCGGCGGCGAAGCCGAAGATCGCGAACTACCCGTTCACGACCCTCGAGCCCCATCTCGGTGTCGTGCGCCTCGACGACCGGACCGAGTTCGTGATGGCCGACATTCCCGGACTCATCGAGGGTGCGAGCGAGGGTCGGGGGCTCGGTCATCGGTTCCTCCGTCACGTCGAGCGTGCGCGTGTGCTCTGCTACCTCGTCGATCTCGTCGCGCTCGACGGAATCTCGCCCGATGATCAGTTGCGCGTCCTGCAACGGGAGGTCGGCAACTACCGACCGGAGCTCCTCGACAGACCCTCGCTCGTGGTCGGCACCAAGACCGACAGCGCCGAGCACGAGGTGGTCGAGAGGTGGCCGCACATGGCGATGAGTGCCGTGACCATGTCGAACGTGCGCGAGGTGCTCTCTGCCCTGGCGCGCGAAGTGCAACGAGCACGAGAGGAAGAACCCGAACGCGAGGCGACCGTCATCGTGCGCCCGGAGTCGGAGCATGCCTGGGTCGAGAAGACCGGCGAGAACGAGTTCCGCGTCCACGGCCGTGCGGCCGAACGTGTGGTGGCACTGAACGACGTGACGTCGCCCGAGGCCCTCAACTACATCGACGAGCGTCTCTCGAAGCTGGGTGTACCGAAGATGCTGGCCCGCGCCGGCGCCGTCGAAGGCGACGTGGTGTGGATCGCACAATTCAGTTTCGACTACGCGCCGGACCTGTGAGGCTGGAGACCATGACGGTGCAGAGGGATGTTCGCCGATGAGGGTGGTCGTCAAGATCGGCTCCTCGTCGCTCACCGACGATGCGGGCGCTCTGCGTGTCGACGTGATCGACTCCGTCGTCGCCCAGGTCGCAGCCCTACGTGCCGACGGCCACGAGGCACTGGTCGTGACCTCGGGGGCCGTCGCGTCGGGAGTCGGGGCACTCGGGCTCGATCGGCGTCCAGGAGACGTTCTCACCCTGCAGGCGTTGTCGGCGGTCGGTCAACCTCGTCTCATGGCGGCCTACGAGGCGGCTCTGGCCCGTCATCGACTCACCGGGGCCCAGGTGTTGTTGGTGGCGCACGACTTCGTCGACCGTCGCCAGTACCTGCACGCTCGTGACACCGTGTCGCGGTTGCTCGAGCTCGG